>Ga0310040_1000117_pt1 | contig 98915 bp, 102 predicted proteins | sample EPASupsiteHSE623_FD_200237 | JGI IMG/M metagenome (GOLD analysis project Ga0310040, IMG submission 200237) | Bioremediated contaminated groundwater from EPA Superfund site, New Mexico - Sample HSE6-23 (v2) (version 2) | ecosystem: Environmental > Aquatic > Deep subsurface > Groundwater >...
GAGAAAAGTGGCTTCATCGCAGAGAAATAACCGTTAATCTAATTCGAGAACAGATATATCTTAGGGATCAACTGCAAAGACAATTGGCTTTGGAAAGCAGAGATGTGGAAAGGTTAGACGGCATTACCCTCCTTAATCTTTGGCATAGCCTCAGAGGAACCAAGGAAGAAGCAAAACGCAAAGAGCAGGAGGAATATCTGACCGCCAAACTTAAGTATGATGAAGCAAGTGCTGCCCTGATAGCACTTGAAGCAGATCTAACTGGAATAGACAACAATTTGACCGCCATGGGTGATCTGGATACTAAATACCAGCAGGCGGTACGGGACAAGGAAGAATACTTGCTTCGCTCGGGTGGCTCTGAGGCCCAGCACCTGTTTGCGATGGCCGAACAGTTGGGCTGCTTGAAAGCCGAGGAAAAGGAACTGATAGAAGCAATGGAAGCTGGTAAGAAGGTGGAGGAAGCATTCTTTAAGGTGCAGAAAAGCTTAGGCAGCGCTGAAGGATGGGGTGCCTTTGACTTGTTGGGGGGAGGTCTTATCACTACTGCGATAAAGCATTCACACATCAGTGATGCCAGGAATGAAATAGATCAAGCTCAGCTGCTGTTGCGCCAATTTCAGCGGGAACTGGCTGATGTCAAACCTACGAATGACACCATTCAAATAGGCGGATTAGCAACATTTGCCGATTTCTTTCTGGATGGGTTATTATTCGACGCAATCGTTCAGTTTAAAATCAACGATGCCCAGGATCGCACCAAGCAGCTGCAACGTAAGGTACAGGAGATTATTCAGGACCTGAACGTGATGAAGGAGCAAAACAGTCAAAGACTATTGGAACTCGATCAAGAACGTAGGCAAATAATAGAAAACGTCAACTGAGTGTTATTCGCATGTGAAAATTCCAGCCTTATATACTAGGAAGTTTAGAATAGTGGGAGGAAATATCTTATGAAAAAGAAACTTTGCTCAGTCATTTTAATGCTGGTTCTGATGCTTTCGATCTTGCCGCCAGTTGCAATCTCCGCTCCATCTGATCTTGAAAATCACTGGGCAAAACCTAATATTGAGACCCTGCATGCTAAAGGAATAATGAATGGTGATGACCAGGGCACATTTAGGCCTGATGACCCGATAACCAGGGCAGAGCTGGCTATATTGCTTAACCGGGCATTCGGTTTTAGTAACGACGCTGGCAAGATATTTGTTGATGTTAAACCGAGCGATTGGTTTGCCAAGGGGATTTCCATTGCTGCCACCCAGCGTTATCTGCAGGACGAGAGCGACAAGCGCATGAACCCAGCAGCTGCGGTTAACCGCGAGCAGGCAGCAGTAATGGTTGCTAGAATATTGAATCTTTCTGAGAGCAGCAGCAGTTTTAGAGACAGTGAGCAAATATCAGGCTGGGCCCAAGGAATGGTCGGGGCGGTTAATCGAAAAAGCTATATGGTCGGCTACGATGGTTATTTCCGGCCCGCTGACCCATTAACCAGAGGTGAAGCAGCTACCCTTATAGCGCATATTCTGAACAAAGAAGCTGCACCTGTCAACAATTACCCAACCAGGTATGACATTGCTTACCTGCAATCGCTGAAGGGCGGATTTATAGATACCATCTCCCCGTACGCTGAAGAGGAAGGACTGACGAACGACTCCTTTAAAGTTTTATGTGCCAAAGCCGCGGATGATATGACCGCCGAGGAGCTTGCCAAAATGAATAGGCTTCGTGCTAAGCAATTGAACCCGACTCCGGATACGCTCATGCAAAAGGTAATTACTACTTATGATATGAATAAATACCTTTCAGGAGATTATAAAACGCCCAAAGGGTTTATTTCCATCTGTGCAGATGTGAAACAATATAAAAACATAAAGGATTATTATTATGGACTCCGGTTGGACTACGCGGGTACATACTTTAAGCCAGATGAAAAAAGTTATGCAGTTATTCGTTTCAAGGCCACAAATATTGAAAAGGCCATAATCCCTAAATCAAAGATAAACAATGGTACATATTTGGACCCATATCCTTTTGGTGGCGTGGGTTTCACGACTGGTACAAATGGCTGTTGGGGTTCACCGGAATGGGTAATGCCAGAATTTACAGTTCTCGATGACGGCGCTCAGCTTTTCGAGATATTTCAGGATGGCTCAGAAGTACTTAAGGCAATTTACAGAGCTGAAGCAGGTCAATTTGTAGCTGTCGAGCAATGATACTTAGTGCTATGCAAAAAACAAAATAGCTTAATAACTAATGTATGAAAAGGCTCTGTCTGTCGCAAAGGCTATAGGAACCGTGGAGGTATTCAGTGGCAAAACGAAATGCAGCGTCCCCGTGGCGGCTGAGCAAATCCAAAAGCGGCAGCCAAGGCACAGCTCGGTTTCAAACGAAAACATGTCAGGTTTAACCTTAAAGATATAAGCTAAAACCGAGTTTATGTGGCATATATTATGCTATTTCGTTTAATTACGATTCGATATCTTTGGTGTTAAAAAAGTCGTGCAGTGATCGTGGATCGGGAGATTTCGTGGCAGCGCCGCGGGAGTCTCTGACTGAACAGTTTCGACAGGGTCAGGAAATCATGCGAAAGAAATGGCCGGGGCAGAAGTATATTGCCCATCTGCAGGCTTTTACCAATACCTATGGACCAGTTGCAACCCCTAGGAAAACCTATCACTTCCAAAACTGGCGCCGACCCCAGAGGGGTAGTGCATTATCCCATGTTATCCGTTTTAAATATCCATATTCGTTATAACCGCGGGCGGATATTCCTGCAGCGTATTAACCATGTTGGTCGCGATCTCCAGAGCCTTTTTCCGGTTGACTTCCTTCCGCGCCGTGTCTATCCTGCTCTGGGCAGCGAGTGTTTTCAGCAGTTCATTATAGGCGCTTAGCAAGTTGTTGCGGTGCAGGGCAAATTGCTCGTCGTACTGCACGCTTTCGGAGTAGGTTGCGGCGGTTGGCTGCACGGTCTTGGGCGGTATTTTTCTCAGCTTTTGGACTACCCTTACGACCGGGACTAGTTCATCGCTCTGTTTTGTTTCCTGAACAGCCGCCTGCAATTCCCGTTTGCTCATATTTTCAACATCGTGGCAGGCCATAAATTCTTCCCTTTCCTCCGGTGGAATCCTCAGGAGGATGACCGCCTGGGAGAAACTAAGATTCGAATCCGGATTCGAATCTGGCAAGCCCTCCCCGGGAGAGGCGAGTTTAGGCCCGAATTGCAAGTATATCCGCATCAGGTGCTCGGCTGTCCGTTGGGAATAACTGACTTCTTCCTTCAGCCATTGCCCCCATTCCCCATACGGAAGCACTGCCTTGGCCTCCGTCAGGCAGCGCCCGATCTGAACGCATTTTGGAGCATGATTTTGTCGGTCCGGCTTTTAATTAGGTTAATCTCGGATGCGATTTGCGCTGGCGTCCGGGCAGATAATACAACACTCATTTAGGTTACACTCCCTTTACCGGTAATATTTAGCAGAACATTCTATAAAATATTCCGGTTCCCAGGCGAGTGTGAGGGCTTGTGAACAATTAATTGACGCTGCAGATAAAAATCTCTATATAGCAAAAAACAGTGGGAGAAATAAGACAGTTAATTCAAATTCTATTGCCTAACTTAAGTTGGAGATAAGTGTTCGTAATGTAATAATAGGCTTTTGGGGAAGCCCTAATAAAAACCGAAAAGCATGGGGTAAAAATACTCGCCCTTGATTGTGAGGTTGGCGCTGATTCTATTGCAGCAAGGAATTTTGTGCAGGTTAGATTGTAAACAATCCGACGCCTAGCTGCTTGTCATCCTCATTTTTTCCGACTACCCAATCCAAATAGACACTTCCGAGCTGATCACCTATTATATTTAAATGAAGAAAGTTTTGATTCGTACAAAGGATTTAAATATGAACAATCTAGCAATAACCAGCTTTGATAGGTTGGAAGCTGGGCAACCCCATGGCTTGCCTTTATTGGCGGATCCGCTTTTGGCTTGGTATGGACAAAATTCCCGGGTCTTGCCGTGGCGTGAGCAGCCTGATCCCTATTGGGTATGGATTTCGGAAATCATGTTGCAGCAAACCCGTCTGAATGTGGTACTTCCTTATTTTCATAGATTTGTGGAGTGCTTGCCGGATATCCCTGCTTTAGCCAGGGTAGAGGAGAATCTGCTGTTAAAACTGTGGGAGGGACTGGGCTACTATAACCGGGTGAGAAACATGCAGAAGGCTGCCCGCATCATGATGGAACACCATAGTGGAAGACTTCCGGCTTCATACCAGCAGCTGTTGGCGTTGCCCGGGGTCGGTGAATATACTGCCGGGGCTATTGCTTCCATCGCTTATCAGATTCCCGTACCGGCAGTGGATGGCAATGTGCTTAGAGTAATGACGCGCTTATTAGGCTGCCAGGCTGATATAGCCCAACCTCGGATCAGGAGGACTTTGCGTACGACCGTAGAAGCCATGCTGCCTGACGAACGACCAGGAGACTTCAATCAGGCCATGATGGATCTGGGGGCGATGGTATGCCTGCCGCATATATCGCCTGACTGCCAGCTTTGTCCTCTTAGCGCCATGTGTGTTGGCTATCAGAAGGGCATAGCAGACAAGCTCCCGGTTAAATCCTCTCCCAAACCGCGCGCCGTGCAACAAAAAACAGTACTGGTGCTGATTTCCCAGGGCAAGACATGTCTCCGGCAGCGCCCTACGGCAGGACTGCTGGCGGGCTTGTGGGAATTTCCAACGTTGGATGGCTGGCTGAGTGAAGAGAATATGGCTGCTTTGTTGAACGAATGGGGAATCTGTCCCTTATCTGTGCGCAGGTTAGAGGACTCACGGCATGTGTTCACGCATATGGAATGGCATATGCAAGGATACTTGGTATATGCTGCAGATGCGCATGCTGTCCCAGACGGACTTTGGGTGGATGAGTCGGCGGTACACGAAAAATATGCCGTGCCCAGTGCGTTTAAATCTTTTGCCCGGCATCTTGCCCAATGGCTTAAATAAGCAAGTGGTCTCTTTATACTTTTTATGATTTACCTGGTAGAAGGAACATCCGGGTGGTGCAGGCGGGTGGAGTATGTAACTTTTATTATTTCATTGATGCGTCAATGTACCTAACCTATTTTTTTAGAATCAAAGAAATAGCGCAATACGCAAGAAGAATTGCCATGACAACATTAATGATTTTTCCGTGTTTTACAATTATTTTTTGAAATAATGAACCAAACAGAGTCCAACAAACCGTGCATATAAAAGCGCTGAAAGAAAGAAGAACGCTAAATATTATTAATATAACAGGAGAGTTATATTGTGGAATAATAAATGTTGTAAAAGCAGTCACTCCATACAAAATCGTATTTGGGTTGACAAATTGTAAAACAACACCGTAAAAAAACAAACTGCTTTTTCCATTACTTTGTTCATTTTCCGCAATAGGTCTACTCCTTAATATCTTCCATGATAGCCATAAAATATATCCAGCGCCTATCCAAACCATAATCAACTTAATCGAAGGAAAAACCTTAAATATGGTTAAGCTGAAAAAGCTACATATCAGTAGTACAAAAAAGGCACCCACAGATACCCCTAAATTAAACTGAATACTTTTCTTTAGGTTAAACTTACTTGCATTTGACATTGATATGATTGTGTTAGGCCCCGGAGAAATGTTTGCGACAAAAACATATGATAAAAATGCGGGTAAATTTAACATTGCTATATCTCACCTCTTTACTCTGAATTAACCGCATGATATACTGGACAAAAAGGACGGTATGTTGCCTGTGCACTATAAGGGTAATGCATGTGCACTATAATGTCAATCGTTTAAGGAGGTGTGTTTTTGGATAATCTTAGCAGCGTAATTGCCGAAAATTTAAAAAGAATTAGGGAAGAAAAGAAACTTAGTCTTGACACTGTTGCAAAATTATCAGGTGTAAGTAAAAGTATGCTTGGACAAATTGAACGCTGTGACGTGAACCCAACCGTATCTACTATGTGGAAGATAGCAAATGGGCTTAAAATATCTTTTTCACAGTTCATTAATCACGCAGAATCAAATGTTGAATTAATAGATACAAGCAGTATAGAACCTTTAATAGAAGGCGAAGGCAAGGTGAAAATATATCCTACATTTCCTTTTGATAGCACTCGGCGTTTTGAAATATATTACCTTGAATTGGATAAGAACGGATATTTGTCCACTGTACCTCATTTGCAAGGAACTCAAGAGTTTATAACCGTATTTATGGGAGAATTGACAGTTGTAATAGGTGATAAAAAGTTTGTTGTTAATTCCGGCAAGGCAATACGCTTTAAGGCCGATGCACCTCATAGTTATGAAAATACCGGTGACTCAACTTGCTCACTTGATATGATAATTTACTACCCTGATTAGTTAAGAATCATCCTGGTTTATGTCGTTGCAAAAAGTGGTAAACATGAAGTTGACGTAGGAGTTTTGACGCAAATGGTACAGCTCAAATAAATGGTGGAACGGTTACGGTAAATGGAGAAAAAATCACTCAGATCACCCAATCAAGAATGGGTGGCATGGGTGGCGGAGGCAAAGGAAATCGTATATAGTTAGGCAGATATATGGTTCACCCAGACCTTATAAAGAACCGTTTTTAGGCAGAAAACCTAGAAACGGTTCTTGGTATTATTAAGGACAAAATTGTTTTAGAATGGTTGGTGGGGGATGAAGTAAAGATTTGTTTAAAGCAGTTTCGTATAGTTTCGTTTACTGGAAACTATACGCCTAATTTCTACTACGTTACCAGTCACAACATAAAAAACCAGGTAGGCATTAACAACAAGCATTCTATAGCCCTTATTGGCTAATCGCCGATTTTTAGGGGTGACCCCCATATCAGGGAATTCTTCTAAATGGAGGATAGCTGTATCGATCTCATTCAAAAGAGTTGCTGCAGCTTCTGGGTCATCTGCAATAATATAAGTAAAAATATCTTCTAAATCATCATAAGCCAGTGGCAAATATTCAATGCTATATTTACCCATTAAGCCGTGCCCTTAGCCTTGCCATGACTTCACGGTGTGGTATTCGTTTGGCTCCCTGGGCGCTTTGGACTTCGGCTTCATCGAGATTGTCATATAACTCCATAAGTGCTTGCTGTTCTTCATATAGTCTTTGACTCATAACTACCAGGTGACCATTACCGTTCTTAGTGATGAAAACTGGCTTTTGTTCCTTGATACATATTTCTTCAATTTCGGGGGTCTTATTTCTCAAATCAGAAACTGGACGAATAATAGGCATTACGCTCACCTCGCAATTTATTGTGATACTATTATATCATAATAATGATAAATCAATTCTTTGTTTTGCTGACAACTGTAAACCAACGCTAAACTAATGGTAAACCAATTATCAATTGATCACATAGCATGAAAGAAGTATAATATGGTTAGAATGTTACTATAAGGAGCTGGTACCATGCAGATTAAACCGTCCGCAAGCATCCGGCAGAATTATAACGAAATCGCGGATTTATGTAGGTCTACCGGAGAACCTGTGTATCTTACGAAGAACGGCGAGGGTGATCTTGTGGTTATGGATATAGATTCGTTTGCCCGCCGTGAGAAAATGCTTAAGCTGCGCGAAGAACTGTTGGCTGTTGAGGAAGACCGTCTGGTCGGACGCGCCGGAGTAACACCGGACGAACTGGACAGCTATTTAGAAAGCATTATTGATGAGGTGGAACATGGAAAAAAAGCCTCAATATAAGGTGATTGTCTCCGACCGTGCCCGTCAGATGCTGGCGGGCCATGTTAGGTTTCTGGCACAGAAAAGCCCTTCCGCTGCGCGTAAGATAAAAAATGATTTGATGGACGCTATTCGCTCCCTTGCCGCTATGCCGGAGCGTTTTCCTTTTCTCGATGCTGAATTTATACCGTTTAATAAATACCACAAGCTATTCGTTGAAAAGTGGTATTTGATTCTGTGTCAAATCAAAGATCAGACGGTGTATGTTGATTATATCGCGGATTGCAGGCAGGATTATGGCTGGTTTGTAAGATAGGTGACTGACCCAAAACTACGAACGACTTGGCCATAAGTTTGCCAATGGTTATGTGATGCCGCAAGCAATTATATGATCAACAACTAGATCATAGGGAAATTGCCAAAATTTATAGATGTTTTGCAGAACACATGAAGTGTAGGAGTAAAATTAGAAGGTGATATGATTTGGATAAGCACAATCAGGGTGATGAAAAGATCCTTGATAATGGTTCTCAGGAGGAGGGGGAAAAGATGCCGTTACCTGCAAAAAAAGAACAGCATAAGGGACTATCTTTATCATCAAAAAAAATAAATGAAATATCAGTTCGACCCAAGGTTAAGAATGGAAAAATATTGTTTGATAAAAACAATAAAGATCATCGATATATTGTGGAAGAGGATCAGTAGCAAACTAATGTTTTTTGATTGTCGGTGACGTATTTTGGCTTGAAGTTCAATATGAAGATGCGCTGCTTACCCTGATGAATACAGAATTTATTGGTTGTGGGGTGCATGATGCTTCTGCGGAGGCGGAACTGGATCGGGTAAATTAGCAAGCATTACTGCAATAAGGACCATTATGCCACCAGCACCCTGGAGCAGGGTTAGCCGTTCACCTAAAATGATCCATGCTCCAATCGCAGTGACAACCGGTATGCCATTTATACATATGGCCGCGCGTGAAGCGGGAATTTGAGTCAGAGCATAGTTGTAAAAAAGATAACCGAGAATGGTAGCACATATGACGAGAAAACCAATAGCTCCAACTGCTTTAGCACTCACCTCTGCCCAATCTATACTCCTAACATTTAGAATAAATAATGGTGTAAAAAGGATGGTTCCGTAAAACATCTGAAAACTGGTTATCTCCAATGACGATAGCTTTTGGCCCAGGTCTCTCGTTAATACCATATAAAATGCTGCAGAAATTACTGCTCCTACAATTAATAAATCGCCTATCATCGGCCCCTTAAAGGACAGTGTGAACTTGGGATCTCCGATAACTAAGACCAGTATCCCTGCCGTAGACAACAGTATTCCCAACACACTTTTGATCTTTATCTTTTCTTTAAGCATAACGCGTGCTAGGAGCATAACCGCTAAAGGGACGATAGAGATAATGATGGAGGCCTTTGATGCCGTAGTATAGGTAAGACCGGTGGTCTCAAAAGCGAAGTATAAGCCCGGTTCGAAAAGAGCTATTAGAAATAGCTTCTTGTGATCGCTTGCGCATAGTCTTGGGAAACCGCGATGAAGCAATATCAGTAAAAAGAGCAGTGAGGCCAGACTGAATCTTAGAAACATATAAACCACGGGAGTAAAACTTGTAAGAGCGATTTTAGTGCAAATAAACGATAAGCCCCAAAACAAAACTGTGCATGCCAAAGCTATATAGGTCATTATTTTTGGTTTCATGTTTGTGCTCCTTAAATGGGTTGCCTGCGTTTATTAGATTATCATATTCTGGGCTTGTCGTGAAATGATTATGGAAACAGGATCTGGAAAATAGCTGCGATATTTTAGAAAACGCCGGCTTTGAGTGTTATCCTTTGAAAAACCATGGTCTTTACCAAAAGGTGGTTCCTATTACATGACTTAAGATAGAGAAAAATATATCCTAGGGGCGATGTGCGACCAAAGATGGCGGCACTGGTGGAAGCGATAGGCCTGGGTAAGACATTTACACTGGGTTTAGTCGAAGTAAAGGCACTGGAAAACATCAATCTAGAGATTGAAAAGGGGCAGTTCGTTTCGATCATGGGGCCTTCCGGCTCGGGCAAAAGCACCCTGCTCGACCGCAGGCATCATACCCCACGGGAACTGTCCGGAGGTCAGCAGCAAAGAGTTGCCATTGCCCGGGCACTGATAAATGAGCCGGACCTTATCCTGGCAGATGAACCGATAGGAAATTTGGATACAAAGACTGGTTTTGATATTATGAAACTCCTAAAAAAAATAAACCGGGAAAAAGACAAGACCATTATCCAGGTAACACATTCCCATGAAGCCGCCGGGTATGGGGAACGGATAATCAATATGAGGGATGGACTCTGCACATGATTCCTGCTAAATCACTTCTTACTACTAATTTGAACCCAAACCGATACGGAGATGATGCAAAAGTGGCACTTCGAAGCGAAATGATTCTTTTGCGTTTCAATTTATATGCTTAAGTCTTGAACTATGTATCACTAAACGTTATACAATAGAATATATTATAGTAAAAGGAAAGGTGAACGATTATGGCTATTAAGACAGCAAATGTCCTCGCTCGCGTTGAGCCTGATATAAAAGAAAAAGCGGAATCCATCATGGCAAAGCTGGGAATTCCAGCTTCCGTTGTAATCAATATGCTCTATAAACAAATCATTATGACTAGGAGCATTCCGTTTTCCCTGTCTCTTCCTGCTGCTCCGACTGCGCTGGATGAAATGGACGCCGCCGCATTTGATGCAATTATGCAGAATGGCTTGAACGAGGCAAAAGCTGACCGTTCCCGTCCTGCTTCTGAGGTGCTTGCGGATTTAAGACGGGGATTGTAATTTATGGCGGATAAAACGTATATCGTTAAAATCACCGCGCAGGCAGAGGAGAACCTGCTGTTAAAACTGTGGGAGGGGCTGGGCTACTTATAACCGGGTGAGAAACATGCAGAAGGCTGCCCGCATCATGGTAGAACACCATAGCGGAAGACTTCCGGCTTCATACCAGCAGCTGTTGGCGTTACCCGGGATCGGTGAATATACTGCCGGGGCCATTGCTTCCATCGCTTATCAGATTCCCGTGCCGGCAGTGGATGGCAATGTGCTTCGAGTAATGACGCGCTTATTAGGCTGCCAGGCTGATATAGCCCAGCCTCGGGTCAGGAGGACCTTGCGTACAGCCGTAGAAGCCATGCTGCCTGACGAACGACCAGGAGACACCAGAGAGGTATCGCATTATCCCAGGTTATCCATTTTAATATCCATATTCGTTATAACCGCGGGTGGATATTCCTGCAGCGTATTAACCATGTTGGTCGCGATCTCCAGGGCCTTTTTCCGGTTGACTTCCTTCCGCACCGTGTCTATCCTGCTCTGGGCAGCGAGTGTTTTCAGCAGCTCATTATAGGCGCTGAGCAAGTTGTTGCGGTGCAGGGCAAATTGCTCGTCGTACTTCACGCTTTCGGAGTGGGTTGCTGCGGTTGGCTGCACAGTCTTGGGCGGTATTTTTCTCATCTTCTGGACTACCCTTACGACCGGGACTAGTTCCCCGTTCTGTTTGTTTTCCTGAACAGCCGACTGCAGTTCGCGTGCGCTCATATTTTCAACCTCATGGCAGGCTATAAATTCTTCCCGCTCTTCCGCCGGAATCCCCAGGAGGATGACTGCCTGGGAGTAACTAAGATTCGAATACGGATTCGAATCTGGCAAGCCCTCGCCGGGAGAGGCGAGTTTGGTCTCGAATTGCCGGTATATCCGCATCAGGTGCTCGGCTGTCCGCTGGGAATAACTGACTTCTTCCTTCAGCCATTGCCCCCATTCCCCATACGGAAGCACTGCCTTGGCCTCCGTCAGGCAGCGCCCGATCTGAACGCAGTTTTGAAGCATGATTTTGTCGGTCCGGCTTTTAATTAGGTTAATCTCGGACGCGATTTGCGCTGGCGTCCGGGCAGATAATACAACACCCATTTAGGTTACACTCCCTTTACCGGTAATATTTAGCAGAACATGCTATAGAATATTCTGGTTCCCAAGCGAGTGTGAGGGCTTCATAGTGCATCTTGAGGATGGAAAACTGAGCAGCTTAAGGCAAATGGTCTTATGGTTCTTCTATAATGTCAAACGTCTGAGGCAGGAAAGGGGGACTGAACGGAGAATTACATTAGTATGCCAGCCAGTTAGTGACTGTCAATTGCCACTGGTGGTGAGTTTTTAACCTTGCGGTGAAGATACATGGAAAATGGCTAAACGATATCAGATAAAAATATTTGACTGCAATTTTTGATATAATAATATTATAGGAGTTGATTGTATGTCTCCAAAATTGCATGCTCGGCGTTTAGCGGCAGTGAAACTTGCAAACGCTGTGAATAAAATAGAAGGTGTCCCTGTCTCTACCCAAGCAAAAAAGCTCTCAGCCCGGTGGGTGCGGGGAGAAATTTCGGGTGCAGAAATGAAAGCTCTGCTTATTGCAAAGCATAAGCAGAGTTAAGGGTTGCTTTATGAATGATCCATATCTTTATGAAGGAAGCTCTGCCCTGCGCAATTTAATATGGTATAAATGTACTCAACTTTGCTTATATCTTTTCAATACTCTCATAGCCCGAAGCGTAATCCATTTGCTCGGCTCGTCTTTTTGCCCGATAGGAATAAGCAGCCGGTCGCTGCCATAGGTGTTCTCCAGTTTCCATCGGCCGGTATCGTCCTGCTTGGCAATGACGGTGCTGATGGCATCGTCCATGCGGTTGTCTTTGACGCCAAGCTCGGTCAGGATATCCAAGATTTCCAGCACATCGGTCTGGTACATTAAAGGAAAGCCGAATTTAAGCCAGCCGGGTTTGGATTTCCGCTGCAAATTGTGGCTGCGTTTATAAATGTGGTGAATCAATAAAAACTCGACGGCTTTTTGTATTGTATCGCCTATTTCTTTAGTTCTGCTTCTCCTCGGTACGGCGCTTAATGCTTTCAGCGCCTTGACTGCACCCATGTGGCAGGTGTGTGCGCCCCAGCACATTTCATAACGATCATACGGCGGGACAGATGGACCATCTTCTACGCCGTCGTTGAAGCGCATAAATCGTGTAATCCAGTCAATCCCTTTTTGCAGCCTGAGGTCTTCGAGATAGCCGAAACGTATCAGACTCCATACCACATTTCCGGTCAGGCAGGGGATTACTTCGGTAATCCTGCCGCCGCCGGTCCTCACTGCTGTATTCTGCGAAAAACCGCCGTACTGAGGCTCCTGCGAATTATTCAGCATATACTCGCATTGCTCTTTGATTTGAGGATTTAGCTCGGCACCCAACTCTGCAAGTACGATCAACGACCACACCAGACCTTTATATTTGTAAGTATAAAATCGGGGATAGGCTTTGAGGTACTCAACCTCCCGTTGTTTTTGAAGTATATCAGGCACGATCCCCGATTGCATAATTTCCTGCCTAGCTGTTTGTACTGCCGTATCATCGTCTGGCCTGTCCAAAATATCTATTAACGTAAAATAGCGCACGGAAGGGTTATCTTCTTCCAGCAGCCACTCGGTTGGGTCCGCTTTGAGGGTAGCTCTCCAATCGCTCATGCTTTATTCCTCCGCTGATAATGTATTTCTGCGGTACAAATTTATATATAGCATTGTACTATCCATAGTTTTTGTCAAGATATGCGTTGCCTTGCACAAAAAAAACAAACCAGAAAAAAGGCAAGACCATTATCCAGGTAACATATTTCCATGAAGCCGCCGATTATGGGGATCGCATAATCAATATGAGGGATGGACTCTGCACATAATTCCTGCCAAATCACTTCTAATTACGCATTTGCATGCTCATTGTGCTCAACCAACAATAGCGAAAACAGATATATCCTGTCTAAATACCAAGAAATGTGGGGATAAAACCCTATTGCCTGTTTATTCCATAATAACTATGCTAGTAAATAGAGAATTGTGCGGAAATATCGGGATTGTATTAGGAAAATGTATTTGTAGTGGCGTAAAAACGGACAGGGTTTTATAGCCCTGGTAGGCGAGTTGGACTAACAGGGGAATGGTAAAATACCTGATTGAAGTCAAAATTGCTGCTGAGCATCCCTATAAGCTAGCCGGTCAAAGTCGATGTTTTTGGGCTGTTTAGGTATATGTTATGGGTTAACGGAAAACCCAATGATGTTAAGTAAAAGGCTCTGATATGTTGGCATTAAGATCATGGAATGCATGATTGGCTTTTAAACCTAGAAAAACCCGGTAACAAGTCTACCATAAGTTGTGTCTATAATCGAGACTAAATGGTGCTTCGAATTGGGCTAATAACAAGAAGCCCGGATATAATTCATGGAATACTAATTGTTTTAAAACAATAATTTATTGAGCAGATAGCCATAATAAAAGCACAAAAAATTGGTCTTTGGTAAATTATCGGAGGTTTATAAATGAACAAAATGATTAAGATTAGGAATGAAGAAGAAACAGATTATGAGAGAGTAGAAGAAATCACAAGGAAAGCTTTTTGGAATTTATATATTCCGGGGTGCATTGAACACTATTTAGTTCATGTTATGCGATCCCATAAAGACTTTCTGCCGGAATTGGCTCTAGTAATTGAAGTTGATAATCAGATCATCGGGAATATTATGTATACGAAAACAAAACTAATTGATGAGTCTGGGGAAGAAAAAGACATCCTTACTTTCGGCCCAGTTTGCATTTTGCCAGAATATCAGAGAAAGGGGTATGGAAAAAAACTAATGGAGTATTCCTTTGAACAGGCGGCCGCCTTTGATTACGATGTGATTGTAATATTTGGTAATCCGAATAATTATGTAAGCCGCGGTTTTAAGAGTTGCAAAAAGTACAATGTCTGTATTGCAAATGGGACATATCCGGCGGCAATGATGGTAAAGGAACTCAAACCAGATGTCTTGGATGGAAGAAAATGGGCTTACTATCAAAGTCCTGTATTTGAGATAGATGAACTAGAAGCTGGGCGCTTTGACGAGGGTTTGGAAAGCCTGGAGAAAAAATATCAGCCAAGTCAGGAAGAATTTTATATTCACAGCCATTCTATTATACAGTGAGTTTCCTTCAGTGATATAAGTATAAGCTGCAACTTTCAATTTAACGAGCAAGCCACTTTCTATAATGAGCAAACTGGGCAATTCAAGTGCAAATGCGAGCTGCCCCGAACTTCACCGAAGGCTAATAATCGGCAGTTTATCGTCATAATGAATGTCATATATTAAAAAATACAAATATCAGCCGTATTAATGGCAAATCAATCACAATAGTCGTTTGACTTTTGTGATTATTTACTACAAAGTTTTTTGATCTTTAAAATAGCCTTTTTGGCCATGAGTCAGCGAGGTAGTAATTTTATTATCCAAAACTGGAAGGGAAAGGGTTCTAATTAGGCTAATAATGGGAATATGATATAGGATTAATGAAGACAATTAGGAACGGAAACGTGGATACCAGTGGAAAATCATTGTTGTGTATAATGGCAATACCAGATAATGAGATGTAATTACCTTTGTTTGCGTTTTATGATTAGGGGCCATTTTTTCGAAAGGACTAAATTGAAATGTTTGACAGCATTAAAAAGAAACTGACATCTGACAGTCTTGCTGAGAGAATAATAACCACCTATATTTGTTTTTTGATTACTTTTTTTACGATCACCATTGTAAGTCATTATTTATTGCCGGAGGGTATTTTGTGCGGCAAGCATCCGCTTCATAACTGGGAGACTTCATCAAATTGGGCCGTCTCAACATTGCAGATCTTTTCTTATAATTTAATCTCAGTTATAGTAATAATCCTTAGCAATACCTTGGCATCCAAAAGTAATAAGGCACAATATTTTTTGCCTTATGGGAATATTGCATTTTTCGGTTTGATTTCAGTTAATGCGGTTTATCTGGGAACATGGTCTTTTTCGCCTGTATCTGATGCGATACCGTTAGCGGATAGATTTATTAGAACATTTGATCTTTTTCACAGAGCGGGGCTGTGGGAAATGACCGGGCAGCTGTTTATCCTTTGTGCAACCGCTAAAATTTCATTAATAATAACCGTTGGGAAAGAAACCACAAGCAAAAACTGGAGAAGTATTGTGCTTTCAAGACAAGAATTATTTGTATTTAGCATAGGCTTAATATTTATGTTATTAGGAGCAATTATCGAAAGTTATGCTATTATAAAATCCCTTTAGATGTCTTTAATGTAGTGATAAGAAAAAACGAAAAAATAGGAATGGAGGGACCAATATGAAATATGTGCTCCCGTTTCATTTTGAATTTGAACCTATGATAAGGCTTGCTGTTATCAGTTTTATCGGGAATGAAGAATTTGAAGGCTACGAACCGCAACTCTTTGATGACCCGGTTAATGGTAAAGGAATTCGTCTGCTCCGTTATCGGAAGAATGGGAAAGTAGATGTCTACTATGAAGCTGGCATCATACCGGATAAAAATTTTAGTATCGGAACCGGAATAGCGGATTCAAAAATGACCCATTTTGATAAAAACCTTTTCGAAATTACTGAAAGCGGGCTGCAAGTCCAGCTAATCTTCACAGATGCTCAAGGCCGGAAGAACGAGTTGAAAGTGGAAGAAAAAAGTGCTGGCAAGCATCCTGTTCCGCTTTTAGCTCCGGTTGGCGGCGGCATAGAAAAACCTAAGAAGCTATTTTTCGTTTATATGAATGACTTCGATTTTGCATACCGCAAAACCACACAGATACACTGCTCGCTGGATGGACGCATCCTTGAACCCGCAACTCTCCCACTTTTGATTAGCGGACACCGCGCTTACCTGGCAAGATATTGTTCCCGGCTAAACATTGCGGCTCTCAATCCTGATGGTGCAAATCCTTTATGTTTTGATGCAGTACCGGGTAAAACCACGATGCAAAACGAAACACAAATCCACTGTAATACTGAAGGAATAGTTGATCAAATTCAAATAGGGAAGGATACAAATAGTGCTGTGCTAAATTTTCCGGGCGGATTCCCCAATTTGCTGGATTTGCCTGAAAATCAGTGTATCAGGGGTTACTTTGATATATTTATATCATCGGATAAAATAACCGGAGGTCAATACCGGCTTGAAAAAATTGCAGATCAGGTTCATGTCGAACTGAATCAATTGGAGGAATGGCAGCCAGTAGGATATCCTATAGGCTATAGATTATTATTCATATTTGTGAAAATGTTTAGGAATTGGCCAGCTAACTATAGCTGGGAAGGTACGGTTGAACTAAAAGAAATTCCGCTGATGAACGGAAAGTGGCAGCACAGACTTAAAAACAAAGTTAAATAGTTTTAGAGGGATCAAGCAAAAACTGCTACTCAAAGTACCCAGCCAAATAGGGTATAGACACCTACCAGTTTCCAGTTATCCATAGGGAATTATCTGAAATCTTAGGGATCAACTGGAGGAACAAACACCGCTATGCAGGGCTGGTCATCCTAATCGTGCATCTAAGAAAGTGATGGGGGGGAGAAATTAAGCCTATGCTTAATAAACTTATAATGAACAAAAAGCTCAGTATAACCCTTGCATTAATAGTAGTGGCAGTAACGGGGCTGGCGATCTATTACATTACAGTTATCAGAGCAAATTCGGTTTCCGGAACGGTTGTAGAAGTAAGCGCTTTGAATACTACCGGGCATGGAGTCAAGATCGATACGGGGTTTCTGCTTAAATGTTCGGACCGTATAAACGAGCAAGCGGTCAGAAATAGCATTGCGGTAACACCGTCAATCAACTATACACTTAAACATCAGTCCGGAAATCAATATATTCTGAAGTTTGATGAGAAGCTAAAACCAGATTCCATTGTAAGCTTTAAGCAGATTGATACTGTCAAACCTTATTCATGGGCTTTCCAGACTGAGAATGTCTTTCGGGTAACGCAGACACTTCCCGCTGACAAATCCAAAATGGTTCCTGTCAATACTGGAATAGAAATCAGCCTGTCTTACCTGGATGTTGCAGATATCCAGAACAGCTTTAAGATTGAACCGGCAGTTGCCGGGAAATATGAAAAACACGGAAAGACCTGGGTTTTTGTCCCGGATGGGCTTCAGCCCGACACCCTCTATAAGGTTACCGTCGATAAGGGTCTGAAGTCATCAGGTGATGAGATTTTAGGCGAGGATTATACCTTTTCTTTTCGAACCAACGATACTTTACCCAACGACAACTACCTGTACATAAGCGGGGAAGCTGCGGAGACCTTTGCCCCCGATGTCACACCGGTCATAGAGGTCAGGGCCAGCGAGCATTATAATACAGCCGATTTAAGGGTGCAGGTGTTAAAGTTTTCCGATGCCGGCTCTTATCTAAACGCTCTTAAGGCAAGGCATGAATATATACACGATCAGCTCGGTTATGAAAACAATTATTTTGCTTCACTTGAAGGTGTGGAGAGAATAGGGGATTTTACAACCAGGATTCAAAGAGAAAACCCCCAGCAAACCTGGTCGCCTGCATACATTGTTTTGCCGGATAAGCTCCCCGAAGGCCACTACCTTATAGATGTTGCAGCCGACAATACTGCCGGTGACAGTAAGGGACATGTGCAGAAGTTTGTTCAGATTCACCCTTATGCCGTATATGTCATGTCTGTCAACGGGTCTGAGCTGGTCTGGGTAAATGACACGGGCAATTCTTCTCCGGTTGCGGGGGTGCAGGCAGATATTAATGGAATAAATTCAACGACTGCCGCTGACGGCACCGCACGCATCGACACGCCCCAACTTGCTACAGACAGCTTTAATTCGCTGACGGTTAAAGGTGCAGGGCTTCCCTTCGCAGCCGAGTTAATTCTGGCCAAGCCCGATGATTCCAGAAGGGTTGATGAGCAGTATTACACCTATATTTACACCGATCGGCAAAAATACCAGCCGACCGATACTGTATCGATATGGGGAATCGTTCTTCCCAAGGACGGGAAATCAAATCCACCCAGGGACGCTGAGCTGCAGCTGAATGTAGGAGCATACGATAAAACTCCCCAAAGAACCAAGGTGAGCCTGGATGATTCGGGTGCTTTTTCTGGGAAAATCGCAATTTCCGGTCTGGCCTCCGGTTATTACAACCTGCAGTTGGTTGCAGATAATATAACATATTGTTCCACGAATGTTGTGGTGGGACAATATGTTAAACCTTCCTATACAATTGAAGCCAGTACCGATAAACCGGCCTATTTTACCTGGGAGCCTATAAACCTGACCGGTAGGGCGTCATTTTTCGATGGAACTCCTGCAGGAAATATGCCGTTTGACGTATACAACGGCGGTGGGGTGGACAAAAACCTGAGAGTAAACAGCAATGAAAGCGGGAAGTTTGAGACCAGTCTTGCGTTTAAGGATACCAAAAGCTCATGGCTTCCAGAGTCTCTTTACTACTCAATCAATACTGCGGGCGCAGAGGATGCCAAATCCAGCACTTCAGGTTCGGTCCTAGTGTTTCCCAGGGATACTATGCTGCAAACCACTTTGCAGGATACTCCCGAAGGCTTCTCTATAAAAGTGAATACCAACCGCATCGATATAAGTTCGGTTAAAAGCGGGGACAACATTTACACCGACAATTATGAGCAAATCAAGGGGGCAGGTGTCGATATACCTGTCACCGTCAAGATTCTTGAAGTAACCTGGAACAAAATTCAGGAAGGAACCTATTACGACTATATCAACAAGGTTACTATACCCAGATATCGATATGAAAAATCAGAAAAGCAGGTGGATAACCGCTCGGGTATTACCCAAAACGGCAGCCTGATTTTTGACCGGCTTAGCTACAGCAACACCAACGATCACTATTACTATGCCCTGGTTGAGTGTACAGATGCACGCGGGAGCAAGATCAGCGAGAGGGTCGATTTTTACGGCAATATGTATCCCAGCCAGTCCGGTATAAAGTATTACCAATTTTCCCACCAGGAGGAAACCAAGCGTTTTTCGATCGGTGCTACGGTCAACATCAAACTGCTTGAAAACAGCCAGCCCGTATTAAATCAGGGCCGGCTGCTTTATGCGGTCGTTCAGAACAGCCTGGGGGATTATAAAACAAGCGAGGGGACCAGTTTCAACTATAATTTCAACCAGGCTGACATTCCCAACATTGCTATTATTGGAGCTTACTTTGACGGGAAAAATGTCTTTCCGGTTGCCAGGGACTTTCTGGCTTATGATCCCGGTGAAATGCAACTGACCGTGGCCGCAGTCCCGAATCAAGATAGCTTTACCCCCGGCAGTGAAGTCCATTTGGACATCTCTGTCACCGATAGAAACCAAAAACCGGCAGCAGGAGCAGCGGTATGCGTAAGTGTTGTTGATGAAGCCGCCTTTGCGGTGGCCGATCAGAATGCCGACCCGCTGGGTGATATTTATTCCCGGTATTTTTATCCGCAGGTTACCACTTATGCTTCCTACGTCCAGCATGATTTCAGCGGGTCGTCTGTGCCTGAAGGGGGAGGAGAGGGCGGTTCGGAATATATCCGCAAGAATTTTCTTGATACCGCTGCATTTCTTACCGCAACTACAGGAAAACAAGGCCAGGCTTCTCTAACCTTCAAGCTTCCCGATAACCTGACTGCCTGGCGAGTGACTGCGCTGGCGGCGGTCAATGGGGTTTATGCCGGGAACAGCCGTATGGATATCAAAACTACTCAGCCATTTTTTGCGGACCTGCTGATAAATAAGGTGTTTATAAAAGGAGACAACCTGGCCGCGGCCGTTCGCGGATTTGGCACAGCCCTCCAGAGCAGCGACGGGGTTGAATTCAATGCGGTGCTCCGCTATCCGGACGGTACCAAAAAAGACTTTGCCGGAACCGGAAAAGCCCAAGGATATGTAAACCTCAACTTCGGAACGGGGCCGGAGGGAGATTATACCCTGACAGTTACGGCCAAATCCGCCGCAGGCACTGACAGCATCGAAAAGAGCTTCAGGGTGGTGGGCAGTGCTCTGGAAATACCGGTCATAAAGACCTTTTCTCTCGCAGGCGGGATTGATATTAACGCCCTGCGCTCACCGGTTACACTAGTCTTTTTTAACCAGTCCCGTTCGCTATATAACGAATGCCTGCAAAGCCTGGCCTCGGGCTATGGCGTCCGGGCCGACATTCGTGCCAGCCGAGCCGCGGCTCAGAAGCTATTGAAGGAGCTGTACGGAAAAGCTCTGCCCAACTATTTTTACGGAACCCAGAACGAGGAGCTCCAACCGGGCTCACTTCAGGACTATACCGGAGGGGTTAAATTGTTTGACTACGGTGAAACGCAGCCCGAACTTACCGCCAAACTCTGCCTGGCGGCTCCCGAATATCTAAACACTGTTGCTGCCGCCACTTATTTAAACCTGGTCATTAATAACAAAAATTCACAGCCTTCCGATATTGCGGCTGCCTATATGGGACTGGCGGCCTTGCAGGAGCCGGTTCTGATTGATGTTCGCTACCTGCTGGAAAACGAGAAATCGCTAAGCCTGAAGGAAAAGCTTTATCTGACGACAGCGCTGGCGTTTATAGGAGACCTGGATAACGCAGGGAAATATTATGATAAGATTGCCCTACCGCTTATCACTAGAAATGATCCGTGGGTCTATTTAAACAGCGGAGAAGCCCAAGATGCCGATATTGAATGCACAGCTCTCGCAGCGCTTACGGCGATGAAAACAGGCGGTGACGACCTGGAGGGCATGCTGCGCTATATTATTAGAAACTCTTCCAATGAGGTGACCACCTGCCTTGAACGGCTTGCCTATATACGTGAGAACCCACAGACCGACGCGGCCGAAGCCGTCTTTAGCTATATGGAAAACGGATTGCTCAAAAACGTTACGATCGAGAAAAACAAAGCCTGCATAATGGATATGACCGCCGAAGAATTGAAAGCAGCCAATTTTGCAACGGTCAGCGGTGATGTCGGAGTCTGCGCTGCATTCACCGGCAGTGCCGCGGATGTAGTTGACGGAAATTCCAACTTCGTTTCTCTCCAGAAGATCATTGCGCCTGTCGATGGTACAGCTATCACCCAGTCTTCTCTGGTTAAGATTACCCTAATACCTACCTTCAGTCAGGACGCCCCCAAAGGATGGTATGAGCTGTCGGACTATATACCGACGGGCATGCGCTATGTTTCCAGTGAAGAGAGTTGGAATTACAATTGGTGGATGGAAGATATAGAGGGACAAAACATTAGCTTTTCAGTTATCAATATTGATAAAAACAGCCAATATTACAATTCCAAAAAGCAGGAGCCTATTGTCTACTATGCAAGGGCAGCTCTTACCGGAACCTTCATTGTGGACAGCGCGTATATCAAACATGCCGAAACCGCGGCTTGGGGGATGAGTGAGAAGAAGGATGTCAGGATCGGTGAGTAAAAAAACAGCCGCTATATTGGCAGTACTGATTATTCTCACCGCATCCGGCTGCTCACTCACTCCCGGAAATATGCCGGCCAATACGGCTCCAACCCCCTCCGGCAGGGGATATGTAAAGCAGCTCGATTGCCTTTATTTTGCGGCCGACGATTTTTCTAACTATACCGCAAAAGCCAAAACCTATGGGGCTCAAACCCTCTCCGCAGGGGTGGTCCCTCATCATCTCCTGGCTGGAGAGCTGATCGCATCATTCTTTAAAACAGCGGGTGAAACCGGGGAAAGATACGATACAGTCATACTATTGGGACCTAATCACAAAGGGGAAGGGGCAGATGTCAGCACCACGGCCTGCAGCTGGAAGACTGAATTCGGAACGGTTGAATGTGATGAGGATGCGGTCTCTGCAATCATAGCCTGCAAATCGCTGGATGCCAGAATCAATGATGACATGCTGCAAAACGACCATGCCGTATCGAGTCTGGTTCCATATATCAAGTATTACCTGCCTGAAGTAAAGGTGGCAGCGGTGCTTTTAACCCGGCGGGTAACCCTGGAACAGTCCCACGATATTGCCCTGCTGCTTGACAGTATTGCCAAAAACAAAAAATGCCTGGTTGTCGGTTCCGTCGATTTCTCTCACGGCCTGTCTGCTGAAGAAGCAAAGTTACGGGATGAGAACACCCGCCAAGCAATTCTTGCTAACGACCTGGTAAGAATAAAAAGGATGCCTAATGAAAACTTCGATTCACCTGAGACGCTGTGCGCCATTCTGTACTATATGCAGGAGCGCCGAGCGTGTGCGGCCACCCTGTTTGATCATAAAAGCGCCGCCGATTTGCTTGAAAACCCCGTACTGCAGGATTGCACCACATACTTTGTTTTGGGCAGTCCTTAGGTTTTTTGGTTAAGGCAGACATCGATACTAAAATAAAGTGTCAAAAAGTGCATTGGTCAATATATTTTCTTTTGCTAATGGTAATGATGATGCACCTATCAACAAAACCGGGCGGCGGGAGGTGGCAGGAAAATCATCTTCAGCTTCAGCATATCCTTAGCTGCTTCATCCCTTATGTTTTTGGCAGTACATTATAGTTCCATCTATCTACTAGCAAATCTCCAGTTTGGCAACACTCTGAACCAATTACTGACCGTATCGGTCGGAATAGCTTTAGGTGGTCTGGTCTACACTGGCTTGGTATATAGATTCAAATTAGAGGAATCCGAACTGCTATTGGGGATGATACGAAAGCGTCTTTCGCAGAATGCTTGAACTTGAGAAAATGTTTCCCAAGCACCATCCCCAAAAAGCTACTGCTAGGCATAACAGAGATGGTGTGCATTAGTCTAATAATTAGAATCTGAGAAATAGTGCGCAGCCTATTAATTATGAGTAGCAATGTACTGAATTATTAATAGAATTACTTAAAAAAGAGGCTATACAATGAGCGTTAAGAAAATATTTTGGGAAAATCCTTATTTAACGGAACTTGAGGCGAACATAATGAGTATAGACGATAATATTATTACCCTTGACCAAACCATAGCCTTCGCCTTCTCAGGCGGTCAACAATCTGACTCAGGGACTATAGGAGGATTTCAAATCATAGAAGCTAAGAAGGAAGGAAGAGAAATCTTCTATACTATCGACCAATATAATAACTTAATTCTTAATCAAGATGTCATAGTTACAATTGATTGGGAAAAGAGATATAGATTAATGAAACTGCATTTTGCGGCAGAAATTATCTTGGAATTAGTATATCAGAGCTATAATCATCCTGAAAAAATTGGTGCAAACATAACCGTTGATAAGGCAAGAGTAGACTTTTTCTGGGACGGAAGAATTTCTGAAATATTTCCACAACTTCTCAATAAGGCAAATAGTATAATAAATTCAAACTTAAATATAATAAGTGCTTTTGATGATGAAGAAACAGAAAAAAGATATTGGTATATTATAGGATTTGCAAAAGTTCCTTGTGGAGGAACACATTTGAGAAAGACAGGAGAAATAGGTCCAATATTTTTAAAAAGAAATAATTTGGGTAGTGGTAGGGAAAGAATCGAAATTTACCTTCAATCCTGAAGAACTAAACGGTATCCTCGTTTAATGCACATAACAAGGGGCAGCAATGGAATGGAACAGAGATAGGAAGCAAAAATAATGCTAACGAGAACAATGGATACTAATAATTAGGCCCATTATTCATATTTAGTACTGCGCAGTCTGTTTATGATGTGCATTAACTAAACACACATTATCCTAGTTTTGTTTAATCAGAGGAGGTAGGCGGATGTCATTTTCGGAAATTAGTATTTATCAAGTAAAGCCAGATAAGACGAATGATTTTGAAGCTATTATGAAAGACGCTGTTCAAATGATGAAAGTAATAGACGGTTGTCAATCTCTTCGGCTTATACAGCGTACACACTATATAAAGGATATGAAAACTATTAAGGATGGGCTTCAACCCGACAAACTTACTCGTATTGTAAAATGTGTTCGCTATGCACTCTACTGGGAATTCGATACAGATAAAAATTATGGTAAAGCTCAAAAACAGTTGTATGAAACTCATTGGAAAGCGATAGAAAGGTGCTTGATTGTTCCGCATGACAAAATCTTAGGTGAAGTAATCATTTAACAGTACAAGACCGACAAATTTCAATTTAGCGAGCAAAGCCACTTTCTATAATGAGCATACTGGTTATTTTAAAAATAACAACTTAAGCGTCACATTATCCATATTTGCTTGTGCCCAGTAGGCTAATAATGGGAAGTGTTTTTATAAGTTGGAGGAGCAATAAATGTCAGTTGAAAGGAATAAAGATGGCAGTATTTCTATTCAAAGCAAAAATGTTGCATCTGTTATTTTTGGAATGGTAGGAGTTTCTGATGATAAACGCAAAGAAAAATTTGAACAGTGGGTGGATGAATGTGCTAAATTAATAACTGCATGTGGTCATACACTTAAGGAAACTGAGCAGTATTCTAATAATGCGATATTAAAATATGTTGGATATTATAACTTTTTAGCAACCTAATTACGATTAATTGAGGATACTATGTATGCGTTGTTAATGATGGGAAAAGTCAATTCTAATATAAACGGAGGAAATAATCTATGCAGGAAGTTTATGAATTTTTAAAAAAGTGTGGGAACTATTTTCTGGCAACGGTGGATGGTGACCAACCAAGAGTTCGCCCATTCGGAACTATCAATATCTTTGAGGATAAGCTTTATATTCAGACAGGCAAGGTCAAGGATGTTTCAAAGCAAATGATGGCAAATCCAAAAGTTGAGATTTGTGGCGTGAACGGCGGCGATTGGATTCGGGTTCAGGCAATTGCGGTAGAGGATGACCGCGTGGAGGCAAAACAGAGTATGCTCGATAACTATCCTGAATTACAGACCATGTATTCTGCAACAGACGATAACACTCAGGTATTGTATCTGAAAGATGTCGTTGCCACGATTTCTTCTTTCACTGCTGCCCCAAAAGTAATTAAATTCTGATTCTAAAAGTGAAAAAATATATGTGAGTTGTTGCATCATTTATAGTTGTAACGCTGGTTCCAACCCCTTAAAGGTAGCCAAGGGTAGTAGTGCTCCAAAAAACCATAATCTCGCCACTTCTTCTCAAGAGGAATAACATACAATTTTTCGGACTGCTTAGACCTCGGGGACACAGGGACACATACTTTATTTTTCAAATACATAAATTACCCAAAATAAACATTTGAGTTAACGGGCAAGGAGGTGTTTGCTAATGAATGTGCATGAACGCTTAACGGAGGCGATATGCCTATTAAAGGAAAGAGAAAAGTGGCTTCATCGCAGAGAAATAACCGTTAATCTAATTCGAGAACAGATATATCTTAGGGATCAACTGCAAAGACAATTGGCTTTGGAAAGCAGAGATGTGGAAAGGTTAGACGGCATTACACTTCTAAATCTTTGGCATAGCCTCAGAGGAACTAAGGAAGAAGCAAAACGCAAAGAGCAGGAGGAATATCTGACCGCCAAACTTAAGTATGATGAAGCAAATGCTGCCCTGATACCACTTGAAACAGACCTAACTAGAATGGACAACTATTTGACCGCCATGGGAGATTTGGATACTAAATACCAGCAGGCTGTACAGGACAAGGAAGAGTACTTGCTTCGCTCTGGTGGATCTGAGGCCGAGCACCTGTTTGAGATGTCCGAACAATTAGGCTGCTTAAAAGCCGAGGAAAAAGAACTTATAGAAGCAATGGAAGCCGGTAAGAAAGTGGAGAAAGCATTCTCTAAGGTGCAAAAAAGCTTAGGCAGCGCTCAAGGATGGGGTGCCTTTGATTTGTTGGGGGGAGGCCTTCTAACCACTGCGATAAAGCATTCACACATCAGTGATGCCAGGAATGAAATAGATCAAGCTCAGCTGCTGTTGCGCCAATTTCAGCGGGAACTGGCCGATGTCAAACATACGAATGACACCATTCAAATCGGCGGATTAGCAACATTTGCCGATTTCTTTCTGGATGGGTTATTATTCGACGCAATAGTTCAGTTTAAAATCAACGATGCCCAGGATCGCACTAAGCAGCTGCAACGTAAGGTACAGGCGATTATTCATGACCTGAACATGATGAAGGAGCAAAACAGTCAAAAACTATTGGAACTCGATCAAGAACGTAGGCAAATAATAGAAAACGTCAACTGCGTATTATTTTTCAAGAATAAGTCTGTTTTTTGTAGTCCTCAATCATAACAATTAGGCTTTGGGCTCTTTGCTCATGGTTTTGCAGAAATTGCATAAATTGATCTGTAACGTAGAAGAAATCCCCGTCATTATTGGGCAGAGATAACAATATTGAAGGTTTTTCCGTAATATTCTCATGCTGGTTGAATACTTTCAGCAGGGAGACGATACTATAGCCACAGTTTCTAAGGAGCCTGACAACTTCTATTCTCTCCAGATCAGACTGCGTATAAGCAAGTATACCGTGTTGATCCTTTTTAATAGAATACAATCCATTTCGCTCCCAGGTCCTCAAAGCATCAAGTGTGACTCCTATTATTTGGGCCGCTTTCAGTCTGCCTTTTATAAGGTCATCGTCTTTCTGGCAGCTGCGGTTGGCAAACCAATCATCCAATATGGTCATAGCCCTTACAGCTCTTTTTTGTTCCAATTGCACATTATTTAGATATTCTCTGGCCAGAACCAGAGACTCATGCAGGTTGCCCAGAGCGAATTCCTTTACCATTTGCTGAACATGTTTTCCATTGACGGGATAGGGTCCTGGAAGAGCAATCCGGGCTAGCTTCATCTGCACTAAATGCAAATCGGTAAATATCCTGTAATTATTATTCTCCAGCCTGCCAGGTTTGGATATATAACCCCAGGCTTCATACAGACGGACAGTATTGGAATGAACACCTGTCAGTTCTGCAAGTTCTTTAGTTGAGTAAGTATGTGCCACCATGTCTTGTCCCATTTGTATGAATCCCCAGCTTTCCGAGAGACTACTATTTCAGATAATGATTACATAACAATCAACGACAGCCTCGGTTTTACAAATTGCGGTTTAACTCATCGATCAATTCTCTTAAGGCTACAGCGGTATCAGCGAGTATATCAATATCGATAATATCTATTGTGTCTTTGGCAGTATGAGCAATATTCGCCCAGGTACTGTCAAAATCCTCTGTTGTCAAAGCCAGAGCTGGCCGATTATTCATGGCAAACAGCATGTGATCGCTTTGGTACCAGGGGTCCCGTTCAGTGAATTTGCGGCTGTCTCTAAAGACATTTTTGACTATCCGGTTCAGCATATCTGCAGCGTTAAAACTGCAATAAGTTGTTCTGCTTCCTTTGAGTCCAACTCCGTCGGCATTTATTGCTACTGCTATCTGCTCAAATTTATCAATATTATTGGCCAGATACTGCATCCCGCCCGGGTAGGCATAGTAGTCTTCCCCATTATTGACCAGCAGTTCTATGGTATATTTTCCGTTGTAATCCTGCAAGAGGCCGGCCAGAGCCAGCAATATAACCACTCCGCCGCCGTTGTCTATGGCTCCGGGAGTACCTTTTTTTGTGTCAATATGGGCGCAAAATACTATGCGGTCAGTAATTTCTCCGTTTTTTACGGCAATTACGTTACATCCGGAAGAAGGAATCCTCATAGAATCAATACGAAGATGCATATCTGTTCTTGCCTGAAGAAGAAGCCTTTCGCCCTCTTCGATGGTAAGATTGGCAACCGGTATATTGAAGTCTCCATCCTCAATCAAAGGAAAAGGGTAAACAGCACCTGCCAATTCCGGATTCTTACCGGTTATCGCCACAACCGCCTGCGGATTTTTTTGCTCCAGCAAGCTAATAATTTTCTTATGGTGATCAGGGTTGTAAAATGTAAAATTTTTGGCCATCAACTGTTCCTGACAGAGATCTCCGTGTAAAATGGCAATCTTCCCGGAGAAGTTTTTTGTTTCCAGTTCCTCAATCGAGGAAGCAGTTGCAAATGTGCTTTGGATATCGCAGGGAAGGGAATAGGGACCAATTTCAGCTTGAAAAGCTGTTTCTCCTACGGTTAGAACGATGTCCCCATATTCCCAATCAATGCATTTAAATTCCGGCTGCGAGACTGTCAGTCCCTGTGAAGTTAAGCGTTCTGCTGCATAGGCTACAGCTCTCTGGTTGCGGTGGCTGCCTACGTGGCGGTCGCCAATCCTGACACAAAGCTCAATTAAATCCTCTTTTATTTGCTTGGTAATTCCTGCCATGCTGATCCTCCTTTTATTTTTACTGCCACACGAAGTTGGAAGACATTTGCTGCCTGTGATTTCATGCTATCTACAAAAATATAAACGATGAATCGCATGTGGTGTACTAATGGAGGGTTGGCATTTTTAAAATGGATTAGTAACAGAATGATGTTCATGTCATCCTGATAGCAACGAAGGATCTCCTTCAGAGAATATCATAGTCAGCGATAGGATCTTTCTCTTCGTTCAGGATGACATTATTGTTAGATTTGCATAGGTGGTTGGGGACTGCGGCTATGGGTGGTTAAGGCAATATATGGTTGCCAGCTTTAAGTCATTGGTTTGTTAAAATAGTAGTTGACTATAGGTAATATGTTACGTATAATAAAGGTAACATATTACCTATAAGGGGGTTGAAAGACGGATGAATGGGAACAAAAGTTTACAAGAATTATTTATAATAATTGGGAGGTAAAAAAATGGAACATATTAGATCAAAATTAAGCAGCGATAAGATTGGAATAAGACTAGTTTGGACATTATTAATATTTTCAATAGTATTCGTAGGAGTTACGATAATTAGTTATTATTTACTTCCAGAGGGTTTACTGAAGAACAAAAATCCTCTAACTAGTTGGGAAACTTCCAATAGCATCCTAATATCATCAATGCAAATATTTCTTTATAATATGCTTTCTATTATTGTAATTATTAGTGGCAGCATGCTTGGATATAAAAAAGAAAACGAACAGAATTATCTCTCATTTGGATATGCGGCATTTTTTGCGATGATATGCGTCAATGCTATCACTTTAGGAACCTGGTCTTTCTCAGTTGAATCTCCTGCAATCCCATTGATAGATAGAATAGTCAGAATGTGTGATCTGTTTCATCGAGCTGGCTTCTGGGAGATGACCGGACAACTTTTTATCACATGTTCTCTCGCCAAGATTGCTATTGTTCAAACCTGTGGCAAAAGCACTAAGACAAAAAAATTTAGAGATATTATCCTAACAAAATCAGAAGTAGCAGTGCTAGTTGCTGGAATTTTGTTGATGGTTATGGGGGCTGTTATAGAGAGTACATCTATTAACATGATATGATGTAGAAAATTCTAGAATATCATCATCCTGAACTTAAGCTCAAGAATTTAGTAAGATGAGATTTTACCGGAAGGACAACTATTATATGAGTACTAACCCTTGCCTTCGGATCGATTATTTTTCTGGAACTGGAAATGCTTTGACCGCATGTCGCTGGATCGCCCAGAATGCCCGCGACCGGAAAATGTCAGCGCATATCCAGGCGATTGATCGCTTTGATCGTCATACCATCAAGCAAGCTCCTAATCAAGCTCTGCTTGGTTTTGCCTATCCTACGCACGGTTTTGCTCTTCCCTGGTTCATGCTGAAGTATATCCTTTTTTTCCCACGAGGCCGTAATGCCGTGTTCTTGCTGAATACTCGTGCCGGTATGAAAATCGGCAGTTGGAACACACCGGGCCTTTCTGGCCTGGCTCTCTTGCTCCCTATGCTGATTTTGACTCTAAAAGGCTATCGTATCAAAGGGTTATTGTCCCTGGATATGCCCTCGAACTGGATTTCCGTTCATCCGGGCCTGTTTCCCAGTGCCGTTGAGTTTATCGTGCATAAATGCCATACCAAAGTTGATCGCTTCAGTGCCAAAATCTTGAGTGGCCACCGCAGCATACCGTGGTATTTCTTTGTGTTTCTGCCACTGGATCTGGTGGTGAGTCCCATCAGCGTCCTATATTTAATATTGGGCCGCTTCTTTCTGGCTAAGACTTTTTTTGCTTCGAAAAAATGCAACGGCTGTAAGATTTGCGAGGATTATTGTCCGGTTGGGGCGATCAAGATAATCGACGATCGGCCCTATTGGAGCTTCTATTGCGAAAGCTGTATGCGCTGTATGAATACGTGCCCCCAGCAGGCCATCGAAACCTCCCATTCCATGGCTGCTTTAATGATTGCTTTGACCACTTCACTGCCGGTATCATATTATTTATCAGCCTTTATGAATGAAGCCGGGCTGACATTGGGTGATTCCGCTCTATACATATATGGTCATGCACTTACCTGGCTGCTGACCCTGACTATCATCTATGGTCTCTATATCCTGATGTTTGCACTGCTTCGCAGCCCTTTGATAAATCGCTTTTTCGTCTATACGTCACTGACCTATTATTGGGCCCGCTACAAGGCCCCGGGAATCGGCATTAAGGACTTCAAACGCGCAAAACCTCCAGCTTAATTCATCAAAGAGGAGATCCATATGGACTACGAAGTAATGATCGATTTGTTTTAAAGCAATTTCGTATAGTTTCGCTTACTGGAAACTATACGCCTGATTTCTATTATATCAACAGCCTCAACATAAAAAACCAGGTAGGCATTAACAATAAGTGTTTTAAGAGTAGTAACACTTAAACTGTTAAAACAGGGATCCATATTTCACTTCTAAAATATGGCGACTCTATATTTTTATTTTCGTTCCACAAGATTTCAGGCCCTTCTGCTAGTTCGTAGTTTGAAGATGGAAACCATTCTGAATAGATACGCCCCCAAACATCCTGCAGAGTATTAGGAAACGGTCCAACTGCTTCAAATACAGCCCAAGTTAAGGCCGGGACATTTAGCTGTGTTAAATACTCAGGACATTCGCTGGTTGTTGCCACACCTATATAATGGTCAAGTTCTCCTTTCTCCTCCATTCGTTCCTCGGAAAAATTAGTAGATGCACTAAGCAGGCCTAGAGGCGCTACATTGGAAATCTCCTTAAGTTGACTAATAATTGTACTGTCCATACTTTTCCACATATCTGCGATCGCTTGATTCACACCATCGAAAACAATAGGAACTCTTTTCATAATACCGACAATTTTAAATGCCTCTTTTTCTTCTATCCGATAATTCATTTCATTGCCTCCCTTAATTGATAGTTGAAAAGCCATTCTTGGATACGCTTTTAAAAGTTGACCGTTTTTTCTGACTGCGGATGGTTTAATCCCATGCAAGCATTGGAAAGCCCGTGCAAAAGAGTCTGCCGAGTTGTATCCATATTTGATTGCAACATCAATTATCCGTGTACGGCTGTTAATTAGCTCAAATGCGGCAAGAGTAAGCCGTCTGCGTCTAATATATTCAGATAGTGTAACCCCAGTTAGGAAAGAAAACATCCTTTGAAAATGATATTCTGAGCAAAAAGCGATCTTAGCAACTTCCTTAAAATTAATATCATTCGTAAGATTATCTTCAATATATCCTATTGCTTCATTCATTTTCCTAAGCGATCCCATAAGTATGACCCCCTTTAATCAATAGAATAGCAAAATATAATTGTATCCATACGACATTTACTGCACAACTTTGTAGTGTTTTCATGAGTCATACAATTTTTATTTAAATTGGGAAGCAGGGGAACGTTCGAGACCAGCAGATTATCTCTGGAATGTGAGAAAAGTTTTGGCGAAGCTAAAGTATAATATATCCTTAATTGGGTGGTCTGCGTTTATTAGATTATTATATTATGCGCTTATTGTGGAATGATTATGGAAACAGGATCTGGAAGGAATATGCTACAATTAAGTCACTAAGTTAAAGGAATCGTGTTTTCTATGCAGATTAAAACAGTATCGATAATTGGTCTGGGTGCGCTGGGGATTCTGTTCGGGAATCACCTGTTGAAGAAAATGCCTGCCCATGATTTGCGCATTATTGCTGACCGGGACAGAATTGCAGGGTATGAGCAGGCGGGTATATTTTGCAACGGCGAGCGCTGTAATTTTCATTATATATCGCCGGAGGAGACCGTCAGTCCGGCGGACTTGGTTATTTTTGCGGTCAAGTATAACGGGTTAAATGATGCCATTGTGTCAGTGCAAAATCAGGTGGGGGATCACACTATCCTTATATCTCTGTTAAATGGGATTACGAGTGAAGCGATCATCGGCCAGACTTACGGCATGGAGAATGTTTTGTACAGTGTCGCCCAGGGCATGGATGCGGTCAAAGTCGGCAATCAAATGACGTATGAGCATATGGGGATGATTTGTTTGGGAGAGCGGCAACCTGGTGTCATTTCGGAAAACGCGCAGGCGGCGGCGGATTTCTTCGCAAAAATGAAGGTTCCATATGAATTGGATTGCAGTATGTACAAAAGGCTGTGGGGCAAATTATTGCTCAATGTGGGTGTGAATCAAGCGGTTGCTTGCTGCGGAAACAATTACGGCGACGTGCAGCAGGAAGGCCCGGCCCGGGACATCATGATTGCCGCTATGCGAGAGGTCATAACTTTATCGGCAAGAGAAAACATTTATCTCGACGAAAATGATCTAAATTACTGGCTGAGCGTGGTAAGCTCATTAAGTCCGCAGGGCAAACCCTCTATGCGTCAGGATATTGAAGCCAAACGGCCCAGCGAGCTGGAGTTGTTTGCCGGTACAGTAATACAATTAGGAGAACAACATAATATTCCCACCCCCATCAATAAAATGCTGTACGAAAAAATCAGCGCCATCGAAAGCCAATTTTTGGCTAACATGATTGGCTTTTCCACATTCAGCCAGGTGGTATTTTGCGTCAATATAGCAACAACCATCATTTCAAAAGGTGTTTGGGCTGGCCACCTGTGCCTCTGACCATAGCCACTTAGGAGGGTGTCGTAGATTTCTAATAATCCGTTCGTTTTAGCCTCCAGTAATGTACTGCCCCCATTTCAATCAGTGCTACACAATACAAACATTAAAATTCCCTGAACGTTATTTAACAGATGATGGGAACGACGCTGGATTTCCACGGTCTGCCGCGTACTAATTAGATGGGCACACAGATTTCGCATAAATGGTTATTGACCATGCTCAGGTTATACCTTTCAAGTATAGGTCTGATGAAATCAATGGAATTGCCTCTACTTGATAGCTCTGATAAAATCCCGCTCCAAGCTTTTTGAATATCTTCTGCTGTATGATGAATCATAAAAACAGCATATTTGCCGCCGGGAAGTTCAGTCTCCTGAATATTTCCATCTCTAATTTCAAATTCATTTGGAATTACAATGCAGACATCATAACGGCAGTTTTCAGGTAACGTTATATCAGGATTGTCATGCGCAATCCCCAGAATAATGGTTGATTCATTAAAAAGATCGTTTGAGGTTGCCCAACTCTTTAAGCTTGTCATGAGTGCCTGATTATTTGTTCCATAAGGACCAATCTGGCTCATATATGCTATGCGATGTTTTGGCATTTCTTCAATCTTAAACGACATTGCTATTTCTCCTTTGGTCGTATGATATATCTAAAACTAACAGGATATAAATTGAATTTCAATCAAATTTTTAAAACTATCAAGAACTGTTTCATAGAACATAATCTATTGGGATACATCAGCAATTATATCTGCACTTATATCTGCACTTTTTAAAGATGTTCACAGCCAGGAGGCCCGGAGTTGGTAAAGGCGGGAAGGCATTCACCTGTTGTCCTCGCTGACGATAGCGGCGACCAATGCGGCTATCAACCGGATTGATAGAGAGAGATAGAGAGAGTCCTACCCGAAATAAGTTTGCAGACCTTTGACCAGCGTCTTCTGATTGCTGCCCCCACCCCTCTTTTTACTCCTACATCATAAAACCAAGTCAGTCAATTCGAAATATAGTCTTTCAAAACAACACTATATACAAAAATAACCTGGTAATAATTGATTATAAATATAGTCATAACTTGTCTAATCCAGGAGAAACAAGGAGGTATATTATGGTTGTTCGGGGCTTAAATAAGGAATATGCTTTTTAAAGGGCGGAATTGTACGGAAATTTGCAATAAATATATAATGTGGCTAATGTCTATTAGGCGAAGCTGAAAGTTAATTAATGGTTTATGGAGGAAGCAAGAATGCAAGAGTATTATAGTGTTTTTTTCGGAAAAGTATTTCCTGAAAGAGCTAATGTTAGTATAGCTCCTAGTATGCTTTCGCTTAAAGCAGAGGATGCCGGTATTATGGGTGAACTTAAAATTTCAATCAGTTTATCACAAATAACTGCGGTTTTTAAATCTGAGCAAACGATAGCAGATTTTTATACTTTAAAGAATTATATAGAAGACGCAATAAGGTTGGAAGTAGATGCGTTAGGATATTTGCTTGGTTGCGGATATGATATCGAAATTACCTCTATGGTTGACTCTTTAGATAATAGAATAGTATTTGGAGTTGGAGTACCGATCCTACAAAAAGACAGCACTAGTAGAGTAAATAAATTTGATATTGTTATGCAAATTTATCAAAATCCAAAAGGTGATTATTTAAGAAGATGTTTGGCTGATCTTAGGGAGGCCATTCGAAGTCCTAAAGATACAGGATTCTTTTGCTACCGAGGTATTGAGTCGTTGCGACAGTATTTCTTAAAAGAATCAGGGGCAAAAAATGATGGAGAGTCGTGGATTAAATTAAGAGATAAGCTGAATATTGATAGAGAGCATATCGAATATATTAAACAATATGCAGATCCAGTGCGACATGGTGATGCAATATTTGTCTCTGATGAGGATAGGGGAAAAATATTGACCATCACATGAAGCATTGTTGATAAATTTATTACCTACGGGAATAATGGATATAAAAATTAATTTCGACATTGAATAGTGAAAGATACGACGATATCGAACTTAGACATATTTTAATTGAAATAATAGAAATATTAGTCAATGAATCTAATCAGCAAAAGTAAGAAACTGATAATATACAAACTAAACTTACAAATCAATTATTTATAAGAATCAAAGGTGCATAAGATCGCCATGAAATATTCACTGAAATGAAAGTAGCATATTTAATAAACTTCGCATTATCCATAATATGTGCAATTAAGCTATCAATTAGGGTAGGGGAATACCTAAAAACATTAGGCTAATAGTAGAACTATCCCATAGTTATAGCGTCCAATATATTCATGGTTATTTCTAAAACCTGCTTTTTTGTAGGTTCTTTTTCTTTCACAAATTTTAAATTTAATGAATCTAACATCATTGACAAATATGGCTTACATGTGTAATCTATATCTATATATTACACATGTAAGCGGAGAAGGGGTGATTGAAATGAAAAAATTTTCGCAAATATCTGATGCAGAATGGCAGGTAATGCAAGTAATCTGGGGAAATTCGCCGATAACAGCAAATGAAGTAATAGACCAATTGAAAAACAATTCAGATTGGAAACCTAAGACCATTAAGACTCTGATTAGACGATTAGTCGATAAAAAAGTTCTGGGATTTCATAAGGATGGAAAGGCTTATTTATATTATCCTATAGTTTCAGAAAATGAAGGTATCAGAACTGAAAGCGATACTTTCTTGAAAAAAGTATTTAATGGCTCTCTAAATTTAATGCTGGCTAATTTTATTGATGAACAAAGGTTGTCGGAAGAGGACATAAGAGAGCTTAAACGTATTATCGACGGCAGGGAGTAAAGGAGATGACCGTATTTCAAGGGGTTTCACCCATCTTTGATTGGATATTACTTTCATCGCTAATGGGAAGCATATTGGTCTTTCTCATTCTTGTAGTAAAATTTGCGTTTAAAAACACCTTAGGTGCCAATTGGCATTATTATATATGGTTTCTACTGCTGCTGAGATTAATCATTCCTTTTACCCCTGAAAGTCCTATGAGCATTTATAACTTTACCAAACTTGATTCTCTAAAAAGCGTTTTCAGCAATAGGATTAATAGCTTTTCAATAAATAAGCCATCGACAGAAATGGGAGAACCAAGTAAATTAGCTGGCAACACTATTTCTTTAACCGCAAACTCAGTAGAAGGTAAAAGAGATTTTGCGACTAAACCTATACCGACAGATTTTGAAGCAGTCAACTCGAAGGCTATTTTAATTATATTGTGGCTTATAGGTGTTATTCTCCTGGCTGGATATACGATATTTATTAACTTAAAGCTTTGGTATCAAATTAGAACTGAGCCTAAAGCAAATAGGACATCAACTATGCAAATAGTAGAAACCTGCAAATTAGAAATGAAGATTACTAAGGATATTCCTATAGTAAGCACGAATAAAGCCAGTACACCTGCACTGTTTGGTCCTATAAAACCATGGCTGTTACTTCCAGACACTTTCATTAAAAGCCTTTCTGATATCGAATTGAAATATATCGTATTTCATGAATTAGCTCATTGGAAACGGAAAGATATCATAATTAATTGGATAACGGTGGTAATGCAGATTTTGCATTGGTTTAATCCAATAATTTGGTATGGCTTTTATCGAATGCATCAGGATTGTGAACTGGCCTGTGATGCCCTGGTTCTATCATCATTGGAACCGGAAAAACATAGAGAGTATGGACATGCTATTATTCGCGTATTAGAAACGACGCTTACCCCACAATGGGTTCCCGGAACAACCAGAATGCTAACCCGAAAATCTAATATTAAAAGGAGAATTCGCATGATTTCAAAATTTAAAAAAGAATCTCTTTCAATCAGTATCATTACAATTTTTGTGTTTATTGCCATTGGGATGGTTGGATGTACTAATGCGCCTAATGCTAATATTCTGCAGTCAGGCAATAATGCCGATAAGAGTCCATATAATCAGCTATCTCTTGACGAAACAAACAGCCAAATAATGGCAGGAACTGTTGATGTAGAAGGTCCTGGAATAGTAGTGACCCTTTCAAATGGCGACTTATTAAAAGATCCAAATTTAATAGTCCATGATGTGGATATAAGGAATGTTATAAATCGACTAATATTTGCACAAGCAGAAGCGATGTCGGTCAATGGTGAGCGTTTGATCTCCAGCAGTGCGATAATCGCCGCCGGAGATCGGGTGTTAATAAACGGTAATTATTATGCCAGTCCTTTTGTTATTAAAGCTATAGGTAATAGTGAAGATATGGTTAATAATTTGGAGACAAAAAATGGTGTATTAAATGAATTAAGGTCTTTAGGTCTAGGAATAACTATAGAGAAAAGCGAAAGTCAGTCAATACCCAAATATGGAGGAGAAGTCAATTATAAATATGCCAAACCTGTAGAAAATAAAAATTATTAAGCTTCCATGAACATCCATAGAAATATTGCAAATTCCAACAATATGAAAGGCGATTTCAGTGGGAAAAATAAACATATTGTGATTCTAATTATATTACCGCACTAAAATCGTCAATCCGATAATCAATTATTTTTTTATGCGCTTGCATATTTAGGGAACGAAGTTGAAACGCATCTTTGAACTTGTGGTCTTTGATAATAATTAGCAAAAAATGCCGACAATTTCCCAATAAGAATGGAATTTTTTACTCATCGTAATCATTTCAAATTATTTTAGGTAATGGAGATTAATATTAATGAAAAACTCAACAAAATTCTTTTTGATGATGGGATTAGTTTTACTAATTTTTATCGTAGGCTGCAGTAGTCAGGCAAATAAGGACTTACAAATTGTTGCTATACCTCAACCAAACAGTCAAGATACTATAGATTTATTTATAAAGAATGGGATAAGTGGAAAGGAAGAATTATATAAGACAATCCACGACGCCTATCTGCTACATTATAATAGTTTTAATAGTATTAATGGGGACCTTTACATAATCAAAAGAATAGGATCTGTCGATAATGCTGATAGCAATTGGTCTGATGAGCTCTGGAAATATACGCCTCAAAAAAAGGAAACCAAGATATTTTCCATACGAGGTTTGGATTTTTGGGTAGCCCCCAATGAGAAAACAATGGTTATAACTGGAGAAGGAAATAATCAACTTATTTTTTTCAATGACCGGGGCAACGAATTAATAAGATATAATACCGTAGATTTTACTACCGGCAAAGAGAGCAACGATTATTCTCCACGCATTGGTTTGCTTAAATGGTCAGATAATAGTGAAAGTTTCTGGGGTGCATTAGCTTCAGGAGGTTCGGAGGAAACTATATTTAATATCAATATCAGTACATGGGTCGTAAAGAAATATGACATTAGCAAATTGTCCATGGGCTGGGAATCTGAGCTTAACGCCAATAAAGGTTTATTGCTTTATAGCGATTATCCGATAATGCTTGATATCACTTCCGTTGAATTATTTAAAAACAGTAAGAAGCCCGTAAATCTTTATGTTTATGATTTGAACAATCAAAGTCAACAACAAATATCTTCATCAATTGCAAAAGAGTTTAAACCTAAGTGGGTGGATGACAATACTATAGAATTCGATTCACCAAATAGTACAGGAAGACAACAATATAAAATCAATTAATTGACATTTAGCGAGAATTCTCTTTATTATGCCCGTTAACCATTGGGATTGTGGGGATTTTTCAAAGGGCAGATGCCAAGGATGATTCTAAGATTTATTTATATCATCTCTGTACCCATTGGATTTATGGTCTCCTTTTCAACCATAGTATTGCAGCTCGCCATAATGCCAGGATAGATTTTGAAACTGGGCCGGAAGGAACTACTTTTTATGTACGATTCTCTTTGCCAGTGGAAGACAAGAACGGATAAAAAAGAGCAAGAAATGCAGCGGTTAATAAAACAGAAGGAAGCCGAGAAAAACATTGCAAGTAAGCTTAAAGCTTTTTTATAGTAGGCATTGTGCTTGATAGTGTCAATCGTAATAAATGTGAGTATGAGCAACTCAGTTTCCCATTATTCATATTTAATACCCCGCAGTCTGCAAAAGATGCACAATACAAAACTAACTACCCCAACTTTTATCAAAATGGTTTGTCTCTTTTACTTCGTTCAGATAACCTCTAATCATCAGGGATGGGTGCTGAGTATCAATTAGGTTGTTATTCTTGAAATTTTCGATTGGCATAAATACGTTCAACATTACTTCTTCATTAGGCCTAATATCCAATTTATTCCCTGTGGCTTCAACTTTGCATTGATTTGAGTTGGAACCATTATCCATTAATATTGGATAACTTAAATATACTGCGTTTTGTTTAATCAAGTATTGACTAGCATTGTTTAGCTTCAAAGAATAGTCTGTTCCATTAGGAAATTGCTTAGTGTCTATTATCATGACGGTTATCCTGTCAATTTGCTGGTCAATATCTTTGGCGTCAATATTTTTTTTATAATTACCATTAAGAGTTAGGTAACCTGAAATAAATATTAAGACGCTAAAAGAGGCTATTACCATTAATATTATTATTCTCTTAGTCATGCACAGTACTTCTTTCTATTAGTTTACTAAATGTGTTACCAATTGTTACATTTTACCATGCTTAATTGTAACAGCCTATCAACCTTTAATGCGTAGTTCAAAAATGGTGCGCAGTATGCTAATTATGCGTAATACTATTCTTATTCTTGTTTACTCAATGAGGTAACTAAAACAAATCCAAATAAAATTCCAGCTACAGTAACTAAACTCGGGTGAAATCCAACGATGAACCCAATAAAACCCCAATTGCGTGGTAAATCCGCAAAGTAAGTGATTGGAGCTATTGCGACACAAAGGGATGGAAGGCCAACTGAAAAAAGCCTGATCCAATCAATTTTCCAGGAGCCTTTCTGTTTTAGTGTCGTAATAAACTGCGGTAAAGCTATTAGAAGGCCAACTAAAATGGGGAATATTGACATGAACAACCAAAGATATGTTGCATTGAAAGTTGTAGAATATAACTGTTTTAAATATCGGTGATAGTCATCGGCCTTTATCACTATATAACCAAAGGCAACAATATATAACCAATAGCTTATAAATCGTTTTAAGTTATTATTCATAGAGTATTTCCAATCTAATATTAATATTTTTGTAATAGATTCTCTGTTTTGCTTATTAATCCCTTTATAATTTTGCTTTTATTGAGAATATATATTGCTGCACAGTTCAAAATGATGCGCATTAGGCTAATAATACGAAGCTTGGAAATATGTAATTAGATACTAATTATTTGTATTTAGTACTACGCAGTCTGTTAATTATGCAACACAAAAACCATGCAAATATTAATGTGCATGTCTATGATGTATATCTGGCTTGTGAGGATGAACATGCTCCACTGATTCGTGCTCATGAATGTGCGTGTGGTATTCGTTTTTCGGTATTTCATTCTCGGTATGAAAATGATTGTGGTGGCCATCATCATGATTATGCCGATGATTATGTACGCCGGTTTCATGGAGGTGACGATGTCCATGTTTTTCATAGAGTAGAATGACAACCCCAACTACAATTGTTAGCGCCGCAATATAAAAGAAACTTCCCTGTGATTCGTTAAATATGACTAGAGAAATAATTGAGCCAATAAATGGAGCAGTACTAAATAATGCACTGGTTCTAGCCGCTCCTAACGCTCGCATACCTCTGATAAACAGAAAAATGCTCATGCCGTAGCTAAAAAATCCCAGTGTCATAGCCGGTAATATCATTTTAATTGCAGGGAATGGACTGCCTAAAGTGTATCCCAGTATTAATGAAAAGCAACCAGCACAAATTCCTTTAATGATTACAATCGTCATGGGATCTTTAAGGGATATTTTACAGGTAAAGTTGTTATCTATACCCCAGAATATGCAGGCGAGAACAATTCCAAATACACCCCAGGAAACACCCCAAGGTAATGCCGGATTCCAAGAGAGGAGTATACTGCCCAAGGTAATAAGCAAGATTGAAAACCATACTCGCTTATCAGCGAATTCTCTAAAAATAAGAATTGCGATTAGCGTAGTGGCAACACTTTCGAAATTTAGAAGAAGTGAGGCAGTGGCCGCAGGGGTAGCTTTTAAGCTAAACATTAAAACGATAGGAGCCAATACTCCACCGGATAAAACTGCGATGAACAGCCAGGGGATATCACTTCGATTAAGACGGGCTTCGTCAGTTAAATCACTGTGCTTCAAACGTAAAAGTATTTTAAGAAGGGCTACGCCAAGGCCACTCCCAAGGTATAAAAACGAAGCCATAAAAATCGGGTCGACTCTGGTTAGTAACAGTTTAGATAGAGGAGCACTTGCTCCAAATAAAACTGCGGCCAGGATAACATATAATGCTGTGCTAAATTCTTTCATAAATGTAAGTACCCATCCCATTATAGAAATAGTCCGAACGATGTTAGTATAACAAATATAGTATTGTCAAACTAGCGGGAGTAACTGTGTCGCAGTTCAAGCCTAATGTGCATTAGGCTAATAATACGAAGCCCGGATATAATTCATGGAATACTAATTATCTCAAAACAGGAATTTATTGAGCAGATAGCCATAATAAAAGGCGCAAAAAATTGGTCTTAGGTAAATTATCGGAGGTTTATAAATGAACAAAATGATTAAGATTAGGAATGAAGAAGAAACAGATTATGAGAGAGTAGAAGAAATCACAAGGAAAGCTTTTTGGAATTTATATATTCCGGGGTGCATTGAACACTATTTAGTTCATGTTATGCGATCCCATAAAGACTTTCTGCCGGAATTGGCTCTAGTAATTGAAGTTGATAATCAGATCATCGGGAATATTATGTATACGAAAACAAAACTAATTGATGAGTCTGGGGAAGAAAAAGACATCCTTACTTTCGGCCCAGTTTGCATTTTGCCAGAATATCAGAGAAAGGGGTATGGAAAAAAACTAATGGAGTATTCCTTTGAACAGGCGGCCGCCTTTGATTACGATGTGATTGTAATATTTGGTAATCCGAATAATTATGTAAGCCGCGGTTTTAAGAGTTGCAAAAAGTACAATGTCTGTATTGCAAATGGGACATATCCGGCGGCAATGATGGTAAAGGAACTCAAACCAGATGTCTTGGATGGAAGAAAATGGGCTTACTATCAAAGTCCTGTATTTGAGATAGATGAACAAGAAGCTGGGCGCTTTGACGAGGGTTTGGAAAGCCTGGAGAAAAAATACCAGCCAAGTCAGGAAGAATTTTATATTCACAGCCATTCTATTATACAATGAGTTTCCTTCAGTGATATAAGGATAAGCTACAACTTTCAAGTTTTATCGTGACGGACTTGGCTTTAAGACAGATGAAAAAAACAACAATCCAGAGGTGGTTTTTTTCAGCACATCCGGAACCAAGCTTGAATTATATCCTCTTGAGTTATTTGCAAAAGACATTAATAATGACAATCCGCCAGAGATTTCTTCTGGGTTTGGTGGTATTACTCTTGCCTATAATGCCAAAACAAAAGAAGAAGTAAGAGAAGTAATTGAACTTGCACGAAAAGCTGGGGCAACTATTGTCAAAGAGCCGCAAGATGTTTTTTGGGGTGGCTTTCACGCATATTTTTCAGACCCTGACGGATATTATTGGGAAGTGGCTTGGGGGCCTAACTTTGAGTTTGATGATAATGATATGATAAAATGTAATTCCATTCACTAAAGATTATAAGCATACTGGGTATTTGAAAATAGCAACTTAAGCGTCGCATTATTCATATTAGCAAACAGTAGCCCATCAGAATGATCTTGCTACAAACTTTGGGAAAGAATGAGTGATATTGAGTAATTTATCAGATGCAGTTTGTCCAGCATGTTACCCCGGGACGTTCATGGTGTAACAGTGTATTCAGACGTCTGGTTCTATTATTGGTAACGGTAAAACCGTTCCCTTGTTACGTTATGACCGTCTCGTTGTAACACCAAGCTGAAATTACCGCCGCTTGTGAAGCAGGTTTAAAACCATGTAAAGAACTTAAGGTGAGGATTAGTCGAGGGATGCTGTTTTCATTATCCTAACAAGTACGGACATTTATACGGTACCATTCTCACAATATTGGGGGAAACGCCAGATGAAGCAAGGGAGGGACTAACCGTGCGGATAGTTGCAATCAACGGAAGTCATCGTGGATCAAAAGGTTTAACCCAATTCCTACTATCCAAGGTAGCTGCTGGCGCACGGCAGGCTGGGGCGGAGTTCGAGTCGGTGGTTCTGGCTGAAGCTGACATTAATCAGTGTTTAGGTTGCCAGGTATGCCGCAGTCAGAAAAGCTATTTGCGTTGCGTCTATGAAGGCAAAGATGATGTGCTTGAAATTTTTAACAAAATGCGTCAGGCTAACCTACTTATCTTTGCAACCCCGGTGTATATTTTCACTATGACCGGATTAATGAAACGTCTGCTCGATAGAATCTATTCCACCGGAGATACCAACGATCTTCAACTATCACGGAGCGGACTATTCTTTCATCATATTGATTCGGAACTCTGTTCCAAGCCGTTTGCATTACTTGTCTGCTGCGATAATATAGAAAATGAAACCCCACGGAATGTGCTGACTTACTTCAAGACGTATGCGCGGTTTATGGATGCTCGTATCATCGGTACATTAGTTCGCAAATCAGGCCAATTAATGAGGCAAAATGAACTTCTTCCTGATGGGAATTCCAATCCACGCATTTCAAAAATATATGCCGCCTTTGAACAGGCAGGCCGAGAGTTGGCGATCAGTGGCAAAATTAGTGCCGCTACTCAGCGCCAGGCTAATCAGTCCGTACTGGCGATCCCTTTCTTGGGGCTGTTGCTTAGGATAAAGCCCTTTAAGAAGCGTATGATAGCCCATGCCTGCTCACAATATAAAAAAGCAGCCCCCGAAAGCCAAGAGAAGGGGGATTAGCAGCTATTTGTTTATCGACTAGGGGCAGTGGAAATTATTAAGATAAAGTATTCGAGAAAGCATTGTATTTGTGCTTCGGGGGGAAGCAAGGGGACATTCTTTTTGCTTCCTCATTCAATCTATGAAATTCAACCCTAGAAGACAAGGCTTTGATTTAAACATATCGGACATTTGCATGGGACTACCATAAACAATTAGAACAGATATGTCATGAGATAATAATTATTTGTATTTAGTACTGCATAGTCTGTTATAAATATGGTTCAGGTGTTATGAAGCGGCAAATTATTCTATAACAAAAAACCATAGCGGTTTTGGGTATCATTCTTGTTTTGGAGTACCTCACAGGGCAACCCCAGACTTCTTGCTGTTGTGTATACATCTATGCCAAAAACTTGTTCGCAAGGCCTTACTTTATCTGGAGTAGGACACTGCTCCCCTCTATCTACACTACAAGACTGGCATATGTTACAATAGCGAACAGCAAAGGCAAAATGGTATCCGTCTAAGAAAGCAATTCTTTCAGGTTCAAGCATTGCGGCACTTAATTCTCTAGCATTGTTTGAATGAACTATAAGAATATGTTTATATCTCTTAATCATTTCAACTCGTTCTAAGTAGGTTGTATTTCTGTTGTGGCATTTAATACTTTGTTTTAGAAAATCTTCGCAACCCCATCTGCATTTTAATATTGCTCTTACATCAAAATAAATATTGTCGGGTGAAATAATCATAGCATTAAGCATATTAAATTCTTTTGCTAAGGAAATATATTTATTCATTGTACAGAATCCATCTCCCTTAAACATATTAGGATAATATTACATCGGTAAAATATGGTATTCAATGAAATTGCACATTTAATTAATACTCCTGACAGATGAGTAAAATGGGAGAGGCCTAGGAACAAGGAATAATGGCATAACAAAGGGAATGCGTAACAGTTGTCAGGTGTAAATAATATTTAGGATCAAGGGTACTGGCTTTCCAATCTATGAAATTCATACAGCAACATACCTAATAACATTAGCTGCTAAGATTATTGTATTATAACTGCAAACAGTGGGAGGGGTTCTAGCAAGGCGAAACATTATCCGATGCCCAGCCTATTGTTGCTACAACCGTTTATGTACAAAACTCAGCACAAGATTTAAAAAATAACGAACTGGAAAGACAAAGGCGGAGGAAATTTGATGATCTATATGTAAGGGGTTTGGGGGTAGACATGGATATCGAAATGAGAAGAATTGTTAATGATACTGAATTAAATAATAGTATAAATGTAATTCGTGGGTCATTTATTACCGTAGCCAATGAATATAAACTTACCTTGGAGAATGCCCCCACCAATGCTGCCTTTATCGAATTTGAAGACTTATTAAAGATGAAAGAAAAAGATGTCCATATATTTGGCGTATATAAGGATGAAATACAGATAGGTTTCTTTACCATCGAAAAAAATGAAAACGGTCTATATTATTTGAACAAACTGGCGGTATTGCCTGAGCATAGGCATAATGGCTATGGTGGTAAAATATTGGATTTTGTTTTTAATAGTGTAAAACAAGCAGGCGGAGGAAAAATCTCAATCGGGATAATTAATGAGAACCTGGTTTTGAAGAATTGGTATATTAAATATGATTTTAACGTAACCGCAATCAAGAATTACCCCCATCTTCCTTTTGAAGTTTGCCTGATGGAGAAAGAATGACATTTTTATTGAGTCTATTTAAAATTACAGCTAAAATCGTAAAGATTAACGATTGATTAGCTGTTGTTATTTAGGGGGTTTAAGGATGCTAGATAAACCTAATAAAACTGCTCTTGTAATCATCGATGTTCAGCAGGGAATCTTTAATAAAAAAACAAAAGTATATAGGGAATATGAATTATTAAACAACCTAAACGCACTAATTGACGGTTTCCATTCTAACTCTGTTGCTGTATTCTTTATTCGGCATACCAATAAGAGTAGTCTTATTAAGGATTCCGATGATTGGCAAATACATTCTGATCTGCATTTTCAAGAAAACGATATTTTTATTAATAAAGTACACAGTAGCGCTTTCCAAGAAAATATATTAAAGAACTACTTAACAGAACTAGGTATTAAGCATATTGTCATAGCTGGACTGGTCACGAATGGTTGCGTGAAGGCAGCATGCCTTGATGCAAGAAAAATAGGATATGAAGTTACGCTAGCAAGCAATGGACATAGCAGTTTCCATAAAAATGCTGAAAACCTTATTAATGAATGTAACTCTAAACTTTCTGATGAGGGTATCAAGGTACAGCCCATCCAAGATATATTAAGAGGGCTGGTTATTTTTATGCAGCGGTTAAAAGAGGTAACGGAATAACGCGCTTAGCCTCTAATATTTAAACTTTACTGAATTGTTTTTGAATAAAATAATAATTGTATTAGAAAGAAGGTCTGATAAATGAATGCCTTTATTTCCAAGCGAACAATAAAAAATATATACAAAAGTTAAACGCTTCTCCAGATAAAATATTTCCATTACTTTGTCCTACTATGTCGTGTATAACATTGTAATCAAGTTGTATATTAAATTGAGGTACATAACTTATAGATCTCGTTAACAACCATTTTGGGGAGGAGAATCTTTGAGCATCGAAAAAAGGATTTCGTTCTTAAATACATACTAACGGCGATAAAATTGTCCTCGACGGTGCGAATTCAGTCCATTTATCCCGATAACCGACTTGGACAAACTATCGCAATCTGGTATCTTTAAAATATTAACTCACTAATGATTACTTAGATGGAGGTTTAATAATGATAGTCACGCCGGAACAATTGATAAAAAAGCATTTTCCTGAACCAATCGAAACAACCAGAGATCTTTATGACAGGTTGGAACTGGTTGAATTCGGATATTCCTACTTAGCTTGGCTAAAAGATTTAGAAAACCATTGTCTCTCTAAATATGTGGATGCTTCCGATTACACACTTCTGCCTGATGACGAGAAAAACTATTCGATTAGCCCCAAGGCGTTTCGGACTATTATCGAAACCAGCCCGTCAAAAATAGGCGATCAAATAAGAGCTTGTGTAGCAGATATAGCCCACAAAGTTGCCACAGACCCAGCTTTTGCAAAGCAATTGCAGGATCAAATTGATCAAGAATCTGGTATTGAAAAGATAATACCTAAAGTTTCTAAATCGCTAAAAACTAAATATAACAAAACCGGGCAAGATGCATTTGAATTCACGGTTCAGGCTGATGCGCGGCTCTATTTGGATGTTATCTCAGGCTATAATTTTCAGCCGGGGCAGAAAATCAAAGATGTTGTTTTCCTTCTTAAACTTGAAGTAGAAAATGGTGTTCCTTTCCATATAGTTGATATTATGATATCTCTGACCAATGACCAAAATCTTACTTATCGGACCGTCTGGTGCTGCAATGAAGAGCGGCTGCGCTATGGTGCACTCCTAAGCAAGGGGGTCATTAGGGTTAACCTATTTGAAGATAATAAAAAGCTGGTTGATAGTTATGAATATGTATTCAGTGCAGCTGACATGGAAGGATTACAGCTTGAACTTGAAAAAGTAATCAGTATGATTTTGGACCTAAACCTGGACAATATTGATTTTAATGAGCTCGGTGAAAAATTATTAAATCGCTATAATATGAATGATCAGGCTTTTGCCCTGGCAATTAAAGAAGTAATCCCCTTAATAATGAAAGAGCTAGTAAAAGAGACTGCGGAATTGACAGAGGCAGCCTATATTGAAGCGGTCAATCAATATTGGGACTATTACGCTGGGGGCGAGCCAGCAGATAGTATGGCAGATTTGGATCAAATGGTTAAAGATCGTATGCCTGCGGTTACATTGGCGTTAGTTGCCGCCGATATGATCAAGCACAACACTATATGCGAGCGTTACTTCAAACGCAGCTACAGTAACAGGCAAAAAGATGCTTTGTTAAAAGATGCCAGTCTGCGGTTGATATATTCACTATATTCCCCAACAGAATTTGACCCGGCCGCTGCTCCCAGCCGGCAAATCATAGAGGTAAGTGCCTATATAGCTAATCAGCTGGATTTGTCGAAAAATATATTAGTTCAAACGGATCAATGGCCGCCAAATTAGCAGTCAATTTCGTATAATCATTTATGACATTCTCACGATATAGACAGATAAATATTTAGGGGCGTCTTCTTTACTCTTGAAGATGCCCCTAAGAGGTTCATGATATTAAATTCTGTTCGTGTTTTTCGATCTTTCCACCGTAGTTTCGCATTAGTTAGCATTTTAATATGAGTTTCTAGCAGGAAATAACCACTTCAATCAAGAAACACCATAGCAGTGAAAGCCGAAGAAAAGGATAATAATCTTGCTGCAAATTTAACTATAAGAACAATTAGATTATTTAGCATTAATAATTTGAAGTGGAGTTAAATTGATGGATATCTCCAAATTATTTAGAAGGAAAAAAGAAAATACTAGTAATAGAGAACAACATGAATATATCAAAGAATTATTGTTGCCCGATTCAACCACAGAAGCTTTTTTTGCAGCTGCAGAAAGAGTCAAGAAAAACAAATTCTTATATGATTTTATAAAGAGTTTAGGCGCTGGAGCGATGATGTTCGGCCAATATTATACTGATGTTGAAAAAAGTTTATTGATTACTCATTTAGATAAAATCGACTCTAATAAAGCCGTAACAATGATTAAATTGGTAGCAATTCATATTATTTTGATGCAAAAAATGGACCCGCTTAAATTTACGGCAATAGAACAGATTGTCCCTTATCAGCAATTTAAAAGCATCGTTTTTAACGAGTTGGGCTTTGAAGAAAAAGAAATAGAAGCATATAACACCCTAGAACAAATTGTCACTGATTCCAAGATGAATAAATATCCGTATGCATTAACCTATTATTTTCTTAAGAACGTATTTGATTCTGACACTGCCTTTATGTTACCTACAGATGGTGAACCATATTATTTTGTTGGCATTCCTTCTTCAGAGCAAATGGTTCTTGTTCACGGATTTAAGTTCGCTCTCGAAGTTTTTGATGACTATTTTAGAAAGTGTACAACTGGTATTAAATGAGGTGGATACTATACAAATGGCTGTTAACGAAGGAAGCGAATTTGATTGAAGATGGCAGAAAGCAAGTATAACAAACTTAAAGAAAAGTACCAGGCAATGATCGAAAGACAAACGCATACCATAAACCTTATTAGCAATATCAGACTTGTAGTTTTTCTTATCGGCACAGTATTAGGGATATATTTTTTGGTAAAGAAAAGCTACGGGTTGTTTGGTTGGGATCTCGGGGTATTTCTGATTTTCTTTATTCCCTTAATCATCCTACATAATCACTATCTCAATAAAAGAAATTATTCAATCGTCCTTCTTAAAATCAATGAAGAATCTTTAAAAAGGATCCATGGAGAGTGGAATTCTTTCACCGATGATGGATCAGAATTTTTGGACGACAGCCATAATTATTCGCAGGATTTGGATATATTCGGCCCAGGATCACTTTTTCAGTTCATAAACACCACAATTACTTATCTGGGAAGACGTAAATTAAGAGAATTTCTTATTTCGCCTACGAGGAGCGCTGAAGAAATAATCAATCGACAGGAAGCCGTCCAGGAGCTTACGCAAAAATTGGGCTGGCGGCAGCAATATCAAGCAGAAGGCATGCTTGAGTCTACAATACAAGACCCGCAAGCTCTTTTTTTATGGGCCAATAGTACAGAGGGATTTTACCGGAACCCGCGAGTTATTTTTATTTTTCGTTTTATTCCTGCAATCACCATAATTATTGGCATATTGACTTTCCTAAACCCTGAAACTAGATACTATACTTTAATTGCGGCTTTGGTCATCCAGTACATAATACTGAAGATCAACGCTAACCAAAGAGGGGCTATATTAGGGGTAGCCTATAAATATACGGAAAACATAAAAGCCTATCACAAGATGTTAATTTTACTAGAACAAGAGGATTATAGCTCCCGGCATCTACAACACTTAAAAAACAGGCTGAAGAGTCAGGGGCTGACTGCGGGCGAGCAAATCCGCAAACTTGAAAAAATAGTGGAGGCCATCGCCAACCGGCAAAATCAGTTATATATATTTTTTAATATCGTTTTATTATTGGACTACCAGTTCGTGTTTGCGCTGGAAAAATGGAAAGAAAAGTCCGGTACTAATTTGCAGGTTTGGCTTGATATCATCGGAGAATTCGAGGCCTTATCCAGCCTGGCAGTCTTATCGCATGACTATCCTGAATGGAGAACACCGCAAATATCAGTCGAAGGGCCTGTCTTTACTGCGGAGGCAATGGGCCACCCACTACTGGTTAATTCTGGGGTAGCCAATAATTTAAAGTTTGAACCTCCTGAAAAAATATTGCTGATTACTGGCTCGAATATGTCTGGTAAGAGTACTCTGCTGAGAACCGTCGGTACCAACCTGGTTCTGGCCTATGCAGGGGGGAATGTTTGTGCCAAAATGTTTAAATGCTCGATTATGGATATCTATACCTGCATGAGGATAAACGATAATCTGGAAAAGAATATCTCTTCTTTCTATGCAGAGTTATTGCGAATTAAAATGATAATAAAAGCGGTAGAAGAGGGGCAGACCATTTTCTTTTTACTGGATGAGATTTTCAAAGGAACCAATTCGATAGATAGGCATACTGGAGCAAAGGTACTTATTAAGAAGTTAAGCAAGGCCAAGCTTTTGGGGCTTGTGTCTACGCATGACCTTGAACTCGGGGTTTTGGAAAAGGAAAGCAACCAGATAAAGAACTATCATTTTCAGGAGTATTACCAAAATAATGAGATACGCTTTGACTACAAGCTGCGGCCAGGTGTTTCTAATACCCGTAATGCCGCTTTTCTTATGCGAATGGCAGGAATTGAGTATAGTGAAGAATAATAATGGTCCCTTGAGGTGCGGATTTATTTACACGAGCCGCTATACAACATGATTATCAAAGTTGGAATTGTATGTTCTTCCATTACTCGGGGAAACTACTTCCGAGGTGATTTGTAATGCCCAGAAATGATGGGAATAAAAGACAAAAAGAAGATCTCAGAAAGATAGAAATAACCTTGGAAAACATCCAGAAAAACGAAACGTTCCTGGCTGAAAATGCAAGAGAACTCACTCCACATCAGCTCAAAGATGTAAAGGAACATTTGTCATCTAAGAAAAAGTTTCTTGAAGAGTCCGAGGGTACGATTAAATAATCTGAGGCAGTGACATTATGTTAACCGGCCTCGTGATCCTTCAGTCGATAATGATTTTTTCGGCTTTGAATATGTGCATAATACGGAGCTTAGTTCAAAATGGGAAGGAAGGAACAAAAATGCATAACAATAAAAATAGAATAAAAGACAGGGAAAAAAGCAATCCGGAACTCCGGAAAATGGAACCAAGGGATAACTCTAACGAAGGAATGATTAACGGTAAGGTCATTGGGGTCCATGAGAGTAAGCACGAAAAAAGCAGGCGAAAGGTCTAAAAGATTAATTGGCACTATTTTAATTTTCATGTTAATTGCACCTAATTTGTTCTAAAATGCTTATCTCGTACTCTTTACAGAAAGTGGGCGAGATAAATAATAATATGCGGGCAAAATAATAGCAGAACTTATTAGGAGGTGATATTTTAATGAAAAAAGCCCAAAAAACAGAGCCTGGTCTGAATAAGACCAATGATGGAATTGCTCCAATCGAGGATCCAAGCGGTGCTATAGACCAGTATATGCCCCTCCCTGATGAGATTTATAAAAAATGGGAGAAACAAAAATAAGTTAGTGAACACGAGGATAATTTACCATCGTTTCAGCCTGTCGGCAAGGTAAGTTGGCAGGCTCTCTTTTTTGCATAACATAAGAAAGGAAATGCTGGCCATCAGTGGCATATTTCAGAATATAATGCAAAGAATCCGGAAATCATAATATTTAAGCTATGATTGGAGGTATTTAGTATGGCAGATAAAAGTCCAAAGAATAAAGAGAAAAAGAAGAAATCGGCTGATAATATAAAAGATTTCAATATACCAGCTTCCACGAAGACACCAAATAAGCACAAGTAATAAAATAACAATCAATTTTGATATCTTGGTCGCAGCTTTCTATCAGATGGAGCAGGGGATAGGTGAGGGCCATTTTAAACACCAATACTTTAGGTTTCAGCCTGTTCCCTGGTAACTTCACAACCTTTAATAAATCCTTTATCAAATCCTTCACATTCAGCATCTTTTAAGCATGCAGGGCAAGGCTTAATTTCTACTTTAATTCCATTTCTTTCATCAACCGTAGTAAGCTTACATAATCCCTCACCGCAATTAGCACAGTATACTTCAAAATATAACAACGGCATTATTGACCCCTCTTTTCGTTATTAAATTTCAAAATAATTCCGAGGTTTTTAAATAATTCCTTATAATCACTATAGTCCTTTATACTGAAAAAATGAATAAATTATTTTGAATTATGCCATGCCTGTCTCCCTAAATTAGGGTAGATAGGTTTTTGTTGTCTAATATTGGAAACCACTTTTGATCTATTCGTTAGACCATATGGTATAATTTACCTGATATATATAAAGGAAACTGATACATATTGTCGAATTTTTACTATAAACAGGTTGATATGCTAATTGCATCTTGAAGAGGAATTACTAATTATGAGAGGAGATAATGAATTAAGATGAGAAGAGAACATTCCGCTAAGAAGCCATTATTAATAACAGTTTTAGCAATGCTATTTATATACATATTGATTTCGATTGCATTGGCTGTACAACATCCTTTGAAACAAGGAGGAAGCAGCAGTACGGCTGAGGTTGAGTTACTGCAACAATCTTTAAATGTTGATCAAAATTATAATCTGGCAATTGAAGGGATATTTGGATCTGCACAAAGTGCAAAGTCGCTTACTGAAGATGGAGTTTTTGGAACACAAACCTGGAATAAACTGTCCTCCTTAAAAGGAATTGGTATTTCCACTATTAGTACCGTGGCAGGAAGTGATGGTAGTATTGCCCCAGTTGCAAGTCAGCAGGTAGTGGAAGAAAATACAGTAATATCTCCCATTACACAATCGTCTGAGAATAAAGTTGAGGATATTAAAGGAGACGGCGACGTATCAAGAGGAACCAAGACTACATCTGCTGTTTTAATTCCTGTTGGCGATGATATAGCGAATTTCTGGCAGAACAGAACTACATGGCTCCAACCAGTTAAAGGACTGCAAACAGCCGACCCAACTGGCGGAGGCAGATACTTTGGAGCACCCAGAGCAAATGGCCGGGCACACGCTGCTATCGATTTTATTGCACCTAATGGTAGGTTGGTATATGCAATGACCGATGGAAAAGTAATACGCACCAGTTTATTTTTTCAAAATACGAGTGCAGTTGAAGTGCAAAATACAGATGGAACTATTGCACGATATTGTGAGATTGCTCCTGCAGTATCGGTTAATACAATTGTTCATAGGGGTGATGTGATAGGAAAGATTATTACCAACAACGGTGGCACTTCAATGTTGCATTTGGAAATATATAAGGGTACCGGATCTGGCTCACTCTCACAAAGCAGTAATATTCATAATTACTCGTATGTAACTGTTCGCAATTATGAACGCAGATCTGACCTAATAGATCCTACAGGTGCTAAATATCTACCAATTAAATAGACATCTAAAAATTATCCTGAATTCTTAATACCTGTCTCCCTAAACCAGGGGAGGCAGTTTTTTTGCATAAATGCAGGAAACTACTTCCAAACAATTAAGATTAGTCAAATAAGATATAAAAATGCTAACTTAACCTGAGATTTACATCCAAACATCGGGAACTAGTATTTATCATTTAAATATATGCCTGTTTTAAGCCCCTAAAAACGGCAAGTGCATAGTAAACTATCAAAAATTATCTAATAATTCCTGACGAGGCAAATAGAAGCTTCAGCAATAGCACATAGATTTATACACAGAAATTACTATTTATGAATATTATAGCAATGTAACAAATTATTATTGGGGGGTTGTTAATATGTCATCGAGTTTGAAATACAAATATACTACGGGTCCAATTAGTGTTAGCGAAAATATTGATAATATTCGGGTACTTTTGCTAAACAATGGGTTAAAGGAACACTGTGCCAAAGTCAAAATTTTCAATTTGGATGATACACCAAAAACGAGAGTGTTTAGCGAGCTTTTTCCGATTAGTCCTCACTCAGCGACAAAGACTGAGTTTATTCCATCGTTTAATGCATTTGAAGTACAGGTTTTAACTGATTGCAGACTCGTTTATATCTGGATAGGTGGACGTTCTGGCAATGAAAATCTGGTAGGAAATATAGTCTTGCATAAAGAATTAATTCTTTTCTAGAAACTAATTTAAATCCATTACAAATTAAAAGAAGTACCATCAGAGTTGCCTTTAGTTTAAACAGGCTAAATCCCTAACTATTTCCACCGGGTGAGCATTTCTTCCCGGTGGAAAATAGTTCTAGCAAGATAAAGACAGATAGTATCACTTCTCCATCCCAAGTAATAGTTCATCCACCCACCTAGACAACGATTACATACTTATCAGAGGGTCGAATTAAACAAATCCGTACTCAGGTATTTTTCTCCCCGGTCAGCGAACACTACCACCACAAAGCCTTCCTCTATGTCTTTGATGCATTCCAAGGCGGCAATCATGGCCGCTCCGCTGCTCATGCCTACAAAGATACCTTCCTGCGATACAATAGATCTGACCATCGAAAAAGCAGCATCCGATTCAATCATAACCCTCCGGTCGATCTTAGTAGGATCGTAGATTTCCGGGACTATGGCCTCTTGCATGTTTTTGAGGCCTTGAATGTAATGGCCTAGAATAGGATGTGCCTCAACTATCTGGATATCAGGATTTCTATTTTTTAGTCCCATTCCCACACCCATAATGGTTCCTGAGGTTCCAATTGCGGAAACAAAGTGGGTGACCTTTCCCTCGGTGTCCTCCCAGATCTCATTAGCGGTAGTTTCATAATGGGCCAGCTTGTTGTATTCATTGGAAAACTGGTTGGGCATAAAGTATTTATCAGGATAGCTGCGGCAAAGTTCATGGGCTTTCCTGATGGCTCCATCCGTGCCTTGGGAGGCATCCGTAAGAGTAGTCTTAGCTCCGAAGGCCTCAATCATCTTGCGGCGTTCAACGGAAACCGCTTCACTCATGACTATTTCTACCGCATATCCTTTTACGGCACCTATCATGGCCAGACCAATCCCTGTATTGCCGGAGGTTGGTTCGATTATGGTTTTACCCTTAGTTAGAGTTCCACTTTCTTCCGCCTGCTCAATCATTTTTATGGCAATACGATCCTTGATGCTCCCCGTTGGGTTAAAGCCCTCCAGTTTTGCGTACAGCGGAATATGCGGCTTGGGGTTTAACCTATTTATCCTGACTAGCGGAGTATGCCCAATAGTATCAATAATATTGTCGTACATATTCATTCACCCTTCTAGGTTAATATCATCACTATATTATATATTATCATCCACAATAATAGTGAAAGAAAGTACATCCGACATGACAGGCGCTAGCTTCGTAAGCTAACATTATAATGCTTGTATTGTCTAATAATAGTATATAATTTTATTGAGTAATGACGAAATGATGGGCTATTAGTAACATCAACCAAGTTTAGTCATTTATCTAAAAAGATAAAATGTAGTAAACTATTACTAGTAGGGCTCTAAAGAGGGGATATTTATGAATTGCTCTTGGAGAGAGATATATGGCATTAATAAGCTAAATCAGACTATGGATTAGCATAGAGAATATAGTAGGAGGTAACAAAATTGAAGAAATATACAGTAGAAAAGAACATAGATGATATTAAAAAAGAAATTGAGGCATTATTAAAATCTATATATGGAAGGACTAAATATGAGAAGCAAGGAAAGGACGTTTATTGCTTCTACCCGGCATATAGCAATGCAGAATTAGAAGACTATTACAAGTGTGTTACAGTAATGGTTAGAAAATTAACAAACACAAAAACTGTGGTGACAGTAAGCTACAATAATGTTGGCATAACCTCTATAGACTGGAAGCATAGCCCATTACAGACGGTGTATGATAAAATGGTGGGCTCTCTGCCAAAGGCTTTAAACATTTTAGATGTCTAGTATACATCGTCTTTTAAATTAGTTAGTTAATATGAAGGCAGAGTATAATTTCTCTGCTTTTTGCTTTGTCGGGCGGTAAATTGTATTTTAGGAGGCAATTCTGAGAGCAAAAGCACCGTACTTCCAGCCCAGCACGACAATTATTATTGAGGTTAAAAATAGGTAGAATGGAGAATACAGGCAGGAATTGTCAATAAGTTTATAGAAATATCGAAAATAGTATTACAGCAGCCAATTCGGCGAGTAGATTAATACATATTGACGGGAATGTAATTATTAAGGAGTGAGATATTGTGCAAAAAAGGAGTACTGTTTTTATCCTTGTAATTTTAATAAATCTTCTTCTAGTTACGCCTTTACAAGCTTCAGAAGTCCCTGTTTCAGTCAACCTAAATAATCAGACCATAACCTTTCAAGTTAGTCCTATACTGGAAAATGGCCGGTGTCTGGTCCCTTTACGGCCGGTAATCGAAGCTATAGGGGCCAAGCTAAATTGGGAACAGCAAACCAGTACCGCAACTTTTAACCTGCCAGGAGTTGCTCTTGCTATCACTACTGGTTCATCCACTGCCATCGTTAATGGCGGGGAAGTGTCGCTGCCGGTCGTTCCCACCATCAGAGAAGGGACTTTGTTCGTTCCCCTGCGGGCTATAGCTGATATATGCAATATCCCTATCGGTTGGGATAACGCGACTTCGACAGTTACCCTCTATACAAATGTTGCACCAGAACGAGAGACTGTCCACCAGATATCTTTATTGAGCGCACTCTTGGAGGGACAATATGACGGGCTGACATCTCTGGGCAATTTGAAAAGATATGGAGACACAGGGATTGGCACAGTCGAAGCACTCGATGGGGAACTAATAGAACTGGATAGTAATTTTTATCAGGTTAAGGCCAACGGAGTTGCCTACCCGGTTGCCGATACGATGAAAACACCATTTGCCAGTGTTACTTATTTCGAAGCAGATAAATCTCAGGCTGTGAACGAAGAAATAGACTTAGAGCAACTACAAAACCGCGTGAACACATTGATTAATAATAAGAATATCTTTTATGCCATAAAAGTTACCGGCAGTTTCAAATATGTAAAAACCAGAAGCGTACCCGCACAGCAAAAGCCATACCCGCCATTAGCTGAGGTAACCAAAAATCAGCCTACTTTTGAATTCCATAATGTTAAGGGAACTATGGTGGGATTCTGGTGTCCAGCCTATGTAAACGGCATTAATGTGCCGGGCTATCATATACATTTCTTGAACGCTGATAAAAACGCGGGTGGTCACCTCCTAGGTTTCACCATGGAAAACGGTCAAATAGAGATTGATGCTACCCCAAATTTCTCAATGTATTTACCCTTAAGTGACGAGTTTGGCAACATTGATATGACTGAAGACAGAACTCAGGAAACAACCAAGGTGGAAAAATAAGCGGTTTGTCATCCATAACAGCATGACTTATCCGGGAGGAGTTTTTGGGGTGGATCATTATTTTATGAAGATCATACTAACCACAGCTATGCTAGTGAGCTCGATTTGTCCGCCGGGCTTGGCAGGAGTAAATGAGGTCCAAACCATGCCTAATGTAAAGGCGGAAATGATGCAAGCCGATTATTGGGTTAATAAAATTGGTGATTCAGATAGAGTTATTCTAAATACTGCTGCCATCGATGAATTCAATCGGGAGATAATTAAAAAAGTCCCCAGCTGCGTTTATAATCTGATTGATTATCCAGACTCGTTGACCCGAGAGCAGTTAACCAAATTGATTGACTATCCACTGCCAACTGAACCTTCCTATATAGGGACTGAGATAGTGAATGACTCCTATTGGCAACAACTGGAGCAACAGATAAACCTTAAAGGACTACAGGAGAATAACCCGGTTCAATATGGTTTGTCAGTAAAAAGGGGCAGTCTAAAATTCTTGCCGACTGGCGATGTAATTGGTGATGAACCTAATGATCCCGCTTTTGATCTCTTTCAAAATAGCTCCATACTTCCAGCAGAACCGGTGATAATTCTGCATCGTAGTCTAGATGGACAATGGTATTTTGTGCAAATGTACAACTGTAGGGGTTGGTTGCCGGTTACTGATCTAGCTGTATGTGATCGGGATATATGGATGGATTATCAGCAAGAGCAGGATTTTCTAATGATAAACGCTAATCGTATCAAACTGGATAGCGATCCGCTATTACCGGAATTCTCAGAAATGGAGTTTACCATGGGAACCAAGTTGCCCTTGGTAAAGTCGGTTGACCTGCCTGATTCGATTCGAAGCCGAAGACTCTATGGAAACTACGTGGTAAAACTCCCGGCTCGAAATCCATCTGGTCAGCTTGAATTTGTAATGGTTCCAATTCCTATCTCTAATGATGTAACGGTCGGCAATCTACCCTATACCCGGGCTAACATCATCCGTCAGGCGTTTAAAATGCAAGGGGACCGCTACGGGTGGGGAGGAATGCTGAATGGTCGCGATTGTTCCTCGCTGGTTATGGAGTTAAATCGTTGTTTTGGGTTTAGACTAGCCAGAAATACAGATGAGCAGGTGATATCGGCTGGGAAAACGATAAGCTTTGATGGCAAAAGCACAGCTGATCGCGAGAAATTACTGCAGAGTCTTAGTCCGGGCACTTCGCTTTTTTTCCCCGGCCATGAAATGCTGTATCTAGGCGAGGACAACGGACACTATTATGTGTTTAGCGCCCTGGGTTCTTATGGTCTGCTTCAACCTGGCCAAACCAAACTCGAAACGGTACGGGTTCGCACCGTAGTAATAAACGAATTAAATCTTACCAGAGCATCTGGAGTGCGATGGATAGAGGCGCTTACTGCTGCTAAATTACTGGAATAACCATAATTATGACTATTATTGCTGAGCATCATAGTGATTTAAAATTATTCACGACAGTAAGTAATTCGTATTAAGTTCGGGCCAGAAGTAGGCTTTGATCACTATCGGCAGTAAGCGCTGGATAAATACTATTACTTGACATATGGTCGTTTAAGAAGACAAAAATACGCAAAAAAGCTTTCAGTATATACGCAACTTACAAGCTCCCAGCCCTCTTGGCCTAATTCGTTTAATCTCTCGATTAGTTTTACCGCATCAGCATTGCGTATGGATGTATATTCCCACGTTTGCATGGTATTATCCTCCTATTATTTGTTTTTTACGCCATTTTAGCTTTCCCAATAAAACAAAAGTCTAATCTGAGATTAAAAATAAACTATAACGAGGGAGAGAGCCTTTTTACCTAGTTACCGCAAACTATAAAAGTGAGGAAGAATATGAATATAGTTCTTATAGGTATGTCTGGAGCAGGTAAAAGCACGTTAGGTGTGTTGCTTGCAAAAGCTCTAGGAATGGATTATGTGGATACAGATATTGTTATACAACAAAATGAAGGTATGTTGTTACAAGATATAATCGATAATTATGGCATTGAAAAATTTATGAAAATTGAGGAGAGAGTTATATCTGATTTGAAATTAAATAATTGTATTATAGCTACAGGTGGAAGTGTAATATATTCAGAAAAGGCTATGAATGTCCTTAAACAGAGTGGAAAGATTTTTTATTTACATGTTCCATATGAAGAAATTGAAAAAAGACTAATAAACATAACAACCAGAGGTGTTGTAATAAAGAAAGGGAATAGTCTTAAGGACGTTTACGATGAAAGAGTTCCCTTGTATATTAAGTATAGTGATAAAACTCTTGATTGCTCAAATAAGGATATAGAGCAATGTGTTAGCGAGATTTATAAACTAGCTCTGATCTAGATGCCTGTTTAATTATTCATTAACATGGTGAGGATTCTGAGATATTATTATAATGGCTTTTGTAACTGCGCTTACAACATCGGCATTTGATTGGTTCTCGAACAGATAAGCTTTTGTAAAAACCACTCCTTGATAATTAACCGTATATTTTGGGGGTAGAAGGCTTAAAGCTTTAGCGGCTATATCTAATCTGCATTTCTCGCAATTACACACATTTTGATTTATTTTCATTAATTCATCAATAGCATCAAATACTAATACTTCCATATAATTTTTTAATTCCATTTTCCCACCTCAAACTCCCAATATAATCTAAATTTCAATTATTCTGATTTAATAATAGCATATCAACGCAAAGTAGCAACTTCCGATTTTTGCTGATTGTTGATCCTTATAAAAACCAGTAACTTCAAAGCTAATTTTTATCAAGGCAGGAAAGGGCTATTAGAGAGCAATCCATACAAAAGCAGGATTTATCGGAATTGTGTCAAATGTTGTCAAGTAATAATAGAGATAATTCACAACCACGAGTTGAATATTTATCAAACTCCTCTTAAGACCCTCTACTCTATAGGTGGGGGATAAACCGATTTATTCCTCAGTAGTGGGTAGGGTCCCCGACTGAGGAGGCGTTTGATAAAAACGCTCGCGGCGCGATGCACACAAAACGCGAAGGGAAGGCGCTATTGCGCCCGCGTTTTGGCGCTCAATTCGCGCAAGCGCTCATTGAACTTGTTGGAAATGAGGGGGTGAAGCAATGAGCATGGATGTAAAGCATAAATTTGCCAATATAACTATCATGGAAAAGGCAGTATTGATTGCCGTGCTTATTGTGCTAAGTGGCCTAAGTTTTAGGAGCTACGTTTTATTTCACACCCTTGACGAACTATTTTGTGTACTTATATCTTTCGGGGTGGTTCTGGTTACATTGTATACTCCCTTTAAAAAAGATAGTTTTCTTTTTCTAATTGGGATCGCTTATGGTTTTGTCGGAGCTTTCGATTTAATACATACCTTGGCATATAATGGAATGGGCGTTTTTCCCGGTGATACGTCGAACCTAGCCACCCAACTGTGGATAAGTGCGAGATTTTTGCAGGCTGGTTCTCTACTCGTTGGAGCGCTTTTAATAGGGAAGAAAGTAGATTATCGAATAACTATTCTTTACGTAACTTCTATTTCAATTTTCTTAGGAACGGCGATTATAGCAGGGGTATTTCCGGACTGCTTTATACCTAACTCTGGCCTTACTATATTCAAAAAAGTTTGTGAGTATATCATCATTCTGCTCTTCATAGCTTCCGCAGTAATACTATATAGACGTCAAAAAGAAAATAACGAGGATTCTGAGGTTTATCATAATTTAATCAAAGCATGTATCACCAGCATATTTGCAGAGGGCTTTTTTACTCTCTACATTTCAGTCTATGGTTTGGAAAACATGATAGGACATTTATTAAAACTATTATCTTTCTATTATATCTATAAAGCAATTATTGAAGCCTACCTTTGGCTGCCATATATCGAAGCTTTGAAACGGTTAAAAGCGGAGGAGGCATTGAGGGAGAGCGAAGAAAATTTGCGGGAGAGCATGGCGATGCTGGAACGTGCCCAGCGCATTAGAGGGGTAGGATACTGGACCCTTTACTTAGCCAATAAGGAATTGAAATGGTCTCCCCAAGCACAGAGCATTTATGTAGGCGATGCCGATTTCGATCTTACTTATGAGTCTGCAGAAAAACTGACGCATCCCGAAGACCTGGCAAATGTCAGGGCGAAGATGGAAGAAGCATTAATGCAAAAGCTGCCGACCGAGATTGAACATCGTATCATCCGGCCGGGAGGAAGTGAGGCTATTGTTAATCTAGATATGGAAATGGATATAGATCATAATGGCCAAATAGTGCGCCTATTTGGGACAATCGTAGATGTCACAAAACAAAGGCAGGCAGAAGCAGCCCAGAGGGAGATTACCGAAAGATTAATATCCCTGGATAAACTTAAGGATCAATTTTTAGCAAATACAACCCATGAACTAAAGACCCCTCTAAACGCGATTATTGGAATATCAGAGTCCCTTAGTGAAGATATTTCAGAGAAGCTTAGCTCAGAACAACAAGAACATTTATCAATCATTAGCCTCTCTGCTAGAAGACTGTCAAACTTAATCAATGATATTCTCGATATTTCCCAGTTAAAGAATGGGGATATTAAGTTGAGAAAAAAGGCAGTAAGAATTTCGGATATTATTAGACAGTTGATATTGGTTTTTGAGTATTTGAACCATAAAAAAGAAGTATCGATGAGATGGAACATACCTGAAGATCTGCCGCTGGTCGTAGTAGACGAAGATAGAATCAATCAAGTGCTTTATAATCTCCTTGATAATGCCTTGAAATTTACGGAACAAGGGGAAATAACTACCTCCGTAAGTGTAGAAGAAGATATGGTCACCGTCAGTGTAGCGGATACTGGCATAGGCATTGCCAAGGATAAGCATGAGGATATTTTTAAAGCCTTTTACCAGATTGAGGATCCATTAACTAGAAACAATAGTGGCATAGGGCTTGGACTGTCAATTACCCAACAGCTTATTCAACTGCATGGAAGTAAGCTGATGTTGGAATCCGAAGGAAATAAAGGTTCAAAATTTAGTTTTAAGCTGCCAGTTTTCCATGGACAGGTTACAGATGATTATCAAATTAATGAACAGATTACTAAACGTTATAATAATAAACTGGAATCAACTGAGTTGCCTACCAAGTTTACTCAGAATGAAAATCAAATTCTGATTATCGACGATGATTACGCAAATCTTCAAGCAGCAATTATTACTTTAAAAAGAGAGGGCTATTCCATAGCTGTGGCCAGTAACGGCCCAGAAGCCTTAGAAATGATAGATGCCAATCCAAACCTTTGTCTTGTGATCCTGGATTTGATGTTGCCGGGCATGAACGGTTACGATGTGTGTAAAATAATCCGCTGTACCAAAGATTATCATGTATTACCCATACTAATGTTGACCGGAAGAAGCTATTCGGACAGCATCTTAATGGGTTTTAAAGTGGGCGTAAACGATTTTTTAGCTAAACCATTTGAACCGGGTGAACTAAAAGCACGGGTCAGCACACTAATCGAACTGAGAAAAAGCGTGAACCGGACATTAAGGACTGAAATTAAATTTCTTCAGTCACAGATTAAGCCGCATTTCATCCATAATGCCCTAAATACCATAATATCTATCTCCAGGAAAGACCACGACCGAGCTATATCACTATTGGTAGAATTCAGCAATTATTTAAGAGGATGTTTTAGTCATGAAAACTTGGAAGATTCAATTTCTATCGAACAGGAATTGAGCTTAATACAATCCTATATTACGATTGAACAGGCTAGATGGGGAGAAAAGATAAAAATTCAATATCATATAGAAAATAGAGATATTACCGTACCACCATTAATAATTCAACCAATTGTTGAGAACTGTGTTGTGCACGGATTAAGGGCAAAACCCGAAGGTGGCACCATCATAGTGTCCGTGCAATCAACCCATGAAAAGATTATTATTACTATTCAAGATGATGGGCTGGGAATGAGCCAAGAAAAAATAGCATCTCTGCTAACGGATAATATGGTTACCAGAGGAGTGGGGCTGAATAACATCAATCAGCGGCTGAGAAAATTATACGGTTCAGTTCTTAGTATCAAGAGTGAGTTAAATAAAGGGACTGTAATCCAGATGGAGATACCTTATAAGGGAGGGGTACTATGATTTCAGTTATACTTGTAGACGATGAGGTTCCGGCCCTCGAGGAATTGCAGTATCATTTAAGCAAATACCCGGATGTTAGTGTAATTGACATGTATAGTAATCCGATGGAGGCTATTGCTGCGATTCAGGCCAAAAAACCTGATTTAATCTTCCTTGATATTGATATGCCTTTTATCAACGGAATGGAGTTCGCTCTAAAAATACAAGATATTAATATTAAAACGGAGATTGTTTTTGTCACCGCCCATCATGAATACTCTTTACAGGCTTTCGAAGTTCATGCCCTGGACTACATTTTAAAGCCCATAGCCGATGAGCGATTTAGCAAAACAATGGCAAGGGTTATTGAGCAATGTAATATTAGGAACTATCAATCCAATAAAAGTGAATCTGTGTTTATTAAGTGTTTTGGAAAGTTTGATATTATTAAATATGATAAAAACGAAGTTCTAAAATGGCGTACAGCCAAAACAAGAGAGCTTTTTTTATATTTGTTATGCAGACATGATAAAACTATTACCAAAAACGAGCTGATAAATGTTTTATTTGAAGGCTTTGAAGAAAAGAAGGCTCAAAACAACTTGTATGTCACGATGTTTTATCTTAAAAAGAGTCTGGATATTTTGGGCACAAAAGGGATCTCAATCAATGAAAACTATACATTAAATATTAGTCCGGGAATTTGCGATTTTATTGATTTTACGAGGTTAATAGATAATGACCCGGAAACTTATGATGATGAACAAATCGAAGAATTCGAGAACATTATTGGAAAATACAAAGGCCTTTATCTCGAGGAAGAGGATTATTTATGGGCTATAGAAACGCGGGAGTTTCTGGACAGGAAATATGAGGAATTATCCCTGTTTATAGCTAATTACTATAACGAACGAAACCAAGACAAGAAAGCGATCAATAGTTTAATACGTTTATTAAGGAATAATCCTCTGTCGGAAGATGGCATCATAAAATTACTTGATATTTACATGTCTCAAGAGAATGATGAACAGTATAAGAAGTTTTACAAAGAGTATGAAAAAACAATGAAAGAAGAATTTGACTTAGAACCGGAGCAAAAGTATTCCGACTATTATGTACATATCTGCTCAAACTTATCACCTAGTAAACACAATTAAGTCAATAAATTACGGCGAAAGATTATCATAATACCGTATTAACCATTTTAGGGATGGTTAATACGGTATTTTTCTATTTCTGTTAAGAATTTGTTATGTACATTATTTAATAATGAAGTATCCACTAATAAAAATTATTTTGATTGGATGGTGATCGTAATGGCAAATGGCGGCAACAATTCAATGGCAAAATCTTCTCCATTCGACTCAGAATACATAAGATGTTTAAAACTTATCCTGGAAATAGAAAAAGTATCCAGGTTTCTAAAGCAATACTATGCTTCCTCTGAATTATCTAACTCAATAGAAGATTTGGGGCTATTGACATATTCAATTGAACACGCTTTAAAAGCCAGTAAGGAACAGGAGGAAAAAGCCTGTGGCAGCTTTCTTAATTAAAAATAATGTTTACAGCATAGGGGTGAGTGATCCTGAGGCCAGGATTTTAGAGATGGATATGACCACAGACATCGGCAGCAGCTATAACTCGTACCTGATAAAAGGCAGTGAAAAAGTCGCCTTGATAGAGGTTTGTGAGAGCAGCCTTTTTGACCAGTACGTGGACAAAGTTAAAGACATTGCAGATCTGTCTGAAGTTGATTATCTCATCATAAATCATACCGAGCCAGACCATTTCGAGGCAGTGGGCAAGTTGATCGAGCTGTTACCGAATCTGACAGTATTAGGCAGCCCCTCTACTCTATCCTTGATCCGAAAAATAACGAACAAAAAGTTCAAGTCAAGGGAAGTCATTGATGGAGACCAGCTGCAATTAGGTAATAATACATTGCGCTTTATCAACGTACCTTTTCGGCACTGGCCCGATACGACATATGTCTATTTGGAAGAGGAACAAATGATCTTATGGAAAGCAATTTCTTGACTCCATACGGTACTTTTCCATTTCTGTTAAGAATTTGTTATGTACATTATTTAATAATTAATTATCCAGACAGGCTTCAACAGAAAGTGTTTTAGCCTAGATTGCATCTTTCAAACTAAGGAGGGGGAAAAATGGCGAAATTATTAGGTGTCTACAAATGTGAAGTGTGCGGCAATATTGTTGAGGTACTCTATGAGGGCGGAGGAGAATTACATTGCTGTGGTCAGCCTATGCAACAAATGCAGGAGAATACCGTGGATGCATCTTACGAGAAACATATCCCGGTAGGGGAGCAGAAAGGCAGCATCCTCACTGTTAAGGTGGGCAGCGAGCCTCATCCTATGACGGAAAAGCACCATATTCAGTGGATTGAGGTTCTGGTTGGGAATAAAGCCTATCGAGAATTCCTGAAACCTGATCATGAGCCCCAAGCTAGCTTCTGTATTGATCCAGGAGATGAACCGGTTGTACTAAGGGAATATTGCAATCTGCATGGTTTGTGGAAGGGTTAATCCCTTTGCCATCATCATATGATTTATTCGACCAAGGGAAAAGGAAATAGTCCGATATCGGTTAGAATTCTATGAAATGAGGAATGAGATTATGGCAGCCATCTTAATGAAAAATGATGTTTACTGGGTAGGAGTGCGTGATCCCGAGCTCAGGATTTTTGACGCGGTTATGACTACAGACATCGGCACCAGTTATAACGCCTACTTGATCAAAGGCCGTGAAAAGACTGTCCTTATGGAAGTTTGTGAGGATAAGTTCTTTGACCAGTACCTGGACAATGTTAAGAATGTGGCTGCCCTGGCTGATATTGATTATCTTATCATGAATCATACGGAACCGGACCATTCCGAGGCCGTTGCCAAGCTGATCGACCTTTTACCTAATATGGTCATATATGGCAGTTCCACTGCCCTGTCTTTTCTGCGGGAAATCACCAATAAAAAGTTTAAATCGCGGGAAGTCAAAGATGGGGACAAGCTGGAACTGGGAGGCAAGACCCTGCGTTTTATCAGTGCACCCTTTCTGCACTGGCCGGATACCATATATACCTATTTGGAAGAGGATCAAATTCTTTTCACATGCGATTCTTTCGGGTCCCATTATCCGGATGAGCGTCTATTTAATGATCTCATGGAGAGCAACTTCCTGACCCCATATAAAGAGTACTTCGACGCCATCATCGGGCCTTTCAAGCCTTACGTTCTGGAAGCATTGGAGAAGATTAAGGATATTCCTCTGCAAATGGTGGCCCCTGGGCATGGACCGGTACTACGCCGGGATATTGACCGTTATATCGATCTTTACCGGCAATGGTCCGCCCGTGCCCCCATCCCTAAAACCGACAAACCCAAGATTGTGCTGGCTTATATGAGTATTTATGGTTTTACCAAAATGTTGGCCGACAGCATTGTCGACGGTATAAACAGCATGGGGAATTTTGAAATCAAAAGCTACCGTTTGATAGAAGACCAGTTGGATGATCCGGAACTGCTGGACCGGGTGGCCGAGGACCTGTTGGACGCCAGCGGTTTTCTGATCGGCTCCAACACTGTCAATGGAGATGCTTTGCCGCAGGTATGGAAGCTGCTCGGCCTATTATCTCCTATTACCCATGGAGACAAAGTAGCCATGGCCTTCGGATCTTATGGATGGAGCGGGGAAGCTGTACCCAGCATTGAAAATAGGCTGCAAGCCCTACGCATGCAGGTCATCCCCGGGTTGCGGGCTAATTTCAAACCAGGGGAAGGCCAATTGAAGGACGCTTTCAAGGTGGGTATGGACTATGCCCGGGTTATCCTGGAGAAGAAACAGGATAAATCAATGACCCGCTGGCGCTGTCTGGTCTGCGGTCATATTCATGTAGGTTCAGAGCCGCCAGACGTCTGCCCTGCTTGTGGAGTGGGGCCCGAGAACTTTGTACGTGAATCCATGGAAGATGAATACAGCAGCGATACTCAGGAAAAATTCGTAATCATAGGAGGGGGTATTGCCGCCCTTTCTTCTGCCAAGTCCATTCGCAAACGCAACCGTAGCGCTGAGATCATAATACTAAGCGAAGAGGATTACCGTCCCTATTACCGGCCGGCTTTATCTGACCTCCTGAGCGAGGATCTCCCCGATCAGCGCCTGTACGTCTTTGACCAGACATGGTATGCCGAAAATCACGTGGATCTAAAGACCGGGACCAGGGTGGCCCGTATTGATACTAATCAGAATATGGTAATTACCGAACAGGGGGATAGTATTCCTTACCATAAACTGATTATTGCTACTGGTGCGCGCAGCAATATACCTCCTTTTAAAGGGGTGGAAAAGAATGGTGTGTTTGCCTTGCGTAGCCTGAAGGATGCCCTGCTCTTAAAAGAAGCCATCAGAAAAGCAAAAAAAGCGGTTGTGATCGGCGGAGGGGTATTGGGTTTGGAGGCGGTATGGGAAATGGTATCCAGCGGTGTAGAAGTTACAGTTGTAGAGCATAGCCAGCGCATCATGCCGCGTCAGTTGGATGAACCCGCTTCATTGCGAGTGCAGCAATTGATGAGTGCCAAAGGAGTGAAACTATATCTGGGACTGGATACTGAGGAAATAGTAGGCGGTGACCGGGTACAGGGAATACGACTTAATGATGGGCAGGTGCTGGAATCTGACCTGGTATTATTGTCCACCGGGGTGAAACCCAATATAGAATTGGCACGTGACGCTGGTCTGGAGATAGCCCAGGGCGTGGTAGTGGATGCTAGTATGCGTACTAGCGTATTAAGCATCTATGCAGCCGGGGATGGTGCCCAATTCGGAGAGAGGCTCGTAGGCCTATGGCCAGTTTCACTGGAGATGGGACGGGTGGCTGGAGCAGATGCGGCCGGCGACTGGGTGGAATATAAAACTCCCCTCTTATCAACCATGCTAGCCGCTTTTGATATGGAGATATTTTCGATTGGCGAGGTAAATCTACCGCCTGAGCAATGCCGGGTGGTTGAAGTGAACGATCCGGTGGAGAACTTCTTTAAACGCAGCTATTTTAAGAACGGGGTACTGGTAGGAGAAATTATCATTGCTCCCCGGGTGAATACCAGCCAGTCTATGCAAAATCTGGGGCGGGATAGCGGTGGAAAGAAACACTCTAACCATTGGAAGTGCCGGGTATGCGCCTATGTGCATAAAGGGACGGAGCCTCCTGATGAGTGCCCGGTATGTGGTGCTTCCAGGGATATGTTTGATCCAGTTGATTAGTGATAATCACTCGATTTCAATAATGGAGATCAAGAGAAATTAAATAGAAAGGTTGTGTTCGTATGTCAGAGACAAATATGGCAGTATCAATTTTCAATAACCATTCGGAAGCTGAGGATGCTATTAAGGAACTCCAGAAAGCAGGATTTGACATGAAGAAGTTATCAGTTGTTGGCAAGGACTATCAGACTGATGAGCATGTTGTGGGCTATTATAATACCGGTGACCGTGTTAAATACTGGGGAAAGTTAGGGGCATTCTGGGGTGGATTATGGGGATTTCTATTCGGGTCCGCATTCTTTTTCGTTCCCGGGATTGGTCCCCTCGTTGTAGGCGGTCCAATGGTGATGTGGATTATCGGTGCTCTTGAAGGTGCTGCTATTATGGGTGGACTGAGTGCATTTGGAGCAGCTTTATATAGCATGGGTGTTCCGAAGGACAGTATCCTAAAATACGAAAATTCTCTTAAGGCGGACAAGTTCCTTCTGATTGCGCATGGGACAGAAGAAGAGGTGGTAAGGGCGAAAAAGATTCTGGAGACAGCTAATGGCGTTGATACAATGATTCATAGCGCATAAAAAAAGTTGAGACGATTAGTATAGGAGATATGATTAGGCGATATTAGCAATTTGCTTATTTGGATGGTGTTTGGATGCCAGACCTGGTGAGAACAAGTGCAGAGTAAACTGATAATAAGAATTAAGGAAGAAATGAAAGGGGTGTATTTTAATGGTAGGAACCTATAAGGAAATTCTCAGCATGGCAATACGGGACGAAGTGGAGGCTTTTGAGTTCTATGATTCTATCGCTAAAAAGGTATCCGACCGCTCACTAAAACAGATATTTAGTGAACTGGCAGGGGAGGAGCAGAAGCACCGCCAACTACTCCAGGCATTCCTAGCTAATCCCGCTATGCCGCTTAAATTCAAAGAAGAAACTGATTATAAAGTTTCGGAATCAGTTGCCCTACCTCAATTGAGCATGGAGATGATACCAGCAGATGCTATTGCCCTGGCGATGAAAAAGGAAGAAGAATCCATGAAAGCTTACAACGAATTGGCTCGTGTGAGCAGTGATCCAGATCAAGCACATGAATTTTCGGAACTGGCCATTATGGAAGAAGGACATAAAACCAAGCTTGAGAACCTTTATACCAGTATGGCTTTTCCAGAAGTATGGTAAATAAAAGCGCTTATTGAAAGCAGCAAGGATCCCGACCAGGAATCGGCCGCAGGGACAAATAGTTGCGAATGCGGTCTGGTCCTGTGTGGGAAAACATGACAAAGAGTCAAATATTAGTTTTAGAAGGAGGTGTCTGATTTGTCTAGCTGGAAATATTCAAACTGGGCTAGAATTCTTTGGACTATTTTACGAGTTTACCTTGGTTATGAATGGTTAACTTCAGGATATGGAAAAGTCTTTGGTGCCAACTCAGCGGTTTGGGTAGGTTCTCAAGCCGGAACAGCGATTACTGGTTTTCTAAATGGAGCCCTGACTAAGACTGGGGGAGCCCACCCTGATGTTCAGCCCTGGTATGCATGGTTCGTAAACCATATTGCTTTACCTAATGCCAAGATATTCAGTTATATGGTATCTTGGGGAGAACTATTAGTAGGAATAGCTTTGATATTCGGTTTTCTTACCACGATTGTTTTGTTCGCTAGCTTATTAATGAATTTTAACTACCTACTTGCAGGCTCGGTGAGTGTTAACCCCATATTTATTATTGAAGCCGCAATATTATTATGGGCAGGATGGGCCGCATATTATTGGGGACTGGATCGTTTCGTATTTCATAAGGGGGAGAAAGAAGCTGCCGCTTTGAAACCTGATTAAGAAAATACATTCATAATGCTATTAGGCACTATCTGCTGGGTTGATCGGTGCTGAGGCGTTCCTATCGAGTAGCGCGCAAACCATACCATAATTAAACAAGAATAGAGCCTCACTTATTAAGTAAAGCTCTATTCTTGTTTAATTTTTTACTTTTACATCTGGCTCATACTAGCACATGAATTAGCACACTCGTGGCAAACGTTGCCGCACTGTTGACAGTGTTTGTCTTTAAACATAAAGCATTCAGTTGCACAAGCATCACAAATAGTTCTACATACATTGCAGATATATTTAGCTTCGGTATGATCCATAGTCATGGTCTGAACAGCCATATTACATACATCTGCACATAATCTAAGCATTTTGATGCAATTTGCCCGAGCTTTGGCATCGGGTTCCTGTAAACAGGAGTTAAAGCATTCATTGCATACCTGTAAGCATTTGTTACACGCATCGATACAAGCCTGATACTTGGTAACTGATGTTTTAGTTACTGTCATAATCAATCTCCTTTATTTTATATTTAACAACTGACTATTTTTAGTCTTCTCAACGAACAAATAACTATACAAATAAATATAAACCGAAACATTGGGGGGATGGACAAGTATTCAAGCACAGAAGGCCATTCATTTTGAATGGCCTTCTGTGTTTCTATTACTACGCTTAACATCTTGAACCTTTGAATTTCTATTATTAATTGACTAAGTACCAAACTTCTGCGAATTTGAATTTAGGGGTAGGTATTTAGACGTTTGTTAAAATGCGGAATGAGGAAACATTTTGTAAACTAGATCGTGATAATTGGTTCGAGCGGTAAGGATTTCTGCTAGTTTACAAAATGTTCAAACATATCCAAGTGGATTTATCAGATTTGACAAGCCTAATTAAAGCCTGTATAATTCAGAAGCCTTGACCGATAAATTATCTCCTTTTGGGGAAAATAAAGTACAAGAGTAATTCCAGAAGGGAGATTAATCTATGTTAGAAGATAAGTATATTGTTTGCAGAGATTGCAGCAATGAATTTCCATTTACAGTATCAGAGCAAGAATTTTATGCAGAAAAAGGCTTTGAGAATGAACCCGGACGCTGCCCTGATTGCAGAAGAGCACGCAAACAGGAACGTAATGGGAACGGTGGAAACAGGGGAAACAATAGTTTCGGCGGAGAACGCAGAATGTTTCAAACCGTTTGTGCTGAATGTGGTCAAGAAACCACCGTGCCGTTTGAACCTAATGGCACTAGACCTGTTTATTGCCGTGATTGTTTTCAGGCAAGACGTTAATTGCTAATTTCATAAGTGGTAATGAACGAGAGGCTATCCATTTTGGATAGCCTCTTGATATTTTCTGGCAAATTATATCCGAGGTTTACCACAGTTCTGTATACATGAATCAATATCAGCTGGGTTTGAGGAGCAGTATTTAGACATAGCATTCACCCTTCTACAAATACATGTTTCCATAATATTCATTGTCGTTTAATAATGGTTGCTCTAAAAGCCTAAAAGGTGTCAACAACCTATCCCTTGACATGTTAAATATTTGAACATGCAAACTAAAAAATAGGGGATTTGATGCCTTGAATCCCCTACTTGTCAATTTTGCGATTATCCACTTATTTTCTTAATTAAAATATTACATTATTCAAACTATCTTTCTTGGAGCGGTCCACAGATAGCCAGAGCGGATGATGCCAACATAGTACTCGCCACACCGACCAGAACCTCATCAACCCGATAGGGAGTAGTCAACTCAAAATAAAATAAACCCTTACTGTTGGGATCATCGCAAACTTTACTAAGTGTAAATATGAACTCTAGGCCGGATAATCCTGTCTTAGGATCGTGTTTAGGGGGCACATATAATTTCACATTGGTACCTATTTTAACTGATTGACGCTTGCCTCCTATAAAAACCTTGATGTTTTTAATTTGTGACAGCTTAATATTGGGATTGATCTGCAAAATCCAATAAAGCAAGGTTTGGTACGAAGAATTATTGAACCCGACACCAGTTACGGAGTAACAGAAACGCTGATTTTCTCCAGGGCGAGGATGTAATATGGAACGACGCCTATCAAGCTTGAATTTGTAAGGTATTATTCTGGCATTGTCACCTAAGTGTATCTTACTGTAATCTATCCGAGTATCACATTTTTTATGGGAACAGCAACCTGACATATGAAAAACCTCCTTTATCCAATAATAACTATAATATGCTTTAATGTTTATTGTGTTAAAGGATAGATAAATGAGGTAGATTGGTCCCTTTGTTCGTTTTTATGAAAAATGTGAAGTGTAAATTTAATTACTTCGCATTTTCAGCATAATTATGTGAAATATAACAACAATAACTGGTAATACTGCAAGAACAAGATATAAAGTACTACTCACACCCATACCAATATAAAAAAGCATTTCGACAATTACTGAAGCTTTCCTGATAACAGTTTATATGTAGCAGTCTTTAGAGCCGGTAACCCCTGGTTGATAAGAAGAAGCAATTTGCAGATATACCAAGCCGTTACGGTATATCTGCATCAATGCTAGGCGCATTTGTTCTAGTTCGTTCGATGGATGATAGACAAGAAGAAAAAGAGCGTCTGGCGGTGGAATCTGCCGTTAACTACGGACCGGGGGTCCCAGAGTAAAGGATTGGCTGCCCTGCACGATCGCGCCGCGAGGGGGCTGCCAAGGCGAAGCTGCACCCTTTAATCTGGGCCTGGGCCAGTAGTAGGCTTTGTATGCCAGTGGCAGGAAGTGCTAGATAAATACTATTAATTGATAACCGTTTTTCAGTGAATAATAAATTATTATGAGGGGAGAATTAAGGGAGAGGAAATATCTTACCTGTAACGTAAATACTGGAGGTTCTGGGATGGGAAAAGCCCCAGTGGAATCCAAACAACCCATATCAGTGAGAAACCTGCGTCGCCCCAAAGGCCATTCAAGCTCAATCGCGACCAATATGCTGCACCTGAAAAACCCTTGGGTGTCTGCCTGGTGGTCAACGAGTTTTCCGGGGTTTGGTCATATCATGTTAGGTAGTTATGTCAAGGGATTCTTGTTGGTGGTATGGGAGTTGCTCATCAACGTAAAGGCCAAGCTGAATTTATGTATTTTATATTCCTTTACCGGCCAATTTGACTTGGCTCGGCAAGTGGTGGACACCCGCTGGCTGTTGCTTTATGCGCCGGTATACATTTTTGCCATCTGGGACTCTTATCGTAAAACCGTAGACCTCAACAAGATGTCGATATTAGCAGATCGAGAGGATTCCATTATTATGCCAAGTATAATCAATACACTTGAAATGAATATTCTAGATAAAAAACAACCTTGGCTGGCCATGGTGTGGTCGGCCATAATACCTGGCGTAGGGCATCTTTATACCCACCGCGTACCCACCAGTTTCTTTGTGTTAATCTGGTGGATATCGGTGACCTATATGTCCAAGCTCCTGCCTGCGATTCATTATAGTTTGACCGGGCAATTTGCAATGGCTATCTCGGTGGTTGATATGGGATGGCTCCTGTTCCTGCCTTCTATGTATACCTTCGCCATTTACGATTCTTATGTGAATTGTGTTGAATATAATAAGCTTTTCGAAAACGAACAAGCCCGGTTTTTAAAGGATAATTACCAGAGCCCTGACGCTCTAATGCCTGTATAGGAAAGGGGTGCCTTGCGTGTTCGTCACAGCAACTTTTGAATACTCTAGCTACTTGGAGTTAGCGATCAGCGACCTAGAAAAGCACGGCATATTAAGAGAAAGAATCGTAGCCATCCTCATGGACAAAAAGGTGGAAAAGAGAAAGATCCTGGATACCATTCATCGAGCCGATGGAATAAGTCAGATCGACGGTGCCTTTGTCTTGGGGGCCATCTTTATGGAACTAGGGGTTATATACGGCTATGTTTGGAAATGGGGGCCGGTCCTGTGGGGCCTCATTGGTCTAGGAGCGGGAGCCTTATTAGGTTTCCTCCTGGACTACTATGTAGGCAAACTGCCTAGTACGGGATACCAGGCTAGAAACCTTAAGAAGAATGCAACCGGAAACAAAGCAGCAGAAGTGGTACTTATTATCCACTGTGAAGAAAACCAGTCGCAAATGGTGGAAGAGATTCTCTGGGATAATTTGTCCCTGGGAGTAGGCAAGCTGAATACTGCGTAAGCAAAATTTTATTAATCATTTCCTTAAAAATATGACCATTTTTACCCCCTAAATATGGTAAGCATACATCAAACCTATCAAACATGTACAAAACTGTCCTCACGAGTCAGCTAGTGGCTTCTCATCTAAATACCAAGTATCTGAGTTACTATTTAATAAATAAGTAACAGGAATATAGGTTTCTATTTAAAACATTTTGCATATTATAATTTCACTTTTCAATTCGGAATGGGGAACATTTTGTAAACTAGCTTCGAGAAGAAAATCATTGTGTAATGCTGAAGAGCCGATAGATATTGACTGAGAAAATATATTGTGCTAATTTATATACAATTAAATAAATAGCTTTGACTTTGATGTCAGAGCTGGCGTCCAAATAAGTTCCTTATTTGGTATGTAAAACACAGTTTTATAGCCGCTAGTTTTAAACTAGACGGCTTATTATTTTTTAGGGGGAGGAATATTGTGGCTTTCTAAAATCTAATGAAGCAGCAGCGGTATTGCCAATGGCTGTAAGCGTGCGGAACAAGTATTGGAGGCGTTAAAATGTTTAAATGCGATAGATGCGGAAAGAGGCACACATATTTACCATCAACATGTGACTTTTGCGGTAAATCTTTCGAAGAATACTCAAAAATGGTTGAATGCGATGGATGTGGCAAGATAATTTTATCGGACAGACCCACAAAATGTCCTTATTGTGGTAAAAAATTCGGGAATAGATTTCAACTGAATAAAGTCGTATTAGATGATCAGGGAATTAGGAAAGTCGAAGATTAACATTCTGTAAACTAGTCGAATGGTTTTGGTTCGAGCACTAGCATTTCTGCTAGTTTACATAATGTTCCGCTACAGGATGGCACCCAAATGCATAGTACGGGGTTCCTACGTGTAGCGGGAATTATGTTGACTAGCTGTAGGGTATGACGGTGGAGAGTCGTTCCTTGATATATAGCGCTTCGCGGACGATTAGTAACACACCGTGAAGCGCTTGTTTGTTCGATGGGGGAGTCTAAAATATGGAAGCAAATATGAGATATATAAGTGTTTTAGGCTAAATTTAGAAAAAATATGGTAATTTGAAGGAATTTAATTCAATTAGTTGAAGATTTAAACTTAATATATTTATTAAGTTAATATTTGTGGGAGATAAGATTATAAATGAGTGAATTTCGAAGGGTTTTTAATATACAACCGGTAGTTTTATACAAAGATGACTTGTTTGAGCTAGAAGATATCATTAAGTCAGACTTGCAGTATGAGGGAGTTGAATTGACAATACGACTGGATATAGATGAAGACCAGACTAAAACTATCAGTTCTTTTAGGGATATAAATTTTAGCATTAATAATAACTTAAATGGGATGCGCATTGAATTTATTAACGGAAATCGACCGTACAATGCTATTTATTTAAGCTTTAGGGAAAAAGGTGCAGACTTTCAGATCGCAAGTAGTAATCAAACTTGGTACTTCGGTAAGATTAGCCAACTTAATCAATTTTTTAAAAAGAAACGGCCTTGGTATTATCTCATTACCAAAAATATGCCCATAATAGCAGGAATACTCCCCGCAATATTCGCATTTGGAATAACTTTCTATTGGGGTAAAGAATATTTACCATTAATTTTTGCAATATTAATTGCTTTAAGTTTTTATGTAGACTATCGTTACACCAAAAATATGATTTTCCCTTATACAAAAATAAATATAAATCCTAGACCTGAAAGTGAGTTAGGGCTTGAATTAATTTCAGTTGTCATTGGAGGATTGACTTTATTGGTGACAATATTGAGTGTAATAATTGATAAGTATAAATAAAGCAGGAAGTCTCTTTACCGAGGATTCATGATAAGAAACAATAAAAAGTGCGGCTGCTGGGGGAGATCGGCAGAGGGGGACATAGTACTGCCCTATTGTATGAATTAATTATCGCGAACAATAGTTCGCTTTTTTGTCGTAAGGGCAGGGGATATATGATAGTTTTTTTAAAATGCAACCGAAAGGGTATGTAATCATGAAAGAAACAGTTCAATTTGGTACGCAATTAGTTATGCTTTTAACTGCATTAATAGGTCTCTATAAAGTAGCAAATTTTACAAGTGACAATACTGCCAATAAAAGCAATCCCAACTTACATGGTTTTTTGGAACCTTTAAAGCCTTTACTTCTTATGGCAAGTGTCTTCGGTTTTATGTTAATTATCCCTCTATTTTCATACTTTATGACCTATCTAACTAACGCAACAACACATATTAACGATAGTGACAAAGAAATACCAAAAATCTATCAAACATTAGAAGACGGTGAAATTCAATTTAATACTCTTTCTGAAGAAGAAAAAAATGTTTCATACAATTTATAACGGCTATGAATATTTCAAACGCCTATGATAAGGATAAAATTCTTAAAAATGCCTTTGATAGTGCAATAGATTTAAAGTCATACAACATAGCATCATTAGCCATCAAAAATACGTCTAATACAAATAGCAGAGATAATATGTTGGACACTGCAATAGAAAAATCAGTTAGTGAAGGTTCGCTTGACAAAGCGGTAGATTTACTACATTTGTACTCATCCAGTTCAAGAAAGGAAAAAGCCGCAAATATCATATATACAACCATCCAGAACAGTCCATAAAAATTATAGTACTTTGTTGCCTATAGTAACGCCTGACGAAAGTTCAATCTATTGAACTTTCGTCAGGCGCGGCTACTGGGGAACTGCAGGGGAGTCGCAATAGCGAAGTCGGGACAAGAAATATATCAAAATAGCAGTATAATAATGTTAGCCAAAATATTCTTTGGAGAGATGAATATGAGATTATTTAAATATGTTTCGATTGAAACAATGACTAAAATTATTAAAAATAAATGCCTGAGATTCACGCAACCTTGCCAATTAAACGATCCATTCGAGATGATCCCAGTATATAGTAATGATATAACCAAACTCGATATAACTGGTTGGTTAAGTAAAGAAGATATTATTGAATTCAATAAATACTTATTTAACGTTAACTATTTGGGATTATCTATGAGCAAGTGTATGGATTCAATATTAATGTGGGCCCATTACGGTGAAAATCATTATGGCGTAATGTTAGAGTTTAATTTAGACAGTAATTTTTTTGATACAAAAAACAGTGAAGGATTAATATATTCGGTACCATACTCTACAAAACGTCCAACTTTTGTTAGTAATGATATAGTAATAAAAGCCTCATACAATAAAGTATCGGGTGAAGAAAGAAACGAGATGTGTAATTGTATTTTGTCAAAAGCGGAGTGTTGGGATTATGAAGAAGAAGTTAGATTTATAAAACCGGTATCTTGTTTAGAAAAAGATGACGGAACTAGATCATTGTATGATCTGGATGGTAGTGGACTCATTAAGTCATTGTTTAAACCAAATAGAAATGAATTAAAATTAGAGTTCCCCGAAATATTTGTAAAAAAGATGGAGAATGACACGATAAAAGCTGTATATTTTGGTTTAAAAACAGGAGAGGAATCAATAAATAATATTAAGAAAGACCTCAAAGAACAAGGAATTAATCCAAGGTATTATCAAGCAAAAGCTAGTCAAGCAGAATTTAAAATATGTTATATGGAGATCTAATCATAATAGGTGCGGCTGCTGGGGAGATCGAAGCGGTGGGAGAGGGCACAAGGGGAGAAGGGGTACCCTTGGGAACCTGTCCGCCGCATTATATTACACGAACTATATTTCGCAAACAATAGTTCGTTATTTTATTGAAAGGGCAGGGGACATATATTAGATTATGTTATCTTTTACCAGAACCAGCTTGCTGGCTTGGGCTTGACCGTCGCGGTGGCACAAGTAATCCATGCTTAGAAAAGAGGTACATGAACATGTACCTCTGGCATGCGCCGAGCAACGTATTTTTTCAGTTGGAAAACATAACAGCTAGCAACTAATCAGTCTCATACCACAAGCAAAAACAAAATGCCCGTCCGGCGAGGACTATAATAAGACTATTAGTTTAGATAACATAACATTAGTAAGCAGGCATTACATTGATAGAATAACCGGGATTAATGCCTTACATAGCATGAATGTAAGATAAAGCTTGGAAATATTAACAGAGTTCACTTTAAAAGACAAGATACCCATTCAACTAAAAGTGAAAATATGTGAAGGGATTATGGTATACAACTGGTTAGATTATGCTAATAAGTTTGGCTGGGTGGCACTGGAGTCAGTAAGAAACTCGGAAGCGGTATCAGCATACCTAACAAAATACATTACCAAAGACCTTTCGCAAACGGTTCAGGAGTAGGCAGCAGGATGTTCTATAGTTCCCAAGGACTTGAGGGACCTGAGATAATTAGAAAAAGTGTGCTTGCCCGTGAACCCACTGAATGGAATTTGAAAATGACCATGTAAAAATTAAATGGATTGCAGGTGATGAAGTTGATTATTATATCCGGGATGGCACCCAAACAAAAGAGCCAGATGAGTCTGCAAACTCTCCAGCTCTTGTGCAAGACCCCGGAAGGTCTTAACTGAGTGATATCATTATAGTATCAATATACAATATGTAATACAAGTTAATCAAGCAGCTCTCACCGATCAGCTTCCCAGGTGAAACAATTTGTATTACAAGGGCAGTGAACATTCTGTAAACTAGACCGTGATAATTGGTTCGAGCGGTAAGTCTTTCTGCTAGTTTACATAATGTTCAATTCCGGGATTCGCCCGAAGTTTGTCGCGCGTTGTCGATTAACGAGATAGGCGTTTCGTGGAATTGGTATTATGTTGACTAGCTGTAGGATTGATCAGTGATGAGTCGTTCCTGATATCACGTTGCAAGTATTGTGTCCGTTTATTTGAGGTGTTATCATGTGGTTACGAAAAATAGGCAACAACTTCATAGAGTATGAGCTGGCGTTGACCCCATCGCTGGCTCTTATTCGTTTCTGACTGTATAGTGTGGGATGGTAACTTTTAACAGAACCAGCTTGCTGGCTTGGGCTTTACCGTCGCGGTGGTTTTAGAAGCTCATGCTGGGAGTCCAGGTACATGAAGTGTACCTCTGGCATGCGCCGAGCATCGGTGACCTTCATAATGCCCGTCCGGCGAGGACTGTAAATAAGACGATCGTATAAGATACCAAAGCATGATGCAGGCAGGTATTACGCTGATAGCAAGAATCTAGCGATTGACTGGCTAGGATGTAGATCTCTGCTAACAAACAATGGTGCGTGTGAGGCTCCTGCAAGGAGGCACACGCGCTTATTCTTGTAGCAGCAGTCGTACAGATCAGCAGGGCATACGGTAGAAGGGTCTAGCAGGTCAAGCCTTCTGGTAAAAGTTTGGTCTTGATCGTGTGGTGGCAGTGGGAATGTATGTTTTGTTTTTCACGAAGTGAAAACCCGGAGAAGTAACACCGGGTAATTCGTACAGATTTTGTCATTTTGATATCACTTTGGTTCGGAATGGGGGAACATTTTGTAAACTAGCTCGTTCATATTTTGGTTCGAGCGGTAAGTCTTTCTGCTAGTTTACATAATGTTCATTATAGGAAGTTGTAAGAGGGGCAAAAAAACCGAAAAAGATCGTCAAATGGCTATATTACCAACACGAATCGATAAAAAAAGCTCGCTGGGAACAAATATCCAACGAGCCTTTGCGTTATTATATTCGATTTGCAGAACGGAAAGAATCGTCTCAGCGTTCCTATGCCTTTCCGTTGCAGCCCAGTACATTTACAATTTTGTTTTTGACCAGTTGCTTTATTGCCTCTCTCGCCGGTCCCAAATACTGCCTGGGATCAAAGTCAGCAGGATTTTCAGCCAAATATTTTCTGATGGTTCCAGTCATTGCCAGCCGTAAATCAGAATCAATGTTAATCTTACATACAGCCATGGAAGCAGCTTTTCTGAGCATATCTTCAGGTACACCTTTTGCTCCAGGCATATTGCCGCCATTATTATTAATCATATCTACAAATGCAGGAATGACTGAGGATGCGCCGTGAAGAACGATGGGGTATCCTGGCAGTCTTCTTTGAACTTCTGCCAAAATGTCAAATCTTAATCTTGGTTCACCCTTAAATTTAAATGCACCGTGACTTGTTCCAATGGAAATAGCCAGAGAATCCACACATGTTCGCGCCACAAATTCCTCAACCTGATCCGGGTCAGTATAAGAAGAGTCTTTTGCAGATACATTTACCGCATCTTCTATACCGGCAAGTCTTCCTAGTTCTCCCTCAACAACAACGCCCTTGTCATGGGCATAATCAACAACCTGCTTAGTGAGCTTGATATTTTCCTCGAAGGAATGATGAGAGCCATCTATCATTACAGAAGTGAACCCCCCATCGATACATGATTTGCACAGTTCGAATGTATCGCCGTGATCAAGGTGTAAACAAATAGGCAGTCCGGTTTCTATTACCGCTGCCTCAATCAGTTTCATGAGGTAGGTATGATTAGCATATTTCCTAGCTCCAGCAGAAACCTGTAATATAAGCGGTGCATTCTCTTCTTTGGCTGCTTCAGTGATCCCCTGAATTATTTCCATGTTATTGACATTGAATGCTCCGATTGCATAACTACCTTCATAAGCCTTTTTAAACATTTCAGTCGATGTTACAAAGGGCATTTTCTCCTGCTCCTTTCAAAATAATTTCGTTGATATTTTCATTATACCATTTGACATTTCACAGTGCCAAAACAGTGTATATCTCAACTATTGTATGTGGATCAAGAATTATCTATTTGCACAAATCAATCTCATGAGTTAAGATATGCAAAATAAAATCCCCCTGCTTTGTGAGCAAAGGGATCATATAACCTAAAATACAGGTTCCCAGTGGAGGGAGCCTGTCGTTAGTGATGTGTCACCGGACAACTCCTGTACGCCCGACAACTTATCTCAAGAACCTTTTAATGCCAGTCAGACAACTCTGTGTACGCCCCCCTGAAAGGTCCTTGGACAATAATGTTAGAAATGATGGTATTAAACCAAAAATTCCTCTGCCAGGCAGAGGATCTTCATTCCTTTATCTAACATTAGTAGTATTATATCAGATAAGCAAACTAATGTAAACTATTTTTTGGAGGTAATTGTGCCCATGTATATTCTCTATGGCCAAACAAAACTATTCCTGCCACACTCATCCTCTTTGAAGGAGAAGCGGCAGACCATTCAGAGCATTATTACTCGCTTAAGGAAACGCTTTAGTATTTCTATATGCGAGGTCGATTGTCATGATTTATGGCAGCGTTCAGACTTAGGTTTTACGGCGGTATGTAATACTAACCGTGATATCGATCTAATTTTGCAGTCAATTATAACCACCCTAGATTACTATGACGATGTCTGTGAAATTACGGATTTTACGCATGAACTGGTGAATTACTGATTTGTCAAAATATAGTGGCAAATTATCTGGTATGCCTGCGATTTCCTTGCGTTTTGCTTAGTTTCATCTGGGCCAGCCGCTCTTTGGCATCATCGAAAAGCATTTGCTGCTCACCATTCTCAATCTCTAGAGGGGGAACTTCATTGGGACGACCATTCCTATCCAAAGAGACCATAAAAAAATACCCTTCAGAGACATTCTTAATGGTTCCCTTTTCCAGATCTTCCGCTTTAACATTCACAAATACTTCCATAGATGTACTTCCGGTATAAATAAGCTGGGCATTGCAGATAACCAAATCTCCCACAAAAATAGGTTCTATAAAGGAAATCTGGGTTACGCTCGCTGTAACCACATTAGTAAGACAATGACGGGCTGCCACTGCACCTGCAGCTGAGTCCATCAATTTCATTACTTCTCCGCCATGCATGTTACCAGCAACATTAGCATGAAAAGGCAGAACTATCTGGCTCATGGTTATGGCGGTAGAAGAACTGGTTTTGGGCCTCATTTGCATTTTATCATCTCCTTATTCCCACTTGCTCTATATTGAGCAGTTTAACATGAACAGTCACCGAATGGGATAGGAATCTGTAAAAATTTCAAATGAAATAGTTAACAATAGCTGATATTTGGAGAAGAATCACTCGGTTAAAAAAAGCTTTGACTACTTATATATACGTTACTGTGAGAGCGCATACGATTATGCCGATTGTTGCTCAGATCTCGGTTAGAGTACCTGCGCACCTCATTGCGGGTGGCTGATAATGGTCTTGAATTGCTTGGAGATGTTTGACCAACACTATTGTCGGTCTTGGATGTCGAACTCTTTTTTAGTGGAAGAATACTCATTGACCACGCCTTGCGTATATCTTCTTTCTCTTCCCATTTAATATTGTTCTTAACCATATCAAAAATAATTTGCAGTTGATCTTTATATTCTTCATACATTTCTAATCCTTGCAGATCAGTCCATATATCATTGAACAGGTTTTTCAAACGCATCTGATCCCCTTCATAAAACGCTTTTTGGGCCTCAGTACTAATAAAGCAATTTCTGGTTAGTCTTAAATAGTTACTGGCCACAATTTTTCCTAGGCATAATGTGGCAGCAGCAATCTGAGGAGATACTAGCCAGCTTCCTGGCGTTCTGTATTCGAATCCGCCGTATTCTTTAACTCTATAGTCTGCGAGAAATCCGTATTTATTACGCCTTTTTACCGCCGTTGTCTGGTTTTCGATAAGAAATAGGGGTAGTCCAATATAACTGTCCATCGCCCTTAAAATATGGTTATTTAGTTCTATATTACTGAAATGAATATGCCCTCCGATGGAATAACCACTAAAAGGTCGGCTTCCCGCCAACCACTTTACATTCCTGTAAGGTACCAATTTGTTGGCCTCGCGCATCGCCTGGTCAAGATTAGATAACAACTGCAACGGTGAATAGTCTGGTTTAGGTCTCAATTCTGCAATTGGCCTTTGCTGTCGATTGGGCATTCTGATAGAATCACACCCCACTACTCCTTCGCGGGGAAAAAACTGAGAAGCGGGAATCATTTCACCATTGCGAGCATTTGACAACATAAATTCCGGATCCGCTCCCATTTTAACTTCCTTTGCTCCGATATTGGATGTGGTCTGTATTACTTTATTTAACTCAGCAAACAGGGCCATAATTTCAAAATCTTTTAATAAGGGAGAATCCTCTATGGAAATGATCTTGATTTTTTTATTTCCGGTTAAGCCTATTTCAACCATACCGTAGTCAAGCCCCAGCAGATATATAACCCGCTTAGCCGCATCCGCTACCTTTTTGCACTGATCTTCTCCAATATATTTGGATCCGCTGGATGATCTGCCATGCACTTTCTGTTTAATAAATACAGCTGACCTTTCAAATACCAAGATTTTATACATTTTCACAGTTATATCATTACCTAAATCTCCGTATTGATAGCCATTAATATTTAATATTTGCTGTGTATGTTCTGAGTTCAAACTTTTTTCTAAAGCTAGAGGAGTATTAATAAGATATTTTGAATTAGAAGTTCCGAACTCTACCAGAATATTTAGGTATATGAATTGATTAATACGGGTTTCATTATTACTCAGGATATTACCCCGGGTTTCTAAAAAGGTAATGAGACTGGAAGCCATTTGATTCGATTTGTGCGTAATACCTAGCAGCATAACTAATCCTCACTTTAATCATTTATTAATGAATTCAGATATATGAAATATTTATTGAGATTTTCCAGATGTTTGTTGCGTATATCACTCTCATCAAAACTGGATGGTTTTGAATTTACCTCGATGACTTGCATAAGGCCATTTTTGTCAATACCTATATCAATTGACAGTATACCTAGATTAATTCCCAGGTTTTTTTCCAATACACGAGGTACAGTTGAGGTGATATTGGCCAATTGTTGTTCAAGTTTTTCATTTATGGAGGTTGTTGTTCCAAAGACTTTTTTTATCACTTTTGTATATTCAGCTCTTGATCCACCATTTGGCACATGCGTAACATATTTGCCAGGGGCCGCTACTCGCACCCCTACTCCTGTGAATACCCATTTCCCTTGATCATTTTTTTGCACTTCGGTTCGAAGATCAAATACTCTTTTTCCTGTAGTTGCCAAGTCTATACCTTGCTGAATGAGGCATTTCCTGCCCATGACTTCCGCCTTCAAATCCATATATAGCTTCTTAATTGAATTGCACTTATTCCATCCCCGATTGGAAGCAGCTATCTTAAATAATATTGGTTGTTTCGGTTTTTTCTGCTGCACTTTAATGATGCCCTTGCCAATGCTGTTACTAATCGGCTTAATAAATAGCTCTTGATATTTGTCCAACATCATATATAGGTTCTGTCGATTAAATATGACGGTTTCCGGAACCAAGTTAGTGGTACAGCTGTTCTGGCTGAGTACATTATGAACCTCCCATTTATCCAAGAAACGCGAATTAAATATGTGGATGCTAGGATTATTCTCGATTTCTGCCAGCAGCTTCTGTACGTTTGTTTGAGCTTCATTCTTTCTGTAACTTATTCGGTTATATACAATATTAGGTAAGGGGAAGACACCCCTCACCCAATGCCCGCGGTTTTTCTTTGTGCTAATATAGGTGTGACCACTAACGCTGTGTTTACGCAAATTAAAGCCATTTGGATAGAAAAAGTACATAAATATACCCATGGCATTCGCTGAACTTATCATTTCCCTCTTTATAAGGGAATCTTTGCCAACCGGCAGGGGATGTCTGCCCTTTTTTCTGGAAGTGATCAGAACGCCAACTATGACAACATTCTTTTTAGTTGTGTCCTCAACCGGATTAAGTTCGGGAGTAATATTGTTTTTATGGCTTCTAAATAATTTATTCATGATTTATGATATGAATTATCTGTTTACAAAGTGATTAAATAAAACTACTATTGTTAGTCAATAAAGATTATATTGGCAATATAAAAGGCCGATTTCATTACAAAACCGACCTCAGACCGATGACAAAAGCGAATATTAATAGTATTCAATTCAAGAACTGCGAATTACTTATACATTGAAGCGGAAATGAACAATCTCTCCGTCTTTTACTATGTATTCTTTACCTTCTAAGCGGAATAAACCCTTTTCTTTTACTGCAGTCATACCGCCTAATTCCTTGAAAGTATTGTAATCAACTACCTCAGCTCGAATGAAACCCCTTTCAATGTCCGAGTGTATTTTACTGGCCGCTTTACGGGCGCTTGTTCCTGCCTCGATTGTCCACGCTTTGACCTCGTCTTCTCCAACCGTAAAAAAGGAGATCAGGCCTAATCTATGATACATAGTCCGGCTTATCTTTACCAGACCCGATTCCTTGATGCCAATTTCCTCCATAAATATGTCTTTCTCTTCAGGGTCCAACTGAGCAATTTCCCGCTCAATGCTGGCGGCCACCTCTACTACCGGAATGTTGTGCAGTTCGCCATATTTTGCAATTGCTTCTTTTTGAGGGTAGTCATTATTGCTAATATCGTTTTCATTCAGATTCAAACATATAAGCATTGGTTTACTGGTTAGAAACTGATAGGTGTTCATAATTTCTTGTTCTTCATCATCAACCTCTACCGATGATATGGGTTTTTCATCACTTATAGCATCTTTTAGTCTTTCCAGCAAATTGGATTCCTTAAACATTAGATTACGTTTCTTATTCTTATTTATCCTATCAATTCTTTTTTCTATAAGATCCAGGTCAGACAACAGCAATTCATAGCTTATCGTTTCAATATCCCTAATCGGATCAATGCTATCATAAATGTAGGGTACAGATTCATCGTCAAATAGCCTAACCATATGTAGTAAGGCATCTGCTCTACGAACCGTATCCAAGAAAAGGCTGGCGCTCTTTTCACCACCAGGAATTAAACCAGGTATGTCAATCAACTCTAGCTGGGCATAGGTAGTCTTTTTTGGTTTAAATACCCCCGATAAATAGTCTATTCTCTCATCCGGCACCCGGGCAATGGCAGTGTTGGTTTTCCCCTGACTGCCATTTTTATCATAGGTTTCGGTTAATAGTTCAAACAGTGTGGTTTTCCCAACCATAGGCATACCTATTATTCCTAATTGCATATTATTCTGTCCTTTCTTTTTACCAAGCGACTTGGCGACCGGATTAGTTTACATAATATATATTATGTATTTCTTTTGGGGTTATCGGATTCTCTAAAAACTTACCTGAGATAATGACAAAATTATGAATATCCCGGTTACCAGTAATCCAATCAGCAGGGTCATATATGCCCCCTGTGTACTGAAATGATACAAACGTTTAGCATTGGACGTATTAAACATAAATAGTGCTATGTCAAGAACCAACAAAAGTATTATGAATTTAGGTGCACCAGATCCAGGAAAGAAAATTCCCAGATAAGCTGCAAATATTATTAGAAAAAGCACATTTAGCTTGTAATACATATTGTAAAATCGATCTTCGTGCAGGCACTCCCCTTTTTCTTCAGTTGACATCTTGTTTATATCAACCGATTTCAACATCTTGCCTGTTTTTTCGATCAAAGCTGTCATTAATGTATGATCTGCGGGAGTAATACCGTAAAACCCAATTTTTGTCTTTAGATAGAGGAAGCCATCCTCGGTATGGGTAGCATACATGCGCACCGAGCCTATTTCTTTGGCAGAATACAAACCGAACATATACCCCCACCAGGATATGCCTAAAAACGGCAGCAGATTAGCTCTCCCTTTCACTTCTATAATCTCATCAAATTGATCCCATGCAATACGTTTTCTCTGTAAACCCCATATTATCACCAGAGCATCGTTCTCTATTCTATATCCTAATGTAAACGCACCTAATAATAGATATACATATGCAACTAGGAATAGATAGGTAGGCACAATTAGGAGCATTTTTAGCGCACGGTTACTATCCCCCAGAGCATAGTTTATGCCCCATATAATAAACCCGAAGATTATTATTCCCAATAAAAGTCCAACCCAGCCGCCATATGCCTTATTAGGCCTATAAGTCACGATATTTGTCCTCCTTCATCGCTAATGATAGTTCCATGTCTGTTAGTCAGATATGCCCCTATCTTTTCTATCTCCAAAACTGATGCCAACGGCTCGGGCTGCTTCCACCATATCACTAGCAGGATCAACCTTCTTTTGTTGTTTAATCGCTTCTTTAATCGGTACGGTCACAATATTCTCCCCCTTCAGACTGACCATTGAACCATATTGCCCGCTAACCATGGCTTCAACCGCCGCTACTCCATATCTGAGCGATAGTATCCTATCATATGGTATAGGAGAACCGCCTCTTTGTAAATGCCCTAAAACAGTTACTCGGGTTTCCGTATTCATCATCTTCTCAATTTCGCCAGCAAGTTGGTTGCCTACGCCACCTAATCTTATAGGATCATGGCTTTCAGGAATCAACTTCTGCACGACCAAATCTCCGCCTAGCGGTGCCGCGCCTTCGGCTATTACAATAATGCTATACTTTTTGTCGTGCCACTGCCGCTGCCGGATCTTGCTGGTTATGTTCTCGATTTGATAGGGTATTTCCGGAATCAATATTACGTGGGCCCCTCCGGATATTCCGGCATGCAAGGCAATCCAACCCGCATATCGTCCCATAACTTCCAGTATCATTACCCGGTGATGAGATTCAGCTGTAGTATGGAGACGATCAAGGGCCCCAGAAGCGGTATCTACCGCTGTATTAAAGCCAAAGGTCACATCAGTGGCAGACAGGTCATTATCAATGGTCTTGGGAACCCCAACTATCTTAATCCCCTTCTGGTGGAATCTATCGGAAATACTCAAACTTCCATCGCCGCCTATAACAATCAAACCATCTAAACCAAGGTCATTTAAATTAGTTATGGCACGCTCTGATTCATCAGAAAAGGTCTGCTGACCATCTTTGTTAATGATGAAGTTAAATGGATCATCACGATTGCTGCTCCCTAGAATCGTTCCGCCTCGATATCCGATACCTGAAATGGCTTTCAAATCAAGATGGATATAGTTGTTCTCCACCAGTCCCTTGAATCCATCTAGAAAACCAATAACTTCCATTCCATATTTACTAATCGCGGATTTTGTCACTGCCCTTATTACCGAATTAAGACCGGGACAGTCTCCCCCGCCGGTCAATACTCCAATTCTATTTAATTGATCCACGTACTGGCCCCCTCTCTAAACAATTAATTACGTATAAATTGCCTTTTTGCAGCTAAGGTGAGTTTGTCCCACCTCTATTGATTAGTTTATCTTATTCGGCAATGATTTGCTTTTCCCTTCAATTCTGCGGTTTTTCTGCCAGGGTAACCGCAACCGTATATGATTTACCAGCGCGAATTAACTGTACTATTATCTTGGCACCAACCTGCTTACTCTTTAAAAAGTCCTGCAGCTGTTCATAATTGCTGATTGATACATCGTCTATGCTGGTAATAATATCATTCTTTTTTAGACCGGCTTTTTCTGCCGGTCCTCCGGTTAAGACGTTCGTTACAATTACACCACTATTTTTAATGTTGTAGTTGGCGGCATAACTTTCATCCATGGACTGCAGCCAAATTCCGATATAGGGTCGTACTACCTTGCCTTTTGCAATTAGTTCATTGATGATTTCCTTGGCGGTATTGACCGAAATTGCGAAACCAATTCCCTGGGCTTTGGCATTTACGGCTGTATTTATCCCTATTACTTCTCCTTTGGTATTTAATAACGGCCCCCCGCTATTTCCGGGATTGATGGCTGCATCAGTCTGAATTAGATTCTTGTATACCCTATTTTCAATGTTGATCGGTCTGCCTTGAGCACTTACCACCCCAACTGTAACGGTATGATCCAAGCCGTAAGGATTGCCGATAGCCACCACCCACTCCCCAGTGCGTATACTATTGGAATCGCCGAGAACCAGGGTACTATATTTTTGTTTGGAGTCAATCTTCAATATCGCTAGATCTAATTCATAGTCCTGACCAACAACTTGTGCGTTTAATGAGGTTTCAACGTTAGCTAAATGAACTGTTATGCTGGATGCATTATCAATGACATGCTGATTGGTAAGAATATACCCATTGTCACTGATTATGAAACCTGAACCTATCCCTTTCTGAACGTTCTGGCTCGGCTTAATTGCATTGTTTCCGAAAAACTCGCGATAAAAAGGATCATTAAAAAATACGCTACTGCTGCTATTCACAACGATGGTGGTTTCAATATTTACAACTGCAGGACTGGCTTTCTCTACTATATCAGCAATACTGGTCGAACCAATATCGACGTAATTATTGGATATATTACCAGGTATGGTATCTTTGTGCTTGGTAATATTCCCAAAATAGTCGTACTTATAGATCATAATTCCACCTACAATTAATAAAAGCAAAATTGCCAAAGATATTTTGCTGGCTCTCAAATCGCGGTGGTATTCGATCATAGGCCTGCTCCTTTCTTTGTAAATATTATGTTGACGGTTACAATTATCATTTGCGGTTTTCGAATCCAGCCAAGTAAATAGCGTATTGAAGCGGGCGTCTAAAAGTGTTGCGAACTATTCCCTGTGACAATGTAGTTTCTGTAGTTTTACGCGGCTTAGAATTAACTTCAATCAACCAGAAGTTGCCTTCTTTATCGATACCAATGTCTAACCCCAGCTCACCATATATTTTTTGGCTGACATCTTCCAGGGTTTCGGCCACCATTTTACACATATTTTGCAGTTCTTCGTTCTTACTGATAATTAATTCTCTATCTTCATTAAATATATCATCGAAAACCTTTTTGCTGGTTTCAGCGGTTCCCCCCCTGCTCATATTGGCAACACTGCTGCCGCGCGGGGCGACCCGGACAAACTTTTTGCTAATGAGCCATTCACCATCAGAATTTTTTTGATATATTATACGAATGTCAAAAGCGGAATGCTGATAAGAATCCAGATTTATGCCCTCCTGTACTATATAGGGATGCCTTTTCCGACAATAACGGGTCGCTTTTAGTAACCCGTCTGGACTTCCTGCATATCCGCTGTGCCTTCCCTTTTTATAAACGGTATAACGCAACCTGCCGCTCTGATCGCAAACCACTTTTATTATCCCATGACCTTGACTTCCATTACTGGGTTTAAGATACAGTGTTTTGTGTTTGCTGATCATTTCCGTGAGATTAGTGAGGGTTAATAGTTTAGTTTCCGGTAAATAAGGGGTCAAGCTGTCATTGTTTAGCAATAATCCGTGAACCTTCCATTTGTTAAGAAAGGCAGGATTAAAATACTTCAAGTATGGCATGCTCATTAATTTTCTCTTGGTATACTTTACACTAGCACGCCCCTCCCCTTTACGACTAGCTATCCGGTCATATACTATATCTGGAAACGGATATTCTGATGATATCCAATTTCCTTGATCCTGGTCCAACTTTCGATAGGTGTATCCCCGGATCGTTTTTTTTGTCCAGTTAATCGAACTGGGGGTAAATATATAGTACTGAGCAGGTAATTTTAGACCCATATTACTCAGATATATCAACTCAGCCTGAACACTATTCGGCTTATACTCTGTTTCATTGGGCAAATAATCGGCCATAATTCCAATTATTGGCCCGATATGAATCATTTCATTCTCTTGGTCATAGCGAATTTGATATTTATTTATCTTTCTCAAATTTAAGGCTCTGGCCAGCTGCGGAGAGAGTATATAACTTCTACGCTGGCTATCTCGAACGATTAATTGGCTAAGGTATGTTTTAACCCCTACTCTAACTTTTATTAATCTAGAGATCGGTATTTCCAGCTTGTTAATCAAATTACTGGTTAAATATATCTGTCCAACAGTCTTCATAGGCACTTACTCCTCCTGTCTAAAGTTAGCCAAATACCTGGCATATAGTAACGGTTTGACCACAGACATCCGACGGGTTGATTTTTCGCCAAGCATAAGGAAGACTTTTCGGGCAGGTTTTAGATTTGCTTCTATAAACCATATCTTTCCATTAGAATCAACTCCGATATCAATTCCTAATTCGCCTATATCTGCACCATTGGTCTCCAATTCTTCAGCGGTCTCGATTGCGAGATAATTTATTTCACCAACAATTCTGTCCCTGGTGAGAGGATCCGAGAAATATCGACTTAGTATAACTGATAGTTTCTCAGCGCTTCCACCGCCAGATATATTGCTGGTAATTGAGCCTTGCTTGCCGATGCGAAAGGCTTTGCCAGTGACTGACCATTGACCTGTATTATCCTTTTGTACAAGCACCCGCACATCCGCAATCTTCCCACCTACCCGCAAAAGCTTTATCCTCTCCTGCACAATATAACTACGGTTGTTCATCAACCCTTTTAGAATATGGCGCAGATTGGTGAGGCCAATAGCAGTCCCCTCACGGGCCTGATATTTTACCTGATATTGGTATTTATATATTTTTGAATTTCTAACTCTGCTTACTTTAATAATATTCTTTCCTTGCGAACCGGTAATTGGCTTAAGATAAACTGAGCCATATCTTATCAGCATCTGTTCTATCTGATGGTAATCAACAACTCTGCGTGTATCGGGTATATACTGATCAATTGATAGGTTGCGCGACAAAGTTTGATAGGTTTGCCATTTACCAATCAAAGGTGGGTTAATAAACTTGCACCCCATATTTTCTAACCTTTTTCTTATTTGTAAACTTCTAGATGAATATCCTCCTTCTCGTGGATAAATAACATCAGGAATAGGAAATATGCTCCTTTTCCAAACATCATTTGTATTGTTATAGCCCCAAACTGTTCGATTATGATAGTTAATGCTGTCAGGGTCGAATCCAAAGCAAATTTCTCCTAATGTTCTGCCAGCTGCAATAACCTCTTTTATAAATTTACTTTGCGCCCCGAATGGGCGGTTTATATCACTGCGGACTTCAGCCATTATACCTACTACCGGCCCAATGTGTATGCTATTGTTGATGTTGGCAACACCATATTTCCTTGAAGCCATTAAATGCATCTTTCGCAGATTTTCTGAGCTTAGCTCTATTATTCGGCCTGGTTTGTTAACAACACTTATTCTTTGGCGATAACCCAGCTGACCAGTCCAAATTGAAACGGGGTCATCTTCATTTAAATTTAACTCTCTGTAAACCTCCTGACTAATTTGTAATGTATTCCTATGCAAGCCATTGTTTTTCATGATCACTGCTAAATAAAAATTGTCCATATATTAACCTCCATATATCAGATCTCTTAACAGTAAGATATGAAACCATGGATAGGCATGTGCAGTATATGAATGTACTTCAAATAGCAGCCAATATAGTCTCTTTTGCCCATGATTCTGCTATGAGTCTGAGAAAACGATACGACTTTATAGTATAATTAATTTAACCATGTCGGTTTGATTAGACATTGGCGAAGGGAGCGCCCCATGGAAGCAAATATCGAACTAAAGAATCGCATTAAGCAATTTTGCCTGGATACAGGTGCTGATATTATCGGCTTCGCATCAGTGGAGCGCTGGAACGAAGCCAATGAGGTTCCATCTGAATTTCGGCCGCAATCGCTCTGGGAACCGGCGCGTACTATTATAGTATTGGGGGTTGGTATACCTCTTCCTATCGTAGAAACAACCCCTTCTATCTTACACAAGGAGACCTATGATACCGCCAACCGGGTTCTGGATACAATGGCTTTTAACCTGGTTCGTTATTTAAACCGTTTAGGTAACGCAGCTTATTTTTTCACCCGCGACGGATTTGGCAGTCTTAGGCTTTTGAAGGATAGACCACCGGCGGCCTTCAGTCATATAATGGCGGCCAAATATGCAGGTCTGGGAACAGTTGGGGTAAGTAATTGCCTGCTTACTCCTGAGTTTGGTTCCCGGGTCCGGTTGGTGTCAGTTTTTACCTCTGCGGTCTTGGAACCTGACCCGATGATCAAGAAAGACTTGTGCATCAAGTGTGAAGCCTGTGTCAAATGCTGTCCGGTAAATGCGTTGACTATGCGCGATGACCGTTATAAAGGTGATTTCGATCTTGTTCCCTGTTTGGACAGACATATTGGACTGACAAAAGACAAGGCTTATCCATGCGGTATATGTACCAAGGTTTGTCCCATAGGTAAAGACCGTCTTTTATACAAACAGAAGGGCATTGTTAAGAAGTACTTGAGAGAAGCTGAGGCTTTGGCTGCTAATCCCAATGATCCAGAATATAAGGCATGGACTCACGTACGCAGATATGGTAGTTGGAACAAGGAGTATCCACGCTAAAGCGATAGATAAGCAAGTTATAAAGATAGGGGAGATGAAGAGATGACTATTAGTAATTTAGATCAGTTTGGCGAGCAATTTGCGTCCTACCTAAAGCAAAAACCTGAATGGCCCGACATCTTGAAAACCGGAAGCGAAATGCTGAGTGAATTAGTTTTGAACAAAGAATGGTTCCAACCTATTTTATCGAAATTGGTCCTGGATGAAGCCTTTCTGAAATCTCAATGGCAGTCTATCGATCCTAATGATTTCCAGCTTTATCGCAATCCCGATAAGTTGTTCACGGTGCACGCTTTTATATGGGAACCCAATGTAATGTATCCGATCCACGATCATGGAGCATGGGGTATTGTTGGCGCGCATATAAATCAAATTCGAGAGAGAAAGTTTGCCCGCGTGGACGACGCTAAAGATATTAATCATGCTGAACTCAAAGAAATTGCCGATGCCACTCTATCACCGGGTGAAATAACTCATGTACGTGCCATGAATGATGGCATACACCAAATGCAGGCCTTAAATAACCAGACCTCGGTGACTATTCACGTTTACGGTGCTCCGGTACGGAAAGGCTTTATACACTATTTTGATCCGCATAATAATACTGCTCATCGCATGTATCCGCCCTCAGTTGATAAGAAAATAATGGCCATCAGAACGCTGGGTTCTGTACCCGAAGCATGGGCTGAAGGTGTATTAAATAGTGCCCTAATATCGGCTGACCCTGACTTCATTCAGAATGAATGCCGGTATGCTCTGGAAAAATTAAGAGATTAAAGATTATATTGGAGATCATTATTTGAAACTAACAAAGTATCAGAATTTTGGCAGCGAAGTAGCCGGTTCATTTGGGGACCTGGGTACTTTCCTGCCGTATGTAATCGGAGCAATAACATTCGCCAGCCTTGATGCTACGAGTGTTTTTGTCATGTTTGGTTTGATGTATATCTTCACTGCCTGGTTTTATCGCTTACCTATCCCTGTGCAGCCCATGAAAGTCATTGGAGCCGCCATTATTGTACAAAAACTTACCGCCGGCGAAATAGCTGCCTCCGGTATATTGATGGGTGTAATTTTACTGCTTATTGCTCTGACCGGACTTATTGATAAGATTGCGCAATTAACTCCAAAGAGTGTTACTATGGGTATCCAAGCCGGTCTGGGTATCAGCTTGGCTTTATTAGGTATCAAAATGATAACGAGCGATTGGGGATTGGGTCTGATCGTATTGGTGACCATGCTGATCTTACTAAATAGCAAACGTTTTCCGGCTGCGATTGTGGCTTTGTTCGGAGGGACTGCTCTGGCTTTCGCGCTTCATCCTGAACTCAGTTTCCCCGCTTTGAAGTGGGGTGTTAGTTTTCCCCATTTGGTAATCCCCGCCTGGCACGATTATTACCGTGGCTTCTTGCAAGGATGTCTGCCGCAGCTGCCATTGACCCTTACCAACTCAGTGTTAGTGATTAGTGTTCTGGCCCACCAACTGTTTCCAACTACCTCGGATCGAGTTACTGACCGAAACCTCTGTTTAACCCTGGGTATTGGCAATTTAATTGGCGCGCCTCTGGGGGTTATACCGTTGTGCCATGGAAGTGGTGGTTTAGCTGCCCATTATCGTTTTGGGGCCAGAACGGGATATTCGATCGCTTTTATAGGACTGGTGCTGGTGCTAATCGGTACATTTCTGGGTTCCTCCGGATTACAGCTCATGCAGATAATACCCCAGGCGGTTCTGGGCGGCATGCTTTTCTATAGCGGCATAGATCTCATCAGGCCGATTAAAGTCAAAGACCATAATGACATATTTGTTTTTGCGGTAGTGATAGTTTTCAGTGTGGCTTTGAATCCTGCGGTAGGTTTTCTGGCAGGTGTTCCTCTGGCTTTAATATTGAAAAAGGGATGGTTAGAGATTTAGTCATTTATCTTCTTTTCTAAGCCAACCGGCAGGTGGATTGGTGTTTCCAATATAATAACGATCTTTCTTTATGGTCATGGGGATTATTTGGCGGGATTGTCCCATGACGTTCTGTTGAATAATTTCAATCGCATCCGCACTGACCGAAGTAATAATAGCAACATGACCGTATTTTGAACTTGTAAATACCAGCAAATCGTCAACTTCAGGCTTGACTTTATCCCCATTTCTATACTGCACGAGTCCGCGCCGATGATTCAATTTCCCCTGCGGAACCGCTGGATCAAAAAAGTCCTTGGCATTACCCAATACATCAGGCATCCGGTGTCCCTTGGCCCCATAATAAAATCGTTTGACGAACTCAACACACTGCCATTTCTCTCCATAATAGTATCCATCCTCACTAAAATGCCTTCCAATAGTCATTTCAATATTTTTGCCGTTATAGTAAACCGCAACACCTTTATAACTGTCCGTTTCCTTGCCAACCTGGGCCTCATCACGGTTTAAATAGAATATCACTCCTACAAGAGTCATCGTGAGAAAAATAGAGATAGTCCCATAAATAGTCTTTTTATTCCTCACCATTAAGCTCCCCGCACATAAACATAATATCAGTAATAATAGATATGCAGGTAAATCGATAAAAAGAGCAAACCAGACTGTCAGCTATACTAGCATCTTGAACTGGAGACAGATAAAATATAGAATTGAATAATTGGAGGATGGTACTTTTGAAAATAGTCAGTGCTTGCCTATGCGGCATCAATTGCAAATATAATGGAGGCAATAACCTAAACCCATACTTTCTTGATTTAATGGGTGAAGGGGAACTAATTCCGGTTTGCCCTGAACAACTAGGTGGTCTCCCGACTCCCCGAGCAGCTTGTGAATTAGCCGGGGGAAGTGGCTTAGATGTGATTAAAGGTCATGCCCTGGCCTATACGCTTGATGGAATGGATGTTACCAGCGGATTACTAAGAGGTGCCCAGGAAACTCTGAGTATTGCAATTAACGCCAGTATTGAGGAAGCTATTCTGCAAAGCCGCAGTCCATCCTGCGGTAATGGCATCATTTATGATGGAACCTTCACTAGAAAGTTGATTAATGGAGATGGAGTTACCTCTGCCCTGCTAAAACAACATGGCATCCGGGTATGGAACGATCAGGAATATTTGCGCGAAAAAGGAGTGTGTACCGACATTGAAAGCAGTTAGCCTTTTTTCCGGCGGTTTAGACTCACAATTGGCAGTTTGTCTAATTAAAGATCAGGGGATTGAAGTTATCGCGGTTAATTTTGTGACTCCCTTTTTCGGAGCGGAGGAACGTTTTAGCCAAGCTGCCCGCCAGTTAGACATTGAATATCAAGAAATAAATATTGGCACAATATATATGGATGTTTTAAAGAATCCAGTTTATGGCTATGGTAAAAATTTTAATCCCTGCATTGATTGTCATGCCTTTATGTTAAAGAATGCGGCCATCTATATGCAGGAGATCGGTGCCAGCTTTTTAATTACCGGTGAAGTCCTGGGAGAAAGACCGATGAGTCAAAATAAATCTGCTCTAAGTGCAGTAGAAAAACATTCCGGCTGTAAAGGTTTGATATTAAGACCACTATCAGCCAAGCTGCTTGCGCCAACCATACCTGAAACCGAGGGTTGGGTGGATCGTAGTCTGCTTCTGGATATTAGCGGCCGTAGCCGTATTCGCCAGATGCAGTTGGCCGAACATTATGGAATCAAAGATTACCCAACTCCTGCAGGTGGATGCTTGCTTACTCAGGAGAATTTCTCGCTAAGACTTCGCAAACTATTCGGGGCTAAACCCGATGCTGATTCTGAAGAGTTGGAGATCTTAAAGGTAGGTCGGCATTTTTATATCGGTGATGGGGTATTACTGGTAGTAGGCCGCAACCATAACGAAAATGAGCGTCTAAATAGTATTTTAATTGCCAGTGATTATCTGCTTAGGGTTATTGATCGTCCTGGACCGTTGGGCTTAATCCGCTCTCTGAAACCTAACGGCAGCGTTGATCTGCATCTGGCGGCGCGAATAGTGGCTCGCTATAGTGATGCCCGGGATTTACCTCTAGCTCAACTGGAAGTTAGACAACCCGGTGTTGAACAGGCAACTATGTTCAGCGTAGTTCCCATGTCGGCCGCTGAGGTCCCACCTACGGTATAGACATAAGGGGATAGGTACGTTGGGCAAGGGGACGTTTTATTTGCCAAGGGAACAGTGGGACGAGGGACAGGGGGACGGGTCCCTCGTCCCACTTACTTCAACCGTTGGAGTGGGACAAGGGACCCGT
>Ga0310040_1000123_pt1 | contig 95694 bp, 80 predicted proteins | sample EPASupsiteHSE623_FD_200237 | JGI IMG/M metagenome (GOLD analysis project Ga0310040, IMG submission 200237) | Bioremediated contaminated groundwater from EPA Superfund site, New Mexico - Sample HSE6-23 (v2) (version 2) | ecosystem: Environmental > Aquatic > Deep subsurface > Groundwater >...
GCGGGGGCTGGCCGCTCCCCCGCCATTATCATCCGGAGCTTCCGCTTCTGCCTCCCGCCCAATTCTCCGGCCTGGGGCTTGATTGGCGGGTATACGGGCTTAATGATTCCGGAGTGGAAAAGAAATACAACGCTATCCTGCAATACAAAAGCCAGACGCAGTCCAGCGCTTTTTATCTTTTGTCGTTTGCCCGCAGCAATGAACTTTTCGGCGACTACCCGGAGATAACGCTGGGCCCGGCGGAGACAGGCAGGATATCCCCGTTCTCCCGGGAGGCCCCCGACGAAGAACATCTCCCGGACCAGAGCGACGCCGGAGAAGTAAGCTATGCCGTTTCCGGCGGGGTATTCTATATAACTGCCGGCAAGAATCAGGAATTGGAAAAAAGGTTCGTGTTTACCGCGTATATCTTCGGGTATAAGCAGGGCGTTAATTTCGCCGAGATGCCGAAGATAATGTTCATCAGCCGGTATAATGTTTTCAGGATGTTCGATAAGGGCAAGCCGGTGTCTTCGGCGGGGGTTTCCGTGAAAGTGGGCAAGAGCCGGGTAACGGTCGGGGTCCCGCTGTCTCTGCTGGGGGCCCCGGATCATATGCTTGTCTCCATCAGGACTTACGACGGTATGCAGCCGAGGGGCGCTGCCGGATTCCGCCGCATAAAGTTGAATAAGTGACAGGGGGAGGCCATGCTGGAGTTTAAGACGATCAAGGTAAGGAAACCCGAAGATGTCAATATCATCCTGGGGCAGAGCCATTTTATCAAGACAGTGGAAGATCTCTATGAAACGATGGTTAACGCCGTCCCGGGGATCAAATTCGGCCTGGCTTTTGCGGAGTCTTCCGGAGCCTGTAAGATACGCGTGGAAGGGAATGACGCCGAACTGAAAACGATCGCGGCGGAAAACGCTTCGGCGATAGGCTCGGGGCATTGTTTTATTATCTGTATGCGGAATGCTTTTCCGGTAAACGTGCTGAATGCGGTCAAGGCGGTCCCTGAAGTCTGCGGGATATATTGCGCCACCGCCAATCCCGTGGAAGTTATCGTGGCCGAAACGGAGAACGGCTGCGGAGTTATGGGAGTTATAGACGGCGCGAAGCCGAAAGGCGTGGAGTCGGCGGAAGATATTTCCTGGAGGCACGGCCTGCTGCGAAAAATAGGCTATAAACTCTGAAAGAACAAATAACTTCCGGATACGTTGACGTGTGTCCTGTTCCGGTTGTGGGGCGGAGTAAGGACGACGATACTCCAGCCGTTAGCGAGGTTAAGATTGTCTCTTGCTTTGGGAAGGTTTTTTGCTATAATACGACGGATATAATATATATATTATATCCCCGAAGCATAAGGCAAACGGGCTTCATTCCGTTACCACGGTCCCGGGAATAGTGATTGCGGACAGCAAAGGCGGGTTAGAAGATGGAACTTAGAAATATCTCCAAACAGGTTGCCCGGTTTATCTCCTGGGCGGCTCTGGTGACCTGTTCTTTGATAATCAAGGTGTTGCCGGGCGCTTTTCTTTACGGATTCGCCGGTGTTCTGGGGCGGCTTTTCTATATAATCGCGGCTAAACACCGCAAAATTGCCCTGGAAAGTCTGCATATCGCTTTCGGCAGGGAGAAGAGCGAGAAAGAGATGAAAGAGATTTCCCGGGAATGTTTTATTTCTATAGCTAAATCCGGAGCGGAGATACTTAAACTGACGGTAGATCATGAATATATGTCCGCAAGGGTGGAGATAGAGGGGGAAGAGCATCTTGAGAAAGCCTTGGCCCTTGGCAACGGCGTTATCCTGGTCAGCGCTCATTTCGGTAACTTTCCGCTGTTGATCTCCAAACTGGATATCAAGGGTTATAAGATCGGGGTTATTATGCGCAGGATGCGGGATATCCGCACCGAACGGTTCCTGATCCGCAAGCGGAGCAAGTTCGGGATGAGGATCATTTACAGTCAACCCCGGCAGGCGTGCGTTGCCGAGACCCTGCGCGCCCTGCGTAATAACGAAATAGTTTTTATCCCGATGGACCAGAATTTCGGCACTGCCGGCGTATTCGTGGATTTCTTCGGCAGGAAAGCGGGCACCGCCACCGGGCCGGTAGTCCTGGCGCAACGCACCGGATCGGCGATAGTGCCGTGTTTTATATTCAGGCAGCCGGATAATACTCACCGGATAGTTTTTGAGCCGCAGTTACAGTTGTCGGAAGGCGAAGGCGCGCTTATAGATAACGTCCAGCGCATCACTTCTATCATAGAGATCTATATCAGGAAACATCCCGGTGAATGGGGTTGGATGCACAGGCGCTGGAAGGCGCGTCCTGCCGGGGAAACCTGAACGCCGGCGCGTAGTTTCGCCAAGTTTTAGTGGCGGAAGATCCGGCTTCTATTTTGCGGCTAGCGTAAGTCTATGTAACAATGTAGTCGGATATTTTTTGTGGTAAGATAAAAAATAATCAAAAATGAATACCCGGATTCTTGACCGCGGGGTTCATTGTAAAACGAAAGGGGGACGAGATGGCTGATGAAGCGAAGAAAGACGAAAAGAAATGCGGTTGTAAGAAAACAATGGCGACCGTATTCAAGTTTCTTTTGGGCCTGGTTTTCTTAGGTCTGGGCGCGTGGGCTGTGATCGGCTGGTTTGAAAGCCTGAAGATCGTATTTATGGGATGTATAGGCTTGTTTCTCATACTTGCCGGGATAATTACGCTTGCTATCGCCAAGGAATAGAGCAGAAAAAGGGAAGCTGCCCGGGTCTCTTGTAAAGAGGGGCCCGGGATTATCCCTGAAACCGCGTCCGTCTGCCGCTCAATGAGCGAAGGATCTGGCCGCGTATGGTGCCTACGGAGTGAACTGTCAAATTAATCCGGGAGATTGCGGGGGCGCAGTGCCCTGCATTCGAACGGACATATTTGATCGGAGCGCAGAATTCCCGAATGCCGAGTATTAATATCGTCTATCGGTTACGGTCACGATACCCTTGTTTTAGTCTCGCCAATGTTTCAGTGGCGGACGTTTCGTCTATCGGTAACGAAGTCTCGCCAATGTTTTAATGGCGGACGGTTACGGCTTTCTGACGTTACCGTAACCGAAAACCGATACGGGCTTCGTTACCATAGCCGTAGCCGGTATTTTAATGGCGGGCGAAGCCCGACAATTGTGTGTCCTGAGCGTAGTCGAAGGACTGAGTGAGTAGTGCAGGGGTCAAATTTAGACTTTCGATCTTCAAATACTAAGAAAACTTTTGTAACAAGGTAATAGAATAAATGCGAATAAATGTAAAAGAGGAAAGATTAGGAATACCGGACAATGAACGCCGATAACAGGGGGATGAATTGATGGAAGGCATATTGAAAAGGGAGTTTGTTTTAGATAAAACTTTATCCAGGGGTATTCTTATCGTTTTTTTCGCGGCAGCCATTACTTTGGGGGCGCATGCGCGGATCCCTTTGCCTTTTACTCCCGTGCCGTTGACTCTGCAGACATTTTTCGTGCTTTTGTCGGCGGCGTTGCTGGGCGCGCGTCTGGGGATGGCCGCTCAGGCGTTGTATATCTGCGCCGGGATCTCGGGACTGGGGGTTTTTACCGGTTCCGGCGGCGGATTTTCTTATTTCCAGGGTGTCACCGGCGGATACCTGGTGGGTTTTATGGCGGCGTTATTCACCGTTTCTTCTCCGGCTGCCGGGACCGGCAACAGTTTTATCCGTATAGCCGGAGTTTTTCTGCTGGCGGATTTTCTTATTCTTGCCTGCGGCACGCTTTGGCTTAAAGTGGTATGCGGTTATGGCGCGGCACAGTCGATGTTGTGCGGGTTCTGGCCTTTTGTCCCGGGAGACGCGTTGAAAGCGGTTCTCGCGGCCTGGGTTTATGTTAAAACGTCGTCCAGGATCAAAGAGATCATATCTTGATCTTGCATTATCAATGTCCGCCGCGCGGGCAATTTCTACCGTCTTGACAAAGACGGGGGCTTGTGTTAAAGTGTGCCCTGACAACGGTGACTTACGGCCTAGGACCCGGCTTGATGCCGGCGGCAAAGGAGGAGTTACAATGAGGATTGACAGAGTATTGATCACGACGGTCGCGGTAGTCTTCTTCTTTGTTTGCGGGATATGCCTGGCCGAAGATCAAAGCCAGGACAGTAAGACGATAGAAAATCAGGCCATTGCCGATAGCGGGCTAAAAGAAGTTCAGTGGCTGTGGGGAGAAGTCGTTTCTGTAGATGCTTCCAGGAAACAGATCACCGTAAAGTATCTTGATTACGAGACGGATAACGAGAAGGAAATAACCCTTTCGGTTAACGATAAGACTTCTTACGAGAATATAAAAGAGATCTCCGAGTTAAAAGCGCAGGATATCGTAAGCGTTGATTATATTTCCGAGGCCGACGGAAACAATACGGTCGTTAATATCAGCGTGGAGAAACTTGAGGACGGCCAGGGGATTCCGGAAAGCGAATCCCCGGAACCGCCGGCCGCGCAGGCGCCTGCGGAAACTGAGCAGCCCGGAGGATAATCTTTCCGCGAGATGGATTTTTCGGAAAGGCAGGCGTTGAGCCTGCCTTTTTTATTCTCCTAATTTCTCTTAACTCTCCTGATTTTTGCGGGACGGCGGCGATGAAAGAAATAAAACTTGTCATATTCGATCTTGACGGTACTCTTATAGACGCTTACGCGGCCATCGCGGATAGCTTTAATCACGCGATGCGGCGCATAGGCCTGCCGGTAAAGCCGGCCCGGGTGATCCGCAAAGCCGTGGGCGGCGGAGATGCAAATTTATTGCGGCCGTTTGTCCCGGCCGGGGACATCGAAAAAGCGCTCGTTATTTACAGAAGGCATCACGCTGCCGCTTTACGCGAGAAGTCGCGTTTGCTTCCGGGCGCGGCCGGATTAATGAAATATTTAGAAAGACAGGGAGTGTTGATGGCTGTCGCCAGCAATCGTCCGACGCGTTTCTCCGGGATATTGCTGAAGCATCTTGGTCTGGAAAGGCGTTTCGCTTATGTGCTTTGCGCCGATAAATTGGAGAAAGGCAAACCGGATCCGTTAATATTGCGTTTAATACTGCGCAAACTCGGGATAAGACGGAAGAACGCGTTGTATGTGGGGGATATGGGGATTGACGCGCTGGCCGGCCGGAGGGCCGGGATAAGAACGGCGATCGTGCTTACCGGTTCCGGGGAAAGAAAAGAAGTAAAATCCTTCTCTCCCTGGAAGATAGTGTCGGATCTCGAAGAATTGCGAAAAATCTTGACCCGTTCTTCGTTATAAGATAAAATGAAACTCCGCGGGTTAAAACCCGCGGTTTTCCGGACGCCAATGCATAAAGACCGTTGCCCATATTCAGCCCGCGAACCGGATATATGTTCCCGCAGAGGTCAATTTGAAAAAAGCCCTTCTTTTGCTTTTTCTTAGTTTAAGCCAGATTGTTTTTATCTGTGGATGCGGCACTCCCGGATTTCCCCTAATGGCCAGGAGGTCTGAAAGTAAAGCGGGAGTTATTCCTTTGCCGGCTTATTCAGGCCCGAAAGCCAGGATCGCCGTGGCTTCTTTTGAGGTGAGGTCCGAGAAGACAGACGCGGAGATCGGCGCGGCCCTGCGGGGGATGTTGCTGAGCGGCGTTGCCAACAGCGGCCGGTTCTCTATTCTGGAATTGCCTCCCGCGCAGGAGGCTCCGGCATCCGTCGTTAAGAGTGACGGTGTGCAGGAGCAAAAGGACAAGCCGGAATTGATAATCACCGTCAGCGTCAATGAATTCGAGCCGCAGGCTTCCGGGGGCAGGGAAGGGCTGGGAGGCGGCGGAAGCGTGTCCGGGGGAGTACTCGGAGGGTTGTTGGGCGCGTCAGTGAATAAAGCGCATATTGCCCTGGAAATAAGGATTGTCAACGCCGCCAATTCTGAAGTCGTGGCTTCCACAAGAGTCCAGGGACAGGCGTCGGATGTTTCGATAAAGTCCTACTCCGGAGCGCCCGAGGGGTGGGTTTTGGGAGGTGGCCTTTCCCGCTATGTGAATTCGCCGATGGAACAGGCCATCAGAAGCTGTATGGTAGAGGCGGTCCGGTATATAGTTCAGGCGGTGCCGGCCAATTATTACAAATATTAAGCGGCGGTATCTTCAGCAGGTTTACATAATAATCATAGACACTTAGATAGTTGAAAGGAAGGTAAAAAATGGGAAAAAGAAAACGCAGAGGCAAGCTGAACTGGCGTTCCAAGAAGGCCAATAAAGGAAGAAAACCCTGCCTGGGATAGATGATTATGGAGGAGAGTAAAGTTATCCTGTCGGAGAGACATATTCCTTCCGTCTGGTATAACCTGGCGGCTGATCTGCCTTTTCCCGTCCCTCCGGCATTGAACCCTTCCACCGGCAGGCCGTTATCCGCGGATGATCTGCGGGGCATATTCCCGCTTTCGCTGATCAAACAGGAAATGAGCCGGCAGAAAGAAATCGGCATACCTTCCGCAGTAAGGGATATCTATCGCCTCTGGAGGCCGACCCCTTTAAAGAGAGCCTTGCGTCTGGAGAAGTATCTTAAAACAAAAGCGCGCATTTATTATAAAGATGAAAGCGTTTCTCCCACCGGCAGCCACAAGACCAATACTTCCATAGCGCAGGCCTATTTCAATAAAAAAGAAGGAATCTCCCGTCTTACCACCGAAACCGGCGCCGGCCAATGGGGAGCGGCATTGAGTTTTGCCTGCAATGTATTCTCCATAAAATGCCGCGTTTATATGGTCAAGGTGAGTTTCAACCAGAAACCTTCCCGGCGTTCTTTGATGAAGATCTGGGGCGCGGAAGTGATCGCTTCTCCCTCGGGAACTACCGTCAGCGGCCGCGGTATATTGAAGGAAAATCCCGGCTGCCAGGGAAGCCTGGGCGTGGCTATTTCCGAAGCCGTGGAAGAAGCCGCCAAAAGGAAAGATACCAATTACGCCCTCGGCAGCGTGTTGAATCACGTGCTTTTGCATCAGACTGTCATCGGCCAGGAGGCCAAGGAACAGCTTAAATTGATCGGCGAAGTGCCGGATTTCGTGATCGCTTGCGTGGGCGGCGGCAGCAACTTTGGCGGGCTCGCGTTTCCTTTCGTGGCCGATAAGCTCGGCAAACACCCGGATATGCGTATAATCGCGGTTGAACCGACAGCCTGTCCCACTCTCACAAAAGGGCTCTATGAATACGACTTCGGCGATACTTCTTCCCTGACCCCCTTATTGAAAATGTTCACGCTCGGGCATAAATTCATGCCTGCTTCCATACACGCCGGAGGTTTAAGGTATCATGGATGCTCTCCTTTGGTAAGTCTGCTGTGCCGCCGGAAAATAGCCGAGGCCAGGGCCTATCCGCAATTGGAAGTCTTCAAAGCCGCACTGGCGTTTGCCCGCTCCGAAGGCATAGTCCCCGCTCCGGAAACGGCGCACGCCGTGAAAGCAGCTATTGATGCCGCCAGGTCCGCGCCAAAAGACGCCTGTATCCTTTTTAATTTCAGCGGCCACGGTTTCCTTGATTTGGCTTCTTACGATAAGTTTCTCAGCGGTGAACTGCGGAATTTCTCGCACCCGGCCCGGGAAATCCGGCGTTCTTTGAAAAACCTACCGGCAGTCTGCTTTAAGGAATAACCGTTTTGACACTCCTGTTTTTAATTTTTCGCCTCGAGAGCAACCGGCATCATTTGTGCATAGAGTATTGAGCTGCGAGTATCGAGTGAATACAAAATATGATACGCGGCTCTTCCGGAAAGGTTTTAGAGAATGTCTTCTGAAAAACACATAAAAGCCGTGGCGCTTATTTCCGGGGGGCTGGATAGTGTCCTCGCCGCCAAAATGGTTATCGATATGGGTATAGAGGTCATCCCGTTGCATGTCCGGTTACCTTATCTGCCGCGCGAGCGCGATAGATCCGGAGCAAGGGGCAGGATGAATGCCTGCCTGGAGAAATGGGCGGGAAGAGCGGTCTGCGGGATCGACGCCGGCGAAGAAGCGGTCGAAATATTAAAGTCGCCCAAATACGGTTTCGGCGCGAATATGAACCCCTGCGTCGACTGCCGGATCCTGATGCTCAAGAAAGGCGCGGAATTTATGCGTCGGAGCGGAGCGGATTTCATTATAACCGGAGAGGTCGTCGGACAGCGCGGTATGTCGCAGCGCAGGCAGGCGCTGGAGACCGCAGACAGCGAAAGCGGACTGTCCGGATTAATTCTGCGGCCTCTTTCCGGCCTGCTTATGCCGGAAACTACGCCCGAGAAAAACGGCTGGATCGCGCGCGAAAAAATGCTTGGTCTAAACGGACGTTCCCGGCAGCCGCAGTTGCGCCTGGCGGAATCCCTGGGGATAGAGGAACCGGTGAATGCCGCCGGAGGATGCCTTTTGACCGATCCGATCTTTTCCGTCCGGCTGCGGGATCTGTCCGCTCACGAAGGAGTCGATGTGGAAGGGCTGGAATTGCTTAAGATCGGCAGGCATTTCAGGCTTTCCCGACAGGCGAGATTGATAGTCGGCAGGGACGAGAAAGAAAACAACCTGCTTCCTGCTTTCTCTCAACCGGGAGATGTCCTTTTTTATACAATAGATATTGCCGGGCCAGCCGGATTGGGCAAGGGGATATTCGACCCCGGTCTTTTATCACTGGCAGGTTCTTTTATCGCGTATTATTGCCGTCCTGCTCCCGGGAGCAGCGTGCGGATGATCTGCAAAGAATATCCGGACGGGACGGCGAGAGAATTTTTGTCACCGCCTGCGGAGGAAAAGCTATTGGAAAGTTTTCGCGCCGGGGCGAAGAATAACATCAAGCAGGATTGAAGAAGCGGATCTCCAAGGAGGAGGGAAATATGCTAAAGGGAAAGAAAGTATCGGCTGTCTTGATTGTCTTGGGGGCGGCGGTAGTCTTTATGGTCGGGATGTCTTTTTTGCGTCTTAATAATTCCCACCGGATAGTGATCAGCAGGTTCGACTCTAAGAATTCCGTTAAAACCGTGGAATACGGCAGCAGAGATTTTAATCTGGCAGTAGAGAGTTCCGCAAAAAGCGAAGTGCCGTTCGGGCGTTCGCTTAAATTAACTTTGAAACTTATTCCCGGCAGTTATAATTTCTTGGCTTCCGGGCAGGGGCTTATCGAAAAAAAATGCGACTGGGAAAACAGGCCGGATAAGTTGAATTGGGATGATATTATCGGGATCTCGTATAAGGTTTTTATCGAACCCGTCAAAGGCGCCCCCGTGAAGGTGAAGATGGTCAAGATCGCCACCGATATCATCGATGGTGACGGCGAGATACTGCGCGCGTCCAAGATCGTGCATACCGGGGAATGGATAGAAGAGAGGGTTTATTTCAAAGAACTTACCACCCGTTATGATTATCAGCGCGATTGGAAGAGCGTCAGATGGAACGGAACGGGTGAAGGCAAGACTTCTTTAAGCCAGGTCGATAACGGTGTTAAATCTTATCAATTCGAAATTATCGGGATTGTCTGCGATAAACCTGTTGATTTGACGGGGAATCAGGTGCAAATCGTTCTGTATATAGATGAAGTGGCTTTGATCCGCTGACCTGGCGGGCAGAATAAGATAAAATATGGATAAAGAAGCGATATTGTACGAGAAACTGGAGAACGGCGCGGTGCGCTGCCGGCTCTGCTGCCATTATTGCCGGATCAACGACGGGAGCAGTGGGATCTGCGGGGTGCGTTTTAACAAAGACGGCACTTTGATGACGCACGCTTACGGCAACCCGGTTTGCGGGAATGTCGATCCTGTGGAGAAGAAGCCGCTTTACCATTTCTTGCCCGGCACGTTGAGTATGTCGATAGCCTTCCCGGGATGCAACTTCAGGTGCGGGTTTTGCCAGAACTGGCAGATATCGCAGGATGTTTCTTCGTATGACGGAGCGCCGCAAGAGAAGTATTTTCCGCCGCGGGATATTGCGGACGCGGCGGTAAACAACAATTGCGCCAGTGTGTCCTATACTTACACCGAACCGACGATATTCATGGAATACGCTCTGGATACCTGTAAAGCGGCGCGTGAAAAAGGGCTGAAGAATATCTTTGTTACCAACGGTTATATGTCTCCGTCAGCTCTGGAGGCCGCCGCCCCCTGGCTGGACGCCGCCAATGTGGACATTAAATTCTTTAAAGATGCTTCATACCTGGAGCACTGCGGCGCGAAATTGGAGCCGGTATTGGAATCCGTGCGTCTGATGAAAAAACTCGGCATTTGGGTGGAGATCACCACTTTGTTGATCCCCGGGGTTAATGATTCCGTTCCGGAACTTAAAGGTTTAGCCGGGTTCATTTCCTCTCTGGACAGAAAGATCCCCTGGCATATTTCCCGTTTTCATCCCGATTATAAGTTCAACGCTTGCAAGTCCACCCCGGAACCGGAGATAAGGAAAGCCGTTGAGATAGGACGGCAGGCGGGGTTGTTCTACGTTTATGCCGGGAACGTCTCCGGAGGATGGGGCGGCGATACCCATTGCCATAAATGCCAAACCCTTCTGGTAAAAAGAGAAATATTTAGTATACTGAATTATGGTCTTAAAGACGGCAAATGCCCTTTTTGCGGGGAAAAGATCCCCGGGGTATTCGACGGCGGCCGGTAAATATACATAAAAGGAAGGATCTCAAGGTGCTTACAGGTCAGAACTCTCCGGTGAACTGGTGGCAGAAGGATATTGACAGCGCAGCGAAGGAATTGGGAACCGACCTGAATAAAGGGTTGTCCCTGCAGACAGCCGGAGACCGTTTACATGAATACGGGCATAACGAGCTGCAGGAAGCGGCGCATGACTCGGCGCTGGATATTTTCCTGGCGCAGTTCAAGAGTTTTATTATCTGGGTGCTTATAACGGCCGCCGTAATATCCGGTTTTCTTAATGAGTGGGGAGACGCTTTGGCAATTCTGGCCGTGGTTGTCCTGAACGCTTTTTTGGGATTCATCCAGGAATACCGGGCGGAGAAGTCCCTGGCAGCGTTAAAGAAAATGTCCAGTCCTGTGTCGCGCATAATACGCAGCGGCGTCAGGGGCATGGTTCCTTCGCGGGACCTGGTACCCGGGGACCTGGTTGAAATAGAGGCCGGGGATAATTTGCAGGCTGACTGCCGGCTGGCCTGGGCGACCCAGAATTTTTCCGTCCAGGAGGCGAGTCTTACCGGAGAATCCACCCCGGTCGGCAAGACCATCCTTCCTTTGAATATCGCAGATGTCGGCCTGGCGGACAGGGCCAATATGGTATATATGGGGACTTCCGTAGTTGCCGGTAAAGCCAGGGCGCTGGTCGTCGGCACCGGGATGCGCACCGAACTCGGTAAAATCGCCGGAATGATCCAGCAGCAGGTGATGGAACAGACTCCTTTGCAGCGCAAACTGGAGGAATTCGGCAGGTGGATCGTTTATATCTGTTTTGCGCTCGTGGGGGTGGTTTTCCTTATGGAAATGCTGCGCGGCGGAAAGATCCTGGATGTGTTCCTTACCGCGGTCAGCCTGGCGGTTGCGGCGATCCCGGAAGGCCTGCCGGCTGTGGTTACGGTGGCGCTGGCTCTGGGGGTGCAGCGTATGGCAAAACGCAATGCCTTGATCAGGAAACTGCCTTCAGTGGAGACCCTCGGATGCGCCACGGTGATCTGTTCCGATAAGACGGGGACTTTGACTAAAAATGAAATGACGGTGCAGCGGATAGCCGTGTTCAACCGCGTGTTCTCGGTGGAAGGCACGGGGTATTCTCCGGTAGGCGATTTTCTACTGGACGGGAATAAGGCGGCCCTCCAGGATCATCCCGAACTAAAGAAAACCCTGGAATGCGGCGTGCTTTGCAACGGAGCGGAACTGGTCCTTTCTTCCGGGAACGCCAGCGTGGTCGGTGATCCCACGGAGGGCGCGATACTGGTCGCTGCGGCCAAAATGGGGATCGATAAAGCGGCGCTGGAGAAGGCATTTCCGTTCGTGGAAGAGATCCCGTTCGACCCGAAACGCAAAAAAATGAGCATAATCCGCAGGCAGGAAGATCAATTCACGGTATTCGTCAAGGGCGCTCCGGATATACTGCTTGAGGATTGTTCCGAAGTTGAAGAGAACGGTGTCAGGCGCAGGCTGACGCAGGAAGAGAAAAAACGCATACTCGACGCGAACAACAGTCTGGCCGACGGCGCGATGCGCGTGCTGGCAGTGGCCTATCGTACTCTGGACGGGCAGCCCGGAGAATATAATCCTGATTTCATAGAGCGTTACCTGGTTTTCTGCGGGTTGATCGCGATGATGGACCCGCCCCGCAGGGAAGCTGCGGAGGCGGTCGCCAAATGCAGAAAGGCTGGCATCCGCACAGTGATGATCACCGGGGATCACAAGAATACCGCCGTGGCCATCGCGCGCAGCCTGGGGTTTTTCGAGACAGGGGCGTCGGCTTTAAGCGGCGAAGAGCTGGACCGTCTCTCCGAAGAGGAGTTCGCTTCCCGGGTGGAGAATATAGCGGTGTACGCGCGGGTATCGCCGGAACATAAATTAAGGATCGTGCGTGCCTGGCGTAAACGCGGCGAGATCGTGGCGATGACCGGCGACGGGGTGAACGACGCGCCCGCGGTCAAAGAAGCGGATATCGGGGTCGCCATGGGCATAACAGGTACCGACGTGACCAAGGAGGTCTCCGATATGGTGGTCACGGACGATAATTTCTCCTCCATCGTCGCGGCGGTGGAGGAGGGCCGCGGGATATACAGCAACATCCGCAAATTCATCCATTATCTGCTTTCCTGCAATACGGGAGAAATCATGGTGATGTTCGCCGCTTCCGTAGCCGGTCTGCCTGTGCCGTTGTTGCCTATACATATTCTCTGGGTGAATCTGGTGACCGACAGCCTGCCTGCCCTGGCTTTGGGGGTGGAACCTGTCGAGCCGGACATAATGTCCAGGCCTCCCCGCGATCCGCAGGAGAAGATCATCGATAAGCAGCGTCTGATGCTGATGCTTTTTCAGGGAAGCCTGATCGCTTTCTGCAGCCTTGCCGCGTTCATCTTCGAGTTGTTTGTCAGAAAACAGGGGTTGATGGAAGCCAGGACAGCGGCCTTTATCGTGCTTTCCTGCAGCCAGTTGTTCCACGCTTTCAATTGCCGCAGCGCCAGGCAGTCGGTATTCGTTTTGGGGATATTCTCCAATACCAAGCTGGTAGCGGCGGTATCGGTATCCTTCCTGCTTTTACTGGCGGCGGTCTATCTGCCGATCTTTTCCGATATCTTTAGTGTTTCCTCCCCGGATCCGCTCGATTGGGTGGTGATGGTGGCGCTTTCTTCTCTACCTTTATGGTGTGTGGAGTTAATGAAGAAAATGCGTAAAAGTAAAGAATGAAAAAAACCGTTATTCTCTTGTCGGGAATGCATTGCGCTTCCTGCGCCCTGAATATCTCCGGAGCGCTTAAGAAACACCGGGGCGTATCCGGCGCGGAAGTCAGTTTTTCCTCAGGCCGGGCCTATCTGACTTACGATGAGCAGGTAACCGGTATCAAAGAAATAATATCCCTGATCAGCAGCCTGGGATATAGCGCTTATCCTTTGCCGGAGCGGGTCTCCGGGCAGGTTTTTAAACAGGCGCTCCGCCGTAAAGAAATCCGCGTTCTGGTCTTGCGATTCAGCGTCTCTCTTATTCTGTCCCTGCCTCTTTTTTATTACGCGATGCGCCATTTGCCGGCTTCCGCCGCGATCCAGGCTTTCCTGGCGGGCGGAGTATTGTTTATCAACCGGAATTTTTTCGTCAAAGGATTCAAGGCCCCGTTCGTCTCCGGTTACGCGACCATGGATACGCTTGTCGCTCTTGGGGCGGGGACCGCTTACGCTTACAGCATCTTCGGGACTTTCGTTATACACGTCCGGGGGATTTATTACGAGACCGCCGCTTTTCTGGTCACGTTCGTCTGTCTGGGAAAGTTGCTGGAAGCCGCGGCCAGGGGCGGCATTTCCGAGGCCGTAGGGAAATTGATCTCCTTACAGCCGGAAAAGGCCAACCTTGTTTCAGGAAAGGAAGTGAGCGAAGTCCCGTTGTCTTCGGTAAAACCCGGGGATATGCTGATGGTTAGGCCGGGTGAGCGCGTGCCTCTGGACGGCGCGGTTACGCAGGGCGACAGTCTTGTGGAGGAGTCTATGCTGACAGGAGAAAGCCTGCCTGTAGAAAAGACTCCCGGAACGCGGGTTTCCGCAGGAACGCTTAATACAAACGGCCTTTTGATCTTTACGGTCTCTTCCGCGAATGCCGCGGATACGGCATTGGCGCGTATAATATCCATGGTAGAGGAAGCGCAGTCGTCCCGGGCCCCGGTGCAGGACTTTGCGGACAGGATCTCCGCCGTATTCGTGCCCGTAGTGTTCAGCCTGGCGCTGGTCTCTTCTCTGGCGTGGAAATTTTCCGGCCGGGGATGGGATTTTACGGTGAATATTCTTGTTTCGGTATTGATCATTTCCTGTCCCTGCGCGTTCGGTTTGGCCGCGCCCGCGGCCCTGGTCTCCGGCATAACTTCCGCCGCCCGGCGCGGCATATTGATTAAGACCGCCGCGGCCGTGGAAAACCTCTGCAAAGTAGATACTGTGGTGCTGGATAAAACCGGAACGCTTACCGAAGGCGCCCCGGAAGTTCTCTCTGTCCTGTCTTTTTCCGGGACGCAGGAGTCGGTATTAAGCAAAGCGGCTTCAGTCGCGCTGAATTCTTCTCATCCGCTTTCAGGAGCGATCACGCGCGCCGCGCAGAAACGTAAGATCAATTCCGTGGCGCCCGCGCAAGGATTGCTTTATTATTCCGGCCGCGGTATTAAATGCGCGTTGAACGGCAAGCCGGTAGTTTTCGGCAGCGGGGAATTCCTTGCCGCAGAAGGGGTGGTGATCCCTGCCGCGGCATTAGAACAGGCGCGCAAAGAAGAAGATATGGGGAACAGCCTGGTTTGGCTGGCGGAAGAAGGGAAGTTGGCCGGCATCATCGCAGCCGGTGATAATGTAAGGCCGGGATCCGAACGGGCGATACGGCATTTGCTTGAGATGGGCAAACGGGTGGTTATGTTAAGCGGAGACAACCGCCGGGCAGCCGCGGCCGTCGCCGCCGAACTCGGCATAAAAGATTTCTACGCCGGGGTTGCCCCCGCCGACAAAGCCGGTATTATAACCGGGTTGCGTTCCGAAGGCCGCAGGGTAGCCATGGTCGGTGACGGAATAAACGACAGCCCGGCCCTGGCCTCCGCCGATGTCGGCATCGCGCTGGGGTCGGGCACGGACATCGCTATAGAGTCTGCCGATATAATCCTGACCGGCCCCGGGCTTTCCGGAGCGGTTGAGGCGCTTTCTCTCAGCTGCGGGACAATGCGCAGGATCCGCCAGAATTTTTTCTGGGCTTTTCTTTATAATGCCGTCTGTATTCCGGTTGCCGCCGGGGTCCTCTATCCCTTTACCGGGATATTGCTTACTCCCGCAATGGCCGCCGCCGCCATGGTCTTCAGTTCTTTGTCCGTGACCTTTAATTCCCTGCTTACCGGTGCAATCCCCGTTAAGAAAATAGTTTACTAAGATGTTCTTTTGCTGGTAAAATAGGATGCTTTCAAAGAGGAATAATCAAGCGTATCGCGGAGAACAAAAATGATGCTGGAAGTTAAAGATCTCAGCGTGGATATTTCCGGGCAGCATATCCTTCAGGGCGTAAGTATGCATATACGCAAAGGGGAAGTGGTGGTCTTGTTCGGCCCCAACGGCAGCGGCAAAAGCACGTTGTTGAAAGCCCTGATGGGGTTTGAGGGATACTCTGTGACCACGGGCGAGATCCTACTGAAAGGCGTAAAGATAGACGGTCTTCCCATGGAAGAAAGAGTGAAACTCGGGATCGGGTTGATGTATCAGCATCCTCCGCAGGTGCGCGGCGTCAAACTGGCCCAGATAGCCGGGCGTCTTAACGCGGACGCTTCCCTGGTGGGGACGATGGCGGAGAAACTCTCTTTATCTGCCCACCTGCAGCGGGATATAAATATGGGTTTCTCCGGAGGTGAGATGAAACGCTCGGAACTTTTTCAGCTGATACTGCAGGATCCGGACCTTTTGTTGTTGGATGAGCCGGAATCGGGAGTGGACCTGGAGAATATTTCGGTGATGGGCAGGGTGCTTAACGATTATCTGAAGAACGAAGGCAAATCGGCCTTGATCATAACCCACACCGGTTATATCCTCGATTATATAGACGCTAAAAAAGGCTGCGTGATGATCGACGGCAGGATGTGGTGCGTAGGCAGGCCTAAAGAGATATTCGAGAATATAAGGAACCGCGGTTACGATAAATGCATAGGATGCGATGACAGAGCAAAATCGGCGCGATAACCTGGAAGAACGGGACCGGGAAACGATCATTTCTTCGGGAATGGATTTTTCCGAGAAGGAACGTTCCGGAAGTTTCCTGCAGCAGGATTCCGGATTGATGTTCGCGCGTTCTCTTTCCGACGGCCTGGAGATAATGGAGATACGGGAAGCCCTGGACAGGGACCCGGAGGCCGCCGGCTATTTCGGCGCCAACTTCCGCGCCGCCGGCAGGGATTTCGACAGGGAGACCGAAGGAGGTTATTTTATAAGAGTTAAACGCGGGTACAGCATCGAGTTTCCCGTGCAGGCCTGCCTTTTCCTCAAGCAGCGCGGATTCAAGCAGAAAGTGCATAATCTTATCGTCGTGGAAGAAGGGGCAAAGGCGTATATAATAACGGGCTGTTCCGCCTCTCATTCAGCTTCCGAAGGCATACACCTCGGCATTTCGGAATTTTTCGTGCATAACGGAGCGTATCTCAATTTTACCATGGTCCATTCCTGGCAGGAAGACGTCAGCGTAAAGCCGGTGAGCATAGCTTCCGTGGGCGAGGACGCGGTCTTCATTTCCAATTACGTCTGCCTTAAACCCGTGCGCGACGTGACTATGTATCCCACGGCGCTGCTGCACGGTAAAAAAGCGCGGGCCAGTTTTAATTCCATCATACTTTCTCATCCGGGTTCACTGCAGGACATCGGTTCAAGGGTGGTACTTCAGGCCGAACATACCCAGGCGGAGATCATCTCCAGAGCGATAAGTCTGGGGGGGAAGGTGATCGCGCGCGGCAATATCAAAGCGGCGGCCCGTAATGTTAAGGGCCATCTTGAATGCCGGGGTTTGATCCTTCCGGAGCAGGGAAGTATTTACGCTATCCCGGAAATGGAGAGCGATTACCGGGATGTCGATCTGTCGCACGAAGCGGCAATAGGCAGGATCAATAAAGATGAGATCGAATATCTGCGCTGCCGCGGGTTCTCCCCGCAGGAAGCGCAGTCGTTGATAGTGCGCGGTTTTATGGACGTGGGGGTGCTGGGATTGCCCGATAAGCTGAAAACGGAGATAGAGAATCTGGAAAACAGCACATTGAAGGCGGGTTTGTAAACGGAAGGATATACCGGGATGTTGAAACCGAGAGTGGCGGTCATCGGCGGCGGCAACGTCGGCATACGTTACGCCTACAGCCTGATGTTCAGCGGCGCGGCCAGGTCGATCGTTATCGTGGATATCGATACCCGGCGCGCCGAAGGGGAAGTCCTGGATCTGTCCAGCGGTATGCCTTACATCGCCTCTCCTGTGGAGATATCCTCCGGGACATACGCGGATATCGCCGGTTCGGATCTGGTGGTGATCACCGCCGGGCGCAAACAGGATCCCGGCCAGACGCGTATGGAATTGGCCAAAGACAATGTCGGGCTTTTCCGGAAGATCATCCCCGAGATCGTCAAACACGCGCCCGAAGCAGTATTCCTGGTGGTCTCCAATCCGGTGGATGTTCTTTCCTACGCCGCCTATAAATTTTCCGGTAAACCTTCCCGGGAAGTGGTCGGATCAGGCACAGTGCTTGATTCCGGCAGGCTGCGCTGGCTGCTTTCCTGTCATTGCGGAGTAGACGCGCGCAACATTCACGCCTATATGCTCGGAGAGCACGGGGACAGCGAATTCCCGGTCTGGAGCCGCGCGATGATCGGCGGGATACTGCTGGATGAATATTGCCCGGTCTGCGGCAGGTGCGACCGCAGGGACGTGCTTGGAAATATATCGGAGGAAGTGCGCAGTTTCGCCTACCGGGTCATCGAACGTAAAGGGGAGACTTCCTACGGGATAGGCCTGGCGCTGGTGCGTATCACGCGGGCGATCCTGCACGACCAGAATTCCATTCTGCCGGTGGGGTGTCTTGCGGATGATTATTACGGCATAAATAATCTCTATATGAGCCTGCCCGCGGTGGTGAACCGTTCGGGAGTTCGGCAGGTATTCAAGCCGAAGTTGAATGACGGGGAGCTCGCCTTGTTAAAGAGATCCGCCGCGGCGATAAGAACCGTGCTTGACGAGTGCGGGTTATGAAATTCATAAGCGCAGTATTCACCGGCAGCGTGGACAGGTCGGCGGACATCAAAAGTTTCCGTTTTTCCTGCGCAGAAAAAATAGATTTTCTGCCCGGCCAGTTCCTGAAGCTGATCTTTGACGAGACCGCGATGGAGAACAGAGAATTGAATAAGTATCTTTCTTTCTCCTGTTCGCCTCACCGCGGTTATGCGGAGGTGACCAAAAGGCTTACCGGGAGCAGATTCTCTTCCAGGCTGCAGAGTCTGAAGCCCGGGGACAGAGTAACGCTGCAGGCCCCTATGGGCAACTGCGTTTTTAACCGGGAATACGCCAAGGTAGGGTTTATCGCCGGAGGCATAGGGATCACCCCGGTGATCTCCATTATCGATTATCTGGTCTATAACGGATTGCATACCGACGCCGTTCTTTTTTATTCCAGCAAGACGCAGCAGGAAATAGCTTTCAGGAGGGAACTGGATGAGTGGTGTTCCGGGAACGATAGGCTTAAAGTGCATTATACGGTTACGGACTGTCCGCCGCAGGATCATATCTGTTCCTATGGACGCATAGACCGTGTTCTATTGGAAAACCTTGAGCCGGGCTTTAAAGACAGGACCGTGTTCATTTTCGGCCCGCCGGCGATGGTGAACGAGATGACGGCGGTGTGCCGGGAGATCGGGTGTCCGGACAGCAATCTCAGGTTGGAGAGTTTCTCGGGGTATTGATTCGCACGCTAAAAAAGGAGGGCGGGATGAGTTCGATGAAAGATATAATACAGAACGCTGACTGGAAGACGGAAAAACACGTGCCGGTCATAGAACTGCCTGCGCAGGCGTTAAAAGGAGAAATGTTCGAGATAACCGTGACGGTCGGCAGGCAGATAGCGCATCCGAACACCACCGAGCATTATATCGCCTGGATGGAAGTTTATTTCCTGCCGCAGGGTGAGAAGTTCCCTTATCAACTCGCCAGGTGCGAATTCGCCGCGCACGGGGCTTCTATCCAGGGGCCGAATACAAGCGGCGTTTATTCTTTCCCGGAGGCGAAGGTGAAGATGAAAACCGACAAGCCGGGTACGGTTATCGCCTGCGCTTATTGTAATATACACGGGCTTTGGGAAAATTCCGCGGCATTGACGATCGGGTAGCGGTTCCGGCGCCTGCCGCCGGTACCCCACAGCTAATTATCCGGAGGTGTGAAAAGATGCAGAAGATATTCTTGACTGTTCTCTGGTCCATATTATTGTTGTCGGGAGGGACTTTCGCCGCCGCCAAGGAAACGGATGAATTTATCTACCGGGGAATGGTTTCTGCCATGAAAGAGGACTTTTCTTCCGCTTATCTGGAATTCCGCCAGGCATATAATCTCAACAGGTTCGATCCCGAGGCCGATCTGTACCTGCAGATAATCGAAGACGTCAAACAGGGATTGCTTCCTGCGGGGACGGCGGTCATGATCTTCAAGGGCGTCGATTATCTGCATAAAGAGTATTTGAATCCCGCGCTGGAAGAATTGAACGCGGCGATCCAGGCCAACCCGGAATATACAAAGGCTTATTTAATACGATGTAATATCTTTTTATCGGAAAGGGACTATAAATCGGCCATAGCCGACGGAGAGAAAATGGTGGCAATGGATTCTTCTTTTGCCCCCGGATACAATTGCAGGGGTAGGGTCAATCTTGAGACGGGGATGTACGAGCAGGCCGTGCGCGACTTCAGCACGGCCATAGAATTGGACGAAAACTACAGCGAGGCTTACGATAACCGCGGGAACGCCAGCATAAAACTGGGTATTTTTGACTCCGCGCTCTCGGATCTTAACGAGGCGCTGCGCATAGACCGTTTCTACGTGCAGGCGTATAACGACCGGGGGAATGTCTTTTTGCATCTTAAGCAGTACGCGAAGGCCATCGCCGATTACTCCAGGGCGATAGAGCTGGACGCGGAATGCGCGAAAGCCTACAATAACCGCGGCGTGGTTTACCGCAGGCAGGAAAAATACCTGGAGGCCCTCAATGATTTTAATATGGCGCTGAAGATCGATCCCGACTTCACTGCGGCGCATTTCAATAAAGGCCTTGTTTTCGACAAGCTTTTCAAGGGCAGGGAAGCGGCCGCGGCCTACAGCGATTTTCTCGGCCGCGCGGGAAAAGACAGGGAGCAGGAGCAGAATATAGTTTACGCCCGGCAGCGCCTGGTATTCTGGCGCGGTCAGGAAACCGGCAAGGATATCGTGAGCAAATGAAGCCGGCGGTTTTCCGGCCGTATATGTATAAAGGAGCGTAACGTGCGTTATGAGATCAGCAAAGATGTGTTCTGGGTAGGCGCCGTGGACTGGAGCGTAAGGCATTTTCACGGATATACGTTCAATACCGGCAGCGGCACTACATATAATGCCTATCTCATACTGGGAGAAAAGATCACCCTGATAGATACGGTGTTCGGCCCTTTCGCCGCGGAACTGCTTGAGAAAATAGCCGAGATCGTGCCGCCGGAGAAAATAGATTATATTGTCGCCAACCATGTGGAGACAGATCATTCCGGGGCCCTTACGGAGATAATGCGCGCGGCACCGCGCGCCAAACTGTTCGGCACCGCCAAATGCCGCGAGGGGCTCTACCGGCATTATTACGGAGACTGGCCGTTCCAGACGGTAAAGACAGGGGATACACTTTCTTTGGGCGGGGACAAAACCCTTACTTTCATAGAAGCGCCTATGCTGCACTGGCCGGATAGTATGTTCACTTATCTCGACGCCGGACAGGTGCTGTTTTCCAACGACGCTTTCGGGCAGCATCTGGCACACAGTAAAAGGTTCGCCGATGAGGTCGAACCCGGCATACTTATGCGGGAAGCGGCAAAATACTACGCCAATATCCTTTGGCCTTTAAGCCGGCTGGTGCTCGGCAAGATAGCGGAACTGCAAAAAAGCGGCCTGCCGGTCTCTATGATCGCCCCCAGCCACGGGATGATCTGGCGCGGGGACCGCGGCGTTATCCTGGAAAACTATGCCCGCTGGGCGCAGAACCGGCCTGAAGCAAAGGCGGTGCTCGTTTATGAAACTATGTGGGGGGGCACGGAAAAGATGGCCGGCGCAATCTACTCTGGGCTGCTCGATGCCGGCGTGGAAACGGCAATGTTCGATATAAACCGCGCCGACCGCACGGAGATAATCGGCCGGATGCTTGAAGCAGGCGGGTATTTGTGCGGTTCCTCGACCCACGACAACAGTATGCTGCCTAATCTGGCAGGATTTATGCATCTGCTGAAGGGATTGAAACCGCAAAACCGCATTGCCGCCGCTTTCGGTTCTTTCGGCTGGGCCGGAGGCGCGGTGAAGGAGATAGAACAGATATTCCGGGAAACGGGATTGAGTCTCGCCTGCGAAGGAATCTCCGCTCAATACAGCCCGGATCCCCGGGATCTGGAGAAATGCCGTAATTTCGGCAGGGAATTCGGCCGTAAGCTGATCGGCCCTCCTAAATAGAAAGTGAGGCCTTAAATGTCCAAGTATCGTTGTACCGTATGCGGTTATATTTACGATCCGGAGCAGGGCGATCCCTCCGCGGGGATAAAACCCGGCACGGAGTTTGAATCGTTGCCGGATACCTGGGTCTGCCCGGAGTGCGGGGTGGGGAAAGATATGTTCGAGAAAGTTTAACCCGGGCGCAGAATTCCCGGATGCCGCGTTTAAGACCGTATTTCGGTAACGGTTACGATACCCGTATCGTCCAGCCGTGGTTCGGCTACGGCTTTAAAACGTTACCGTGGCCGAAAGCCGATACGGGCTTCGTAGACGTGGGCGTTGCCAAGATCCGATAAGGAGCGTTATTCTATGATGATCATACCCGAAGAGATCGGCGCGTTCTTCCTGAGACAGGGGTTTGTCATCGTCTGTTCGATCGACGCCGGCGGATATCCGCACGCGTCCTGTAAAGGGATAGTGGATATTATCGCTTCCAGGGGGGAAGTTTATCTTCTGGATCTTTACAAAAAGCGCACCTACGGGAATATCCTGCGCGACGGAAAATTCGGCGTTACCGCGGTTGAGGAGCACGGGTTCAAAGGATATTGCCTGAAAGGGACGGCGGAGATAATCCCTAAGGAACGGCTTCCGGAGGAAGTGGTAAAGTTGTGGGAAGATAAAATAGCCGCCCGCCTGACCCAGAGGCTGATCGGTAATCTTAGCGGTAAAAAAGGCCATCCGGCGCATCCCGAAGCGCTGCTGCCGGATCCGGAATATATGATCAAACTGACGGTAGCGGAGATCATAGATTTGACTCCGGATAATGCCGGCCGTTTATCTGCCGGCAGGGAATGACTACTGCATTGTTAAATAAGTTCCTGATAATCGAAGATCGAAATTAGACCGTCCGCCACTAAAACATTGGCGGACTCTGTGCGCTGTTTCAAAAGCTTATTTAACAGCGCACTAGAGACAGCGGGTCATTGACGAAAAGGAGCCGGAGATGAAAAAGATCAAGGTTTACAGTACGCCTACCTGTCCTTATTGCATACGGTTGAAACAATTCCTGAAAGAGAACAATTTGATTTTTGAGGATATTGACGTCGCCGCCGACCGGGCTGCGGCAGATGAAGTAGTGCGCAGGACGGGCCAGATGGGGGTCCCGGTCATCGATATCGAAGGAGAACTTATCATCGGTTTTGACCGGGAGCGCATAAAGCAGGCGTTGGGGATCGCAGCTTAAAGGGGAGCGGATAAATGACGGAAGCGGATCTTTTGATCATCGGCGGCGGGCCGGCCGGAGTAACTGCGGCCATTTACGCCGCCCGTAAAGGCCTGGATTTCCTGATGATCAGCCGCGATATCGGAGGCCAGGCGGCCTGGAGCGCCGGGATCGAGAATTATACCGGCTGTCAGGTGGTCAGCGGAACGGAGCTGACCGCTCAGTTTGAAGCGCACCTGAAGAAATTCAATATCAGGCTCAGGCAGCCGGAAACGGCGTTGTCGCTTGCGCGGGAAGACGGCAGGTTCGTCGTCCGGGGAGAAAAAGATACTTACCGCGCTCTCGCGGTCATCGCGGCCACAGGCAAACGTTCCCGCGAACTCGGGGTCCCCGGCGAAAAAGAATTTCTCAACCGTGGGCTTACTTATTGCGCTGTTTGCGACGGTCCTTTATTCGCCGCTAAGGATGTCGCGATAATCGGCGGAGGGAATTCGGCGCTGGATGCCGCTTTGCAGATGTCGCGCATAGCTTCTAAAGTATATGTGGTTGATTCTGCGCCGGTATTCACGGCCGATAATATCCTGCAGGACAGGCTGCGCGGTCCCGGTAATATGGAAGTCCTTCATAATACCTCGGTATCGGTGATCCACGGCGGCCGTTTTGTGGAGGGGATCCGCGTATCGCGCGGCGGAGAGGAAATAGACCTTCCGGTCCAGGGGGTGTTCGTCGAGATAGGACTGGTCCCTAACTCCGATTTTGCCGTTATCGCCGGCAGGAACGGTAAAGGGGAAATCCGGGTCAATTGCGCAAATGAGACCGATATTCCGGGATTATTTGCGGCCGGGGATGTTACCGATGTCCCGGAAAAACAGATCATTATCGCCGCCGGAGACGGCGCGAAAGCCGCGCTTTCAGCAGCTAAGTACCTGACTGCATTATAGTTTTGCCTTTCCGTAATTACGCAATGTTTATCTATTAGAAATATTTGACAGAGAATTAATTATTAGTTATACTCTACTATTATAGTCAGGATTATAGCCATGAGAATAACATATAAAGGTGATTACGCGCTCAAAGCAATGCTTGACTTGGCAATCCATTATGGGGATAAGCCTGTAAGCATTCAACATATGGCTGATAGTCTTGATATTCCGATCAAATTCCTTGAACAGGTGTTACTTGAGTTAAAAAAGGGCGGTTTTGTGGATAGCCGCAGAGGCAAGGTCGGCGGATATCTGCTGGCAAAGCCGCCTTCGGAAATATCCCTGGGCCAGGTCGTGCGTTTTATCGCTTCGCCGGTTGAACCGATCGCCTGCGTGGAAGACGGATATAAAGGGTGCCGTGATCTCTATAAATGCGTGTTCCGGGATGTCTGGCAGCGGGTGTCCGATGCCACATTGAGCATAGTGGACAATGTTACCTTCGCCGACCTCATGGAAAATATCAGGCATAAGGATAACGGGCACCTGGTGTATCAGATATAGATTAGGGTGATTTTATGATCGTCAAAAATGTCTCCGCTTTAATCGGCAATACGCCGTTGGTGAGATTGAACGCGCTGCCGGGCGAACTGAGCGCGTCCGTTCTGGTAAAAATAGAAGGCGTGAACCCCGGCGGCAGTATCAAAGACCGTATTTGTCTGAATATCGTCGATGACGCGGAGCGCCGCGGATTGTTGAAGCCGGGCGCGGTCCTTGTCGAGCCTACCAGCGGCAACACGGGGATCGGGCTTTCTATGCTGGCCGCTTCCCGCGGGTACGGATGCATTATCGTTATGCCGGATAATATGAGCCGGCAGCGTTGTGAAATATTGAAGAGCTACGGCGCGGAGGTCGTGTTTACGCCGGCGTCAGGAGGGATGCGCGCGGCGATCGAGAAGGCCGGAGAGATCGAACGCTCTCTGAAGAAAAGCTTCTCGCTCCGGCAGTTCAGCAATCCCGCCAATCCCGAGGCCCACCGTAAGACGACGGCCAGGGAGATCCTGCGGGACACCGCAGGGGAAATCGACGCATTCGTATGCGGCGTGGGCACCGGCGGCACTTTAAGCGGGGTCGGCGCGGCGTTGAAAGAACATAATCCGCGGGTGAGGATCATCGCGGTAGAACCAGCTTCGAGCGCGGTACTTTCCGGCGGACAGCCGGGACTGCATAATATCCAGGGTATCGGGGCGGGTTTTATTCCGTCGGTCCTGGATGTTTCTTTGATAGATGAGGTCATCCGGGTCACGGATGAGGCGGCTTTCTCCTGCAGGCTCGAATTATCGGAGCGCGAAGGTATCTTCGCCGGTATCTCCGGGGGCGCGGCGGTCTGGGCCGCTTTAAAGGCCGCCGGGAAACTTGGCAAAGGAAAAACAGTGTTGACGATCCTGCCGGATACCGGAGAAAGGTATTTATCTTAAAGCGGTTTTAGCGAAATCAGGAAGAACAGCAAAAGGAGGATTCCATGAAAGAACAGATCGAAGCGGCTTTGGAGAAGGTCAGGCCTATGCTCGCCGCCGACGGAGGGAGCGTTGAGCTGGTGGATGTGTCGGAGGACGGGGTAGTGAAAGTTAAACTTACCGGCAGCTGCGGGTGCTGCGCGATGAGCCAGTTCACTTTAAAAATGGGCATAGAACGCATACTGAAACAGGAAGTCCCGGGAGTAAAAGAGGTCGTCTCCGTTTAAACAGGAGCGACGGAGAAGCAGGGGCGCGGCCGTGCGCCGCGCAGCGCACAAAGCGAGGGGAAATGAAGACCATAAAAGAGATCAACGAAAAGATCCGCAAGGGCGATGCCGTAGTCGTTACCGCCGAAGAGATCATAGACCTGGTGGAAAAAAAGGGGATTAAAAAGGCGGCGAAGGAAGTGGATGTCGTTACCACCGCTACTTTCGGGCCGATGTGTTCCAGCGGCGTTTATTTTAATATCGGGCATTCGAAACCGAGGATCAAACTCGGCGGCGGCAGCTGCACGGTCAATGATGTCCCGGTTTATGCGGCGTTCGGGGCCGTGGATGTTTTTCTCGGGGCCACCGCCGTTCCCGACGACGACCCGCGCAATAAAGTGTTCCCGGGCGAATTCAAATACGGGGGAGCTCATGTGATCCAGGAACTTGCCGGCGGCAAGGACGTCCGCCTGGAATGCAGCGCTTACGGCACCGATTGTTATCCCAGAAAGAAACTGGAAACCCTGCTGAATATTAAGGACATGAATGAGGCCGTTCTTTTCAATATGCGCAACTGCTACCAGAATTATAACGTGGCGGTCAACCTTTCCGATAAGACTATCTTCACGTATATGGGGATGCTTAAGCCTAACCTCGGCAATGCCAATTATTCCTCCGCCGGGCAGTTCTCGCCGTTACTAAAAGATCCTTATTACCGCACCATCGGGATAGGCACCCGTATTTTTCTGGGCGGAGGCATAGGTTATGTGGCCTGGCAGGGGACTCAGCATAACCCCTGCGTGAGCCGCGGTAAGAACGGGATACCCTTAAGCGGCGCCGGGACCCTGGCGGTCATCGGCGACTTGAAACAAATGAGCGCGGAATGGCTTATCGGCACAAGTATGGCCGGCTACGGCGTCACGCTTTCCGTGGGGATCGGCGTGCCGATCCCTGTCCTCGACGAGGAGGTCGTCAAAAGGGCCGCGGTCACCGACGCCTGTATATACGCCCCGGTCGTGGATTACAGCCGCGATTATCCGCAGAGGGCCCCGCGCGTCATCGCCGAGGTCAGTTATGCCGAATTGCGTTCCGGCAGTATCAAAGTGCGCGGTAAAAGCGTTCCGACAGGCAGTCTTTCCAGCTACGCCCGGGCGCGTAAAATAGCCTGTATATTGAAAAACTGGATAGAAAAAGGGAAATTCTCCCTGACCGAACCTTCGGCCGCGCTTCCGGGGGCCGAGAGCGGGTACAGGGTCAAAGCCCTTAATGAAAGGCTTTATAAAAAAGAGTAAGCCGAGGAGCAAAAGATGATCTCCAGAAAAGTCGTCCTGCATTTCCCGCAGAAACTGGTTGAACAGCCGATAGTTTTCAAGCTGGTCAAGGATTACGGGCTGAATTTTAATATCCTCAAGGCCTACGTTACCCCGGATGAGGAGGGGTTGATGGTGTTGGAATTGAGCGGGGAGGAAGCCGCGTTCGAGAAGGGGCTGCATTATCTGAAATTATGCGGGGTAAAGATACAGCCCTTAAGCCAGGATGTGGTCCGGAACGAGCAAAAATGCACCGATTGCGGGGTTTGTGTGCCGCTATGCCCGGCCGGGGCTTTGGTATCCGACCAGGAAAGCAAGCGGATCGTTTTTGTCGAGGACAAATGCATTGCCTGCGGGGTCTGCGTGAGGATCTGTCCCTTTAAGGCGATGGAAGTCCATTTTTAGTCGTAGCTGTAGAAGCCCGGGATGAAGATCGCCGGTAAGTGACGTTTACGATACTCTTGTTTTAGTCTCGCCAAGCTTTAGTGGCGGACGTATCGTCAGCCGTCATTAGGATACGGCTTTTTTACGTTACCGTTACCCAAAACCGAAACGGGCCTCGTAACCGTGGCCGTTACCGAAGTTTAAGACTCCCGGAGTGGATGAATGATCCAGGAAAAGATCATCGCGCTGCTTAGAGACCGCGAGCAATTCGTGAGGGAAGAGGAAATTACCGGTGAGCTGGGTATCAGCGCCGAAGAGTTATGGGCGCAGGTGCGCCGGTTGCGCGATAATGGTTACGGGATAGAGACCGTGCCGCATCTGGGATACAGGATGACTTTTATCCCTGATTGTTTGCGTCCGGCCGAGATAGAAAAGAACCTGGCGACGGTAAAGATCGGCAGGAGCATTTTTTATTCCGAGAAGACTTCATCGACCATGGATGATGCCGCGCGTTTGGCTGCCGGAGGGGCGCAGGAGGGGACCGTGGCTTTGACCGAGAGCCAGTCTGCCGGGCGCGGAAGGGCGGGCAGAAACTGGTTCTCTCCATCCGGAAAGGGTATTTATTTCTCGCTGCTCCTGCGTCCGCAATCTTCCCCAGCAAGATTCTCCTTACTCAATTTGCTGGCGGCGGTGGCCGTCTCGGAAGCCATAAAGAACGTTACCGGAGTTGTTACCGAGATAAAATGGCCCAACGATATCCTCTTGGACGGCAGGAAAGCCGGCGGCATACTTACGGAAGCCGGCAGCGGCGGTCCGGTCCCTTATGTGGTGATCGGGGTTGGGCTGAACGTGAATAACGATATCCAGGAATTATTGCCCGGCGCTGCGGCGATCAAGGAGCGCGCAGGCGCGAAAATAGACCGTGTGGCCCTGCTCCAGGAAGTGTTTTTCAGGATGGAAAAGTATTACCTTGAATTCTGCCGCGGCGACTACGCGTTGATAACCGGGAAATGGCGCGGGCTTAATTCTACTCTCGGGAAAAGGGTGAAAGTGATGCTTCCCGGGAGAATGATCGAAGGCGAAGCTATGGATATAGAAGATGACGGCGGCCTGCTGGTCAGGCATGATTCCGGGCTGGTGGAGAAAATAGTGGCCGGTGATGTCATTCATTGCGGTACGCCGCAGCGCGGTTCATCTTCTGCCGGCTGATATCCGGGCGCCAACGCCTCCCGTGTCCCTGCGCTTTTCTTCCTGCAGCAGGCGCGGCGCAAAGAAATATTACAAGTATAAAGATGAGACTTACCGGAAAGCAAAAAGTTCTAACGGCGTTTATTATAGCCGCGGCCGTAGTATCGCTGCTGTTATCCTTGGGGAATTTTCTGCCTTTGTCGGCCGCTAAAAGCGGGATAAGCGCGTTGCCCCCGGCGCAGGATGACCCGCTTAGAAAATACGTGGGAGAAAAAATAAAATATCAGGTGAAACTCGGATTATTCCCCGTCGGCGAAGCGGAATTCAACCATGTGAGCGTTACCGAATTGTCCGGCACCCCGGTCCATTTAATGACTTTTCGCACCAGCCTGGCCCGTTTTAAAGACAGCGAAACCATCTATTGCCTGCCGGGGAACCTGTTGCCTGTGCGCGTGGAAAGAACGATCGATTTCTGGCCCAAGAAGGAAAAAATAGTGGAAGAATACGATCAGTCGGGTTTTTCGCTGAAAATAACCAAACAGGAAGGGGACAGGAGCACGGAGCAGGTTATCAAACGGGAGACGGTAATACATAATGCGATATTGTTGCCTTATTATGTCAGGACGGTCAGGGATTTGAAAGAAGGATGGCGGATGGACGTTCAGCTCCCGACGCAAAGGTTTGTAGTCTCGTGCGTCTCTCTGGAAGACGTAAAGGTCCCGTCCGGGACCTTTAAGGCTTATCATTTTACAAGCGATCCGCCGAAATTCGAGATCTGGATCTCGGCCGACGAAAAAAGGATCCCGTTAAAATTAAAAGGGACGTCCGCGGCCGGATATACCCTGCTTTTGACGGATTATAACCTGTAGTGCGCTGTTTGAATGATTTTTTAACAGCGCACTAGACATCGGGCGCGCTCCATTTTCTCCGCAGCGTTCTGAAAAAGAAGATTGTCCTGAAGATGAAGATACGTTATAATCATAAAGAACAGCCAGCCGAAATAACTCCATCCGGCAGCGCATAAAAATTATTTTCCGTTTTCCCCGGTTCGCGGTCACTCCATGATAGTCGGCGGTCATATATAAAGGAGATACGATAGTCGGGGGGCGGGATAATAAGAAAGGTACCGGATCAACATGGTCCCAGTAAGGAACACCGGGAATACCGGGAAAAAGATACAGGAATTAAAGAAGAAGAAAAATGCCGTGATCCTGGCGCATAATTATCAGCTTCCCGAGGTCCAGGATATCGCCGATTTTACCGGGGATTCACTGGAATTGAGCCGTATTGCCGCCAAGACCGAAGCGGAAGTCATCGTTTTTTGCGGAGTGCATTTTATGGCGGAGACCGCTTCCATCCTTTCACCCGGCAAGAAAGTGATCATGCCGGATATCCACGCCGCCTGTCCTATGGCGGGGATGCTTACGCGCGAAGAGATGCGGGATCTGAAAGCGAAACATCCCGGTGCCGTCGTCGTGGGATACGTGAATACCTCGGCCGCGGTGAAAGCGGAACTCGATGTCTGCTGCACCTCCACGAACGCGGTGAACGTCGTAAAAACGGTGGCGGAGGAGATGGAGAAAAGCGGCCGCAGGCCGGAAATAATCTTCGTGCCCGATAAATATCTGGCTTCTTACGTCAGCGCGCAGACCGGGATAAAACTGATCGCCTGGGACGGCTTCTGCCCGACGCACATAAAGATCAGGCCCGAGGACATAAAAAGGGAGAAAAAATTCCATCCCGAAGCGCTGGTGCTGGCGCACCCGGAATGCCTCCCTTCGGTAATTTCCCTCGCCGACGCGGCATTGTCTACCAGCGGCATGTCCAAGTACGCCCGCGGCTCGGCGGCGCGCGAATTCATCATCGGCACCGAGGTCGGGATCCTTTACAGGCTGAAGAAAGATAATCCGGGCAAGGAGTTCTATCCGGCTTCCGAGGCGGCGGTCTGCCCCAATATGAAGCGGACCACCCAGGAAAAAGTGCTTTGCGCTCTGGAGACACTGCGGGAAGAAGTAAAAGTTCCGCAGGATATCCGCAGCCGCGCCCGCAGGGCCATTGACAGGATGCTGGTAACCAGTTGACCCTCGATGAATATCCCGGTCATTTATGAAGATGATTTCCTGGCCGTGTTCGACAAACCCTCCGGTTTGCTTACTATTCCCGCCCCCGGCGGCAGGGAGAAAGACCTGACCGGGATATTGAACTCACAAAACATAAAACAAAAACTCTCTTTTCGTTTTCATCCCTGCCATCGTCTTGACCGCGAAACTTCCGGTCTGATCATTTATGCCAAAGGGAAATCCGCGCAGAAGAAAATAATGGATATGTTCCGCGACCGGATGGTGAAGAAAACTTATCTTGCCGTACTGCACGGATACCCGGGGACCGTAAGCGGGACGATACGCTGGGGAATAGAAGGCAGGCCGGCGGTAACTTCGTATGAAGTGCTTTTTAAGCATCCCGCGTTTTCCGTGGTCAGGGCCTACCCGCAAACAGGGCGCACCAACCAGTTGCGTATTCATTTTACCCGCGCGGGCAACCCCATCGTCGGGGAATCCCGGTTCATTTTCAGGAGAGATTTCGTTTTAAGAGCGAAAAGAGTGCTGCTGCATGCTGCGGAACTTGAATTCAGGCACCCTTGTTCAGGCGAACCGCTTTCTTTACGCGCTCCGCTGCCGCAGGATATGCGTAATTTCTTCCTGAAACACGGGGTTGATCCGGAACAGTTCGCGGCCGGGAGCGGTACGCGGTCTCAAGGAAAGCAGGGCGGCGGATAATTTAGTATTTTTGCGCCGCATCGCGCAGATTTAGCTATTGATTTATCCGCCCATTTTAATATAATAACTGGCATGATAAAATATCTGATACTCGGGGCTGTGCAGGGGATAACGGAATTCTTTCCGGTAAGCAGTTCCGCGCACCTGGTCATTTTTCAGAGAATCCTGGGGATAGGGAGCGGCGGGCTGGTTTTTCCGATCGTTCTGCATCTGGGCACGCTCCTGGCCACTATTTTGTATTTTCGCCGGGATATCCTGCGGATGGTCTTCAATAAAAAGCAGCTGTTTCTGGTAGCGATAGTCACGATAGCCACAGGTTTGATCGCTTTTCCGGCTAAAGGGCTTGTTGAAAAGATGTTCGCTTCCCCCAAACTGGCGTCTTTGGCGCTGCTGATCACCGGAGCGGCTCTTGTTCTTACCGGGCGTCTGCGCGGAGCGGGTAAAAAAGATGTTTCGTTTCCTGACGCGGCGGTAATGGGGGCTGCGCAGGGGATTGCGGTGCTGCCGGGCATATCGCGCTCAGGGGCGACCATCTCCGCCCTGCTTTTCCGGGGCATCGACAGGGAAACCTGTTTTAAGTTCTCTTTTGTTGCCGGTATCCCGGCAGTAGCCGCAGCGGCGCTCCTGGACGCCGGGGACATTACCGCGGCCTGCGGCGCTTCAGGGGCTTTTTTACTGGCAGGGTTTTTATCCAGTTTCGTCTGCGGTCTGCTGACGCTGGTATTGTTAAAAAGGGTGATCATTAAATCGGGTCTGCCGTATTTCGGGTATTACTGCCTTTTGGCCGCGGCAGCAACGCTTATCTTCATTAAATGAGCATATTGGTTTTGGGAACAGTAGCTTTGGATACGGTCAGGACGCCGCACGGATTGCGCAATTATATGCTGGGCGGTTCCGCCGTCCATTTTTCCATGTCCGCCCGGCTTTTTACGCACGTCGACCTGGTGGCGACCGTGGGCGAGGACTTTCCGGATAAACACCTGGATTTTCTGGCCGGTAAGGGGATAAACCTGGATTCTCTGCTGAAGATCGCCGGGGTCACGTTCAAGTGGAGCGGGGAGTATAAAGGGGATATGAATACCGCGTTTACGTTGAAAACGGAACTGGGCGTATTGTCGGAGTTCAACCCCGTAATAAAAAGCGGCCAGCGCGGCATCCGCAATATTTTTCTTGCCAATGTGGACCCCGATATCCAGAACCGGCTCCTCGGCCATATGCATTCGGCGCGTCTGGTGGGGTTGGATAGTATGAATTACTGGATACACAATAAACGCAAGCCGCTGCTTAAGCTGCTCAGGAAAGTCGATATTTATGTGGCTAATGACCGCGAAGCGCGCGATCTTTCCGGGGAAGAACACCTTTTAAAAGCCGCAAAGTCCCTGCACAAGATGGGGCCGCGGATCGTGCTCATCAAGAAGGGCGAACACGGCGTTATGCTTTACGGCGAAGACCTGTTTTTTTCCCTGCCGGCTTATCCGGTGGAGAAGGTCGTGGACCCCACCGGCGCCGGCGATACTTTTGCCGGAGGTTTTATGGGATATCTCGCCGGGCGCGGACGCACGGATAAGGCCGCCTTGAAGAAAGCCATTGTCTACGGCACTATTTCCGCTTCTTTCAATGTAGAAGGATTCGGCCTCGAGCGCAGCGGTAAATTGACATTGGCCGACCTGCATAAAAGAGTGAAGCGTTTTAAAGAAATAAGCGCTTTTTGAGAGGAGCCTGTATTATGCTCGAAGAAAAGATTTTCAGCGATTACAAGGAAGCAATGAAAAGCAAGGATAGTTTGAAGTCTTCGGTGCTTAGCTTCCTGCGGGCGGAATTTAAGAGTGTGGCGATGGCAAAAAACAAGGATCTGTTGGATGACGCCGACTGTATCGCGGTGATAAAAAAACAGATCAAGAGACGGGAAGATTCCATTCAGCAGTTCCGGCAGGGTAACCGTCCGGATCTTGCAGATAAAGAAGCCGGGGAAAGCGAGATACTGAAAATCTACCTGCCGCCGCAGTTATCGGAGGCGGATCTATCGCGCATCATAGACGAAACTATCGCTGCGGCAGGCGCCGCCGGCCTGAAAGATATGGGCAGGGTAATGAAGGAAGTGACTGTCAAGGCCGGGGCTGCGGCTGACGCGCGTCTGGTCAGCGAGATGGTCAAAGCCCGGCTGTCGGCCGGGCAATAACAAATATAGGTTCTGGGTGCCGGGTTATGGGTTCTGGGAAGAACAACGAACCCAGCACCGGCTTTCGGTCTTTTCCCCCTGTTGACTATTCTTTTAAAACTGTTATAATCATACCGGTTTTGCAGCATACCGCCCTGAACGGGCAGCGGATCCTTGCCGTTTTACGCCGATGTAGCTCAGTTGGTAGAGCAGCGCTTTCGTAAAGCGCGGGCCGGTGGTTCAAATCCACTCATCGGCTCCATATTTATATATTTGCATATCGTTATATGTCTGAATACGCCAAGGTATTGAAGAACCGGAATTTCTTCCTGCTCTGGCTCGGCCAGATCGTTTCTCAGCTGGGGGACAGGCTTGACCAGATGGCTTTGTTGGGGTTGATCTATCTCAAAGCCCCCGGTTCCCCGATGCAGATCGCCAAGATAATGTCCTTTACCATACTGCCCGTTTTTATTATAGGGCCGCTGGCCGGGGTTTATGTAGACCGCTGGGATAAACGGCGGACTATGTATATCTGCGATTTCCTGCGCGCGGCCCTGGTGTTGAGTATACCGCTTTTCTTTTTTCATATCGATAATTTCCTGCCTTTGTATATCGTGATCTTCATTATTTTCAGTATCGGCAGGTTCTTTGTGCCGGCTAAAATGGCGATATTGCCCGAACTCGTGGAGAAAAAGCAGTTACTGATGGCCAATACCCTGGCGAATATGACCGGGATGATCGCCGCTGTGGCCGGTTTCGGCATAAGCGGCCTGCTGGTGGAATGGGTCGGGGCCAAAAGCGGTTTTTATCTTGATTCATTGAGTTTCGCCTTTTCAGCCTTGTTGATTTTCCTTATTTCCGCTGGAGCGCGCTGGAAGAACCGGGAACATACAGTCCATAATCCGGTCAGGGAAATGGAGGAGATCTTCAGGAAAACGGTATTGCAGGAATTGCAGGAAAGCTGGAAATATGTCCTGCGCAATAGACATATCCGTTTTACCGTGGGGCTCATCTTTATCCTTTCGTCTGCCCTGGGAGCGCTTTACGTGGTTATGATCGTCTTTGTGCAGAAGACCCTGCATTCGGCGACCAAGGACCTCGGACTTCTTATTGTTTTTCTCGGCGCCGGGCTTTTTTGCGGTTCGGTATGTTACGGCCGCTTCGGTTCCAGGATCTCCCACTACAGGATGATCTTTCTTTCGCTGGCCGCCGCCGGGATTATGCTGATCGTTTTCGCTTTCGCTCTGGAGAAATACCCGGTTTTTAACGTGGCCGCCGTGCTGGCGTTATTGCTGGGTTTCAGCATTTCGCCGATAATGATCGCATCCAATACCATCATCCACCGGGTCAGCGACAGTCAGATGAGAGGCAAAGTATTCAGCGTTCTGGAAATAATAATGCACCTGGGATTCCTCACTTTTATGCTGTTGAGCAGTAAAATAGCGGAAAGGCTGCCGGAAATATCCATAATCTACGTGATCGGCTGCCTGTTCGCCCTGATCGGGCTGGTGAACATCTTTTACAAGAGAATGGCCGCATGGTTAAGTTAGAGCATTATAAGTCAGCTACGCAAGAGCGCAAGATCACGGTCTTGCCTTTGCCGCGGAAGGTGTTCATCCCTTTTTGCCAGCACTTGGGTAAGGTCTGCCTGCCGGAAGTCAAGCCGGGGGACAAGGTGTTGACCGGGCAGCGCATCGGACAGGCCGGGACTATGCCTTCGGCGGCGATACATTCTTCCGTCACCGGTACCGTTACCGCCATTGATAATTACGCGCATCCGGTGCTCGGCAGGTGCAGCGCGGCGGAAATAGAGGTGCAGGCGCCGGATTCTTTCGCTTTTCAGGCGCGCGACAGACAATCGGCCGATTCTCTGACGCCGGCGGAATTGCTGGATATTATCCGCGATGCCGGCCTGGTAGGTATGGGCGGCGCCGGATTCCCGTCTTTCCTTAAACTCAAACCGCCGCTGCAGGTGAAGACGTTGATCGTCAACGGAGCGGAGTGCGAACCGTATCTTACTTCCGATTACCGCCTGATGCTGGAAAAAACAGAGGAGATCATTCAGGGAGCGCTGTTGCTGGCGCGCATACTGGGCGTTGCGGATATCTGCATAGCCGTTGAAGACAATAAGCCGCTGGCCGTCGCGTCATTCCTGGCAAAATCCGGGGGCAGGGTGCGGGTGAAACAACTCAAGTCGTTTTATCCCCAGGGAGGGGAGAAGCAATTGATAAAGAGCGTATTGGGGAAAGAGGTCCCGCGCGGGAAATTGCCGTTTGAAACAGGAGCGGTGGTGCAGAATGTGGCTACGGTATTCGCCGCCTATGAAGCGGTCTATCTGGGCAAACCGCTTTATGAGCGGGTGGTCACGATCACCGGGGACTGTTTATCCAATCCGGGTAATCTGTTGGTAAGAGTAGGGACTCCGGTCGGCGAGTTGATCTCTTTTTGCGGTCCGCTTAAAGAGGAACCGCGTAAAATAATTTTCGGCGGCCCGATGATGGGCATAACCCAGGCGGGAACGGATGTGCCGGTCACCAAGACTACCAGCGGGGTGCTTGTGCTGGGAGAGAAAAACAGCGCTATTTTGAATGAGAGCGCGTGTATCCGCTGCGGCAGGTGCGTGAGAGTATGCTCCTCGGGTTTGCTTCCTTGCGTGCTGGGGATGGCGGCGGAGAGAGGGATGCTGGATGCCGCAAAGCGGCACGGCCTGGCGGATTGCGTGGAATGCGGCGCGTGCGCTTATGTCTGCCCGGCTAACCGCCGGCTTGTGCAATGTATCAAAAAGGCGAAGGCGGAGGCTGCCAGATGAAGGAGATGATCAGGTATGCGTTCATCCTGGGTTTCATCGCTTTGGCGGCCGGCGGTCTGCTGGCCGTGGTTAATGCCGTCACCGCCCCGCGTATCGCGGCACAGGCGGGCTTGGAAGAAGAGGCAGCTTTAAAAGAATTACAGCCGGAAGCGGTCTCTTTCCGGCCGGTGAGCAGGGGCGGGGAGATCTTTTTCTATAAAGCCTACGCTCCGCGCGAGAAGTTCCTCGGCGCGTTATTTAAAGCCTCCGGCAAGGGCTATTCCGGGATGATAGAAACCATGGTTTGTATGGACGCGCGGGGAATGGTGAAGGCGGTCAAGGTTTTGAATCAGAATGAGACTCCCGGCCTGGGAAGTAAAGTGGCGGAAAAGGATTTTGTCGAAAGGTTCGGCGGCGTGTCCGCGGATAAACTTACCGGCGTGCAGGCGATAACCGGGGCGACTATTTCTTCCCGGACCGTGATTTCTTCCGTCAGCTCAAAAGCGGCTGAAGTGAGGGAGGCTTTACGCGATGGAAAATAAGCTTATCGTTGCCGCGGCTCCGCACCTGCACGCGCGTGAATCGACGGCGCGGATAATGTGGAGCGTCAGCCTGGCTTTGCTCCCGGCTGGAGCTGCGGGCGTTTATTTCTTTGGTTATGCCGCGCTGGCGGTGATCATCGTTTCTATCGCCGCCGCCATGGTCTCGGAATGGCTGCTGCAGAAATTAACGCGCAGGCAGACTACTTTATCGGACGGGAGCGCGTTCCTTACCGGATTGCTGCTGGCTTATAACCTGCCTCCGGGGGTGCCGTTATGGATCCCGGCTATCGGGGCCTTTTTCGCTATCGCGGTGGGGAAACAGATTTTCGGTGGATTGGGACAGAATATCTTCAATCCGGCTTTGGCGGCCAGGGCTTTTCTAATGGCATCCTGGCCGGCGTATATGACTTCTTTCCGCGCCCCGGGGTTTGACGCGGTGACTTCGGCGACCCCTTTATCGGCGTTGAAAGAAGGCCGTCTACAGCAGGTCTATTCTTACCTGGATCTGTTCCTGGGGAATAAGGCGGGTTGTATCGGGGAAGTCTGCGTGGCCGCTCTGCTTGCCGGCGCGCTCTTCCTGCTGCTGCGGGGATACATTACCTGGCATATCCCGGCGGCTTATCTGCTTACGGCCGGTATAATGCATTATATATTCGGCCCTTCCGGTATATTCAGCGGGGATTGGCTGTTTTACCTTCTTTCCGGTGGGCTGGTGCTTGGCGCTTTCTATATGGCTACCGATTATGTCACATCGCCGTTGACCGCCAAGGGACAGTTGATCTACGGCGCGGGGTGCGGGCTGCTTACCGTGGTGATCAGGCTGTGGGGAGGGTATCCTGAAGGTACCTGTTATGCGATCCTGATGATGAACGCCGCGGCGCCTCTGATAGACAGGTATACCCGCCGGCGTATTTACGGCACGGGGAAAGTATGATTAAATTATCAGCCGAATTTCTTAAAGGTATAATAAAACAGAACCCTATTTTTGTCCTGGCCCTGGGGCTCTGTCCGGTCCTTGCGGTATCCACCTCTGTAAGCAACGCTCTCGGTATGGGCGCCGCGGCCACCTTCGTGCTGGTGGGGTCGAACGGCATTATTTCCCTGATAAAAAATGTCGTGCCGGATAAGATCCGCATCCCGTGTTTTATCATAGTCATCGCTACCTTCGTGACCATCGCCGAACTGGTGATGAAAGCTTACAGTCCGGCCTTGAACAGAGCGTTGGGGATATACGTGCCGTTGATCGTGGTCAATTGTATCGTCCTCGGCCGCGCCGAGGCCTTCGCTTCCCGCCGGCCTCTTTTGGATTCGCTGGCTGACGGACTGGGAATGGGCGCCGGATTCACCCTCGGGTTGATGTTGATCTCTTCCATCAGGGAAATATCCGGTTCCGGAAAATTGCTCGGGTATGCGCTCTTGCCCGGTTTTCAGCCGGCGTTGATGATGGCTTTGCCTCCGGGAGCGCTGCTGGTAATAGGAGTGATGCTGGGTTTCTTCAACCTGCTGAAGGGGAGAAAAGAATGAACATCGGGCAATTCCTGGCAATATTCATTTCCAGCGTTTTCGTTTCCAATGTCATTCTTTCCCGGTTTCTGGGGCTTTGTTCTTTCATCGCCATATCCAAGGAGACCCGTCCGGCCCTGGCCATGAGTTCGGCCGTGCTTTTCGTGATCACGATGTCTTCCGCGATCACCTGGGTTATCTACCGCTATCTGCTTATCCCTTTCGACCTGGCCTATCTGCGCACGATCTCTTTTATACTGGTGATAGCGGCGTTCGTGCAGCTGGTAGAGATGATCATCCGTAAATTTATGCCGGCGCTTTACCGGGTGTTCGGGATCTACCTGCCGTTGATCACCGTCAATTGCGCGGTCCTGGGTGTCGCGGTCCTGAATGCGGATATGTTCTTCAGCAAGGGCAGGCCTTTACCGGGGAGCTTTTTGTTTTCCATTTTCCAGGGCGCCTGCGTCGGTGTCGGCTATACCCTGGCCATGCTGCTGATGTCGGCGATCAGGGAAAGGCTGGAATATTCCCGCGTGCCGGAGGCGGTCAGAGAGTTCCCGCTGGCCTTCGTGACCGCTTCTTTGATGAGCCTTTCATTCATGGGATTCAACGGATTTAAATTTTAAGGGGCCCGATATGGAGATATTACTGCCGATCCTGATACTCGGCGCGCTGGGAGGGATATTCGGCGCGGGGCTGGCTTTTGCCTCCAGAAAACTGGCTGTGCATAATGATCTGCGCCTGGAAAAGATAATGGGATTGCTGCCCGGGGCCAACTGCGGCGCCTGCGGTTCCGCGGGTTGTTTCGGTTTTGCCGAAGCGGTGCTGAAAGGAGACCTTCCGCCGGACGCCTGCCGGGCCAGCGATGAAAAAGTTCAGCATGAAATAGCCGGGATCCTGGGCAGAAAGCTGGAGAAAGGGGCCCAAAGAACGGCGGTCCTGCATTGCCGCGGTGGAAAGAGCGCCGCGGATAAATATATCTACGCCGGCCTGAAAGATTGCCTGGCTGCGGCTTCCTTATTGGGAGGGCCGAAAAAGTGCGCGTCCGGCTGTATCGGTCTCGGCAGCTGCGTCACCGTCTGTCCTTTTAAGGCGATCTCGATGGGGGAAGACGGGCTGCCGCGCGTTGATAAAGACAGATGCCGTTCCTGCGGGAAATGCGTTATCGTCTGTCCTAAACGCCTGTTTACGCTTGAAACCGACCAACACAAGGTTTATGTGGCCTGCCGTTCTTCGGATAATGCCGCGCGCAAGCGCGGATATTGCAAATCGGCATGCATAGCCTGCCGTCTTTGCGAGAAAACGTGTAAATTCGGCGCCGTCAAAGTCGAAAATAATCTGGCGGTAATAGACTACGCGAAATGCACCGCCTGTCTGGAATGCGTAAAAGCCTGTCCTGTGAAGGTGATCAAGATCCTGTGATAAAAGGGGAAGTTATCTCTATGCGTAAAGCCAATATCGCTGTTTTCGCTTCAGGAACCGGCAGTAACTTTTCCGCCATCGTCAGGGCGGTAAAGACAGGCGTGATCAAGGCGAATCTCGCGCTGTTGATATGCGATAATCCGGACGCCCCGGTAATAAATAAAGCGGTAAGGGCGAAAATAAGAACGGTGATCATCGCCGCGAAAGATTTTCCCTCCAGGGATTCATTCGAGAAGGCGGTGACCGGCGTGCTGCGCGGCTGTAATGTCGATTTAATAGTCCTTGCCGGATTTATGCGCATACTCAGCCCCGTTTTTGTAAAAAGTTATCCCAAGCGCATTATAAACATTCATCCGGCTTTGCTGCCGTCTTTTAAAGGGGCGCACGCCATCCGCGACGCGTTCGAATACGGGGTGAAAGTTACCGGAGTGACGGTGCATTTCGTGGATGAGCAGACCGATCACGGCCCGGTCATAATGCAGGAGCCTGTCAGGATCGGGAACAAAGATACCCTGCCGCGGCTGGAAAAAAGAATACATAAAGTAGAACACCGCGTTTACCCCGAGGCGATCGATCTTTGCCTGCGCGGCCGCCTGCGTCTCCGGGGCAGGAAGGTTGTTCGTTAACCCGTAATTCGGATGCCAAACCCGGGGAGCTTCATTCTCCTGATTTGCGTAAAATAGATTATTCAAACGATTGCCGGCGGGAAAGTCCCGTTTATCCTTACTGCAGACGGGATAGTAATGCCTTGCGGCTGAATTCGGATTTGGCATTGTCCGGAGGCAGGCCGTAGAATTCCAAAACGCTAAAATCCCTGAAATCATATTCTTTGATCACGGCCGCGATGATCGAGAGAGATTCTTGGGTAAGCTGCGCTGCGGCCCCGGGAGTGGTCTTCCGGGAAGGGACCTGCAGCAAAGTAACTTCGAGCTTGCCGTTCTTCAGGCTTACATCAGCCGCTTTCGGGGGCATCATTCCCGCAGGTTTTGTCTGTCCGTCTTCTTCCTGATATTTCTCGGCAGCGGAGGCGATATTCTGCGCTATCTGCGCGCAAATGAAATCGGTTTTTTTAACCGGTTCCTTCCGGATGTATTTGCCTTCTTCATCGCCGATCGCCAGGGGATTCTGGCTTACGGAGATTATGCTGCGTGAAGAGAAATCATTCCTGGAGATGGCATTGTATTGCAGTTTTACCAGGTCGGGAACATAATTGACGATTTTATACTCGATGCCGTGTTGTTTTGTATCGGTTACCGTGATCACCAGAAATTCCATGCGGGGGTTCATACTTAAGCAGACCCTGGTGGCGGAAACGACCAGGCGGTTTATATTCTTTTGAATGGAGGAGGCCAGATCTTTATCGATGGTCGTCAACGAGGAGACCGGCAGATAGACGTAGAGAGTTTCTCCGCTTAGCCAGGCGTTTACTTTCAAGCCGTACTCGTCACGGCAAAGAGCGATCACGGACTCGGCCGCCTTCTCTTTTGTGTATGTCGGTTTAAGGGAAAAACATCCGTGCAGGCATAACGCGGCCAGCAGCAGCGCGAAGAACCCGGTTATTCTTCTGTGCGGATAACCCCAGTACTTCGGCAAGCTCAGGATAAGTTCTGGCCGAAGGATCAGCGCGGGGAGTTTCATTTCTTTACGCGTTCTTTCCCGCATTCTTTGAAAATGGCCTCTATCTGGTCGTAATCCAGTTCTTCTTTGGCGAGCAGTTCCTTGGCGAAGCGTTCAAGCAGTCCGGATTCTTTTTTAAGCAGTTCTTCCACTTCCTGCAGACACTGCGAAAGTATGTTCTGGACATCTTCGTCCAGCTTTTCCCTGGTCTTCTCCGAGATAAAATTAAGATGCGACCAAGGCGAAAAAGAGGAGAAACTCTTGCTTAATTCCTTGAAGTTCCCTTTTATCCGGGAAGGGCCCATTCCCCAGCACCAGACCATATTATATGCCCAGAACGCCGCCTGATGCATATCTTCCCCCACTCCGGAGGTCGTGGTGTGGAAACGCAGCATTTCCGCCGCGTAAGACCCCAGGGCCACTTTTATATTGGCCAGATAATATTCCTTGTTATGGATGTGCATTTCTTCTTTAGAACGGTGGTAAACATAACCGAGAAAACCGATCGTGCGCGGGATGATCGTTGCTTTGAAGACATCGTCGGTAGGGTGGAGCAGGTATGCCGTGATGGCGTGTCCCGCTTCGTGGTAGGCCACCTGTTCTTTTTCCGCCGGGCTCAAATCCAGCGATTTCCGCAATCCCATATCTATTCTTTCCATGGCTTCGTTTATTTCGGCCATGCCGATGCTGTCCTTGTGGTTGCGGATGGAAATGATCCCCGCTTCGCGCACGATATTGTTGATGTCCGCCGGGCTCTTATACACCGCCTTGCGCGCCAGCTGTCCGATGTTGATGTCCGTTCCGCTGCGGACTTTGCTGAGGTAGAACCCGAAAAGCTGTTCTCTGTCTTTTAACCCCGGCAGTCCTATATATATTTTTCTGTCGAAACGCCCGGCGCGCATCAGGGCCGAGTCCAGGTCTTTCTCCTCCACGTTGGTGGCCCCGATCACCACCAGGTTGTTTTCTTTCTTGCGTAATCCGTCCAGTTCTGTAAGCAGCTGGTTCACCGCGGCATTCGCGCTCATCTGTCCGCCGAACCCGGAATCTTCTCTTCTCGGCCTGGCCACGGAATCGATTTCGTCCATAAAGATGATGCATCCGCCGTGCAGTTCCGCCAATGCCCGGGCTTCCTTGAACAAAGAGCGGATCTTCGCCGCGCCCAGGCCTACGATGATCCCTTCAAGTTCGCTGCCCACTACCGACAGGAACGGCATCTTGACTTCCGTGGCGATCGCTTTGGCCAGATAGGTCTTTCCGCATCCGGGAGGGCCGAAGAGCAGGATGCCTTTTACGATCTGTCCGCCCACGCGCTGTAACTTTGTGCGGTCCTTAAGCAGTTGGACCACTTCCCAGGCTTCCTTCTTGACCTCTTCCATGCCGATAACGTCGCTCCATTTGACGTTTACTTCCACGCTTTTTACTCTTTTCTGGCCCAGCTTGGTCATCCCGCCGGCAAAGAAGAACCAATAGTGAAAAGAAGTATAGATTGAGGCAAAGACGAAAGCCGTGACTACGGCTATGAATATCTGCAGCGGGATCATGGAAAGCTGCATCTGTCTGTAGAATGATTCCAGTCCTGACATCGCTTTCATCCCGATAACGAAGGCGATTACGGTAAGAGTTCCTATTATCAAAGCCAGTAAAAACAATAAGAGTTTTACCCAGTTCAATTTGACATAAACGGAAAATTTCTTCAAACTCATAGAATCCTCCCTAAGTTTATGATGGAATACCCCTTACTGATAACATACTTACAGATGAAAGTCAATCTATTTCAGTGAGATTTGTGCTTGACAAAAAATGCTCCGCAAGTTATACTTTATTTGCAAAAAGTTAATAAAACTCTTTTCTGAACCGGCTAATCCCGAAAGTAAAGTCGGGGTAGCCACGGATTCAAGCCGGAAGAGGAGTGATTCTTCCGGTTTTTATTTAGAAAAGAAGTTTTTTAGGGGGAGCTGAAATAACAGCTGTACGCCTATCATAATGGCAAATCAGGACGACAGAAGATTTTTCGTAAGAATACCGGTTAGTTTTCCGCTAAAATTCTCTTTAGCCGGCGCGGCGGGGCAGTCCATAGGCACCGTGAACGATGTCAGCATCAGAGGATTGGGATTATTGACCGGTTTTTCCTTGTCCCGGGGCGCATCCCTGGATTGTTGGCTTTTCCTTTCCGATAAACACCAGCCGTTTTATACAAAAGGCGAAGTAATGTGGACCAGGCAGGAAGGGAACGACACTTTTCGCGCCGGCATCAGCCTATCCAATCCGGTCACCACAGGCGTGGCGCACGTCCTCAGGGAAAACAGTTAAATTTGTTTTACGTTGACAGCTCCCGTTCCGGTAAGCTATAATTTACCGGGCCGAAAGAGAAATCCCGATATAGTCAAATTGAAACTCCCCGGGGAGGTTCAATCTTATTGGCCCTCAAAGGCGGATCCGCGGGCTTGATCCGGGATGAATGGAATATTCAGGGGAAATCACCGATAATTTTGCAGACCAAAGGCTTTTCGAGCGCATACCGGTCACATTGCCCGTAAAGTATACCGATCTGGATTCCCGTCTCTCGGGAGAAGCGGTTTTAAGCGACATCAGCGCTTATGGGTTAGGTATGGTTACCGGTTCCGATCTGCCGCTTTCTACGCAATTGGAAATATGGCTGAAGGTGCCCGACCAGGGCCAGCCGGTCTATACCAGGGGAAAAGTTGTCTGGTCCAGCCCGGAAGGCATAAACAGGCATCGTATGGGGGTCAGCCTGGAACGCACGGAATTCATGAACCTTTCCAGGATCATGAGAATACATTAATTCCACCCCGTCACAAAAATCTTGACCGTATAATAAACCTATGTTAAAGTTAAACACATCTTTATTTGCCTTACATTCCGTTAACTGTCGGCAAATCCCGCTACATCATAAGATTTCCGGCTCAAAGGGGGGCGCAATGGCGGTAAAATTCTCCGGCTGTCTCAGGGGCATATTGGCTTTTGCTGTTTTGGGTTGCTTTTTTTTGTGCGGGTGCGCGTCCCGGCCCGTGGAAAATAAGAATACGGTCGTCATTTGGCACTGGATGACCGACCGCCAGGCGGCATTCGAAGAGTTGAGCCGCAGGTATGAAGAATTGACCGGAGTCAAAGTTGTCTTCGAGCTTTACGCTCCTTCGGAAGCTTATTCCCAGAAGATCAGGGCCGCCGCGCAAAGCGTGAGCCTGCCGGATATATTCGGTATACTGGGGGAGAAACGCGATTTCTCTTCTTTTGTCAAGGCCGGCCATATCCTGGAGATCACCCCCTATATGCTGGCGGATAACGGTAAATGGAAAAATATGCTTTTTTCCAAAGCCCTGGCCGTCAATGAATTCTCCTCCGACAACAGTTACGGAGTCCTTCCCGGCATCTACGGCGTTCCCATCGATATAACCACCATACAGATGGTCTACAATAAGAAATTGCTTAAACAATTGGGCGGCAATCCCAATAAACCCCCGGCGACATTGGAAGATTTCCTGGCTCTGGGGCCGAAAATAAAAGCCTCCGGATTGCAGGGGATGGTGTCCGGTTGGGGGGAAGTATGGATGGTGGATTGTCTCGCCAACAACTATGCCTTTAACGTGATGGGCAAAGACAAAGTGCTGGCCACCATCAAAGGGCAGGTGCCGTATACCGATCCGGATTGGATCAAAGTCCTGGAAATATTCAAACAGATGCAGGATTCCGGGATCCTGGCGAACGGCCTGGTGACAATGGTCAACAAGAACGCCGAACAGCTTTTTGCCAATGAGAAAGCGGTGTTCGCTTTTAACGGTTCCTGGTGTGTGAACGTCTATAAAGGGATGAATCCCGGACTGGAATTCGGGGCTATGCTTCCTCCTGCGGTTAATTCCAAATATCCCATGGTCATCTGGGGAGGGGCCGGGTCTTCTTTCTTGATCAATGCCAGGTCTCCCCGGAAAGAAGAGGCCGTCAAATTCCTGCGCTGGCTTACGGACCGCGAACAGCAGGTTTATCTCGCGGAGACCACTTTGAACCTCCCCGCGAATAAAGACAGCCTGAAGAAAATATCCGAAATACTTGCGCAGTTCGCCGACGATATCGAATCATCCACACATCCCAATATCTGGGGGGTCTCGGAGTTCCCGGCGGTAGTGGAAGCGTTAGATAAGGGAATACAGTCCATAGTCATCGGAGAGAAAACTCCCGCGCAGGTAGCGGAAGAAGTGCAGAAAATAAAACAAAGAGAATTGTCCAAGCAGAGCAACAGATAGATCTTTTGCTGTAACTGCAGCTTGGAATGAACGGATAAAGACTATGCGTATCAAGGAAACACTGGAAAATTATCTTTTTGTTCTGCCCGCGGTCACTATTTTCCTCGTTTTTTATCTGATCCCGTTTATCTGGGTCTTCCAGCTCGGGATGTACGAATGGGACGGGATCCTTCCTACCAAGATCTTCGTCGGTCTGTCCAATTTCAAAGAAATACTGACACAGGATAATATCTGGTGGCTTTCCATGTGGAATGCCGGGTATATCACGCTTATCGCCATTATTTTTCAGAACGCGCTGGCGTTCATGCTGGCCATGGCCTGCGACAGGGAAATACGGATGAAAAATTTTTTCAGGCTGGTTTTTTTCATACCGCCTGTGCTTTCCGAAGTGGTAGTCGGCCTTGTCTGGCAGTGGATACTGGACGGCAATTACGGCTTATTGAATGTCTGGTTGGTTAAAATAGGGCTTCCTCAACTGGCGAAAAACTGGCTTTCCGATCCGCAAACCGCCTTGACCACCGTGGCCGTAGTTCATTGCTGGAAAGGTTTCGGCTGGGGATTCCTGATCTTTCTGGCAGGACTGCAGACTATCCCCCGCGAACTGTATGAGGCGGCCCGCGTGGACGGCGCCAACGCCTGGGACAGCTTCAGGAACATCACGATGCCGTTAATGGTGCCGGTGGCCATCCTGGTAGCGATCCTGACCGTATTGGGTACTATGCAGGCGTTCGTGTTGATCATCGCCATGACCGGAGGCGGCCCGGCTTACCACACGCAGGTGCCGGTATTGCGTATCCTTGCCTCTATGCGCGGGTCTTCCCGTTTCGGTTACGCCTGCGCCCAGGGGATAATCTTCGGGTTAATCTTAATAATAATATCTTTCGTGCAGTACCGGTTTTCCAAAAGGTCCAGGCAATATTAACGCGTTGAAAGGGCGTTCCCGAATATGAAAAGCGATAAATATTACCGCAGCAAGAAAGTGGCAGTGAACGTCATAGTTTACGCTTTTCTCATAGCCGTTGCGTTGACCTGTATTTTTCCCCTGCTCTGGATGTTTTCTTCCAGTTTGAAGACCCAGGAGACCATTTTCAAGGATATGTCGCTTATCCCGAAGGAATTTCATTTCGAGAATTATATTCTGGCCTGGAAGGAAGGCGGATTCGGCAGGAACTTTCTGAACAGCATTGTTTATACTTCGGTAGTCGTTTTCGGGATAGTGGTTGTTTCTTCCCTCGCCGCTTACGCGTTCTCCAGATTTACCTTCCCCGGAAGGAACCTGATCTTTTATGTCTTTATGGCGGCGATGATGATACCTATACCGGGAAGTTTCGTCCCGCTCTATGTGCTTTTGAATAAACTGCACCTGCGCAATACGGCTATAGGCTACATACTTTGTATGATCAATGTCGGATTGTCCACCAGTATTTTCCTTCTGAAGACCTTTTTCGATAAAATGCCCAAGGAGCTCGAGGACGCGGCCAGGATCGACGGCTGTTCCAAACTCGGCATCTGGAGGCACGTGGCCCTGCCTTTAGCCAAGCCTGTCCTGGCTGTGGTGGTGGTGTTGAATGCTTTGAACGTGTGGAATGAATATGTGCTGGCGTTGATCATATTCGATTCCAAGCCGTTGATGCCTCTCCAGGTGGCATTGATGACCTTCCAGGGGGAATTCATTACGCGGTATCCGTTATTGATGGCCGGTTTGACGATCACGGCCCTTCCTATAATACTGGTTTATATCTTTATGCAGAAATATATCGTTAAAGGCGTTACCCAGGGAGCGCTGGTAGGATAGGTAATGAAGATATTAATTATCTCCGCACTCATTTTTTTATCAACCTTTGCCGGGGGGATTTCGTACGCGCAGGATAATCTTCCTTCCGCCGCCGCACCCGATATTTCCTCTTCTTCGCTGGTAACCAAGGCCTGGCAGGCGCACGGCAGCGGCGACATCGAAGCCACTTTCAAATATACCAATCAATGTATAGAGTTGTATTCCGCGGAGGCTTTAAGGCAGCAGTCGTCTCTTAAAGCTATGCCCGCCACCAAAGATGAGATCCAGGCCGTGGGCACCTTGAACGACGTCGCCACGGCGTATTTCATTCAGGCGGAAAGTTATATGCGCCAGGGCAAGAATGAAGAAGCGAAGAAACTGTTCAAGACCATTATGGATAAATACGCTTTTGCCCAGGCATGGGACCAGCGCGGATGGTATTGGAAGATAGCCCAGGCGTCCGAACAAAGCGTGAAAAAGATAGATACCGGTTCGATAGAACTCGAGGAAAAAAAGAAAGTAAGCCAGCTGCCGACGGTAATAGAGTTGTATGACCCGGGAAAAGAGGATATTGTCGATTATCCCAAATACGGGGAATTCCTGAAAACCGGCACTGCCGAGTATAAGTATATGGTTAAAGACCAGGAGGGCTTGAGCGCCGCCGTGGGCGAAGGGATATTCCCGAATACCACTTCCATTCGCTGGGACCCCGCGTATAAAAAAGCCCAGAAAGAAAAAAGGCTGGAAGGATCGCACTGGGATTACGTGCATTCGCCGGATCTGGAAGCCGCTTTCCTGAAATGGGCCACGGCCCCGGAACCACAGGGCGTGAAACTCTTTTATCTGGGGTTGATACTGGAAAAGGCGGGTTTGTATAAGCATGCCCTGAAGTGTTATTACGCGATCGTGGTGCATTTCCCCGGCACATACGGCTGGACTTATTGGCACACACCCTGGTATGTCGGGCAGGCGGCGATCGCCAAGATCAATTTCATACTGCGCAATAATCCTTCTCTCGGCTGCAAGCTGGACGGGGCGGATATCAGGATACTCAATGGTTTCGACAATGACGTTTCTAACGATATGGCGGTGACTACGCCGGGTAAGTTCGTGAAGACCGGGTCCCAGGGGAAGACGCAGGAACGCCTCTCCGGCCGCGTTCAGGCTGTCAAAAGGCAGATCGGTTCCGGCAAAGTCCACCTGACGCAATACGAAGACGGCGGCTGGCAATTGATCGCCGACGGAAAGCCATACGTTGTCCGCGGCATTACCTATGCGCCGACAAAGATCGGGCAGTCGCCGGATGAAGGGACCCTGGGGAACTGGATGGAAGAGGATTTTAACGCCAACGGCAAGATCGACGGCCCTTATGATTCCTTCGTGGACAAGAGCCGGAATAATCTTCAGGATAAAAATGAACCCGCGGTCGGCGATTTTAAACTGATGCGGGATATGGGGGTCAATACTATAAGGATGTACCATCACCCGAAAACCATAAATAAGGATTTGATGCGCGCGATGTATAAGGATTACGGTATAAGGGTGATCCTCGGAGATTTTCTGGGAAAATATGCCATCGGTTCCGGCGCCTCCTGGTATCCGGGGACGGATTATAACAACGAAGAGCACAAAAAAAAGATGATGGAATCGGTCCTCGGCATGGTCAAAGAATTCAAGGACGAGCCTTATGTGCTGTTCTGGCTGCTGGGTAATGAGAACGTTTACGGGTTCGCCTGTAACGCGGATAAGGAGCCGGAGGCTTTCTTTAAATTCGCCAATGAGGTCGCCAGAAGGATAAAAGAGATCGATCCTGAACATCCGGTGGCGATCTGCAGCGGGGACGTGCTCTTTCTGGATAAATTCGGCAAGAATTCCCCCGACGTGGATATCTTCGGCACAAATGCCTATCGCGGCGATTACGGTTTCGGGTTCCTCTGGCGGCAGGTTAAAGAAGAGACGGATAAGCCGGTGTTCATAACGGAGTACGGCTGCCCGGCGTTCGCTTTAGGCAGCAGCGCCGAGATCTCCGAGAAAGCGCAGGCAGAATATCACCGCGCGGCCTGGGAGGACATAGAAGAGAATATGGCTTTCAATGAAGGAGCCGGCAACGCTATCGGCGGGGTCATCTTTGAATGGCTGGATGAGTGGTGGAAAGCGTATGAGCCGTCCATGCACGACACAAAAGGTTTGTTCACCGGCCCCTTCCCCGACGGATTTATGCACGAGGAATGGCTTGGGATCTGCGGCCAGGGGGACGGGAAGAACAGCCCGTTCCTGCGGGAATTAAGGCCGGCATATTTTATGTATAAAAAGAAGTGGAACCGCTGAAATATTGTCCGGCGGTCTTTTGCCGTATTAAGTATGGAGGTAGAAAGGAGGAATACCGGTAACAGGCGTTGTTCCAGGAAAGTATAGGTGTGTTTTGAATCGTTCCCTTGCGCGGAGGCCCCGGATTTAAGGCCGGGTTCACCGGAGAGGGAGGAGCTGCGTATTTTGCGGAGGCTCCATTATGGAGGGGTTTTGAAATGAAAAAACTATTTATGATTACGTTGACTGCCGCGTTCGTCACGGCATTCTCCGTTGCTTTTGTTTCCGCCCAGGCGGATAACCTGAAATCGTTCAATGTTTATTCCGACGCGAAGTCTCCGGACAACCACTATGCGGCTTCAGGCTGGATGGGGGATTTCGGCGATGTGAAGATGAACGATCAGGCGTTGACGAATCCTCATGCCGGTTCTACCAGCGTGGAATTCACTTATTCCGCGAAGAAATCGCAGGGGCAGGGATGGGCCGGAGTCTACTGGCAGAATCCCGCCAACAACTGGGGCAGTAAAAAGGGCGGATTCGACCTGACCGGAATGACCAAACTCTCTTTCTGGGCCAGGGGAGCCAAAGGCGGGGAAGTCATTCAGAAATTCGTCGTCGGCGGCATAAAGGGCGATTATCCCGATTCCGCGGTGGCGGAGTTCGGTCCGGTTGAATTGACCGATACCTGGAAAGAATACACGATCAACCTCGCCGGGCGCGATCTGTCCTATATCAGCGGAGGTTTCGGCTGGGTAACTACTGCGGACCTGAATCCGGACGGCTGCGTTTTCTACGTGGACGATATCAAATTCGTGGCCGACCAGGACATAAAGCCGGAAGGCAAGAAGCAGCAGGATATGCCTTTCTACGTTTTCTCCGATAAAGGTTCGGTAAGCAATCATTTTGTAGCTTCCGGATGGATGGGAGATTACGGGGACATAAAATACGAAGGCGCTTCCACGGAAGACCCTTATCTGGGGGACACCTGCGTGAAAATCACCTATACCGCTAAAGGGGCGCAAGGGGCGCGCTGGGGCGGTATCTATTGGCAGAATCCCGCCAATAACTGGGGTAGTATAGATGCCGGGTTCGACCTTTCCAAAGCGACCAAAGTTACTTTCTGGGCGCGGGGAGCCAAGGGCGGCGAGCGCATTGAAGAGTTCAAGATCGGCGGGATAATGGGCGATTACTCCGATTCCGATACCGCCGGAGTAGGGCCGGTCGTGCTCACCAAAGACTGGCAGCAGTATACAATCGATCTTAAAGGCAAAGACCTGTCGTATATCATAGGCGGTTTTTGCTGGGCGACCAATGCCGACGTTAATCCCGACGGCATAATCTTTTACCTGGATGAGATCAAATACGAATAAAACTGCCGGAGTATCCGGCAGCAAGAAGACGGGTATCGCGGGCCGCGGGGTAATATTCTCCGCGGCCTGCGGTTTTTTTCTGTTATGCCTTTTTTTATGCGGGATGTCCGGTAAACCATCCGGCCATGTGTTTATCCGCACGTTGAAGAACGGCGATTACCAGATGGTCGTCTCCGGCAAGCCTTACGTGGTAAAAGGCGTCTGTTATAATCCGGTCCCCATCGGACAGGGGGCTGATTATGAGTGGTGGGAGGATCGCAATAAACCGTGGATCACCGACGGCAGGATAATGAAGGATATGGGGCTGAACACTATCCGTTTGTATGAGCCTGCGGACGATGCCGTGGAAGTCAAGACCGTCATAAACGATCTTTTTAAACTTTACAATATCCGCGTGATCATGGGGAATTGGCTGGGGTTCTGGGAATATCCCGGGCCGTTTTACGGCGATCCCGCCTTCAGGGATAAGGTTAAGGAAAAAGTCCTGGATATGGTGCGCACGTATAAAGACGAACCCGGCATACTTTTCTGGCTGCTCGGCAACGAAAACAATTATTCTTTTTCCGGGCAGGTCAATCCCTGGACTACAGATGAAATAGATAGAGAACCGGACTTGAATAAGCAGAGGGCGATGCGCGCAAAGATATATTATACGTTCGCCAACGAACTGGCGCGGGAAATACATAAAATCGACCCGAACCATCCCGTAGCCCTCGGTAACGGCGAGCTGGTAGGATTGGAATGCGCCGCCAATTACTGCCCGGACATCGACCTTCTGGGGTGCATTATTTACAGGGGGAAGACTTTCGGTAATCTCTTTAACTCCGTTAAGGCGACTTTTAACAAGCCGGTAGTGTTGACTGAATTCGGAGCGGACTGCTACGATTCGTACCGCAATAAAGAAGATCAGGATATGCAGGCGTTCTTTCTGGAGTCGCAATGGAGGCAGATTTATCAGAATATTGCCGGCAGGCGCGAAGGCGCGGGGAATTGCCTGGGCGGGGTGATGTTCGAATGGTCTGATGAATGGTGGAAAAATAATCCGAGTGCGCCTGCGAGCTGGCTGGTGCACGACACGCAGCCGCATTGGTCCAACGGGAGTTATTATTTCGATATAAAGGCCAAGGACAGCCTGAATATGAACGAGGAGTGGTTCGGGATCGTCGCTCTTTCCCCCGATGATAAAGAAGCGGGATTGGACCGGCGCGTGCCGCGTAAAGCATATTACGTGATAAGGGAATTCTGGAAAAAGCCGGGCGGCAACCGGGAAATACAGAAAGAACCTGCGCAGAGGAATACCGCTAACGGCCTGAAAGGCATACCGGTAAAGGACTTGATGAAACAATGTCCTCTGGAGGAGGATAACGGGGGAAAATGAAGAACATCCGATTATATAAAAACAGTTTCGCGGCAGTTTTATCGGTTAGCATTGTTTTATTCTCCGGATCCGCATATCCCGAGCAGGACCGTTGCGGAGAAAGCGGCAGGCAGTTGTTAACTTCTTCCGACAGCGACCCCGTTTTCGTCCGCGATAATCTGGAGAGTTTAAAAGAATGCTATTATTCTTCCGGCGGGTACGGGGATTTCTTCGCTTACCTTAAAACTCTCGCGTCCAAGAGAAAAGATATTGCGCCCTGGGTTTATTATTATGCGGCTCTGGCGAGGTACGACCAGCTGGCTTACCTTCAGGCGGAAAAGAAATGGGACGAATATTTCGCAGAGGGGGAAACGTACCGCCGTGAATCAGACGAGTACGCGCAGAAGGCGCTTAAATCCCCCGCAGACGGAGCGTTGCCGGTGTATGCCGGGCTTTTGTTGTGGCAGTCCCTTCGCGAACAGCAGGATGGGAATTCCGCGCGCGCGCTCACGGAATTGCTCTCCGCAGCGCGTGAATACGCCGCAGCTGGCGGCGCGGATATGAAAGCGATAAAAACAGTCGCGGACGGACTCGACTCCGCCGGCGAGAAAACAAAAGCCGCGGAATTCTACAAACTATACGTTACAAAAATGGCTTCCGGAGCGGCTGATCCGGGCGGGATACTGACTCTCGCCGAACAATTCTTTAAAGAAGGCAATATTCTGCTGGCGGAACTGGCTTATGATGCGTACGCGGAGAACCTTTTAAAAAGCGCAGCGTATTCGCAGGAAGAAAAAACCGGGATATTGTTCAAGATCGCCGGCCGGTTCGTTTACAATGATGAAGGGGCCTGCGACCCGGAATACGCCGAGAAAATATTCTCTGTGATCGAGTCGTCCGCCGGCCCGGAGAGTTTTTCGGAGGCCGCGCTTTATACCAGGGCCTGGAATCTTGAAAAGAGCCGCTCATTTGAAGCGGCGGAAAAACGCTATTCCGAACTGGCGGCGAGATTTCCAGGGGGCGTATACGCCGATGAAGCTGTGTTTAAAGCCGGCGTGATAAAAATGTACGCGTTAAGGGATACCGACGGCGGGAAGCAATGTCTCCAGAAGCTGGCTGATTCCGGCAGGAAGGGGCCTTATGTGATCGGCGCCCTCTATCATTTGGCGCTTCTTTTGCAGTGGGAGGGTGATTCTTCCCGGGCTGCCGAATATTACAATATGCTGATAGAACTTTCCGGGAAGCATTACGAAGAGGAAGTCGCTTTGGCCAGAGCCAGGATGGCGGAATTGGCCGGTAACAAACCCATAGAATATAATCTCAGGACATTCCTCGAGCTGTCCTTCAGACCGGAAAACTCCATGTATAATATGTCCAGGCTGGACGTTAAAGCTTCCCCGGCGCAGGCGTCCGGGGGAGAGAGCGTCTCTCTGGCATCTTCGGCGCATACGGCCGAGAGCGGGTGTATGCCCGTTAAACTTTCTTTCCTCTGGTCCGGGCAGACGGGCAAGAATTCCAAATTCTCCGCAGACGATGCCGGTTTCTCGACCGCTTATCAAGAACAAGGCAGCCGCATAATAAACGTGGTGGCGCTGCATCCTTCCGGAACCATAGACCGTTCTTTCGTGATCGTTGACGTGCGTTGAGGGTCCCGCCGGCTCCCTTCCCGCGTAACCGGCGCGGACACAGCGGGATGTATCGTAATCATCAAAGCAATAAACTTTTTTTAACTTGACTTGTATACTATTTGGTAGTATAAAGTTAAATAAAAATACCTTTCGGAAAGGGTTCTGACAACCTTGAAAGGCTGCCTGAAATGCTTTCTGTAGACTTGCATAGGGAAGATTACTCTGAAAAGGAAAAGCGCAATATCGAAATCCTCGAGATTTTGAGAAGGCGCGGCCCCATCAGCCGTCCGGACATCTCCAAAGAGATGGGGATCAATGTCGTTACAATCTCCAATTACATAGACGATTATATAAAACACGGTTTGGTCTACGAGAAGGAACTTGATATCTCGGAAGGCGGCCGGAGGCCGGCTTTGCTGGAATTGAATTCCCAGTCCGGCTATATTATCGGCGTGGGGCTCAACCTTTTGAATATGGTCGGGCTGCTGGTTGATATGAAGGGCAATATCGTCACCAAGACCCAGATAGCCAGTCCACGCTCTTCGGTAAAAGAAGTCACCGAAGCCGTGTTGGAGATCATACGCGAGATCCTCAGGCGTTCCAAAGCGTATGTCCCGGCGATAAAAGGCATCGGGGTCGGTATCGCCGGCCTGGTCAACAAAAAAGACGGCAGTATCCACTGGCCGCAGAGGATCGATCATTCCTACGCTTATGTGTCCGTTGACCTGCCCCTGCGCGAAATAATAGAAAAAGAATTCGATCTCCCGGTCTTGATCGAGAACGACGCTACCGCCGCCTGTTTCGGGGAGAATTGGCTTAATCTGGGGCGCAGCTATAAAAATATAATCTATATGTTCTCCGGGGTCGGGTGCGGGATCGTCATAAACGGGGAGATATATACCGGTTCCAACGGGTACGCGGGAGAAGTTTCGATATATAATTACTCGCAGGATTCGCTCTTTAACTGCGAAGCCGGAGAGCCTTGCTTCCTGAAACGCTGGGAGATGGATCTGGGTATTACCGCCGAACTCGGCAAGCTGCTGGGATCGGATAAGAAGGCCGAGGCGGAATTCCTGAAAACGGCTGATTGCCGGACCGATAATATCGGCCTGAAGAATATTTTCGCCGCAGCCAGGGCCGGCGACAGATCCGCGCGGAAAGCGCTGGATTTCGCCGCCGTCAAACTCGGCATCAAGATAGCTTTTCTGGTGAACCTGCTTAATCCCCAGGTGGTGGTCATCGGCGGCGGGATGGAAGAAGCGGGCGAGGATTTTCTGAATGAGGTGATCCAGACCGTTAAGCAGTGGGCGTTCAGGCAGGTAACCGAGAATCTCAAGATCGTTTATTCCCAATTGAGGGAGAATGCAGTGGCATCCGGCGCTGCCAGTCTCGTTATGCAGAAAGTATTCGCAAGAATATTATAGGAGGCGGTTTGGAAGGAAAACTGAAAATAATCGCGGTAGCGGTAAGCGTGATCCTATTGGCCAGTTTCTTTGTCAATCTCCGCCTTCTGGGCATAAAGAGGTCTCTTGAAATGGAAAGAGATTCTCTTAAACAGGAGATAGCGGCGCTGAATAAAAAGATCGAAGAAGGCGTTGCCGAGAGGAAAAAACTTCAGGACCATATCAAAGAACTGGATAGCGCGAACGCACAGCTTTCCCGCGAGAAAGAAGACCTGACTCAGCAGTGCAAAGCCTTGACTGAAGCCAGGGATAATCTTACTCTGCAGTTGCAGGCAGCGAACGAACAACTGGAACGGGAAATCAAAATGCGCACTTATTTCGAGGGCAGGCTCGGGGAATCGCAGGATGAGAACGGACGCCTGAAGAATAAGAATTCTGAACTGGAGATAGTGCTGAAAGACAGCCTTTCAAAGATAGAAAAATTGAAGAAACAACTGCATTTCGCCAGGATCAGCGCGACCGTGCCTCCACCTGCTCCTTCAGGAGACTCCAACGCGGTGGAACTGCCTCCGATATCCGTGCCCCCGCAGTCGCAGAAGTACCTTGAAGAAACCTCTCCCCGCATCGGTAAAGTGGTCGCGGTGAACAAAGAGAACAATTTCGTGGTCATCAACCTCGGCGCCAACTCCGGTGTAAAACCCGGTGATTCTTTCTCCGTGCGCAGGGGCCGGAACAGTATCGCCACCCTTAACGTCATACAAACCAGGAATTCAGTGGCCGCCTGCGATATCGCCAGCCAGGCCGTTCCCATAAAGATCGGCGACCAGATAGCACAATAATAAGTCTTATTTACGCTATGGTTCGATCGAGCAATAAATCAACGCAGACAATTTCCATTAAAGACGTGGCAAAACGCTGCGGTGTTTCCATCACTACCGTTTCCCGCGTGATAAACAAGGTTCCCAGCGTGCGCGAAGATAACCGTCTGAAGGTGCTCAAGGCCGTGAAAGAGCTCGACTTTCAGCCTTCCGTCCTGGCGCAGCGCCTTGCCACCGGGCACAGTAACGTCGTCGCCCTGGTGATCCCGAGGTACGAAGGGATTTTTTATTCTTTCTACGCTTTGGAATTGATCCGCGGCATCGGGACACTCTGCGAGGCTTTTAAACTGGATCTTTTGTTGCATCTGACCGGCAGTAATTCACCGTTAAGTATCAAGGGCGTCGGCGGGTTTATATTCGCGGACATTATAGGCAACCGCAGGCAATTGGAAGACGCGCTCAGCCGTAAACTGCCGGTGGTGGTCATCAATAATTACGTCGAGGATATGGACGTTAATTGTATCGCCGTGGACAACGAGGGCGGGGCGGAAAAGGCGGTGGATTATCTTATCAATCTCGGCCACCGCAGGATCGCCCATATAACCGGCGACTTGGCTACGCAGGCGGCCTATCTGCGCTACAACGGATATAAAGACGCCCTTCGCAAGAACGGGCTGCCTTTAAACGAGAAATATATATTTCAGACGGATTACTCACGCGGCAAGGCCAGGGAGGCGGCGGAAAAACTTATGTCCCTGGATGAACCGGTGACCGCGGTTTTCGTGGCCTCCGATTCCATGGCGTTGGAAGTGATGGCCGTGGTCAGGGAAAGAGGCGGAAAAATACCGGAAGATCTGTCTATTGTGGGTTTCGACGACAATCCTTCCGGGCTGTACGGCCCGGTCTCGCTGACTACGATAAAGCAGCCGCTGATTGAAATGGCCCAGGAGAGCATCAAAGAATTGAACAGCCTGATGTGCAGCCGCGAGGTTTCGCCTGCCAAGAAGATATTCCTGCCGACGGAATTGATCATCAGGGAGTCCTGCAGACCGCTCTGCCCGTAAATACAACAAATTGTGCTATATCAAAGATGTATATACAACAGGTAGTATTTTTCATTGACAGGCCTGTTTGCCGGTGTTATATTGATAGCCGTGGGTTGGAATCCTTGCGGGCGTAACCGGTTCATATCGCCGCCGGACGTCGGAAGCGGCGGGCGGGAACAGAATAACTGGAGGTGTAGAAATGGCGCTGCAGTTGTCCGAGAATTCTCTTAGGGTCTTGGAAAGACGTTATCTTAAAAAAAATACCGAAGGAAAAGTCGTAGAAACCCCGGAAGAAATGTTTAAACGCGTGGCGCGCGCCATCGCCTCCGCGGAAAAGGCCCACGGCAGGAATGAAAAAGATATCGCCGCCCTGGAAGATTCATTTTTCCGTATGATGGTTTCTTTGGAGTTCCTGCCGAATTCTCCCTGCCTGATGAACGCGGGAAGGGAGTTAGGGCAGTTGAGCGCCTGTTTTACCCTGCCGATAGAGGACTCAATGGAGTCCATCTTCGAGACCCTCAAGGCCACCGCGATAATACATAAATCCGGAGGAGGCACCGGTTTTTCTTTTTCCCGCCTGCGTCCCAAGAATGCCGTGGTAAAGACCACCGGAGGCGTCGCTTCCGGGCCGGTCTCTTTTATGAAGGTCTATGACGCCGCTACCGAGGCCGTTAAACAGGGCGGGACCAGGCGCGGGGCGAATATGGGTATTTTAAGAGTGGACCATCCCGATATCCTGGAATTTATCTGCTGTAAAGAGAACAACAGGGAAATAAATAATTTCAACATCTCGGTGGCCATTACCGATGAATTTATGAAGAAAGTGGATAGCGGGGAGAATTACGATTTGATCGACCCCTATACCAAAAAGACCGTCAGCAGCGTCAATGCCAGGGAAGTCTTTGATCTGATAGTAAAACAGGCGCACAAGAACGGAGAGCCGGGGATAATCTTCATAGACCGTATAAATCAGTATAACCCTACTCCGAAACTCGGGATGATGGAGAGCACCAATCCCTGCGGTGAACAACCTCTTTTGCCTTACGAAAGCTGCGATCTGGGGTCGATAAATCTCGCGGTGATGTACCGCAAGGGCGCCTCCGGAGTTCTTGAAGTGGATTGGGAGCGCCTTAAGCGCACCGTCAGGCTTGGGGTGCATTTCCTGGATAACCTGATAGACGTCAACCGTTTTCCCCTCCCGGAGATAGAAAATGCCACCAAACAGACGCGTAAAGTAGGACTGGGCGTTATGGGGTGGGCGACTTTATTGGTGCGTCTCGGCCTGCCGTATAATTCCGAGAAAGCCGTGGCTTTGGCGGAGAAAGTGATGTCTTTCATACTTCAGGAAGCGCTTGCCAAATCGGAAGAGCAGGCCGCGATAAAAGGGGTTTTCCCTTCTTTCAAGGGGAGTATTTACGATTCAGTTAAAGATAACGGACGGAAACTGCGCAACGCCACTTTAACCACGATCGCGCCCACCGGGACCATCAGCATTATCGCCGGTCCGTGTTCTTCCGGCATAGAACCTATGTTCGCCGTAGCGTATTACCGCAATGTTATGGATAACGACAAGCTTTTTGAAGTGGATCCGCTTTTCGAAGAAGCGGCCAGGGCGCGCGGTTTCTACAGCAAAGAGTTGATGCAGGAAGTCGCCGAGCATTCTTCGCTGCGCGACGTCAAGGGCATTCCCGAGGATGTGAAGGCAGTTTTCGTCACCGCCCACGATATTTCCCCGGAATGGCATGTGCGTATGCAGGCGGCATTCCAGAAGTATGTGCATAACGCCACTTCAAAAACCGTGAATTTTCCGCACGACGCCGATGTGGAGTCGGTGCGTAAATCCTATATGCTGGCTTTTGAGCTGGGATGCAAGGGGATCACGATTTACCGCGACGGCAGCAGGGAAGAGCAGGTTTTGAATGTCGGAGGCAAGGACGGCGGCAAGGCCGCTTGCGAAAAGACCGCTGCGCAGTCCTGCGAGCCGGACGGGATAGCTCCGCGTCCCAGGCCGGAAGTGATTCAGGGGACTACCACGAAGGTGGCCACCGGATGCGGCAATCTTTACGTAACCATTAACATAGACCAGGACGGGAAACCGTTCGAGCTTTTTACCCAAATGGGTAAAGCCGGCGGATGCGCTTCTTCGCAGCTGGAAGCGGTCGGCAGGCTGGTTTCGCTGGCGTTCCGCTCCGGTATAGAAGTTAAGGCTATTATAGCGCAATTGAGGAATATCCGTTGCCCCAGCCCTTCCTGGGAAAAAGGCCAGAGGATCTTTTCCTGCGCCGACGCTATTGCGCGGGTGGTGGAAAAACGCCTCTCCGCCGGCGCCGTTCCTTCATCCGTACCGCAGGCGGAAACGGACGTTTTCCTGAATCAATCCTGCGGAGAAGAAATCCCGGTCAGCGATAAACCCCGCGGCGAGATCGTCGGTGTCTGTCCGGACTGCGGAGGCGCCCTTTGGCATGAAGAAGGTTGTATGAAATGCCAGGCCTGCGGTTTCTCGAAGTGTTGAGATAAGCCCTCCTTTTTAACTGCGCTTGGATTCCGATGCCGCGGATAGCGGCCAACTATCCGCGGCATCGTTTTTCTATAAGACTCCTAAGGCAATAGAGCGTATGCCGCGCAAATTAACGCCGGACGGAGCGTATTCTACAAGATGAACAGCGATTATGATGTTATAGTTGTAGGTGCCGGACATGCCGGGATCGAAGCGGCTTTGGCCGCCTCCCGGATGGGATGCCGCTGCCTGATGCTGACCATGGATGCCGGGAACATCGGCTTGATGAGCTGCAATCCCGCTCTCGGCGGGGTCGGCAAGGGGCAATTAGTCCGGGAAATAGACGCTCTCGGCGGAGAAATGGGAAAAGCCGCCGATGCCTGCGCCCTCCAGTTCAGGGTCTTGAACGCATCCAAAGGTCCCGCAGTGCAATCATCGCGCGCGCAGATAGACAAGGAAGAGTACCGGCGGTATATGCGCGCGGCGGTCGGAAAGCAGGAACGGCTCCAGATCAAGGCCCTGGAAGCGGCGGCCGTGATAATTGAGTCGGGAAAGTGCCGCGGTATCCGCGCTGCCTCCGGAGAAGAGCTGCCGGCGAAAGCGGTTGTTCTCTGTCCGGGTACTTTTACCGAAGGGTTGATACATATAGGGCTGAGGAGTTTTCCCGGCGGGCGCATAAACGAACCCGCGTCTACGGGACTGGTCGCTTCTTTAAGGTCGGCAGGGCTGAAAACATTGCGTTTTAAGACAGGCACCTGCCCGCGGATCAGGCGCAGCAGTATAGATTATTCCTCTTTGACGGCGCAGGAAGGCGATGCCGGGCCCAGGCCGTTCTCCTTTTCTTCTTCGGCGGTCAACCGGCGGCAAATGCCCTGTTATATCACACACACCAACAGCGATACTCACAGGATCATCAGGGATAACCTGGACCGTTCTCCGCTTTATACCGGACGCATACACGCTGCCGGAGTAAGATATTGCCCTTCTATCGAGGATAAGATCGTGAAGTTTGCCTCGAAGGAACGCCACCAGGTTTTTCTGGAACCGGAAGGCAGGGAGAGCGAGGAGATTTATCCGAACGGTCTTTCCACCAGCCTGCCGGAAGACGTGCAATTACTTATGCTGCATTCCGTCAAAGGGCTGGAAAAGGCGCAAGTGATCAGGCCGGGTTACGGTATAGAACATACTGTCGTCGAGCCGACGCAGCTTTACCCTACCCTTGAGACCAAGGATATCGCCGGTCTTTATCTGGCGGGCCAGATCAACGGCACTACCGGTTATGAGGAAGCAGGCAGCCAGGGGCTTCTCGCGGGTATCAATGCCGCTTTAAAAGTCAGGGGAGAGCCGGTTTTTATCCTGGACCGGTCCAGCAGTTATATAGGCGTGCTTGTGGATGATCTGACCACCAAGGGGACCCCGGAACCATACCGTATGTTCACCTCCCGAGTGGAATATAGATTGATCCTGCGGGAAGATAATGCCGATATCAGGCTTTCTCCCGAAGGTTATCGTCTGGGCCTGGTGTCGAAAGAGGCTTTTCTCCGGGTGGAAGAACGTGCGGAAGCTTTGGCCTCCGGCAGGGACCGTCTGCGCCGCTGCCGTGTCAATCCTTCAGCCAAGAATCAGGCATTGATGGAAGCCCGCGGGCTGCAGCCTCTGGATAAGAGCGTATCCGCGGAAGATCTTTTAAAAAGGCCGGGGGTGGATTTTTCTCTTTTAGAGGAAATTGGCATAGACCCGGGGAAAATAGCCCCTTCCGCGCGCGGCCTTATCGAAACGGAGATCAAATACGCGGGATTTATCAGGCGGCAGGAGTCCGAGGTGCAGCGTTTCCGTAACCTGGAGAGAATAAAAATTCCCGAAGGCATAGATTACAAGTCTATATGCGGGCTCTCGCGGGAGATCGGCGAGAAACTTACCGTTTTCAGGCCGGTAAATCTGGGGCAGGCCTCCCGCATCTCGGGAGTTACCCCGGCGGCGGTATCTTTACTTATGGTTTACCTGAAAAAGTTCGGCACTTCGGAGACTGCGCCTCCGGGCGGTAAGCGCAGCAAAGGGGAACGGAAAGGAAAAGTTATTTCCTGTGAATAAGGAATACGCGGATTTGAAGGATTTTTGTTCTTTCTGGGGCGCGGATCTGTTCGGAATTTCCGACATCTCCGGGGATAAAGAAGATTACGCGATCGCTCCCGCGGTCAAGGCGAAGCTTTCCAGGGCCGTGTGCGTGGGCGTCGCTTTGTCCTCGACGGTGCTGGAAGAAGTGGAACAGAATCCGACAAAACTCTATTTTCATCATTACCGGAGCGTGAACATTTTTCTGGACCAGTTATGCCTGCGTATCTGCCGTTATCTGGAGAACAAAGGCTGCCTGGCTATGCCGATACCGGCGACGCAGATCACCGATTGGGAGAAGCAGCGCGCGCATCTTTCGCATAAGGGCGTGGCCGTGGCGGCAGGGGTGGGCTGGATAGGCAGGAACAACCTGCTGGTCACTAAAAAGTTCGGCAGCAGGGTAAGGCTCGCCACAGTGCTTACCGATATGCCTTTGCCGGCGGACTCTCCCTGTAAGGAAGATTGCGGGACCTGCCGCGCATGCGTAGCGCGTTGTCCGGCCGGGGCTATAAAAGAGTCTCCGGCGGATTTCGATCATCTGAAGTGTTTTGAGAAACTCAAGGAATTCTACAGGGCCAGGCTGGCAGAGCAATATATTTGCGGGGTGTGCGTGAGGTCTTGCGGCGGAACTGCCGGAAGGTGATCCCTGCGGCGCCGGCGGAATGTTTCCGGGGTTGACCTTATAAATAGCGGATGTTATAATATATAAATTATAAACGATGAAAGCAGCCATTGAACGCTGGATACAACGGCAGATCAAGAACGCGGGCGCAAAAGGCGCGCTTGTGGGATTAAGCGGAGGGCTGGATTCTTCGGTTGTCGCCGCGCTGCTGAAGTCTTCGCTGGGCGGCGCTAAGGTCCTGGCATTGATTTTACCGGTGAACAGCTGCCGGCAGGATACGGAAGACGCCGGCTTGATAGCCGCCAAGTTCAGTCTGCCGTCGGTGACGGTCGATCTTTCCGATATTTATGACTGCTGGCTGAAAAAGATGGCTCTTCCTTCCGGCGCCGGAACGGAGAATTGCCGGAAAAGGACAGCGGAAGCCAATCTAAAGTCCAGATTGAGGATGTCCGCGTTTTATTATTATGCCAACCGCCTGAATTATTTAGTCTGCGGGACAAGCAACCGTTCCGAGATAATGACCGGTTATTTCACTAAATACGGCGACGGCGCGGCCGATATTCTTCCCATCGGCGGGCTGTTAAAATGCCAGGTGCGCTCCCTGGCGGCAGAATTGGGAATACCGCAGCGCATTATAGATAAGCCTCCCAGCGCCGGGCTTTGGCCGGGGCAAACCGATGAAGCGGAAATGGGAGTGACTTACGGGGAGATCGACGCGGTGCTGGCCGCGGCGGAGGGAGAAAGACCGGATTGCCGGGCTGAAGCCGCGTCCCGCGTTAAGAAAATGCGGCGGCTGTCGGAGCATAAAAGAACTCCGGCCGGGATCTTCATTCCTCCTTGCGTAAGGAAAGGCCGGTAAAGGGAAGTTCCGCAGTATTACTTTGTGAGTCTATTCTTCCGGTGTTCAGCCCTGCGAAGCTAAAGGCCGGATTTTGGGCCGGCAGGATAACCAATTCAGGAAAGAGGTGCGCTATGGATGAGATACTCGAGATACTTGAGAAGAACGGCAGGGCGACCGCCGAAGAAATTTCCAGGATGCTGCGTAAAAAACCCGAAGCCGTGCGCAAGGCCATCAATAAATACGAAAAAGACGGGATCATCCTGAGCTATAAAGCAGTGATCAACAAAGAGATGGTAAAATACAATAATTCCGGAGTGCGCGCGCTCATTGAAGTGAATATTACCCCGCAGAAAGATCTGGGATTCGATAAAATAGCGGAGAGGATCTATTCTTTTCCGGAAGTCAGCAGCTGCTATCTGATTTCCGGTACTTACGACCTGCTGCTGATCATTGAAGGCAAGGACCTGCATACCGTCTCCAAGTTCGTTTCCGAGAAACTGGCTCCGATGGAGAACGTCCGCGGCGTAGTAACGCATTTCCTCTTGAAGAAATACAAGGAGGACGGGATTGTGCTTAAGCGGGTTGAGGAAAACGAACGTATTGCCATATCGTATTGACCGCAGCGCAGAATTCACCGGTTTTAGAACCCGGGGAGATTTAATTCCCGGTTAAGGAGCAAAAGTGTCCGATAAACGCGGCAACAGCCGGAAAATATCCAGCAAAGTAGAAGAAATGCAGCCTTCGGGTATCAGGGTGTTCTTCGACCTTGTCCTCGGGATGAAAGACGTTATTTCCCTGGGAGTCGGCGAACCGGATTTCGTTACCCCCTGGCAGATAAGAGAAGCCGGTATTTATTCCCTGGAGAGCGGATTCACGTCATATACTTCCAATAAAGGTCTGGTAAAGCTGCGGATGGGCCTGCAGCAATATCTTAAAAAGAGGTACGGACTGTTTTATTCGCATGACGATCAGATACTCATCACCGTGGGGGTAAGCCAGGGCGTGGACCTGGCGCTGCGCGCCGTAGTCAATCCCGGAGACAGGATACTGGTCCCGACCCCGGCATACGTATGTTACGCGCCCCTGGCAGAACTGGCCGGCGGGACCGCTGTGTGCCTGGATACGTCAGCCGACGGATTTAAACTGACCCCGCGCGTGCTGGAATCGGCGTTGTCGGTCCCGGCCAAAGCGCTGCTGTTTAATTATCCCTGTAATCCCACGGGGGTCTCCTACACTTTGCGGGAACTAAAAGAACTGAACAGGATATTGCTGAAGCATAAAGTGATGTGCATCAGCGACGAGATTTACGCCGATCTTACTTACGACTTCGAGCATACCGCGTTCGCTTCCCTGCCGGGCGCGAAAGAGAACACGCTTTTGCTGAACGGATTCTCCAAGAGTTACGCAATGACCGGCTGGCGGATAGGATATGCCTGCGGGACTAAGGAAGTTATCGCGGCGATGACCAAGATCCATCAGTATATGATGCTCTGCGCGCCGATCATGTCCCAGATGGCGGCTTGCGAAGCTTTGCAAACAGGGAATGATTCGGTGGCGGAGATGAAGAGGGAATACCGGCGCAGGCGCGCTTTCATAGTCGACGGATTGAACAGCCTGGGGCTTGATTGTTCGCTGCCGCAGGGCGCGTTTTACGCCTTCGCCTCTGTCAGGAAAAGCGGGCTGTCTTCTATGGAGTTCTGCCGCCGTCTTTTGCAGGACGAGAAAGTAGCGGTTGTTCCGGGTACGGCTTTCGGGAAGAACGGTGAAGGCTATGTGCGTATTTCCTACGCCGCGAGTATGGAGAAAATCAAAGAAGCTTTAAGCAGGATGCAAAGTTTCCTGGAAAAAATCAAGAAATAAAGCGGGTCTTTATGCAGTCGTGGTCCGGCAAGCGCAGGATCCGGAGGATTATTATGGCGAAAATAACCAAGAAAGAAATAATGAAACTGGTAAAAGAGAAAGATATCCGGTTTATCCGGCTCTGTTTTACCGATGTTCTCGGCTTTCTTAAAGGTTTCGCCATTACGGTCGACGAGTTGGAGCGCGCGCTTGAGGAAGGAATGGGTTTCGACGGTTCTTCCGTGGAGGGGTTTGCCAGGATAGAAGAATCGGATATGATCGCCCGACCCGATCCGGACACTTTCGCGGTCATTCCCTGGAGTTCCCAGGACAAGCATCTGACCGCCAGGATGTTCTGCGACATATACGAGCCGGGCGGCAGGCCTTTTGAAGGAGATCCGCGTTATATACTCAAACGCAATGTTGCGGCAGCCGGGGAATTAGGTTATACCTATTGCGTCGGTCCCGAACTGGAATATTTCTACTTCAGCAATTCGTCCTCTCCGCAGCCCCTGGATAACGGCGGTTATTTCGACCTTGTCCCTCTGGATGTGGCGCAGGACCTGCGCAGGGACACCATCGCCGCTTTGCAGGCCATGGGGATCACCGTGGAATACAGCCATCATGAAGTGGCTCCCAGCCAGCATGAGATAGACCTGCGTTACGGGGACGCGCTGACCATGGCGGATAATGTTATGACTTACCGCCTGATCGTCAAAGAGATCGCGCGCAAGCACGGCGTATACGCCACTTTTATGCCTAAACCTATTTACGGGATCAACGGTTCGGGTATGCATGTGCACCAGTCGTTGTTTAAAGGCAATAAGAACGCCTTCTTCGATCCCGCGGAAAAATACCATCTTTCCGCCGTCGGCAAAGCGTACACCGCCGGGTTATTACAGCACGCCCGGGAGATCACCTCCATTACAAGCCAGTGGGTGAATTCTTACAAGAGGCTGGTCCCGGGATACGAAGCGCCGGTGTATATCTGCTGGGCGCAGATGAACCGTTCCGCTCTTATCCGCGTGCCGATGTACAAACCGGGAAAAGAGAAAGCCACGCGTATAGAATACCGTTCTCCGGACCCTGCGTGCAACCCGTATCTGGCTTTTTCGGTTATGCTCGCCTGCGGCCTCGAGGGGGTCAGAAAAGGCTATAAACTGTCTGCTCCGGCCAACGATAATATTTATCATATGGAGGAAGCGGAGAGGAAACAGCACGGTATTGATTCTTTGCCGGATGATCTCCTTGAAGCCATACATATCACCGAGAAGAGCAAGATCGTAAAAGAAGCCCTGGGCGCCAAACTCTTCGAGTTCTTCATACGCAACAAAAAAATGGAATGGGATGAATACAAAGCGCAGGTCACGCAGTATGAGATAAACAAATATCTGCCGATACTTTAACCGGCGCGGTTTAACCGGCCGTCACAACCATAGGGAAGAAAGCTAAAATGACCGTAAAAAAGAAAAGCGAACGTTCAGCCGCGGGGAAGAAAGACAATTACCAGATTTATTTGAAGCAGATAAACGCCCTCGCGAGAGTGGCCAGTTTGATCAGTTCAGGGATGTATCTGGAAGAACTGCTTAAGCTTATAGTGCACGTTACTGCGGAAGTTATGCAGTCCAAGATATGTTCTTTAATGCTGCTGGATCCGGAGACTAAGGAACTGGTGATCAAGGCCACCCAATCTATCTCGGAAAAGTACAACAAAAAGCCCAATATAAAACTTGGAGAGGGGATAGCGGGTCTGGTCGCCAAAGAGAACAAACCCATTTGTTCTAAAGACGTCAGGGAGGATAAGAGATATGTTAACCGGGAAGTGGCCAGGACGGAAGGGATCGTCTCTCTGGCCAGCGTTCCGCTGGCGGTAAAAGGCAAAGTGATCGGCGTGTTGAATTGTTATACTTCCGAGGAACATGAATTCAGCCCGGCGGAACTGGATATCCTTACCGCGGTTGCCGCGCAGGCGGCGACAGCCATAGAGAACGCGGAATTAGATTTGAGGGCGCGCAGCGCGGAAGAGGCCCTGCAGACCCGCAAGCTCGTGGAGCGCGCGAAAGAAATACTTTCCCAGGAGGCGAATATGCTGCCTTCCGAAGCGTTCAGGCTGATACAGAAACAGAGTATGGATAAACGCAAGACGATGAGGGAGATCGCCGAGGCGATAATCCTCGCCAAGGATATCCGTTCCTGAAGTCCGGGGAAGTCTTGAGATCCGCATTTGGGAAGACGCAGTAATTTCCCTTGACCGTCCGCCGGTTAAGGCATATAATAAAAAACTCAAGTTACTGCCGGTGACGGCAGTGCGCTATTACATTAATTCTTTATATACGCAGCGCACAGAGCAATCGAGAATCGAAAATATATAGGAAAAACGTTTCGATTGCAGTCAAATTTCGACTTTCGATTATCAGGAACTTATGTAACAATGCAGCAGCGGATCGGATTTAATTCATTTTAACATCAAGGAGTATGGCGAAATGTCTAAGATCAAGAAAGTCTTCGCGCGTCAAATACTGGATTCGCGCGGTAACCCTACGGTGGAAGTGGATGTTCTGTTGGATTCCGGGATAATGGGCAGGGCCGCGGTCCCTTCCGGTGCCTCGACAGGAGAAAAAGAAGCCTTGGAATTAAGGGACGGCGACAAGAGCCGTTATCTCGGTAAAGGAGTGCTCAAGGCCGTCAATAACGTCAATACTTCCATAGCCAAAGCCGTGAAGAATTTACCGGCCGATTTCAAAGCCGTTGATAAGGTTTTGATCGCCCTGGACGGCACCGAAAACAAGGGGAACCTGGGAGCAAATGCCATTCTGGGCGTTTCGATGGCGGTCGCCAAGGCCGCGGCAGCAGACGCCGGCAAGCCGCTGTATAAATTCCTCGGGAAAGGCAAGGGCATTACCCTTCCCGTCCCGCTGATGAACATTCTCAACGGCGGTATGCATGCCGATAACAACCTTGATATCCAGGAATTTATGATAATGCCGGCGGGCGCCCCTTGTTTCAGCGAAGCGCTGCGTATGGCCACTGAAGTTTTTCATTCGTTGAAATCGCTGTTAAAATCCCGCAGCCTTTCCGTTTCCGTGGGCGACGAGGGCGGATTTGCGCCTTCCCTGAAATCAAACGAAGAAGCGCTGCAATTGATAATGCTGGCCATTGAGAAAGCGGGTTACAAACCCGGTAAAGACATTTATCTGGCGCTTGACTGCGCTTCGAGTTCTTTCTATAAAGACGGGAAATATTCTTTCGAGGGCGGGCTCAAGACATCGCAGGAGATGACCGCCGTTTACGCGGCATGGCTGGCGAAGTATCCGCTGGTCTCCATGGAAGACGGGCTTTCCGAGCATGACTGGGACGGCTGGCGGGAGTTGACCGCTAAACTCGGTAAGAAGATGCAGCTTGTGGGAGACGATGTCTTTGTGACCAACCCGTCTATTTTCGCCAAGGGTATCTGCGAGGGGATAGGCAACGCTATTCTGGTAAAGGTCAACCAGATAGGTTCCCTTTCCGAGACCCTGCAGGTCATCGAGATGGCGGCGAAGAATAAATACGGGGCGATAATTTCCCACCGTTCCGGAGAGACCGAAGATACGACGATCGCGCATATCGCGGTAGCCACTAATGCCGGGCAGATCAAGACGGGTTCTCTTTCCAGGACGGACAGGGTATGTAAATATAACGAATTGCTGAGGATCGAAGAAGAACTCGGCGACAGGGCGGTTTACGCCGGCAGGGCCTGGAAGAAGTAAGCATGTATGTTGAGAAAGGCGTTTTGTCTATTCGGAATAACGGTTTTTCTGGTGATCCTGTTCTTGCCCGGATACACCAGGCTGCAGGAATTGAAGGATAAGAACCGGGATTTGGGCGCCAAGATCAAGCGCCTGACCATTGAGAACGCCTTGCTGGAAGAAGAATTGAAACGTATTGAAAGCGACCCTGTATACCAGGAGAGATTGGCCAGGGAAAAACTCGGCGTAGTGCGTAAAGGTGAAATACCGGTAAAGATCGTACCGGATAGCGAACAACCGGCTAATCCGGAAAGATAGATTCGCGGGGTGGAGCAGTCTGGTAGCTCGTCAGGCTCATAACCTGAAGGTCAGAGGTTCAAATCCTCTCCCCGCAACCAATAAGTAAGACACCCGCCCGGCTAAAGGGCGGGTGTTTTTCTGACTGCAAGAGGAGAGTGGCGAGCAAATGGTCTTTTTATTAAAATTCGCGCTTAGCGTGACCTCTCTGGTGTTGGTGGCGCAGATCTGCCCCGGCATAAGCATTATTAATTGGCAGGCCGCCCTTGCCGCCGCCGTCGTGCTCGCCCTCTTGAATATCTTCCTTAAGCCTATACTTGTTTTTCTCACCCTTCCGATAAATATGCTTAGTTTCGGGCTGTTCACTTTTTTCATAAACGGATTGTTGTTTTACGCGGTCTCGCGCATCGTCTCCGGCTTTCTGGTGAACAATTACGGCAGCGCTCTGCTGGGCGCGTTCCTGTATAGTATAATCAATCTGCTTTTGAACGTTTTCTTCAGCAACAGCCGTAAGAATAATGACAGGCGTCCGCCCGCAAGGAGCGGCCCCGGAAAGGACGTCATAGACGTTGAGGCGAAAATAGAAGCTTGACAAACAAGGACGATATGATATAATTTAATTACATTACGAAGGCGTAATAAACAAAGGCGTTTGCGGTAACAGAGCAAATGCCTTTTTTGTTTAATGAGGGGATAAAGGGGTCCTGAAAGCTGTTTCTTAAGCCTTCAGGATTTTTTTTAGGATGGAGTTATGGAAAAGACGGCTTTAGCGCAGATCAATTGCCTGGTGGGCGGGATGGCGGAGAATGCCGCCAGGATCCTGGAATTCAGCCGGCTCGCGGCAGACTCGGGGAATAAGATCGTCATTTTTCCGGAATTGGCCGTTACCGGATACCCCCCGGAGGACTTGTTGTTGAAACCATCTTTTGTGGCGGAGAATCTGCAGCAGCTTAAAAGAATCGCCTCTTCCACCGGAGATATTATCACTATTTTCGGGTTTGTAGATACCGACGGCGAAAGGCTGTATAACGCCGCCGCAGTCGCGGTCCGGGGGCAATTAGCCGGGGTATACCGCAAAATACATCTTCCTAATTACGGTGTTTTCGACGAGAAGCGTTATTTTGCCCCCGGGAAGGACGCGGCGGTATTCAAGATAGACGGGATATCTTTGGGGGTGAGTATCTGCGAGGATATCTGGCATAAATCAGGCCCGGTGTACGCGCAGGCGAAGTCGGGAGCCGGGATGCTGGTGAATATCAGCGCTTCCCCTTATCATATCGGCAAGATCGGCGAACGCAGCAGGACGCTTTGCAGCTGCGCGGCGGACTGCGGCGTGCCGATAGCTTATGTCAATCTCGTCGGAGGGCAGGATGAACTGGTGTTTGACGGCAGGAGTATGTTTGTTTCCGCCTCCGGCGAGGTCGTTTCCTGCGCCGGAGCGTTTAAAGAAGAACTATTCAGTTTCAAGTCCGCGGCCGTTTGTCCTCCGGCGCCATCTTTGACGGAAGAAGAAGAGGTTTATTCCGCTTTGACGCTGGGATTAAAGGATTACGCGGTGAAGAACGGTTTTAAGAAGGCGGTTTTGGGTTTGAGCGGAGGGATAGATTCCGCCCTTACCGCGGCGCTGGCGGCCGACGCTCTCGGCAGTGAGAATGTTACCGGGGTATTTCTGCCGACGCGCTATACCTCTAAACAATCGCATGATGACGCTTGCGAGTTGTCGCGCAGGCTGGGTATCGATTTCCGGAAAATATCGATCGAGCCGTTATTCCGGCTTTATCTATTAAGTCTTGATGAACAATTCAGCGGTCTGCCTCGGGATTGCACGGAAGAGAACCTGCAGGCGCGTATACGCGGGGCGCTCTTGATGGCTTTGTCCAACAAATTCGGCTGGCTTGTTCTGGCTACGGGGAATAAATCGGAGATGAGCGTGGGATATTCCACTATCTACGGCGACCTGGCCGGAGGATTCGCCGTCCTGAAAGATGTGCCGAAGACGCTCGTTTACAGGCTGGCGGAATACCGTAATAGTATCGCTGCCGTCATCCCTGAAAGCATAATCGTCCGCGAGCCCACCGCGGAATTAAGCCCGGGGCAGAAGGACAGCGACAGCCTGCCGCCTTACTCTGTGCTGGATCCGATACTGAAGTTATACGTGGAAGAGGACGCCTCGGCGCAGGAGATTATCGCCGCCGGTTTCCGCGGGAACGATGTGCGCAGGGTGATCTCTCTGGTGGACAGCAGCGAATACAAACGCCGCCAGTCCCCTCCGGGCATTAAGATCACTCCCAGGGCGTTCGGGAAAGACAGAAGAATGCCGATCACCAACGCTTACGACGGAGAAAAACCATGAGTTACCCTGAACTTCTGAAAAGACTTTCTCCGCGCCTTAAGGGAATAACCCATAAGCTTAACGGCAAATACACGTTTTTTAACGAAGAGGACCTTTTTCAGGAAGCGGCTATCCGCCTCTGGCAGGAATTCGAGCGCGGCAGGCTCTCCGATAAGACCGATAGCTATATTCTGCAGGGATGTTATTTTCATCTGAAGAATTACATAAGAAAGACCTATGACAAAAAGAACACATTGAGCCTGGAGGAGATGCTTACCGATAATGATTCAGGCGAGGATAGATTGTCCTGCCTTGCCTCCCCGGCACCGTTTGAATATCTGCATGCTCATATTATGGAAGAAGAGATGCACTCCGTCTGCCGCGATAAAAGGGAAAAAATCATATTCAGGTTGAGTTTTCAGGGCCTTACCGTAAGAGAGATCGCCGCTAAACTCGGGATTTCTCACGTGCTGGTGGTGAGGCTGCGCAAGAGGATAAGAGAAAAGCTGCTTTTCCTGACGGCGGAAAATTGAAGTGTTACCAAAAAAGGCTTTTTTCTACTTGTAGTAATATAGGCACAGTGATGTGTATAATGACTCGGCGGTAATTTTGAGTCGGATTAATTTAATAGGATAATAAGACAGAGGCGTCTTGCTGCAGGTTGTTATCGGCCCGCGGTGAGACGCTTTTTATTTTTACCAGTAATTTCACCGGGAAGGAGGTGTGGGAATGAAAAAAATAGAAGCCGTGATCAGGTCGGAGAAAGTCGGTGATGTGCGTAAAGCTTTGGATAAAACCTGTTTCTCGGGGTTAATGCTTACTCAAATAGACGGCCACGGTAAACAGAAGGGAACGATGCAGGAATGGCGGGGCGACGTCTACCGGGTGGGGATCCTTCCCAAGACAAAGGTAGAGATAGTCGCCGAGGATAAAGACGTGGATGCGATAGTCGGCGCGATTATGGACGCTGCCAGGACCGGAGAGATCGGCGACGGCAAGATATTCGTGTACGCGGTGGAAGAGGTCTACCGTATCAGGACCGCGGAAAAAGGCAGCTCCGCGTTGTTATAATTCAATCAACAACTCTTGAAAGGAGGACAAATGAATTCCGGTGATACAGCATGGGTTTTAGTTTCTTCGGCGCTGGTAATGTTAATGACCCCGGGGCTGGCTTTTTTCTACGGGGGTATGGTGCGTAAAAAGAACGTGCTTAGCATATTGATGCAGTGTTTTATAGTTCTTTGTCTTTTGAGCGTGCAGTGGGTGCTTTATGGATACAGTATTTCTTTCGCCCCCGGTGACGGGTTCTGGGGAGGATTTAAATGGGCGGGGCTTACCGGCGTAGGACTGGAGCCTTATTCAGACTACGCGGCCACCATACCGCACCAGGCCTTTATGATATTTCAGGCGATGTTCGCCATCATAACCCCTGCGTTGATATTAGGAGCGTTTGCCGAAAGGATGAAGTTTTCGTCTTTCCTGGTTTTTATACTTCTTTGGGCGACTTTCGTGTATGGCCCGGTCTGCCACTGGGTCTGGGGAATGGGCGGATGGTTGAGGAAACTCGGCGCCTTGGATTTTGCAGGAGGAACGGTCGTGCATATCAACGCCGGGATAGCGGCTTTAGCCACCGCGATAGCTATCGGGCGGCGTAAAAACCTCGATAAGAATGTTCCGGCTCCGCATAATATGCCGTTCGTTATCCTGGGAACTGCTTTATTATGGTTCGGCTGGTTCGGTTTCAACGCCGGCAGCGCGCTGGCGGCAAACGGTCTGGCAGTCAATGCTTTCGTGGTCACCAATACCGCGGCGGCGGCAGCCGGATTGAGCTGGGCATTGATAGAATGGATCAAGAACGGGAAACCGACCATCTTCGGAGCGGCCAGCGGCGCCGTAGCCGGATTGGTCGCCATTACTCCCGCGGCGGGGTTTGTGAGCGTTATCCCGGCCATCATTATCGGCGTACTGGTGAGCGTTTTCTGTTTTATCGCCGTAAGCATACTCAAGCCGAAGTTCGGTTACGATGATTCCCTCGACGCTTTCGGCGTGCATTGCGTAGGCGGTGTCTGGGGCGCCCTGGCAACGGGTTTATTCGCTTCCAAACTGGTAAACCCTGCCGGAGCGGACGGCCTGTTTTTCGGCAACCCGCAGCAGTTCCTGATCCAGATTGCGGCTGTCGCGGTCACTCTCGTCTATTCTTTCGTAGTCAGCATGGTCATTTACAAGATAGTTGACTTTGTAATGGGCGTGCGCGTCAGCGAAAAAGAAGAGGCGATCGGCCTTGACTTGACGCAGCATCACGAAAGAGCCTATACAATCTTGGAATAATTGCTTATAAGGAGGGATAGATGAAGCTTGTAATCGCGATAATCCAGCCGGATAAACTGGAAGAAGTGAAAGAAGAACTCTATAAATCGGAGATCAACCTGATCACGGTCAGCGAGGTCCTCGGGCATGGCCGCCAGAAAGGAGTTACCGAGTTCTACCGCGGGGCAAAAGAAACCGGTAACTTGTTAAGGAAGATCCGCCTTGAGATAGCCGTGAACGACAGTTTCCTCGAACCGACTATCAAGGCGATCGTGGCCGGCGCCAAGAGCGGGGAAACCGGGGACGGAAAGATATTCGTGCTGGATATGAAAGACTGCGTGCGTATCCGGACCGAAGAGCGCGGTTCTCCGGCTATTGGGTGAAAAGATAGAAGGACGAAGTATAGGGTATATGGTTCAGTATTGTTATTCTTGCGGTTTCACGTTGATTACAAGAAAGATGGGCTTGACACTGGAAGAACAGGGGTATATAATAACATTCGTTCACCCTTAATATTGGGTTGGCGGATACCGGCAGTGAAAAATAATCAGAATAACTGTTACCAAGCCCGGCCGATCTTTACTTGTATAAATAAGGCACATCGTGGTGCCGCAAAATTAAGCGAAATATGAACAGAGGCGTTCAGGATAACCGCCGCAGGCGGTTTGAATGGACGCCTCTTTTTACATCCGGATCATCCTCGGGAAGAGTTTTAATAAGTAACGCAAGGAGGAACAAATGAGCATAAGGCAGGAAGTCTTACTTAAAATCAAAAGCGCGGAACTGGACAAAGTCGGCTCCCCGAAGAATGTGTCTTCTTATTTCGGAGAGAATACTTTCAGCCTGGAGGCGATGAAGAAACATATCTCCGGGGACACCTTTGAAGCGTTCAAGACCTGGATGAATGAGGGCAAGACCATCACCAAGGAACAGGCCGATGAGATCGCCAACGCTATGAAAGACTGGGCGATCGCTAAAGGCGCCAGTTATTATACGCACTGGTTCCAGCCGATGACCGGCCTTACTGCGGAGAAACACGATAGTTTTATTTCTTTCACCGGACCCGGCAAGGTCATCGAAAAGTTCTCCGGGAATAAATTGATCCAGGGGGAGCCGGATGCTTCAAGTTTTCCCTCGGGAGGGATCCGCGCTACCTTCGAAGCGCGCGGTTACACCGCCTGGGATCCTTCCAGCCCCGCATTCATCATTGAAAGCACGCTGGGCAAGACACTTTGTATACCGACCATCTTTATTTCTTATCATGGGGAGGCGCTGGATAAGAAACTGCCCTTGCTGCGTTCCGACGAGGCTTTGAACAAATCGGCCCTGGGTTTGCTGAAACTGTTCGGCCATAAAGACGCCAAAAAGGTGTTTTCCACCTGCGGACCGGAACAGGAGTATTTCCTGATAGACAAGAATTATTACAACCTGCGCCAGGATCTGATCATGACCGGCAGGACGCTGATCGGAGCCCCCTCGCCGAAAGGGCAGCAGCTGGAAGACCAGTATTTCGGGACGATCAAAGAACGCGTGATCAATTTTATGTTCGAGGTAGCCGAGGAGGCTTATAAATTAGGCATACCGGTGGTTACGCGTCATAACGAAGTTGCCCCGCACCAGTATGAGTTCGCCCCGATCTTTGAAGAATCTAATATCGCCGCCGATCACAACCAGTTGTTGATGGAGACTATGAAAAAGGTGGCCTTGAGGCACGGGATGGTCTGCCTTTTGCACGAAAAGCCGTTCGCAGGCATCAACGGAAGCGGCAAGCATCTTAACTGGTCGCTGGCGGACGACAAAGGGAATAACCTGCTTAATCCAGGGCAGACACCGGAAGATAATCTGCAATTCCTGGCCGTGCTGGCCGCGGTCTTAAGAGCGGTATATATCCATTCTGACTTATTGCGCGCTTCAGTGGCCATGGCCGGCAATGAGCACCGCCTGGGCGCGAATGAAGCCCCTCCGGCGATCATCAGCGTGTTCCTGGGGGCGCAGTTGACCGGGATCCTGGATATGATAGAAAAAGGCGTGAAATCCAAAGTCTCCAAGAGCGATATTATAGACCTCGGTATCGGACGCCTGCCGAAATTCAATAAAGATACTACCGACAGAAACCGCACTTCGCCTTTCGCCTTCACTGGCGCCAAGTTCGAATTCCGCGCCGTGGGGTCCTCTCAGAATATCTCCACTCCGATCGCGATAATAAACACTATTATCGCCGAGAGCCTTGATTATGTCGCCGAAAAGATCAAGAAAGCGTCGAGCGGCGGGAAAGATTTCAATACCGCGGTACTGCAGGTTATTTCCGAAGTCGTCAAGGAGACCAAGAATATCCGTTTTGAAGGCAACAATTATGCCGCCGAATGGGTCAAAGAGGCTAAAAAACGCGGCCTTCCGAACGTGGCGAGCACTTATGAGGCGCTCGAGGCCCTTACCAAGGAAAAGAATATTCAGCTGTTCGAGAAATACAAAGTTCTTTCCAGGGAAGAACTTATCGCGCGTTACCATATCTGGATCCATATGTATAATCTGACTATCGAGATAGAAGCGAATACCTTGAAAGAGATGGTTAACGCCTCGGTGGTTCCTGCGGGTTACAAGTACGAGAAACTTCTCGCGCGCACGCTGCACGAACTGGTGAGCCTTACCAAATCCGCCTCTCTTAAACTCGATACTGCCGCTCTCAAAGCCAAGAAAGAGCATCTTGCCGAGATCGTCAGCAAGATATATTATGTCAGGCGCAATACCCTGGAAATGGATAAATTGCTTTCCAAAGCGGCTCAAGTCAGCGATGAGAAACGTTCGGCGCTGTATTTTAACGAACTTAAACCGTTGATGGAGCATATCCGCAGGCACGCGGATGAACTGGAGTGCGTGGTTTCGGACGACTCCTGGGATCTGCCGAAATACCGTGAAATGTTGTTCATAAAATAAGATCCGATCTTCGGCGCGGCCCGTATTCAAGAACGGGCCGCGCCGAAACATTAATATCCCGGAGGGAGAATGGGCCGGGGAGCTTTCCGCTGATTAATTGATTCGGTGAGTTGAAAACTTTGATCCCGGCGTTCCAAAAAAGTACGGCTTTCAGATAGCGCTTGGAACCGCCCGGGAGTCCGCCCGGAAGTCGAAAAAACACAGGACCCGCCGGGCTTATTTTTAAACGCCGATGCCTAATAGTTAGGCAGTCTCAGCCGCCGATGGTGAAAATGATAGCATTACTTATTTCCGGTAATGAAGAGAATGTTCTACAGGCTGTTTCCGAAGCTTTAAGCAAAACAGGCAATACCGCCATAAGCGTGGTAAAACAGGAGGGGATGGTAAAGATCCTGCAAAAAGGCGATATGGCGACGCTGGTTTCCCTGGAAGATAAAATACGGGAATTATCCAGACAGGTTTGCAGGGACAGTAAAGGCAGGGCATACAAATCTTTTCTGGATGCCGTGGAAAAACCTTTATTTGAGGAAGTGCTCAGCCGCACGGACGGCAACCAGATGAAAGCGGCGAGAATACTGGGGATAAACAGGAATACGATGAGGTCCAGAATAAAAAAATTAGGTCTTACTCCCGGAGTGTACAGGCAATGAATAAACGTCAGAAAGCTGAGGAATACGGACTTTACGACAGCAGGTTTGAACATGATTCCTGCGGGGTGGGGTTTGTCTGCGATATCAAAGGCAGGCAGACTCATAAGATCATCAGCCAGGGGCTGGAGATCCTGCGCAGGCTCTCGCACCGCGGCGCCACAGGGGCGGACCCTCTTACCGGAGACGGGGCCGGCATACTGGTTCAGCTCCCGGACGCTTTCTTCAGGAAGTGCGCCGGGTTTGATCTTCCCGTGTCCGGCAATTACGGCTGCGGTATGGTTTTTCTGCCGCGTTCCCCAAAACTCAGGGATTTATGCAAAAAGATCATTGCCGAAGAAACCGCCGGTTCAGGACTGCGCCTGCTCGGATGGCGGCAGGTCCCGGTGAACAGCCGCTCTATAGGCACGACGGCATTGAAAACGATGCCTTCCATCGAACAAGTATTCATCGGCGGCAAAGGTAAGAACTCGGGAGGGCTTGCCTTGGAGCGCGCGCTGTATATCCTGCGCCGCAAGATCGAGAACCGGGTCTGCGCGGTCTTACCCGCTGAAGACGGGGAATTGTTTTATATAAACAGCCTCTCCTGCCGGACTATTTCCTATAAAGGGCTGTTAATGCCGACACAAGTGGAAACATTCTTTCCCGACCTTACCGATGAGCGCGTGGCCTCAAGCCTTTGCCTGGTGCATTCCCGTTACAGTACCAATACATTCCCTTCCTGGGACCTGGCGCAGCCGTTCAGGTTCCTGGCGCATAACGGGGAAATAAATACCCTGCGCGGCAACATAAACTGGATGAAGGCGCGGGAGAGTTTGCTGAAAAGCCGCCGGCTGGGGGCCGATCTGAAGAAAATACTGCCGATCATCGTCCCCGGAGGCAGCGACTCGGCTTCTTTAGATAACCTTTTCGAACTCTTGACTCTTTCCGGGCGCAGCCTGGAACACTCTATGACTATGCTTATTCCGCCGGCCTGGGAAGGCGACGCCGCGCTGGAAGAACCAGTGCGGGATTTCTATAAATATCACGCCTGCCTGATGGAACCCTGGGACGGACCGGCGGCCGTGGCTTTCACCGACGGTTCCGCGATCGGCGCGGTACTCGACAGAAACGGCTTGAGGCCGGCCAGGTATATAATCACCCGGGGCGGCATGGCGATGATGGCTTCGGAAACCGGGGTCCTTGATATTCCTCCCGGTGAAATACTCAATGCCGGCAGGATCGAGCCCGGCAGGATGTTCCTGGTCGATACCGCAAGCGGCCGCATAGTTTCCGACGGAGAAATAAAGAAAAAGCTTGCCTGCGAACAGCCGTATTCCCGCTGGCTTAAGGAGAACCTGCAGGAATTCGATCCCATGCCTCCCGGAAAACAGGCCAAGGCCGGGGTTAACGAAAACGAGTTGTTCTCCTCTTTGAAAACATTCGGTTATACCAGGGAAGACCTGAAGGTGATCCTGGAACCGATGACGATAAACGCTGCCGAACCGGTCGGTTCGATGGGCAATGATACCCCGCACGCCGTCCTTTCGGAAAGGCCGCAGACGCTATTCAATTATTTCAAACAGTTGTTCGCCCAGGTCACCAACCCGGCCATTGATCCTATCCGTGAAGAATTGGTGATGAGCCTTTGGAGTTATCTCGGCCCCGGCGGCAACCTGCTGGAGGAGACTCCGGGGCAATGCCGTAAATTGCTGGTCAAGCATCCGGTGTTGACTATGGAGGAATTGACGCGGCTCCGCGGCATAAAGACAAAAGGTTTTAAAACAAAAACTATCCGTATTCTGTTCTCTCCCGGGGAAAAAGGCGGAATGCGCAGAGAATTGAAGAGGATCTGCCGGGAAGCGGAAGAAGCGATCAAGGACAAATACACTTTCCTGCTTTTAAGCGACAGGGGCGTTGACGCCGGTAATGCGGCGATACCTTCTTTGCTTGCCGTCGGCGCTTTGCACCACCACCTGGTCAGGAAAGCCAAAAGAAGCCGTATAAGTATCATCGTGGAAAGCGGTGAACCGCGCGAAGTGCACCATTTCGCGCTTCTTTTCGGCTACGGCGCCGACTGCGTGGCGCCATACCTGGCGTATGAAGCGGTAAAACATATCGCGCGTTCCCAGAAAGAAGGCGCGATAGAAGAGGCCAAAGCCGTTTATAATTATCGCAAGGCGGTAGAAAAAGGCATCCTGAAAATACTCTCTAAAATGGGTATTTCCACCCTGCAAAGTTACAGAGGGGCTCAGATATTCGAAGCGGTCGGGGTGGGGAAGGAAGTCATCGATCTTTGTTTCCCCGGGACGGTATCGCGCATAGGCGGTATTTCGCTGGAGGTGATATCGCAAGAGACTTTACGCAGGCATTCCCGTGCCTTCTGCGCAGACAGTTCCGCTTTTACCGTGCTGGAGACGGGCGGCAATTATCAGTGGAAGAAAGACGGGGAATTCCACCTTTGGAACCCGGAGAGCGTCACGGCTCTGCAGGAGGCGGCCAGGCGCAATGATTATGCCCGATATAAGGAATTCGCCGTTTTGATCAATGATCAGTCGCGCCATCCCGCGACCTTACGCGGGCTGCTGCGTTTTAAAGCGCGCACCCCGGTGCCTTTACGGGAAGTGGAGCCGGTGGAAGAGATCGTAAAGCGTTTTGCCACCGGGGCGATGAGTTTCGGTTCCATCAGCAGGGGCGCCCATGAGACCCTGGCGGTGGCGATGAACCGCCTGAAGGGGCGTTCCAATACCGGAGAAGGCGGGGAGGATCCGATACGTTTTCGTCCTTTGCCTAACGGCGACTCCGTGCGCAGCGCGATCAAGCAGGTGGCTTCCGGCAGGTTCGGAGTGACCACCAATTACCTGGTCAATGCCGATGAATTGCAGATAAAGATCGCCCAGGGCGCAAAACCCGGGGAAGGCGGGCAGCTTCCCGGTCATAAAGTGTCGCCCGCGATCGCCAGGACGCGTTATACCACTCCCGGCGTAACTTTGATCTCTCCTTCTCCGCACCACGATATTTATTCGATAGAAGATCTGGCGCAGTTGATCTTCGACCTGAAGAATACCAATCCCAAGGCAAGGATCAGCGTTAAGCTCGTTTCCGAGATCGGCGTCGGCACTATCGCCGCCGGGGTCGCCAAGGGGCACGCGGATATGATCCTGATCTCCGGAGGCGACGGCGGAACAGGCGCTTCTCCCTGGAGTTCGATCAAGCATGCCGGGCTTCCCTGGGAACTCGGCCTTTCCGAGGCCCATCAGACGCTGCTGCTCAACGATCTGCGCAGCCGGGTCAGGCTGCAGACGGACGGCCAGATGCGCACCGGCAGGGATGTGGCGATCGCCGCTTTGCTGGGGGCCGAGGAATTCGGGTTCTGTTCGGCGGCGCTGGTGGTGATGGGCTGTGTTATGTTAAGGCATTGTAATCTGAACAACTGCCCGCTGGGCATAGCCACGCAGAATGAGATCCTGGAATGCCGTTTCAAGGGCAAACCGGAATACGTGATGAGTTACTTTCGTTTCGTCGCCGAAGAACTGCGTGAGATAATGAGCGGTCTCGGTATACGGAGCGTAGATGAGATGATAGGAAGGACAGATCTGCTGGAGGCCGATCCGGGGTTATTGTCCTGGAAAAATAAGGAATTGGATTTCTCGCGCATCCTTTATATGCCTGCCGGAGCGGGGACGGGATCGGGAAGATGCACGGTAGAACAGGACCACGGGATCAAGGGGGTCCTTGACGCCGCGCTTATAACCGAAGCCAAGCCGGCGCTCGAAAATAAAGAGCCGGTAGTGATCAACAGACGGATCAATAATACCGACAGGACGACCGGCGCTATGCTTAGCGGTCAAGTATGCCTGATGCACGGCGAAGAGGGATTGCCGGATGATACTATACACTGCCGTTTCAACGGCGTCGCCGGACAGAGTTTCGGCGCCTGGCTTGCCAGGGGCGTAACGCTCGAACTGGAAGGCTTGGCCAATGATTATGTCGGCAAAGGTATTTCCGGAGGCAGGATTATTATTTACCCCGGTAAAGAGAGTTCGTACCGGTCTTCGGAGAACGTGATTATGGGGAACACCGCTTTTTACGGAGCGATAAGCGGCGAGGCCTACATAAGAGGTATGTGCGGAGAGCGGTTCTGCGTGCGTAATTCGGGGCTGCACGCCGTAGTCGAAGGGGTCGGAGATCACGGCTGCGAATATATGACCGGCGGCCGGGTCGTCATTCTCGGTCAGACAGGCAGGAACTTCGCCGCCGGTATGTCCGGAGGGATCGCTTATATTTACGACCGCGACGGTGTTTTTCCCGCCAGGTGCAACCCGGAAATGGTGGAATTACAGCATAAACTTGACGAAGATGACACAGCGGAGATCAAAGTACTGCTTTCCAATCATTATAAATATACCGGAAGCATGGCGGCCAAGGCTATACTCGACGATTTCGCCGCGCAGCACAAGTATTTCATAAAAGTGCTGCCGCTTGAGTACAAAAAGATACTTCTGGCTGCCCGGAAGCCTGCTCCCGGCTCTACTGAATAAAAATACGATTGAATTACGTTGTCTCCGGAACGCGGAGAATAGCGGAGGAATAATGAAGGACCACGTCAGTTTTCTTAAAATAAAAAGAGAAGAGCCCCAATACAGGCCGGTGTGCGAACGCGTTAATGACTTCCGGGAAGTGGGATTGCTGCGGACTGAAGCGTCTTCCCAGGACCAGGCTTCGCGTTGTATGAGCTGCGGCACGCCTTTCTGCCATTGGGCGTGCCCGTTGGGTAACTACATCCCTGAATGGAATGATCTGGTGAGCCGTAAACTCTGGCAGGAAGCGTTCGAGCTCCTGGACGCGACCAATAATCTTCCGGAGATCACCGGCAGGATCTGCCCGGCGTTGTGCGAATATTCCTGCGTTCTGGGGATCAACGATTCCCCGGTGACCGTCAGGGAAAATGAACTGGCCGTGATAGAATACGCCTTCCGCAGCGGTTTGACCAAGCCGCTTAAGAGAATAAAGCGCAACGGTATGAAAGTGGCCGTGGCCGGTTCAGGGCCTGCGGGATTGGCCTGCGCCGCGCAGTTGAACAAAGCCGGTTACGCGGTCACTGTCTTTGAAAAGGACGACAAACCAGGCGGTATATTAAGATACGGCATCCCGGATTTTAAACTTGAAAAGAAGATAATCGACCGCCGGGTGAAATTGATGGAACTTTCCGGTATTACTTTCCGCACCTGCGTGAACGTGGGAACGGATATTGCCCTGGAAGAGTTGAAGAAGAAATTTGACGCGATTGTGTTAAGCTGCGGCTGCCGCCTACCGCGCGACCTGCAGGTGGAAGGCAGGCAGTTAAAGGGGATACATTTCGCGCTTGATTTTCTTATCCAGGCCAATAAAGCCGTTTCCGGACGCAAAACAGGGGCGGACGGCCTCAATGCCGCCGGCAAACGCGTGGTAGTTATCGGCGGCGGAGATACCGGAGCCGATTGCGTGGGCGTCTGCCACCGGCAGAAGGCTTCTTGCGTTGTGCAGATAGAACTTTTTCCGCAGCCGCCCTCTTCGCGTCAGGAGAATTGCCCGTGGCCGAAATACCCGATGCTCTTGAAAACTTCCACCAGCCATCAGGAAGGCGGAGAACGCGTCTGGTCGGTGATGACTAAGAAATTCCTTGATAACGGTAACGGCTCTGTGAAAGGGTTGTCCTGCGTAAAAGTGGATGTAAAGAAAGGCCCGGACGGCCGCCCGCGTATAGAAGAAATTCCCGGCACGGCTTTTGCGATAGAGGCGGATTTGGTGATCCTGGCGCTCGGCTTTGCCAGGCCGGAACAGGGAGAATCGCTTAAAGCCTCCGGCGTGGAGTTGGATGCCTGCGGTAACGTCCAGGCTGATACTGCGCAAATGACCTCACTAAAAGGTGTTTTTACCGCCGGCGATATGCGGCGCGGACAGTCGTTGATCGTCTGGGCGATCTCCGAAGGAAGAAAGACCGCGCATTACGTGGATAAATACCTTAGCGGAGAAAGCTTCTTACCGGTGATTTAGCCGTAACGCGGGATCTTTTTTAAATGGATTATATATATTTAGAGAAGAACGCTTAATACAGGTTAGGATATTCCCCAGATCTCTTTCTCCACAAAGTTGTATTTATTCAATAAAGTAGGATCGCCTGTTTTTGCCTGTTGTTCTGCTTTGGTGAGCACGCGGTCTTTTTCAGGCAAAAGCGGATCGGTAAATATCGCCTCCGCCATAGTCGCCAGGTCATCCATCTTGTTGCTCATCCCGTAATCCCAGGCAAAGTCATCTTTACTGTCGGATTCCTGCCATAATTTGTCCGCTTCCGCCCTTTGCGCTGTAGTCAGACAGTTGTCATCGAGGTAATGGGTAGTTTCATGAGAGGTTGTGGAGAGATAATCGGTATCCGTATACGCAGAATTCACTTTTATAGTTATAAGATTATTTATATTGGAATATCCCCCGGCCAGTCGAATAGTTTCTTTTAAGTTGTTCAGATAGCCATCTTGGGTAATTTTTGTGGTTAGACTGATAATCTCCGGAGTTTCCCCTGCCGGTGCTTTTTTTAAGACATCATCGATAATCTCGATTAAGCGGTTTGTAAGTAATGTTTGGTCTTCCGCGAGCACCAAAGTTCCGTATTTCTGATAGATTTCCCGGTTGGCATCGGTGATCCCATATTGTTCTATGGTTTTCTTTATTTCCGTTTGTTCGTTCTCATTTAATCTGCTATCGCGGCTTAAAATAGACATAACGTTCAGGCAGGCTAATCTAACATCGTAATCTTTGCTGTAAGAAGAACTTAAAAAGTTGTGCACAGCTGAATTTATCTCCTGAAGGTTTGCATAAGTGGCTTGGGGGCTTTTCGCTGCCGCAGATAAAATATCGGATACTGATTCTACATCACTTGGAGTAGGATATGGGGAGCCGTTGAGCCATTCTTCAGCGCTGTAGGTATCCACAACTTTCTGGATAAAGTCCTGGGGACAGTCTTTATCCGTCAAGATCTGAGCAAGAAATACATTGAAATTTGTCTGTGTAAGACTGGAAATCTCTTCGGTTGTCTGCAAGGCAGTACTGTTACTCATATCCGTAATAACGATCTCCTTGTCCGAATAAGGAATATTTTTATTATATAAGAGTAGATTAAATGCAGTCGCAATTCTATTGTTTACAGTCGTATAGTCGGTCATAGATATTTTCCCAGCCGCCGCCGCAAGCGCTTCTTGTTCATAGAATTTAAACAAGTTCAAGTCAGGATTGTCCTGTGTTCCGGTTATAAAGCATAATTTTGCCTGGGTATCCAGCCGTTCATTGTCGGCAAGATATATGATATTCGTTAAGGCCGAGTCAATTACTTTCTGGGAATGTTCGCCGTTTAACAAAAGGCTTAATATCGGTTGGATCATTAGCCCCTTTTCGGTATTACCATAGAGGTAGTTTTTGTTAATCGAGACAAGGTTCTGTAAACTAAGCAGTTTGGTTGAGTCAGATAACTGTGAACTGTTAAGTATTGCCGTAAACTGCGGGATAAGCAGGTATTTGTCATTACCTGTATAATCGAGGGCGGCATTTAATCCTTGATCAATATTAGTGGCCGATAAGCTTCCGGAACCGGAAATATCAATTTTATTGAAGATATTCTGTAAAGCCGTTGGTAAAGAAATAACGTTAGAGTTAGCGGCAATATTGGAAGAGGTCGAAGAAGCCGGCGTAGTCCACCCGGTAGCAGAGGGATTTGTTGCGGTGGGAGTTGTCAAAGTCGTATAAGAAAAAGAACTTCCTGAAGCATCCCAGGCGAAGATAGAGTATGGAATACCAAGAATGAGGACCCAAGACGGAATAAATATTTTTATTAATTTAGGCATCATTAAGATTTTCTTCTTGAGCATTAAATATAAAGGAAAAGTGAAAGTGTATCATCTGTTTTTTGCTGATATATATTAAGGAATGCCGGATATCCGGCTTTATAAATAAAAAAGCCACGCATAAAGGCATAAACCTTTCTCCGTGGCTTGCTGCAATATTCTATATAATACTATATAAAGTATATTGATGCTTTAGAGATATTCAAGAGACCAAAACCGACTTTTGTTATGATTAACAAAAGAATTGCTATTAGGGGTGTGAAATTTGATGATCTGATAGCGAAAGTTATGACGAAATACAGCGGCCAGGAGATAAAGTTATGTAAATCGTAACAAAAGTCAGCTACGAGGTCTTGAAAGATGACCTGGCATTGATTATACTTACACTGTAGGATTGAATAAATCCTATTATTTTTATTGCATAACTAAAGACTTTAACAAACAGTTTAGGTACTCTAAGCAATGCTCTCAGAAATGAGAGAAGGGAAGCCACGGTCCCATGTATAGAGTAAGAAGCAATGTTTATTTTAAGACAATGTCTGTCACCCTTGCAGGGGTATTTCTGTTTAGTGAGGTAACCCTGCCGGCAAGGATGGATACTAAGATAAACATAGGTAAGATAAGACCGCTGGTAGTAGAGCATCCCGTCCAAGGTAACAAATTCCCTAATATAAGAGAGATAATCAATAGCCTGACTAATATAGTATTTCCTGCAGCATATGCGGAATTGGTACCTGGAGAAAAGGTGAGCCAGTTAGCGAATGCCGCGCCGCAAGCAGCCTGGCGGAAGGCAACGGAGTTGATCAGCAACAATAAGGCAGATGATACGGTTAGTACGGGTACCGGAGCAGATAATGATACGGTAGCTGTAAGTGTGAATACCAACGTGCAGTTGTCTGATACGGTTGTATCAGCTGATGGCAAGGCAGATGATACGGTTAAGAGCGAAGTAAACGCAAATAAGCAGCAAATAGCCGCTGAAGTCATAGCAGAAGTAAAAACCACCTTAGCAGATATCAGTGCTTATGTAGAGGAATTGACCAAAGAGGTCAAGGGTGAAGGCGGCAGTTCGGCAGAATTGGTCAGCCAGCTGGAAAACACGATAAAAGCGGCAGTAAACGGTAATGAGACAATAAGCGATACAAAAGTCGAAGAATTGGCCGGGCAGGTGGAAGCGCTGGTAGAAGACTTAAGGACAGTGCTTGAGAATGCCGGTGACAATAGCGCGTATAAAGCGGCAATAGAAGATTTCAAGACCCGGTTGGCTGATATGGTCGGCAACTGGGCGGAAGAATTAAGCGAAACGAACAATGTGCAGGTCGTCAACGAAAGCGCGCTGGAAGTGGAAGCCAAGCAGCCTGAAAATAGCCAGGAAACGCTGGTATTGGCGACCAATGAAGAATTGACGGCCAGCTGGGGAATCGAGCAGCAGGAAGCGCAGACCGGAGTTGAAGAGAGCAATACGGTGATCAGCGCGCAGGGAATGATCCTGCCGCCTGCACAGATCGATATCCCTGGCGGCAGCAGGCAGGCAGGGACAGCAGCAACAAGCGCCGGGCAGAGCAGCAATACGGTGCAGAATAACGTGAATAGTTCGGCGGCCGGCGTATTGGCTGAGACAATAGATGTGAATAATAAGGGAATTTCAGCGGAGTATAGCAGCAAGGTGAACGTGTTAGCGGACCAGAATAATCCTCCAACGACAACCGGCCCGCCGAAGATCAACTGCGCCGCTTATGCTTTATCCTCTTATTTAAACATTTCTATTGAAGACGCAGCAACCCTCCTCCAGCAGTATTCAAGATATAATACATCAAACGGCCAATATGAAACTTCCATGTATGGATTACAGCAGTTGATCTCTGCCTACGCAAGAGAGATCAGCGTTGAGACACTAAAGGGGCTTCAGGATAACGCGATCCTTTATGTTGAAACAGCCGATGGCAACGGGCATTATGTGACCTATGATACGGATAGCAAGACGATCATGGATAACGGTACCGTATTATCAATCGCTGAATTCAAGAATAAATATGGTTTATCCGGTGATTCCTCACTTAAAGTATTGGTTGGTGAAGCTGATAAAACGCTGGGAAAAGAAATAGGCGAAAGTGTTTTAAAGAATATATATGGCGCGGATTTCGGTGGTGGTGATGATGGCGGCGGGATGTTTGGCGACGGCGGGTTGTTCGGCGACGGCGGGTTGTTCGGCGACGGCGGATTGTTCGGCGACGGTGGAATATTCGGAGACGGCGGAATATTCGGCGATAGCGGGTCTTCCGGGGATGCGTATTCTTTTGATGCCGGTAGTTATGTATCTACCGCATCTTCGCTTTTCAGCAGTATTACTTCTAATTTTTCCTATAGCAGTGTCTTCGGTACAGTCAGCAGCATCAGCGCCAGCTCGTTATCCAGCGGGGCGTGGACCAGCGGGGCGGCGCTGTCGTTAAGCAGTTTTGATAATTCTGCATATAGTGTTTCTTTTGGAATAATGGACAGTGTTGTTTCCAATTTTAGCACGTTTGCCGGCAGCGGGTTAAGTTCAAATCTGTCGTTCGATGCTTTTAGCGGAGTTACAGACACATTTGGACAGATTGACAGCGTATCATTCGGCAATTTCGGGTCTTTGGGCAGCATGGCTTCCAGTTATGGCGCAGGCATTACTTCCGGGAATAGCATCGGAACAGGCTCAGGATTAACCTCCAATAATGTCATTGGAACATTCGATAATACCTTTGGTGCTTCGCAGCAGTTAGGGTTGTCTAATGGACAATTCACCAGCCAGGATCAAATGCAGGCTGTGGTTTCGCAGGATTTCCTGCAGAGCGGGAATACCCAGGAAACAGTTTCAGCCACACAGCTTTCTTCTTCCCAGGGGATGACTGCGGTCGCCGCGCTTTCCACACAGAACAGCAATACCAATAATCAGGCAACTCAGGAAGCGTCTCATACCAGCTTTCACGCTTTTACATACGGGCAGAACGCGCAGGAAAACGTGAATACCTATACTATAGTGATCGCTCAGGACCAGAATGGGCATTTTTATTGTTTTAACGCGCAGGACAGAGAAAGCGTAATCGCGCAGGAACCGGTGGCCTTCCAGCCTTTGGAATTGGTCGGCAACACCTCCTGGACCGGTAATTATGTATCTACGCCTATGGGCGGGCTCCCGGCAAATCTGAACACGGAAACATCAATAGTCCCGTTCAGCACGCCTGCGGCCACAAGTTACGCCTATACCCCGTTCTCGACCGTTTACAATGAGAACGGAACGGTTACTAATTCCTATATCAATTCTAATTTGGTAAACCCTGCCGGCGGAATAGCCACAACCGTGGCTACCGTCCAGTATGATAATACCAATATCAATATCGTCAGCCAGGGGTCAGGATTGACCGCAGCGGACATTGAATCGCTTGTCGGGTCCTGGTTTGGGACACAAGCGGTAAGTGTTACGTATTTTACCGCGGCAGGAACTACCACTATGCCCGCGGCTGATACTATCTTGAGCAGTAATTCGGTGCCGATCGAGTCGTTAATATTCACCGATGCCAATAATATGGCCGTAGCGCCTACTGCATACAACGGTATCGGTTATTTTGCCCCGGAAAGTGTGCATGTCGGGTTGATCGCTTCCGCAGGGCCGGCGGGGTCTGCGGCCGCGATAACTACCGCCAGTGTCTGCCCGTTGTCTCCCACGGAAGCCAATATCAGCCTGGAACAGGCATTAGGCAATTTCGGGACACCCACCAATTTCGGCGGTTCATTACCTACTCCGAGCGCGTCAACCGGCCTTATGGATGTCAGTGACACCGCAAAAGAAAAGAAACAGTCTGTAGTGGCTTCATCCGCCTTTAGCGGAATAACCGGGTTTACGATCGATCCGGCGAATGTCATAAATCTCAATGATTATAAATTGAGTGATAGCAATATTATATCATTAACCACTACTTTAAATATGACTCCGGAGTATCTGGCTTCTGCGGTTTTTCCTTCGTTGACAAGCGCCGGGGTTGATTACATCGATATTAATCCCAGCGCGTTGTATGTAGGATCAAATTATAATGACGGCGTTAACGAGGGCGTTATTGTAACCGTTAATTCCATCGAAACTGCCGTATCCGCTTCTCAGACAGAATTTTCCGTGGATTGGGGCAATGTTTCTTCATTATATGCAGGGGTTGTGGCCCATGAAGAGGCCGAGAAGAGCGGTTCCTCCCATATTGAAGCGGTAGAGACGGAAGAGTCGGTTTATCAGCAGTTATTGACTGAGGGTAAGCTCACTTACACATCCTTGGCCGCATTCTACAATGCTGCGGGCGCTGGATATGCGAATAACCCGGTGGTAGCATTATCATTAGGTGAACGTTTAACGTTCGTTTATACGGCTTCCAACGGAACAGCAACAACTTTTAACGATATTAACGGCGCGCAGGTAGTTATTTTGCATCAGGCTGAGTTGGCGTTCAATGTAGCTTGGAATTCCGGATTGCCGGAAGTTTATCAAAAAGCCGATGCCGGGCTTAATGATTTACGGATTATTTACCAGGACAAAGCTAAGAGTGAACGTCTTAGCGGTGATAAAGAAAAAGCTTATAAAGATATAGAGAACGCAGAACATGCCTATCCGGCGTCATCTGAACCGTGGATCATTCATGCAGGATTCCTTTTGCAGGATGCGAGAATAGCGGAATTCAATGATTTGATGAATAGATTGTGGTTTTGCGAACATCCCGCTTTCAATCAGATCAATAGCATAGTCGGCTCCGGTGCCGTTATCGACCTCTTATATAACAATAAAGGCATTGATAAAGACGCGTTTGTTGATCAACCCTGGTTTGAATCTCTTGTGAACTCTTTGAGATCTGAATCCAATTTGAGTCTAAATAAGAACGCGAATGCATATTCTAAAGATAATAAATGGGTAATCATTGCCAAGGAATGGAAAACTTATAGCGCTGATGAATTAAAACAAGATCCTTCGAAAGCCATACAATTTTACATCCCCGGGACTAAGGAAATTGTGACGTTAAATAGTAAGGATTTTCAAGATAATATAGCGATACTGATCGCGAATAAGGTAATATTGCCGGAAGGGGAAGAACTTTCAGTGCCGTATTTCCGGATCGGAACTGTCAAGGGAGAAGCAGACGCCGATAAAGATGTGGGGAGACAGTCACAAGGGAATAATGGAGTGTTGGGTGGTAAAGGGACTATTCCAACAACAGCTTCTACGCTCAGTGGAGAAGAATTAAAAGAGCCGGGTGCTGACCCATTAACTATAACAGGACACGGTAAAATTGAAGTCGATCAAGTAAGCGCACAGGAAATAGATTTAACAAATAATGGTTCTGTAAAAGTTTCCCAAACAACCGCTGAAGATGTGCAAGCTACAAATAACGGTAAGGTTACTGTGGAAAGAAGCCATATCGGCCAGTTAACTGCCAAGAATAATGGTGTTGTGGAAGCGGTCAAGAATCCCGATATCGGCAGTTTTTACGCGGCGGATAACCAAAAGGTGGTATTAAGCGATAATCAGGAGGTCGGATCTGTTACGTTAATTCATAACGGCGCAGCAACGGTGACCGAAAATGACCATATCGGCAGTATTTATGCCTCGGATAACGGCAGCGTGGAAGTCAGCAATAACCAGCGGGTCGATAGTATTACCGCTGTGGATAATGACAAGGTATCGATTACCGGCAATATCTCGATAGGCGATATCCTGGTTTCCCGGAACAATACTGTAGAAATCAGTAATAACCAGCAGATCAGCAGTATTACCGCGACATATAATAATGAAGTTACTATAACCGATAATCAGCATATCGGTCAGGTTATCGCAGAATATAACGATAATGTGGTGATTTCCGGGAATCAGATAGATAATCTTACCGTTGATAATAACAAGAGCGTTAATATCTATAATAATGAAATAACCTTTCTGAATGTATATAAGAACGAGAATCAATCACTTTATAATAATCAGATTTCTACAATTGCCAACGGCCTTAACTTCGACGCCGGCAAGGCCGGTGTGGATCCGCAGATACAGGCTCTTAACGGCGGATTAACCCGTTTGGTTGAAGGAATGATGCAGGCGGTTAATGTCGGCGCGACAGGCCAGGCTGCCGCTGGAACAGCTGCGGCAACAGCCGGAACAGCGGCGGCGTTGATCGGCGGCGGCAACGGCATCGCGGGGTACGCGATATTGAGCGGATTGGGCGCGTTGAACAGCATAACTAATAACAGAGCAGCGCAATATAGCAGCAACGGAACAACAACTACGCAGCAGGAAGCGATAAGCGAGACAGGCAAGCGCGGGGAAGGCGGTATAGAGGCAACATCCACCATTTCGATGTTAGGGCAGGGATTGAGCAGTGCGGCCAGGGCAGCGTACGAACAGGCAAGCGAAGCGGTCAAGGATATCAGCGGCAGCAGGTTCAGTTCAAGCGAAGTCAAAGACGAGCAGGCGCAGGAGAACAATAATCCGTTATTGCAGGCGCAGGTAATGATCAGCGCGCAGGGCAAAATAGCGGACGCGTCCGATAAATTAATGGAAACCACCTCCGCAGGGACATCTTCCACTAACGGGTTACCTTATAATACCGCGGAAGCGGCGAATCGCGCAGTGAGTATCTCCGCTACCGGCAGCAACGGCAGCGGTAATTCCTTTATAAGCGGGACTAACACGATAGCCAATCAATACACCGGTATCATCGGCGGTGTTTTAAGCACTAATATACCTGTAAACGAATGGTCAGAATTTGTCGGAAGCGGCCGCGGCCCGCCTGAGAGCGCACTTTCGATCTCTTCTTCCGCAAAATCGGCAGTATCCGCATTAATAGTATCGAGCGCAACATCTTCCACTTCTTCAAATAACAATAACGAAAACTTAGAAAGCGTTAAAATAAACGACGGAAAGACTTTGTCTGTTTCGGATTATATCCGTGGTCAAGGGCTGAGCGTTTCTTCCCACTTAGGAACCTCAGCCCTTAGTTTGTCCAATAATGGAGATGTCCGTGGCCAAGGGCCGTATGTTTCCTCCCAGGAAGCGTCGGCCCTTAATTTGTTTATCGAGAGCGTCAGTTTGAACAATAATAACAATAACGAAAACGGAATACAGTCAAAAGGAGGCGTATCATGGGTATCCAGCATATTGTCATCTCAAACGACGGGATCACGTTCCTCAGTTGCGGTGACGGGTTTGGCAGAACACGTCTTTTCTACATCCTCGGAGAGCAGGTCCGCGGATACTTCCGCGGCTGCTGGCAGGAACTCAGCGGAGAATCCGCAGACACAGTCAGGGAGCTTGCCCGCAACAACATCAACCGCTGCCCAACCTACCGTGTCAACCAGCTTGGCGGTATCCTCGGGTAAAACGGGAACGCTGAGCATCCAAGGGGCGAAAGAGACGCCGAGCGCGACAAGCGCGTTAGAAGGGATGCTCAGCCGTGATTCACAGTTACTCAACGGTAACAATGTGATCAGCTTCAAAGATTACAGCGCGGCGGGGATTAAGACGCCGGAAACCGCGCAGGAGTCAAGCGCGCAGTCAACGCGCGCGGCAATGGAAGCGGCGGGATGGATATTCACTCCCGGCAGTTCGTTCGCGATCTTGCCGGTAACGCATAACGGCGGAAGCCGGTATTCGTTCCATGCCGGCGCGCAAGCGCAAGGAAGCACCGCTGGTGTTCAGGAAGAGGTATCGCTATTGTCGCAGCAGCAGAGCGAGACTATCAGCGAAGGCGATTACGCGGTCACCCGCAGTTACTTTATGGCCGACCAGGACAAAGACGGGAAAGCGGAGACCAAGGTAGTTACCGGCGGCACGATACTGGAAGCGGGCAAGATAATCTACAACGCGGATTACATCGGCAGGAATTATAGTCTTAATACATATAATAACGGCGAGATTGTCCAGAGAGATACGATCGTATTAAATCCCGATAATACTCTGGGATCATATATAAAAGAGAGCGGATTCTTGTCAATAAGCGGGTTGAGCGTCAGGTTGCCGTCCGAGAAGTGGGAAATAAATTACAATAAAGAGCAGACAGCGCATGAGGTCAATAGCGGAGCAATAGAAACTACAATAGCGTTAAAAGGCGGGGAAAATAATTTAGACCTGACATTCAGCGGTACTACCGTAATCACTATGCAGACAGATGGAACGGTCAAACAGGTCACTGACGCACAGGTAGTCAGCGGCGGACAACAGGCGGTCGGGAATTACAGCCGTGAGATCACTTATGATAAAGCGGGGGAAATAAACGGGTATGGAGTAAATTATGATTACAACGCCGCGGGAGTGGCCGAAGGATTGAGAAGTCAGGATTTAGAAGTGACAATAGGCAGGGATGAAATAGGGGGTGTAGAGGGGTTGTCCTTGACGTACGTAATGGAGGGAGAAAATGGCGAGAAGGCCGCCGACTACGCGTACACGATCAAGGACATCGGTTATATATCCGGCACCAGCGTTGGGGGGACAATGTTGGATGCCGGATATTTTGATATGGCAGCGTTCGCGCAGGCAGGGAGCGGGTATTTCGAGGTGGATTTGTTCAATTATGAGACAGTGTATGAATTCGCGCGTGAAGCTGGGGTGGAAACGTATAATTACGAGTTGAATTATCAGGGGGGCAGCCTAAGCGAGCAGATGACGGGTAACTGGGCGTTGAAAGACACGGCGGTGTTGAGCGGTGGATACGGATGGAGCGAGAATGGCGTCTGCGTAGAAGACTACGGAAAAGGCGCTACAACTAAAGAGTATTCATTCGATGAATATTATGTGAATGCGGTCGGTTCGGAATTAAAGGCAGGGACATGCGCAAGCGGGTTTGGCCTGATGAGGGTGACAAACGGGGTGTTCGACTTCGTAGTATTGAAAGGCGAAGTGGCAGCCGCGGACGGCAGCAAGAGCAGCGTATATTACACGCGCGGAGTGGAGAAGATAGAAGATCAGGCGCGCCAGGAGGTTCTGGCGGGCGGGTTCGGGAGCAACGGATTGAGAGGGGTGCTGGAGACATACTATCAGCCGGAGAATATGGACGCAGGCAGCGGGATCACCGAAGTCAACATAGTGGTGATAATGCTCCAGGATGGTTCGATATACGGTTACAACAAAGACGCTATGCCGACCGGCGGACAGATATCTTCGCCCGAGTATGAACAGCAGGGAATGCCGTATCCGTGGTACGCGTGGCATTGCGAAGGGGCGAGCCTGCCGGCATCGATCAACTCGCAATACCTGGTTCCGAATTCGCTGTTGATGGACGACAGCCTGGCGCAGCAGTTGATCGCGCAGACATGTTCGGGGACGAACTACCTGTATTACCCGGTGGGGACGACATCCGGCGGCAAGACCGTGGGAGTATACTGGTCGTATCAGAACCAGGAGAACAATTACCTGTTAGGGCAGTCTTATGTTCCTAAAGGATCAGGCAGCGGCGCGTATCTATACAATATATATACCGTTTCAGCCGGGGTCTACGGAGATAAGAGCGCCTGGCAGTCGGCGAATACATATATAGTGGATTGTTTTGAAAAGTTCACGGGGTCGTTCTTCGGAGTGAAGAACGCGGTATTCACAAGAGCCGGAGACCCGACCAATCCGACGGCGTATGTACCTCTAAGCAGGATCCGTGAATATGATGCTTCTGATAATTCAATGTATCCTGAGGACAAATCCTTGGCGCAGGTGCTGGGTTATAGCTATGGAGACAGCATGGCGCAGATGCCGCGCGGAGTGGAGTCGTACTGGATGACCAACGCGCAAATGAGCCCTGAAGAGGTATCGTCGAGCCCGTGGGTGGAGAACCCTCTGCAGAATATGGTGGTCATGAATATGATCCCGGCATTGGGGAATAGTTTGTTCGGCGCAGAGAATAAGGGAAACTGCAACTGGGAAGGGGTCATGAGTTTGGTAGAGAACAGCGCGTCGGGATCGATCTACGGGAATAATAAAGGCAGTTATTATCAGTCGATCGGCAACGGCGGGTTTATGGTCGGGACAGCGGAGGTTGTGGATACAAAAGAAAACGGCTGGCAGCAGGTGATCACCGATAACAGCACGGGGAATGTTTACGCCGAATACCAGGCGGCTTCCGGCAGCCAGGCCGCGGTATACGCATTATACGACAAACAAAACAATGAATACATATTGAACACGGAGAGTTCATTTATTCAGTTGTATCAAATAGAAGGAGTAGGGACTATTCCGGTGAGCGTAGGGTTAACGGATGAAGGCTGGGTGCCGGTAGGGAGTGTGCAGTTGGCTGGGGAGAAAGTGTGGATAACGCCTGTGGAAGGCCAGGAGAATACATATGAACGCCTGGAATATAACGCGCAGGCGAGCACGCCCTGGAGTATGA
>Ga0310040_1000130_pt1 | contig 92837 bp, 76 predicted proteins | sample EPASupsiteHSE623_FD_200237 | JGI IMG/M metagenome (GOLD analysis project Ga0310040, IMG submission 200237) | Bioremediated contaminated groundwater from EPA Superfund site, New Mexico - Sample HSE6-23 (v2) (version 2) | ecosystem: Environmental > Aquatic > Deep subsurface > Groundwater >...
GCAAGCAATAGAATCCTTCATAGCGGTGTACAATCCCACGGCAAAACCTTTCAAATGGCGCAAGCGAGAAGTCAAGGGAGCGCAGTTGCGCGATACTATCGTTAACTTGTGCAGGTAGGCACTAGGAGCCCACCCCGTGGGCGAAAAAAGATCAGCAGCCCAGGGACCGGGAGCATCCGAAGCCGGGAGATATTCCCATGGCAACGACGATCTGGAAAGGGATGATCACCTTCGCCGAGACCAGGGTGGCGGTGAAGCTGCACACCGCGATCAAGGAGGAACGGATCGGCTTGCACCTGCTCCATCGGCCCGATCTGGTGCGCTTGCGCCAGGAGATGATCTGCGCCTTGGAGAAAAAACCGGTGCCCACGGCAGAGCAGACCAAAGGCTATGAGGTGGAGGCGGGCACCTATCTCCTTGTCGATCCGGAGGAGTTGGAACAGACCGCCCCGGAAGGCAGCCGGCTGATCGAGGTCCACGAATTCGTCAAGCGGGCGCAGATCGATCCCATCTATGTCGAGCGCGTCTACGCCCTGGAACCGGACACCACCGCCGCCGGCTATGACGAACTTGCAAGCGCCTTGCAGGAAATGGACGTGGCGGGCATCTGTACCTGGACCATGAGAAAACGGTCCTATTTCGGGGCCCTGCAGGCCAGCGGCACGGCCCTGCGCTTGAGCACCCTGCGCCACGCCGACGAGGTGGTCGCGGTCTCCTCCCTTGCCTTGCCGGCAATTCCCCTGACGGAAAAAGAACTGCGGATCGGCAGAGAGCTGATCCAGCAGCTGACCGTCCCTTTTTTGCCGCAGAAATTCGTCAACGAACATGAAAAGAAGCTCGCGCAGTTGATCGAGAAAAAGGCGCGCGGCGAAAAGGTTGCCGTCCTGCGTCCGCGACTGTTGCACCCCACCACGGAGGACAAACTGCTCCAGGCGCTGGAAGCGAGCCTCAAAAAGGCGGCCTGAGCGGGAGTTCTGCGATCGGTCCCCATGCGGTGTTGGCCGGCAGAGAGGAGGAGAGCCATGGCTCAGCAGGGAATATGGAGCGGCACCGTCAGCTTCAGCCTGGTGGCGATCCCGGTTCGGGTGGTCAGGGCGGTGACGCCGGGCCGGATCTCGTTTCGCCTGCTCCACCGGACCGATTACTCTCCCCTTGCCAGGCGGATGTTCTGTCCGCAGCATCAGACCCTGGTCCCCCCGGAAGAGATCGTCCGCGGCTATGAAATCGAACCGGGCCGATACATCCCAATCACCGACGAAGAGTTGGAATCCGTGACCCCGGAACGGAGTCGCACCATCGAGATCGTCGATTTCATCGACCTGGACGAGGTGGACCCGCTCTACTTCGACCGTCCCTACTATCTCCTGCCCTTGAAGGGGGGCGAGAAATCCTACCGGCTCCTGGCCGAGGTGATGCACCAGACCAACAAGGCCGGGCTGGCCAAGTTCGTGCTCGCCGAGCGCGAGCACCTGGTGGCGGTCAAGAGCAACGAGGGGGCGCTGCTCTTGGTCACGCTCCATTACCACAGCGAACTCCTTGCCGCCGATGCCAGCACGCCCAAGGAGATTCGGGGCTCGGCCGCCGAAACAAGCCGGATCAAGGGGAGTATTCGCAAGATGTTGGCCGAGTTCGATCCGGGAAAATATGCCGACGCCCGCCGGGAGAAGGTCCGGGAGCTCCTGCAACGCAAGGCGCGGGAACAGGCTCCAGTGACCAGTCCGCACCTGGAGGCGGCAGAGGAGGCCGGCCCGCCCGATCTGGTCGCGGCCCTGGAGGAGATCATGCGCGAGGTCAAACAGCAGCGGTGAGCCGACATGTCGTGGAGATCGCCGGGAGGCGGCTAGCCCTCTCGAATCTCGAAAAACCGTTCTACCCAGCCAGCGGCTTCACCAAGGCCGAAGTCGTGGATTACTATCGGCGGATCGCCGCCTGCATGGTGCCCCATCTGCGGGATCGGGCCGTGACCCTGAAGCGGTATCCCGAGGGGGTGTCCGGGCCCTTCTTTTTTGAAAAGCGTTGTCCCTCCCACCATCCGGATTGGGTACGCACGGCCGAGGTCCGGCATCAGGGGGAAACGCTCTCCGCCTGTCTGGTCAACGAGTTGGCGAGCCTGATCTGGGTGGCGAATCTGGCCGCGATCGAACTTCACTGCCCCCTGGCCAGGGCTGCATCCCCGGAGACGCCCGACGCCCTGGTCTTTGACCTCGATCCCGGCGAGCCGGCCGATGTGCTCAGTTGTGCCCGCGTGGCCCTGATCCTGCGGCAGCTCCTTTCCCGGCTGCACCTGGCCAGCCTGGTCAAGACCTCGGGTCGCAAAGGGCTCCATGTCTTTGTCCCCTTGAATCGCCCGGAGACCAGCTTCGAGGCAACCAAAACCTTTTCCCGGACCGTGGCCCTGAGCCTGCAAAATAACTATCCGGGGCTGGTGACCGCGAAGATGGCCAAGGAAGAGCGGCACGGGCGGGTGTTCATCAACTGGTCGCAGAACGACGCCGCCAAGACCATGATCTGCGCCTACTCCCTGCGAGGGGTGGAGCAGGCGACGGTTTCGTGTCCCCTTGCCTGGGAGGAGCTGGAGCAACTGGCCGCAGCGGAAGATCCGGAAAAGCTGCGATTCAGCCCCGGGGAGGTGGTGCGCCGGGCCGAGCAAAGCGGGGATCTGTTTGCCGAGGTGCTGATGCGGGAGCAGCGGTTGCCCCATCTCTGATGATCTCGGAAACAGCAAATTTTTCGCGGGCATGGCCCGCTCCTGCCCCGCATGTACACCCTGTTGTGTGTAGAGCGGGCCATGCCCGCGATATGAATCCAGAAGGCGAGTCCTTTCGGCGGTCATTTCGAGGAGCAAACGACGAGAAATTGCTTTGAGATTGCTCCCTTGCGGTCGAAAATTACCAAAAAGGCCTTCCTCCTTTTTGCAAAACCGTTGTCTCTGACAACAACGCGAACAATGGTTCCACCATGGGCATCAAAGAATACGCCGCCAAACGGGACTTCGCCCAGACCCCCGAACCCGAACCGGCCCTTGGCGCCGGGTCGAGGCGGCTCGCCTTTGTGGTCCACAAGCATGCGGCCCGCAACCTGCACTATGATCTCAGGCTGGAGCTGGACGGGGTGCTCAAGAGCTGGGCCTGCCCCAAGGGGCCGTCGCTCGATCCCGGCGTCAAGCGGCTGGCAGTGCTGGTGGAAGACCATCCCCTCGAATACCGGGATTTCGAGGGGGTGATCCCGGCGGGGAACTACGGCGCCGGCGGCGTTATCATCTGGGACCGGGGCTGCTATCATCACCCGGCCGCCCGGGATGGCCAGGAAAACGAGCGGTTGCTGCGGGAGGGCTTGCGCAAGGGGGATCTGAAATTTGTCCTTGAGGGGGAAAAGCTGCGGGGAGAGTTCGCCCTGGTGAAGACCAGGTGGGACGAAAAATCCTGGCTGCTGCTGAAGAAAAAGGACCGGTTCGCCAATTCGGGGGATGTCCTCGAGGAGAATCGGTCCGTGGTCTCGCAGAAGACCGTGGAGGAGTTGCTGACCGCCGCACCGGCGGCATCCACCAGGCCGGACCAACTCCACCGGCTTCGTCTCCGGGAGGCCATGGAGAGCGAAGCGCTGCGGCAGGCGCCGCTGGCCCCCATGCCCGATGCCATCCGACCGATGCTCGCCACGCCGGTCAGCGCGCCCTTCGATCATCCGGACTGGCTCTTTGAAGTGAAATGGGACGGCTACCGAGCCATTGCCGAGATCCACGACGGGGAAGTTTTACTTTTTTCCCGCAACCGGATCGGGCTCAACCGCAAGTTTCCCCCCCTTGTCGAGGCCCTGCGGCAGTGCCGGTTCGACGCGGTGTTCGACGGCGAGATCGTGGTGGTCGACGAGGAGGGACGGCCCCATTTCCAGATGGTGCAGGAGTACCGGCAGTCCGACCGGGGGCATCTGCTCTACTATGTCTTCGATCTCCTCTATTTCGAGGGCCATGACCTGACCCCGCTGCCCCTGTTGCGCAGAAAGGCGCTGCTGAAGGCCATCCTGCCCGCCGTCCCGAAGCTGCGTTTCAGCGATCACATCGCTAAAGAGGGTATCCTCTATTTCCGGGTGGTCAGGGAAAAGGGGTTGGAGGGGATCGTCGCCAAGCAGGCGCACAGCCCCTATCTGCTAGGGAAAAGAAGTCGGCAGTGGCTGAAGCTGAAGACGCGGCGCACCCAGGAGGCGGTGATTGCGGGCTTTACGGCCCCGAGGGGAGGGAGGCAACATTTCGGCACCCTGGTGCTGGGGGCCTTTGCCCGAGACCGACTGGTCTACATCGGCCACGCGGGCGGCGGATTCAGCGCCAGGGACCTGGAGGCGATCCGCGCCGGGCTGGAGCCGTTGATTCGGAAAGAATGTCCTTTTGGGGTCGAGCCGCCGACCAACACCCCGGCCACCTGGGTGCGGCCGGAGCTGGTCTGCGAGGTCGCCTTGGCCGGCTGGACCGCGGATGGCCTCATGCGGCATCCGGTTTTCCTGCGGCTGCGCGAGGATAAGACCGCCGGCGAAGTGATGCTCGACACCTAGTCTATGCACATCGCGGGCATGGCCCGCTCCTACCGCCCTCAGGTCGCGTATGCGCGTAGGAGGCCATGCCCGCGAACAAAATCGGTATCGGCAACACTGGAGCAGTGAAGGAGGGACGCCATGCAGATCCATGTCGGCACCAGCGGATACGGGTACAAAGAGTGGAAAGGGAGCTTTTATCCCGAAAAAATTTCTCCCAAGGAGATGCTCCATTTTTACGCCGGCCGCCTCGACGCGGTGGAGATCAACTACACCTTTCACCACATGCCCACCGCCGGGGTCGTCGAATCCTGGGCCCAGCAGGTCCCGGACGGTTTTGCCTTCGCCCTCAAGGCGCCCCAGGTGATCACCCATCTCAAGCAGCTCCGCAACGTGGGCGGGGAGACCGACTATTTCTTCAGGATGCTGTCCTTGCTGGGCGGGAAACAGGGCCCGGTCCTGTTCGAGTTTGCCAAGAGTTTCCACGCCAAGAACCGTCCGGTGCTGGAGGAGTTTCTCGACCTGATTCCCCGGAAGGTTCGCTGCGCCTTCGAGTTCCGCAGCCCGACCTGGCTGGCGGCCGGCATTGCCGAGCTGCTGCGGAAAAAGGGGCACAGCCTGTGCGTCGCCGACAGTGACGAGCATCCGGCCGAGGCGATCATCGCCACCGCCTCCTGGGGCTACCTGCGTCTGCGCCGTTCCGCCTACAGCGAGGCCGATTTGGGCCAGTGGCTGGAGCGAATCCGGGCCCAGCCCTGGGAGCGGGTGTTCGTCTTTTTCAAGCACGAGGAGGAAGAGACCGGCACGGTCAGCGGGCCCGAACTGGCCCTGCGCTTTCGGGAACTGGCCGAGGCCAGCCATTATTTCCGGCAGGAGGAGATCGTGGCCACCACCCCGGCCAGCATGGAGCAGCGGGCACCGGCGCATCTCCGCGGGCTGCTGCGTCACTTCGCCGACCTGCGCGACGGCACCCACGGCGACGGCGCCGTCACCCGCGAGGACAAGGAACAGCTCTTCGCCGCCGCGGTCGACCTTCTCGACCGCTACGCCCGCCAGGCCCTGGCCGAAATGAACGACTCCCTGCTTTTGGGCAGCGGCACCATCGAGGCCAGCGGGGTCGTCCCCGCAACCGATGGCGGCGTCACCGCGACCTGGATCCTTGCCTGGCCCGAGCAGGAAAGGGCCGGCATCCCGCCCATCATCCTGGAGGCCTTCTTTGGCCCTGGTTTTCACCACCCCCACCTGCGCGGCCGGAGCGTGGGCAACTGGCCGCTCAACGTCTTTGGCAAGGCCGATGCCGCGGCCGAATTGCCGACCCTGCGGGCCATCGCCGCGGCCGAGCTGCACAACCTGGTTTTTCGGGCGGATTATCGCATCGTCCCGGCGATTATCCGCCCGCCCGGCTGATTTTTTATACCAACGATGTTGGTTCCGGTGGCGATGCCCTACCGCTTTCATTGTTTGTTATGGCCGGCCAATCACGATGGTTCCCACGCTCCAGCGTGGGAACCGATGAAGAGACGCTCCGGCGTCTCGCCCTCCGGACGCGGGAGCGTCCATGACTTGCGTCCCAACGCCGGAGCGTGGGAACGATCAAAATTGCGCCGCCAAATCACAAGAAGGAGGTGGACAGGTGAATTGACCTCCACCGCCGGTCCGACTTCCGCGCCCAGGCCGGATACATTGCGTGTCTTTTTGATAATGCTTACTAACAAAGCTGACGGAAATTGTCTTCTTTCCCCTTAACTTCTAGCCTCAAGGTGCTGCCATGGCTCATTTCTCCTCGCTCAAAAAAACTTGCTTCCTCGTCATCATGGCCATAGGCCTCTCTTTACCGGCAGTTATCCTGGCCGCTGCTCCGGCGGAGCAGGGCTCTTCTACCAATGAACTGATTGAAAAGGCACCGGTCTATTCGGTTTCCGTCGCTGACCAACTCCTGGTGTTGAAAAAAAAAGGTGGGAAGAATCTGCAGGTTGTTATTGATCCGCAGACCGTCTTTGTCGGTTTTTCCAATCTCAAGGAGTTGCAGCCTAAAGACCGGGTCAAGGTCTGGTATCGGGAGGATTCGACCCAAAAGACCGCGACCAAGATTGAAAAACTCCCTGAACTCGGTTGTTGAGGGTGATCGGTCCGCGCCCTATTGCAGGGCTTGGAGGAGATCGAGCAGGAGCGAGGGGAAGAGCCCCAGCAGCACGATGGCGGCGGAGGCGGCCAGCAGAACCCAATTCTCGGCCAGGCTGCCCTGTGCCGCGGCCATTGTCCGTTCCGGCCGGGCGAAGTAGAGGCTGGTCACTACCCGCAGGTAGTAATAGGCTGAAATGGCAGCGCTCAGAATGCCGATCATTGCCAGCGCCATCTCGCCGGCCTTCAGGGCCGCGGCAAAGATGAGAAACTTGCCGGTGAAGCCGGCCGTGGGCGGGATGCCGGCCAGGGCGAGCAGGGCCAGGGTCAGGACCCCGGCGGCCAGGGGGTGGGTAGCGCCGCGCCCACGGTAGTCTTCCAGGAAGGGGCCACAACCGCCCCGTTCCAGCACAGCGATGGCCCCGAAGGCGGCCAGACTGATCACCCCGTAGGCGAGCCCGTAGTAGGCCCCGGCCTGATAGCCGCCACCCTTGCCGGCGAGCAGGGCCAGCACCACATAGCCCATCTGGGCGATGGAGGAATAGGCGAGCATGCGCCGGACCCGGGTCTGGAGCAGCCCGGCCAGGCTGCCGACGAGCATGGACGACATCGCCAGCCCCCAGAGCGGCACCCGCAGCGGACCGGTATCGCCGGCCTGGGGCAGGAGCAGCAGGAGCAGGAGGAGCGCGGCCGCCTTGGAGCCGCCGGAAAGTAAGGCGACCACCGGGGCGGGGGCGCCTTGGTAGATGTCCGGGGTCCAGAGATGGGCCGGCACCAGGGAGAGCTTGAAGGCCAGGCCGATCAACAGGCAGCCCCAGCCGGCCAGGGCCACCGTCGGGACCGGCCCGCTGCCCAGGGTCGAGCGCATGGTCTGGTCGAGGGCCAGGGTGCCGCTGACGCAATACAACAGGGCGATGCCGAAGGCGAGGAAGGCGGAGCTGAACGCGCCCAGCAGCAGGTATTTCAGGCCGGCCTCGCCCGAGGTCTCCCGCTTGAGGTCATAGGCGACCAGGATGTAGAAAGCGAAGGTCATGGCCTCCAGCCCGAGAAACAGGATCAACAGGTTGGTGGCCGTGGCCACGGCGACCATGCCGAAGGTGGCGAAGAGCAGCGTGGCCGGATATTCCTCGCCGGAAAGGCCATGGTGCTGGTTGTACTTGTGCGAGCACACCAGGGTGCCGATGGCCAGCAGGCAGAAAAACACCGTAAAGGTGCGCGCCAGGACAGTGGCGGCAAGCCCCAGGGAAGCGGAAACCGGGGCCACGGCCATCATCCCGGCGGGAACAGGCAACAGCGGCCAGAGGGCGGCCCCCAGGCTGGCGACGATCGCCACTGTGGTTGCGGCGCCTTCGTTGCGGCTGAGGGCGCCGGTCATCAGGGTCAGCAGGCTGCCGATGGCCAGCAGCAGCAGCGGCAGGGCGATCCAGATATCCGCGCCGGTCATGGCATCCCTCCGGTCAACAGGGCTACCGGCACCTGGAGCATATCCAGCAGCGGCAGCGGATGCAGTCCCACCACCAGGGCGCCCGCGGCCAGGGTGCCGAAGACCGCCAGTTCCCGGCGGCCCAGGTCCGCGAGCGCCAGCGGCCGCCCTTCCTCCTCAAAGAGCACCTTCTGCACCAGCCGCACGGTGTAGACCAGCGGCAGGATCACCCCGATAAAGGCCAGCACCGTGGCCAGCGGGGCCACCTGCACCGTCCCGGTCAGGATCAGGAATTCGCCGACAAAGTTGTTCAGGCCCGGCAGTCCGGCCGAGGCCATGCTAAAGAGCAGGAAAAAGGCGGAGAAGAGCGGCATCTTGCCCCAGAGGCCGCCGAAGGCCCCGATCTCGCGGGTGTGGGCCCGTTCGTCGAGAACCCCGACCAGGGCAAACAGGGCCGAGGTGGTCAGGCCGTGGCTGACCATCTGCAGGATGGCGCCGGAAAGGGCCACCGGGGTCCAGGCCGCGATGCCCAGGGCCACAAACCCCATGTGGCCGACGCTGGAGTAGGCCACCAGTCGTTTCATGTCCTTCTGGCTGAAGGCCCGCCACGAACCGTAGAGGATGCCGGTGCCCGCCACGGTCAGCACCACCGGGGTCAGGGTGCGGGCCGCCTCGGGAAAGAGCGGGTAGCCGAAGCGGATCAGGCCGTAGGCCCCGGTTTTGAGCAGCAGGCCGGCGAGGATGACGCTGCCGGCGGTGGGGGCGTCGGTGTGGGCGTCCGGCAGCCAGGTGTGGAGCGGCACCAGCGGAAATTTGATCGCAAAAGCCAGGAGGAAGGCCGCATAGAGCCACAAACCGGTGGTCGGGGCCAGGGGGGTGCCGATCAGGGCGGTGAGGGCGAAGCTGTAGCTGCCGCTGTGGGCGCCGTGGAGCAGGTAGAGACCGATGATCGCCAGCAGCATCAACAGCGAGCCGAACAGGGTGTAGAGAAAGAACTTGATGGCCGAGTAGATGTGGCGGCCGTGTCCCCAGATGCCGATCAAAAAGAACATCGGGATCAGCATCACCTCCCAGAACAGGTAGAAGACAAAGAGATCCAGGGCGAGGAAGACCCCCATGATCCCGGACTCCATCACCAGGAGCAGCGCGAAGTGGAGGCTGACCCGCTCGTGGATCGAGCGCCAGGAGACCAGCATGGCCAGGACCGTGACCAGCGCGGTCAGGAGCACCAGGAGCAGGCTGATCCCATCCATGCCCAGGGTGTAGCGGATGCCGAGGGCATCGATCCAGGGGACATCCGCAAAGAGAAAGAAGCCCTGCGGGGCGCCGGGCGGGCGAGGAGAGGACGACGCCAGCCAGCAGGCGCCGGCCAGCAGGGCTTCCAGCAGAGCGAAGGCGACGGCGACCATCCGCACAATCCCTGGCCGCCGGGCCAGCGACAGCAGGCAGAGGCCGCCCGCCAGGGGCAGCAGCACCAGGAGGGTGAGGATCGGCAGGCCGCTCATAACGCCACCCAGGCAAACCAGCCGATGCACAGAGCCGCGCCCGAACCCAGGCTGAGGAGGTAGACCGAGACCCGGCCGCAACTCCAGCTCCCCAGCCCTCGGCCGCAACGGCCGAGCAGCAGGGCCACGCGGTCGAGAGTGTCGTCGATCAAGCCTTCGTCCACCTGCTGCCACAACAGCCCGGCAAGCCAGACATAGGGCCGGACAACGAGCAGGCGGTAGAGTCCATCCACCTGCCAGCCGGCCAGGAGGAAGGCAGTCAATCCGGTGGCCGGTTGCCCGGCCTCGATCAATCGTTGGCCACGGCGGGCAGCGCCGTAACGGGACCAGGCCAGGGCCAGGCCGAGCAGGGCAACCACTGCCGCGACCCCCTGGAGGCCCAGTTCGGTGGCCAAGGCAATGCCATGGCCGCCGTCATCGAGAGGGGCCAGGAATTGGGTCAGCAGCCCCTGGCCCAGGTAAGCGGGCAGATTGAGCAAACCGCCGCCCAGACCGAGCAGGGCCAGGGGGACGAGGGGCCACTGCATGACCGGCGGCAGCGGGGAGGGCGACCTGTCCGGCGATCCGGGGCCAGGGAGTGCGCTGTTGCCGCCGAAAACTAAAAAGACCATGCGGAAGGTGTAGAGGGCGGTGAGCAGGGCGGTGAACAGGGCCAAGGCATACAGGCCGCCGTAGAGCGTGCCGCCCTGCTGCCAGACCGCGGCCAGGATGGAATCCTTGCTGAAAAAGCCGCCGGTCAGCGGCAGCCCGGCCAGACAGACCGCGCCGGCAAGGAAGCAGTAGAAGGTGGTCGGCAGGGTCCGGCGCAGGCCCCCCATGCGGAAGACATCCTGTTCATGGTGCAGGGCGGTGATGACGCAGCCGGCCCCGAGGAAGAGCAGGGCCTTGAAGAAGGCGTGCTCGATCAGGTGAAAGGTGCTGGCGGTGAGGGCTCCGGCGCCCACGCCCAGCATCATGTAGCCGATCTGGCTGATGGTGGAGTAGGCGAGGATGCGCTTGATGTCTCGCTGGACCAGGGCGCAGGTGGCGCCGTACAAGGCGGTCAGGCCGCCGGTGACGGCAATGGCCGCGGTGACCATGGCGGAGAGGCCGATGAGCGGAAAGAGCCGCATCAGCAGGTAGACCCCGGCGGTGACCATGGTGGCGGCATGGATCTGGGCCGAGACCGGGGTCGGGCCGGCCATGGCGTCCGGCAGCCAGACCATCAGCGGCACCTGGGCCGATTTGCCCATGGCCGCCAGCAGCATCAGCAGGCCCAGGCCGGTGATCAGGCCCAGGGGCACGGCCGAGCCCATCTGGTTGATTCGGGTGATGGAGACCGTGTCGAAATACTGAAAGCAGAGGACAATGGCCAGGGCCAGGCCGACATCGCCGATCCGGGTGACGATGAAGGCCTTGCGCCCGGCAGTGGCGTTCTCCGGCTTTTGGTACCAGAAGCCGATCAGGGCGTAGGAGCAGAACCCGACCCCTTCCCAGCCCAGGTAGAGCAGCACCAGGTTCTCGGCTAGGACCAACAGCAGCATGGCCCCGACAAAGAGATTGAGCAGCATGAAGAAGCGGCAGTAGCCGGGATCGCCCTGCATGTAGCCCACGGCGTAGAGGTGGATCAGGCCGCAGACCAGGGTGATCATCAAACAGAGCGAGAGCGAGAGCGGATCGAGATAGAGGGTCAACGGCGCGGTGAAGGTAAAGGCGGTCAGCCAGGAACCGAGTTCGATGGTCACCGGACCGTTGTAGATCGCGGCTGCGGCCAGGGTGGCGACGAAACTGCCCCAGATCGCCCCGCAGGCAAGAGTCTCGACAAGACGGCGCGGCAGGACCCGGCCCAGGAGGGCATGACAGAGGCTGGCCAGCAGCGGCAGCAACAGGATCAGTTCCAGGGCGAGCTTCACGGTTCCCTCAATTGGTGAAAGTCATCCACATTGACCGTTTTCCGGCGGCGGTGGAGATAAACCACCATGGCCAGCGCCAGCGAGACCTCGGCCGAGGTCATGGCGATGATCAACAGGGCAAAGACCTGGCCGTCCGCCCGGCCCCAGTGGCAGGAACCACCGACAAAAGCGAGCATGGCCGCGTTGAGCATGATCTCGATGCCGATGAGCAGCATGATGACGTTGGTGCGCCAGGCCAGGACGCAGCCCAGCCCCAGACAAAAGAGGACAGCGGCCAGGAGCAGCACATGGGTCAGCGGCACGATCATGCTTTGCGTCTCCTTCCCAGGTAGAGGGCGCCCACCACCGCGAACAGCAACTGCATGGAGACGATCTCGATCGCCACGCCGTATTGACGGAAGAGGGTCAGGGCAAAATCCTGCACGGTTATCATTGGTGCGGCGGCCGGTGGACCGACCCGGACCGACACCAGCACGATCAGCGAGAACAGGATGACCTCGATCAGAAGCACCGCCGGCAACCAGTGGAACAGGCCGGGCCTGGCGGCGCGCTCCGGGTGGCCCAGGTCGAGGATCATGACCACGAACAAAAACAGCACCATGACCGCGCCGGCATAGATGATGATCTCGAACATGGCGATCAACGGCGCCGCCAGCAGGAAGAAGATGGCGGCCAGGGCAAAGAAGGAGGTCACCAGGTTGACGATGGCGTGCACCGGGTGCTTCTCGGTGATGGCCAGGATGGTGGCGATCACCGTCACCGCCGCCAGAATGTAGAAGAGGGTGGTTTCCATCACGGCAGCAACCCCCGGACGTCCACCGGAGCGGTTTCCTCCAGCCCGTGCCCGCGCGGCTGGGTGATGCCGATGCCGGCATGGTGGTAAAAATTGTAATCGCTTGATTTGCCGCAACCGTCGATGAGCAGGTCTTCCTTTTCGGCGATCAGGTGCATGAGGTCGCGCTCGCACATCTCGAAATCCGGGGTCATCTGGATGGCATAGGTCGGGCAGGCCTCGGCGCAGAGCCCGCAGAAGATGCAGCGGGAGAAGTTGATCCGAAACCACTCGGCATAGCGCCGGCCGTTGTCCATCTCCCCTGCCTGCATGGCGATGCAGTCCACCGGACAGGCGGCGGAGCAGAGATAGCAGGCCACGCAGCGCTCGCCGCCGTCGGGATCGCGCGTCAGCACGATCCGTGCCCGGTAGCGGGGGGGCGGGGTCCGTTTCTCCTCGGGATACTGGATGGTCACCGGCCGCCGGAAGAGGTGCTTCCAGGTGGTCCACATCCCGGTCAGCAGGGCGGCGATGTCGCGCAGGATGGTCATATCGCCCCCTTGAGCAGCAGAAACCAGCCGGTGACGAGGATGTTGACCAGGGCCAGCGGGATCAGCACCTTCCAGCCGAGGTGCATCAACTGGTCATAGCGCAGCCGGGGCAGGGTGCCGCGCATCCAGATGAGGAAAAAGGCGAAGCCCAGCACCTTGAGCGAGAACCAGACCATTGGTGGTAACCACGGTCCCTGCCAGCCGCCGAGGAAGAAGGTGGCGGCCAGGCCGCCCAGGACGATGATGTTGACGTACTCGCCCATGAAGAACATGCCGAAGCGCATCCCGGAATACTCGGTGTGAAAGCCGGCCACCAGCTCGCTCTCGGCCTCGGGCAGGTCAAAGGGGATGCGTTTGCATTCGGCGACGATGCTGATCAGGAAGAGGAGGAAGGCCAGCGGCTGGTAGACGACGAACCAGCAGCCGCTCTGGGCGGCCACGATGTCGGAGAGGCGAAAAGATCGGGCCAGCATCACCACCGGCACCAGCGACAGACCCATGGAAAGCTCGTAGGAGATCAACTGGGACAGACCGCGGATACTCCCCAGGAGCGCATACTTCGAGTTGGAGGCCCAGCCGCCGATGGCCACGCCGTAGACCGCGATCGAGGACAGCCCGAGGAAGAGCAGCAGCCCCGCGTTGAGGTCCGAGACCTGCAACGGCACCGGGCGGCCCCACAGGGTCACCGGCGCGCCAAAGGGAATGACCGCGAACATCAGCATGGCCGGGATGGCCGACATGGCCGGGGCCAGGTAGAAGAGCCACTTGTCGGCGCCCTGGGAGCGGAAGTCTTCCTTGGTCAGGAGCTTGATCGCATCGGCCAGCGGCTGGAGCAGGCCCAGCGGACCGACCCGGTTCGGCCCCTTGCGGTCCTGGATCCAGCCCAGCACCCGGCGCTCGATATAGACCAGGTAGGCCGCCAGGGTCAGGATCACGGCGAAGACCAGCGCGATCTTGACGATGAGGATGGCGATGTCAATCAGGTCATAACCCGGAAACATGGATGCCCTCGCCTTCGGCCTTCAGTTGCCGTAATTTTGCCCATGGGCCGGCCAGCGGTTCGGTGATCCGCTCGCCGCCCAGCCGGACAATCAGTTCCGCCAGCACGTTCCAGGCCAGCCGTGGCACTCCGCCGGGCGGCATGCTGCGATGGAGGTGCGGCGGATGTCCGGCCGGATCGAGCCCCTTGACCGGCAGTCCCGGCTGCATCACCCGGGTGAAGCGCTGGGCCCTCCCCTCGTTGTTGATGCAGGTGCCGTCCGTCTCCGCCCAGGCAGTGGTGGGCAGGACGATTGCGGCCGCGTTCGCCGCAGCGGAGGGCCGCCAGTCGAGGACCACCACCATTGCCAGACCGGCCAACAGCTCAGCCGGAATGTCGGCCTCCACCGCGATCACCGCCTGGATCCTGTCCCCGGCAAGGGCCTGGCGCAGATTGACGGTGTCGTGGTCCCGGGCGACCAGGGCGCAGCCGAAGGTGTTGGGGCCGGGCAGGAGGCAGACGGTCCCGGGACCGCGCTCCATGATCTGCTCGATCCGCTCCGCCGGACTGTGGCGGGTGGAGCAGATAATCACCGGTTGGGCGGCGGCCGCAAAGGGGACTTCTTCCAGCGAGTCGACCCGCACGGCCTCGATGCCGAGGGTTTCCGCCTGCGCGGGCAAGGCCTGCGGGCCAACGAGATAGACCACGGCTCCCCGGCGCCAGGCCTGGCGAACCGCCAGCCCGAGCATCGGTCCCTCTGCGAGCAGATCGACATCGACCAGGGCCAGGCAGTCGGCCCGCTGGACATCGGCCATGGCGACCGCAGGCCCATGCATGAGATGAGTCACCACGGTCTCGCCGCACCGTTCTTCGTCCTCGTCCACAAAATAGCAGAGGGCGCTGGCGTGGGTCCGCTCGGCCAGGGTCGGCAGGAGCAGGGCCGCCTCCAGGGCCAGCCGGGAAGAGCCGACCACGGCAATGCTCCCCGGACCGTACTCGGCCTCCACCGCATGGATGCGGTGCAGCAGCGCGGCCAGGGCCACGTCCCAGTCCGTTTCCCGGCCATCGACCCGCGGCGTTCTCGGTCGCTGGGGATGATTGATTTCGGCTCCGGCAAAACGGCCCCGGTCGCAGATGAACCAGCCGTTCACCGCCGCGTTGGGGCGGGCAACGATCTTGAGCAGTTCCCGGTAGCGGGCCACCGGGGTGATGTTGCACCCCAGCGAGCAGTGCTGGCAGACCGAGGGGGCCATGTCGTAGTCCCAGTAGCGGGCGCGGAAGCGCGCGCTGCGGTCGGTGAAGACCCCGGTGGGGCAGATGTCGACCAGGTTGCCGGAGAAGGGGGATTGCAGTTGCCCGTTGTGGAAGCGGCCGAAATAGATCCGCTGGCCGCTGCCCAGGACGCCGAAATCGGTGCCGCCGGCAAACTCCTGGTAGAAGCGGACGCAGCGGTAGCACTGGATGCAGCGGTTCATCTCGTGCTCGATGTAGGGCCCCAGGTACTGGTTGGTGTAGGTGCGTTTTTTGCCGGTGTAGCGGCGCAAGCCATGGCCGGCGGCGATGGTGAAGTCCTGCAACTGGCACTCGCCGCCCTCGTCGCAGACCGGGCAGTCGTGGGGGTGATTGAGCATCAGCCATTCGAGGACATGCTGGCGCATGGCCACGGCCTCGGGGTCGATAGTGGAGACCACCATGCCGTCCTGGGCCGGCAGCATGCAGGACATCTGGATGCCCTTGACCGGGCCGTCCACCAGCTTGACCGCGCAGACCCGGCAGGCCCCGGCCTTGCCCAGGGCCGGATGCCAGCAGAAGTGCGGGATGGGGATATCCACCGCCTGGGCTGCTTCCAGCACGCTGGTGCCCTCGGCCACCTCGACCGTTTTATTGTCGATGATCAGTTTGGGCATGGTTCCCCCAGCGGGCATCTTCCCTTGACGATATGCTCCCGGACCTCCTCCTCGAAATGCCGGAGCAGGCCGTCCACCGGCCCCATGGCGCCGGGGGCCAGGGCGCAGAAGGTGTAGTTGAGATAGCGGATATGCTCCCGGAGGAGGGCGATATGTTCCTCGCTGCCCCGGCCGGCCTCGATCTCGGTGAGCAGGTGGACCACATAGGGGAGCCCCTCGCGGCAGGGCGTGCACCAGCCGCAGGACTCGCGGGCATAGAAACGCACCAGGTTGAGGGTGGCGGCGACCATGCAGGTGCGCTGGTCAAAGACCACGATGCCCCCAGTCCCCAGCCGCGAGCCGGCCTTGGCCACAGGGTCGAAATCCATGGGCACCTCCCAGTGGGCCGGGGTGAAATAGGGGGTCGAGGCCCCGCCCGGCAGGCAGGCCTTGAAGGTGCTGCCGGGCCGCATGCCGCCGCAAACTTCCTCGATGATCTCGCCCAGCGGCAGGCCCAGCGGCAGCTCATAGCAGCCCGGCCTGGTCAGCGGGCCGCTGGTGCAGAACAGCTTCATCCCCGCTGCCTCCGGGGTTCGCGCCAGTTGCTTGAACCACTGGGGACCGTTCGCGACGATCGCCGGGATGTTGGAGAGGCTCTCCACGTTGTTCACCACTGTCGGCCCGCCCCACAGTCCCTTGACGGCCGGGAAAGGGGGTTTGGAGCGGGGGTTGGCCCGTCTGCCCTCCAGGGCGTTCATCAGCGCGGTCTCCTCGCCGCAGATGTAGCGGCCGGCCGAGATATGGAGCTCGATCCGGCAGGAAAAATCGCTGCCCAGGATGCGGTCACCGACCAAACCGGCGGCTTCGGCCTCGGCCAGGGCCTGGTGCAGGTTGGCGGCCCCCTGTTCGTAGCCGCGGCGGATGAAGATGAAGGGGTGCGAGACCCCTAGGGCGTAGCAGGCCAGCACGATCCCCTCCACCAGCAGCCAGGGGTTGGCCTCCAGCAGGACCCGGTCCTTGTAGGTGCCCGGCTCCATCTCGTCGCCGTTGCAGATCAGCCAGCGCGGCCCCGGCAGGTCGCGGGGCACGAACGACCACTTCTTGCCGGTGGGAAAACCGGCCCCGCCCCGGCCGCGCAGACCGGAGTCGATCACCATCTGCTGGACCTCGTCCGGCGACAGCGAGGTCAGCGCCCGGTGCAGGGCCGCGAATCCGCCTTCGCTGCGGTATTCGCCGAAGGTGACCATCCGGCCCGGCTTGTTATGTTTGAAGAGCACCTGTTCCATGACCCTCGGACCTTTGCTTGACTTCCGGAAAGTTCTCCCTTGATCGAAATGACAGCCGAAAGGACTCGCCATTTCTGGATTCATATCGCGGGCATGGCCCGCTCCTACCACCCTGTTGGGTGTGTGTGCGGGGTAGGAGCGGGCCATGCCCGCGAAAAAGCTTGATCTTATGTGGTAACCTCTTCCTTCCAACGCAGAGAGATCGCAAACATTTCAGATTTTCCGACATCTTTCCTGTTCAAGGATCTCGGCGGCCCGCTCCAAAGTCACCTGGCCGTAGAGGGTGTCGCCGATCATCATGGTCGGGGCCTGGCCGCAATTGCCCAGGCAGCAGCAGGGCAGCAGGGTGAAGATGCCGTCTGCCGTGGTCTCGCCCACCCCAATGCCGAGCAGTCGCGAGAGGTGCGCCAGCAAACTTTCCCCGCCCATGACCCAGCAGGAGATGGAGTCGCAGCAGTGGATCACCCGTTTGCCCACCGGCCGCCGATAGAGCATCTCGTAGAAGGTGGCCAGTTCCTCCACCTGCAAGGGCGAGAGGCCCAGCAGGTGGGCGGCCTCCTCGACCGCCTCGTCGCTCAGCCAGCCGTAGTGGGCCTGCAATCGTTTCAAGATATCCACCGCCGCCTCGCGCGGGGTGACGGCGGCCTGGATCCGGTTTTGCAGTTCCTCTCTCAAGCTCTCGGCAATCATCCGTGATCCTCGTGGTTAGCGGTCCAGGTCGGCGAGGACGAAATCGATCGACCCCAGGATGGCCATGAAATCCGAGACCAGCCAGCCCCGGCTGAGGAAGGGCAGGGCCTGGACATGGGGAAAACTGGGGGTCTTGATCCGTACCCGATAGGGGATATTGAGGCCGTCGGAAACCACGAAGTAGCCGTTTTCCCCCTTGGGCGCCTCGATGGCACTGTAGTTCTCCCCTTTCGGCGGGGTCATGCCCCGGGTGGAATTGACGAAGTGGTGGATCAGGGATTCGATATCCTTGAGCGTGTCCGGCTTCTGCGGCAGGACGTAGCGGCAGTCGTCGGTGATCCAGCGGCCCGTGGGCATGTTATCCAAACATTGCTGTACGATGCGCAGCGACTGACGGATCTCCTCCATGTGGACCTCGTAGCGGGCCCAGCAGTCGCCGCCCTCGGCAGTGGCCACCTCGAAATCGAACTGGTCGTAACCGCTGTAAGGAATTTTTCGCCGCAGGTCCCAGGCCAGGCCGCAGGCCCGCAGGTTGGGGCCGGAGAATCCCCGCTCGATGGCCTCGTCCAGGCTCAAGCCCCCGACTCCCTTGAGCCGGGCCCGGAAAATGGGGTTGCCCTCGATGAGCGCCGCGTATTCCTTGAGCCGGGGCGGCAGCCACCGGAGAAATTCCCGGACCGGGACCTCCCAGCCTTCGGGCAGGTCCTCGGCCACGCCGCCGATCCTAAACCAGGCCGGGTGCATGCGGCCGCCGGTGATCATCTCCACGATATCGAAGATCTTTTCCCGGTCGGTGAAGGTGTAGAACACCGGGGTCATGGCGCCGACGTCGGCGGTGAAGGTGCCCAGCCAGACCAGGTGGCTGGCGATGCGGAACAGCTCCGCCAGCATCACCCGGATGACCGTGGCCCGTTCCGGCACCGTGATCCCGCACAACCGCTCCACCGAGTGGCAGTAGGCGAGATTGTTCTGCACCCCGGACAGGTAGTCGATGCGGTCGGTGTAGGGGATGAACTGGTTCCAGTGCTGGCGCTCGCCGATCTTCTCGGCCCCCCGGTGGTGGTAGCCGATGTCCAGGTCCATGTCCACGATCTCCTCGCCCTCTAACTTGAGGATGCAGCGGATGATGCCGTGGGTGCCGGGATGCTGGGGGCCGAGATTGAGGATCAGGGTGTTCTCGTCGGCCTGGTCGAAAAAGGCGCTGGCCGGCAGCGGTTGGTGGCGGCGGGCCTCGTCGGCGGTGTAGGGGGGCATCTCGGTGCCGCGAAAGGGATGCTCCTTGCGCAGGGGATGCCCCTCCCAGTCGTGCGGCATGAGCAGTCGCCGCAGATTGGGATGGCCGCTGAACCGGAGGCCGTACATGTCAAAGACCTCGCGCTCGTACCAGTCGGCATTGGCAAACACTTTGGTGATGCTGGGCATCTCGGGATAGCGGCCGGCAAGCTCGGTCTTGATCCGGATATGGCCGGGGATCTCCAGGTTGAGCAGGTGGTAGTTGACGGTGAAATCCTGGTGCTCGGCCGGAAAGCGGCGGCAGGAATCGTCGACGCAGGCAATGTCCTCCAGGCGGCGGAAGGGGGCCTGGGCGCGACTCTTGAGATGGTGCAGCACCTCGGGGATAAGATTGGGCTCGACCCGGTAGCTGAGCATGTCCGTGGCCTGCTCGTCGCGCTTAAGCCCGCTGCTAAACCGCGCCTCCAGCTCGCCGGTCAGGCCGAAGTCCGGATAGGGGGGGCGCGGCGCCGGCGGCCGCCACTGCTGATCGCTGCGCGGTTGCCAGGCCCGGGGGTGAGCGACCGAGACCCCGCGCGGCTTGGTGCCTTCCAGGCCGGGACCGCGGGGATCGCTGGTCTTGGTGGTGCCGGGCACCAGCAGCGGGACAACGGTCCCCTGGCTGCCGCCGGCCAGATGGAGCACCGGCCGGGCCGGGCGCTCGTGGCGCTTGATCTTCTCCTGCAACAGCAGCAACCCCTGGATGAAGGCCTCGGGCCGGGGCGGGCAGCCGGGGATGTAGACATCCACCGGCACCACCTGGTTCACTCCCTGGATGACGCTGTAGACATCGTACATGCCGCCCGAGTTGGCGCAACTCCCCATGGACATCACCCAGCGCGGCTCGGCCATCTGCTCGTAGAGCCGGAGGATGGTGGGCCCCATTTTGACGAAGGGGGTGCCGGCAATGACCATCAGGTCCGCCTCGCGCGGCGTGCCCCGCACGACCTCGGCCCCGAATCGGGAGATGTCGTAGCGCGAGGTGATGGAGGTCATCATTTCGACAAAACAGCAGGAAAGCCCGAAGAACATGGGCCAGAGGGAATTGGCCCGGCCCCAGTTGATCAGGGCGTCCAGGTTGGTCAGCAGGATATTGTCGGGGATCTCACTTGGTTCCATGCTCTTGCCGCAATCGGGACGGCCCCCATTCGAGCCCTTGTTTGAGCCATAACCAGGCCAGCCCCAACAGAAGGGCGACGATGAAAAAGGTGATATGCACTAGTCCCATCAGACCGAGCTCTTCCCAGGCCACGGCCCAGGTGAAGATAAAGGCGGCCTCGACATCGAAGACGATGAAGAAGATGGCGATCAGGTAGAAGGGGACGGTGAGTTGCAGGCGGGCGCCGCCGCTGGGGATGATGCCCGACTCATAGGCGAGTTGCTTGTTGCGGTTGCTGGTTTTCACTCCCAGCCACCAGGCGGCGGCAAGGAGCAGGCCGATAATGGCGACCGCGGCCACGATGTAGAGGAGCAGCGGCAATATTTCCGGGAGCTGGGTCACGGCGATTCCTCCAGGACCGTCAGTTGTGCAGCGGATGGCTGATTCTCGCCCCAGCCGCAGGGCGGGTGCTTGGGGGCCGAAGCGCTGTCTCGGTGGAGCGGTATGGTCTTATCTCGTTGTTTTGCTGAAAAACATTTCCTGCCCGCCGCCTAGTTCCCGCGACAGGGATTGTTTTCCGGTTCTTCAAATTCCAGCAATTGTTATGTATTTTTATCCTTACCCGACTAGGCTCAACAAAACAACAAAGAGAAAATGGGTAGATGATTAATAGTAAATCTATCAAGTTAAAAATCTTGGGGACAGTATAGTTATCGATGACTTTTTTCTCCTGATCGGTATACTGGCGCCATGGCGAGAATTGCACGGGTCATAGTTCCGGAGGTGGCGCACCATGTCACCCAGCGGGGCAATCGGAGGCAGCAGGTCTTTTTCGGCGACGAGGACTACCAATCCTATATCGAGCTGATGGCCCGATGGTGCGTCCGGTACGGAGTGGAGATCTGGGCCTGGTGCCTGATGCCCAACCATGTCCATCTGATCGCGGTGCCGCCAACCGGGGACGGGTTGGCGCGGGCCATCGGCGAGGCCCATCGGCGCTACACCCTGCGGGTCAACAGCCGCGAGGATTGGCGCGGCCATCTCTGGCAGGAACGATTCGCCTCTTTTCCCTTGGACGAGCCGCATCTGTTGGCCGCTGCCCGCTACATCGAGATGAATCCGGTGGCGGCCGGACTGGCCGATACGCCCGAAAATTACCCGTGGAGCAGCGCCCGCGCCCATCTCCAAGACGGGGAGGACGGCCTGGTGACCACGGCGCCGCTGCTGGGCCTGGTCGGCGATTGGCGCACCTTTCTCACCTTGTCCTCGGAAGAAGAACTCGACGTGCTCCACCGTCACGAACGCACCGGACGGCCCCTGGGCGACGAGCCTTTTCTGGTCGAACTGGAACAGCGGCTGGGACGCAGGTTGCGGCCGCGAAAACCGGGCCCGAAAAAACGGGGGCAGGACGAGTAATTCCGGCTTGCCCACGCGTTGAGCCCGTTTCGGTCTTTTGCCCAGCCAAGGAAAACTCGAGATTTCTCAACGGTCCGGAATGACCGGGACGAGGCGCTTTCGAACCGCCGGGCGATCCGCCCACGGAGGTCTTCATGGAAAACGAACCGCGCACCGAATCGGCACTCCCCCCGTTGCCCCTCTCGGGCATCCGGGTGCTGGAGTTGGGGCACAACATCATGGGACCGGCCTGCGGCCAGATCCTGGCCGACCTGGGGGCCGAGGTCTACAAGGTCGAGCGGCCGGGCAAGGGCGACGACACCCGCTGGTTGCAGGGGTTCGGCGCCGGCTTTTTCACCTGTTTCAATCGCAACAAGAAGAGCCTGGCCATCAACCTCAAGCTCGATCAGGGCCGGGAACTTTTTCTCCGCCTGGTGGAACAGGTCGATGTCCTGATCGAGAATTTCGCCCCCGGTACCGTTGATCGGCTCGGTATCGGCGCGGCAATCTGTTGCCAACGCAATCCTCGCCTGATCTTCTGTGCGCTCAAGGGGTTCATGCCCGGTCCGTATGCCCATCGACCGGCCCTGGACGAGGTGGTGCAGATGATGGGCGGGCTCGCCTACATGACCGGGCCGACTGGCAAACCGATGCGGGCCGGGGCCTCGGTCACCGACATCCTCAGCGGCGGCTTCGGAACGATCGGCATCCTGGCCGCCTTGCTCCAGCGCCAGCAGACCGGCCGGGGCCAGGTGGTGCAGGCCTCGCTGTTCGAATCGGTGGCCTATCTCATGGGCCAGCACATGGCCGGAGCCGCGGTGTCCGGGCAGGTGCCGCCCCCCATGCCGGAGCGCGGCCGCACCTGGTCCATCTATGAGCTGTTTACCACCAGGGACGGGCAGCAGGTTTTCATCGGCATCACCTCGGACCGGCACTGGCGGCGATTCTGCACCACCTTCGGCTTCAGCGACTGGGCCGAGGACCCGAACCTGGCCACCAATCAGGGCCGGATCGAGGCCCGGATCTGGTTTTTCCCCGAATTGCAGCAGCGGCTGCACCGGTTGGCCAAGGTCGAGCTGATGGCCTTGGCCGAGCGGGCGGGCATCCCTTTTGCCCCGGTCAACCAGCCGGTGGATCTCTGGGACGACCCCCACATGAACGCATCGGGCGGCCTGGACGCGGTCGAAACGCCCGGCGGCAAACAGGTCAAGCTGCCCAAGCTGCCGCTGCGGCTCGACGGCAGGACCTTTGATCTCCGCCTGCAACCGCCCGCGGTGGGCGAAGGGGCGGCCGACCTCCTTGCGTTGGCCGGCCTGAGCGCCACGGAGATCGATGATCTGGCGGCGGCCGGAATCGTGGCGGCCCGGCCCTGCCGGCAGCCGTGAAGGTCGTGCGCGCCGGTGGTGTTCCGTCACTGGAGTGGTGAGGCATGTCGGCCCCTTGGCGATTTTTTCTGGTCATCGTCTTGACCGCCCTGGCAACGGGGCCGGCCCTGGCGGCCGCGCCTTTGTCTTGCGAGGCCCTGCAGACCCGCCTGCAAGGCTTGAATACGGCTATTAGCAAGAAGGCGACCGACAAGAAGGCCGTGGCTAGAATGCAAGCCCAACTGGAGGGCCTGTCCCGGGAGTACACCGCGCGTTGCGCCCAGGCAGGGGAAGGGCAATCCGCCCGCCAAGCCCAGCCGGGCCTCAAGACCCTGCCGGCAACGAGCCCGCAGGCGGCCACCCCGGAAGAGGAGATCAGGCGCCGCCGGGAGGCGATCAACCACAAGGGGCGTCCGTTCGACGGCAAGCTTGGCTCTCCACCCGCCAAACCCGCCGGACGGGATACCCCGGTCCAGCGGGCGATCCCCGTCGAGGGGACGATAGTGATCGAGAGTGGCGCCTCCTCGACCTTCTACGGCAAGGTCAAACAGGAGATCCTCTACACCATCCGGGAGACCTTTGTCGGCAACCTGATCGTCACCCGGCAGTACGACCGGGCCGCGGGCCGGTATAGCGAGCGGGAGGAGTACGCCCTCCAGACCCTGTCCGCCGAAATCGATGTCGACCACTTCAGCGGCCGGGGCTGCGCCAAATATACCGGCTCGCCCCCGACCTGCGTCCAGTGGCACAAGCTCGATCTCTGGCAGATCGCCGAGGGCGAGGAGTATCCCGGCAGGGCCGACGGCGTGGTCAGCGCCGGCAGCGCCGGCCGGGGCGTGACCGTCACGGTCGACGGCCCGGATATCGAATTCTTTTCTTCCCAGGGCTCGGTCTCGGTCCGGTCCGGTTGCGGCGACCAGCTCAGGGAAACGGTCAGTTTCGAGGAGTTCAGGCAGTGGCTGCGTCGGGGGCAGGTGCGGATCAAACGGGAGATGGGCGGGGCCAGGCCGACCATGCCGGGATGCCGCCCCGGTTCGACCCTCACCCTGGAGATGCTCATCGGGCCGGAATCGTAACCGTCGGGGCGCGGATGGCGCCGTCGTCATTTTTCCACGCAAAGGAGGAAACCATGCTGTTTCTCACCAATCGCTACCCCAAGGGGGGCATCCAGACCAAGCCGGAACGGAAATATGAATTCGATCTTCGCAATAACGCCCCCTGCAACATGGTGTTCGCCTGCCGACGGGAGGCGGACGGCACCATCGCCACCGTGGGCCGCGACAATTTCATGCTGGAGCTGAAAACCTCGCCGTACCGGCAACTGCTGTTCTACATCCATGGCTATTCCAACCTGCCCGAGGATGTGTTCAAGGCCGCCACCGAGTTCCAGCAGTTGTGCGACGACGCGATCAACCAGGAGGTGCAGGTGATCCCGGTGATCTGGCCTTGCGACAACGACTTGGGCATCATCAAGGATTACTGGGACGACCAAAAGGCGGCGGACAGCAGCGCCACCTCCTTTGCCCGGGCCCTGCAGCGATTTGTCGAGTGGCGTAACTCCAAACTCGCCGAACCCGACGACGATCCCTGTCTCAAGCGGATCAACGTGCTGGCCCACTCCATGGGCAACCGGGTGCTGCGGGAGACCCTGGCGGCCTGGGACAAGTACGATCTGGCCGACGGCGTGCCCATGATCTTCCGCAACACCTTTCTGGTGGCCGCGGACATCGAGAACGAGTCGATCCATCGGGGAGAACGGGGACAGCTCATCTGCGATGCCTCGCGCAACGTGGTGGTGTACTACGCCTCCGACGACCTGGCCCTGCGCAGCAGCAAGGCGGCCAATCTCAAAAACAAGATCGCCTCCCGCCGCCTCGGTCACAGTGGCCCGGAAAATATGGAACTGACGCCGAAAAACGTCTATATCGTCGACTGCGACGAGGTCAACAACGCCTATGACAACCCCAAGGGGCACAGCTATTTCCGCAGCGGGCGGGAAGAGGGAAAACCCGGCGTGGTCTTCGATCACATTTTCGGGTGCCTGCGAACCGGTCGGGTCTTTCCCGAAGACCCGGAACGGCGGGTCACCATTCTGCGCGAATAGTCGCCGCCGCCGGCCGGCCGCTTCATTCCCGGCGTCCCGGCGGCTCTTGCCGTCCCCTTGACGCGGTTGTCGCGCGAGGTTTTTTTTGGGAGAGAATACCCATGCACCCGACACTGTTGCTGATCGATATCCAAAACGACTATTTTCCCGGCGGGGCCATGGAACTGGTTGCCAGCCGGGAAGCGGGCCTGGCGGCCGGCAAGCTGTTGCAGGCCTTCCGGCAGCACGCTTGGCCGGTAATCCACGTCCAGCATATCGCCACCCGGAAAGGGGCCACCTTTTTCCGGCCGGACACACCGGGGGTGGCCATCCATGCAAGCGTGGCGCCGCGGCCCGGAGAAGTGGTTGTCACCAAGCATTTTCCCAACAGCTTTCGGGAAACGGGGCTGCTCGCCCATCTGCAGCAACAGCCGCCCGACCAACTGGTGATCGCGGGCATGATGACCCATATGTGCGTCGACTCCACCACCCGCGCGGCCGCGGACTTGGGCTTTCAGTGCGTGCTGGCGCACGATGCCTGCGCCACCAGGGACCTTGCCTTCGACGGCGTCGCGGTTCCCGCCCGCCAGGTGCAGGCGGCGTATCTGGCGGCCCTCGACGGGCTCTTTGCCCAGGTGCGGTCCGTGGAAGCGATCTGCGCCACCGTGACAGCCTGAAGAAAAAGAGGTCTGCGATGAAAATTTCGGTGATCCTCGCCCATCCCCGGGAGGGGAGCTTCAATCATGCCATTGCCCGGACCGCGGTGGACCGGTTGGCGGCCAATGGCCATACGGTGGTGCTGCACGACCTCTACCGGGAAGGGTTCGATCCTTGGCTAACCTGTGACGAGATCCTCAGGGACGCCCCACTGCCGCCGACCATAGCCCTTCACTGTGCGGAGATCGCCGCGGCTGATGGCATCGTCGTCGTCCATCCCAACTGGTGGGGCATGCCGCCCGCCGTCCTCAAGGGCTGGGTGGATCGGGTCATCCGGCCGGGAGTGGCCTACGAATTCGTGGCCGGCGACTCCGGCGAAGGGGTGCCGGTGGGGTTGCTCAAAGCCCGCGCCGCCCTGGTGTTCAACACCTCGAACACCGAGGCGGAACGTGAACGGACAGTGTTCGGCGATCCCTTGGAAACGATCTGGAAAAACTGCATTTTCGGCCTTTGCGGGGTGCAACGGGTTGACCGGAGGGTGTTCGGCGTGGTGGTGACCAGCAGCGAGGCACAGCGGGCCGAGTGGCTGAAGGAGGTGGCAGCCGCGGTCGACGTTCATTTCCCTCCCGAAGAAGAGGGGGAATGCGTGTGGTGATGTCGGCCGGGAAACAGCACAAAAACGATGCCGAGGGTGACTGATGAAATCCCGGCGCGTCAGGTCCTTTGAAAAATTCCTGGACAGCGAAGAGTCCTCGGGCATCGTCCTGATCCTGGCTACCGTCGCCTCGATGGCCCTGGCCAACTCTTCCCTGGGGCCGGGGTATCTGGCATGGTGGCAGCAGAAAGTGGGCGTTGTCTGGGCAGGATTTGGGCTGCAACTGTCCATCGAACATTGGATCAACGACGGCCTGATGGCGGTGTTTTTCCTCCTGATCGGGCTTGAGATCGAGCGCGAGCTCTATATCGGCAAGCTCGCCAACCCGCGCGAGGCTGCGCTGCCGGCCTTTGCCGCCCTCGGCGGCATGGCCTTGCCGGCCCTGTTCCATTTTCTCTGCAACCGGGGGACGGAGACCCAGGCGGGCATCGGCATTCCCATGGCCACGGACATCGCCTTTGCCCTCGGGGTGCTGGCCTTGCTGGGCGACCGGGTTCCGATGGCGCTCAAGATTTTTCTCGCCGCTCTGGCCATCATCGACGACCTGGGGGCCATCGTCCTGATCGCCTTGTTTTACGCCCAGGGGTTCTCCCTGCCCGCCTTTGCCTCGGCCCTGATCATCTTTCTGGGACTGTTGACCCTCAACCGACTCGGCGTCTACCGGCTCTCCCTCTATCTGATTCCCGGCGCGGTGATGTGGTATTGCCTGCTCAAGTCCGGCGTCCACGCCACCTTGGCCGGGGTTCTGCTGGCTTTTGCCATCCCCTTTGGCCAAGGAGAGGAAGCATCGCCGTCGAGCAGGCTGTTCCATGTGCTGCACAAGCCGGTGGCCTTTGTGATCATGCCCCTGTTCGCCCTGGCCAATACCGGCATCGTCCTTGGCGACAACTGGCTGGGTGGCCTGGCAACGGCCAACAGCGCGGGCGTTTTCAGTGGACTGGTGTTCGGCAAACCCCTCGGCATTGGTCTTTTTACCTTTCTGGCAGTCAAGCTGGGCGTCTCGCGCCTACCCGATTCCATGACCTGGGGTCATGTCCTCGGCGCCGGTCTGCTGGGAGGTATTGGCTTCACTATGTCGATTTTCATCACCTTGCTCGCCTTCAACGATCCCGCCACCATCCAGAGTGCCAAAGTCACCGTGCTGCTCGCCTCCCTCGTTGCCGGTACCGCCGGATACCTGGTCCTGCGCCGGGCCGCAACTTCTCCCTGAACGGTCATCTCGTCAATCCGCGGCCGGGGCTGCGAATCGCCTCCCCGTCTCTGTAAATCTACCGGGTCTGCAATGGGGCCACCGGTGGTAAGCACGGGTTGCGGCCTCTCGTCGGATGGCCGCAGACAGCGGCGTTTTCCGTTCTTCGGTTTATTATGGCGGAGAAGAGGAGGACGATATTGTCGCGATGGACAAAAAAAACCCTCTTCCCGTGGCGCAAGGCCGGACCGGGAAGAGGGGGAGAGGCGGGGGAAAACTACGGGTTAAACGAATCAGAAGGTATAGGTCAGGCTGATGCCGCCAAAGACGTTGGTTTCTGCTCTGCCATCAGGCAGGACATCGTCGTCCATGGAGTCGGCAAGATTGATATTGGCGCCTACGCCGAAGGCCTCGGTGACCATGTATTTCATCGAGGCGGTCAATTGGTAATTGAAGAAGCCGCTATCAGTTCCTCCATAGGCTTCAGCAAAATTCTCGCCAGCATAGCCGATCAGGCCGCTTAAACCCAAGGTGGTTTTGTCGTTGATGCTATAAGTGTAGCCCAAGCCTGCGGTGATATAGAAGTCGTCAACTAAATCGAAGTCATAATAAATTTTTGTCGAGACGGCGAAACCAGAACCGAGGTCATAGCCGAACCCGGCAAATACTTCTGTTGTATTGAGATCGGCGCCTTCGGGGGTTACATCGGTATGTGGATAGACATAGTGAATAATGCCGACGCTGGTGTCTACAGGGCCTAATTTAAAGGTGTAAGATCCCGTAAGGTCGATTTCGGAAAATTTATTGTCATCAAGTGTGCCGTCGTAATCGTCGACATCGTAGTTACCCCAGACATTTATGGCAAAACCATTGTGGGACACATCAATGCTGGGTTGCAGGACGAATCCGTCATTCAAGGTGACGCCACGCCAGACATAGGCGCTATTGGCATCAAGGGCGGCGACAGCGGTGGCCGCCGTTGCCTGGGGTGCGGTAGCGGCCGCGGCGAGGGCAGCAAGGGCGGCCATGGAAAACAAGCGTTTCATATTCTCTCCTTTTTAAAATGAAATGTTGCAACGGCTCCTCATCGCCAAGGCAAAACGCTTGTGCGTCCAGGCGGCTTGTCTTGGCTTGGGGAGCGGTAATGCGCCGATGCCTATGCTAAGCATGTATCGTGCCTTTTTTGTCATAATGGGTATATTCTTAAAATTATTTTAATGTTAATAAGTTGTAAGAATGCTGGCAGGTCGAGGTTGAGTTGCATCTGAAAAAATGTAACATTTGTGGTATATTTTTTCTCTTATATGCTCAAAAATGTAATGCAAGTGTTTCGAATTTGCGGCGATGTCGAGAAGGTGACAAAAAAGAGGGGGTTGGCCGGACCTGATCGGTTATTTCAATTCGATGAATACTTCTACGTCCGGCCATCGTTTGGCGACCGGTTGGATGGAAGGGCGCGCGATCACCTTGCAGAACAGCCTGCTGTCGGTGGAGATGGACTCCAGGTAAATCGGGGTGGTCAACACCTCGTCGCTGTTTTTTTCATCCCTGGTGACCGGAATGGTCACGAGCACGGTCTCGGGGGTGACGGTAATCTTCTTGATTTTCAGGTTGCCCGGCAGCTTGCCGATAATCTGCGGGGTGATCGGCATGGTCTTCTGTACCACCGCGGCCAGGGTCAGTTTCAACTGCTGGGGCGAGGTGTCGAGGAGGGTGACGCCCTTGGGCAGGCGCATGTTTTCGCTCGTGATAATGATGGTTTGGCTTCCTTTGGCCATTTTGGATAAATCGATCTTGACGCTGGGCGGATTGCTGGCCAGGTTGTCGATGTCGGATTTGGGGCCGGAGAGGTATAATTTGACTTCGTTGGCTTTTTCGCCCACCAGGACCAGATCTTCGGCCGGGGAGGTGTAATCGATGTTCACCGGCAAGACGCGCTCCACCATCTCCCGCTGCGAAACGATCAGGGTTGACCAGAACACCACGGCAATGATCAGGCTGGCCGCAATTTGAAAGATCGTCCGTTTGCGGATCTTGGGCGCGCTGTCTCGGTTGAGGAACCCCATCTCCCGTTGATGGGCGATAATGGCCCGGGTGATCTCCTCCGCGGTGCGCATCGGGTGCATTTCGCCGTTGGTGAAGGTCGAGACCTTGCCCCGTTCCTCGGAAACGACCAGGGCCAGGGCGTCGGTCTGCTCGGCAAGCCCCATGGCGGCATGGTGCCGGGTGCCGTATTCCTCGGAGAGCCGGGTGGATTGCGACATGGGAAGGCGGACGCCGAATTGGGTCAGTTTGCCGTTTTCGATGATCACGGCGCCGTCATGGCCCGGAGAATTGGAGTCGAATATGCTGAGGATGAGCGGGAGGCTGGGGACGGCGTTGAGCTGGTATCCTCCCGATATCTTGTCGGTGATCGGCTCCTTGCCGGGGAAGACGATAATAGCGCCGCACCGTTCCTGGGCCAGTTTGACCAGGGCATCGCCGAGCAGGACGTGCAGCGAGGTGTCCTGGTCCCTGAGCCGGTGGGGGGGCACGGAAACCGCCTTTTCGAGGACCTTGCGCAGTTCCGGCTGAAAAATGATGATCAGGCCGAGGACGGCCACGTTGCTGACGTTGTGATAAATCCATTCAATGCCCTTGAGGTTGAGGGCATTGGCCAGGATGAACACCACCAGGGCAAGCAGGATGCCGGCCATGATCTTCCAGGTGCCGAGACGAAGCAGGGTGCGGTAGAGAAAAAAAAGGCCGGCGGCGATCAGGAGGATATCAAGGGCCGCGCGCCAGGAAAAGAATTCGTATACCAGAGCGGCGGCCCTCATGCGGTGGTCCCTTGTTGAATGACAGTGATTCGTTGATCGTGCGCCCAAGAGCGAGGCGCGGTCTTGAGCGGATTCATCGCGCGACTGAGGCGGGAAAGATGGTAAGGACGATTATAACAGAAACCAACCGTTGGGCGAAGAAAATCTCCCTGTTTTTTGCCAGCTTATCCGGGGGCAGTCCGGGAGGCGGGCACGGAACCGACACCCGGAGTGGCGATGGCGGCGCCGTGTTTCGGGGAAAAGAGAGGGGCTGCTCGCCCTGCAAATCGTATCTCCTTTGCGGGCGAGTGAAAAGAACTTGCTTTTTCAGGGCGGGCGGGTATTATTTGCGGTTACTGCCAATCGATTTTTTTTGAGGAGATACTATCATGGCCCGTACTTGTGAGATCTGCGGCAAAGGCCCCACGACAGGAAACAACGTCAGCCACGCCCATAATAAGACCCGTCGCCGTTGGCTGCCCAACCTCCAGCGAGTTCGCATGCTCACCCGCAACGGTGGTACCGTGCACGCCAATGTCTGCACCCGCTGCATCCGTTCCGGAGCTGTGGTCAAGCCTGCCTGACCCCCTTTTTCTTCCGAGAAAGGCGAGTTGACCCGTGCAACTCGCCTTTTTTCATGCGCGCTGCCTGCCCCCGTGTCGATACCGTCGGTTATTTTATGGAGTGTTCGATGAGCGAAGATGCGATCCGTTTCCTGCCCTACGACGAGGCTGTCCGTTTGGTTGCCGCCATCCAGGAGGAGGAGGATGTCGATGATCCCGATCATCGGATCCTCACTGTTTACAGCCACCAGGACAAGGAACTCTGCTGGTACGATTTCGAGGAAGTGATGCGCGATGCCGGGGTGCAGAAAAACGATCCGGACGCCAAGGAAAAGGTGAGTGAGTACGTCATGCGCCACCTCCCCGACTGGGTACTGGAAAGCTGACTTCCTGCCCGCAGTTCCTATAAGTGACCTTCGGGCATCGCCGCAGGTCGCCCCCCCCCCAAGACATAGCCGCCGTCCAGCCGCAGGATCGCGCCGGTGACAAAATCGGCGTCCCGAATCAGGAAAAGAACGGCCTGGGCCACCTCTGCCGGCGTCCCGGTCCGTTGCAGGAGGGTATGGCGCAGCAATTGGCCTTGTTGGTCCCCGGTGAGCAACGCCCATCCCCTGGTGCCCGGCCCGTGCCGGGTGTCGATCAGGCCGAGCATGATTTCGTTGACCCGGATGGTCGGCGCCCCCAGCCTGGCCCAGGTCTCGGTCAGCGAGGCCACGCCCCGGTTGGCGGCGGCGTAGCCGTCGTTGAACAGCAACCCCGCCGGGCCGGACCGGCCGACGATGCCGGCGATGGAGGAGACGTTGACCACCACCCCCTCCGGGTTCCGGCGGAGCAGGGGCAGGGCCTGCTCGAAGACCAGCCATTTGGCGTGCAGGGTGGTGTCCATCTCCAGGCGCCATTGCTCGCGGTTGACCTCGCGGTGGTAGCCGCCGTGGAGAATCGGCATGCCGCCGCGTTCGATATTGTTGACCACAATGTCCAGGCCGCCGTACCGTCCGTCGATGGTGGCCATCAGTGCCGCCACCTCGTCCGCCTGTCGCAGATCCGCCCGCAGCAGCAGGTGACCGTTCCCCGCGTCGCCGAATTCCTCTTCCAGGGCGGCCACCGCTTCGGGCCAATCGAACCAGGGCAGGATCAAACGAGCCCCCTGACCGGCCAGGGTCCGGGCAATGGCCAGGCCGACGCCGCGCGCGGCCCCGAGCACCAGGGCTCGTTTTCCGGCGATATTCATCTTGTTTCCCCTCCGCACTCACACTATATTCTGAGAACTTTTTCCATTCTGTACACCAAAGCCCAAGGTTCGACAATGAAGCAATCTCCCTTGCCGCCATTGCGGCGTTTCGTTTGTGGTCTCCTGTCCTTGCTCCTGCTGCTGGGGTCGTCGGTGCAAGCGCTGGCAACCGACGCCTCCCGCCCGGTCCCCCCGGCTTGCCGCACCACCGGCTGGCCCCAGGACGCCAGCGATCTGCCACCCGACCCGGCCCTGGTGTTCGGCAAACTTGCCAACGGCCTGCGGTATGTGCTCATGGCCAACAACGAGCCGAAAAACCGGGTGGCGCTCTATCTCGACATCCAGGCGGGCTCGATGCATGAAACCGACCAGCAGCGGGGCCTGGCCCATTTTCTTGAACACATGCTGTTCAACGGCACCACCCATTATCCGCCGGGCACCCTGGTGGAGTATTTCCAGTCGCTGGGCATGGGCTTTGGCGGCGACACCAATGCCCACACCGGGTTCGACGAGACGGTCTACAACCTGCTCTTGCCCTCGGCCGAGCCCAAGGTGCTGGCGGAAGGGTTCAAGGTCCTGGCCGATTACGCTCGGGGGGCGTTGCTGCTGGAAAAAGAGGTGGACCGGGAGCGGGGGATCATCCTAGCGGAAAAACGCAGCCGCGATTCCGCTGCCTCCAGGGTATCGAAAAAACAGTTGCAGTTCGATTTCGCCGGCACCCTGGTGGCCGAGCGCGATCCCATCGGCGTGGAGGAGGTGCTGGGCGTCGCCGACAGCCGCCTGCTCCGCTCCTTCTATGATCGCTGGTACCGGCCGGACAACATGATCGTGGTCGTGGTCGGCGACGTGCAGCAGCGAGAGGAAACCGTCAAGCTGCTTGAGGCGGCCTTTGCCGGCCTCAAGGGCGAGGGCGAGGCCGGGGGCTGCCCCGAGATGGGTCTGGTCCGGGAGTCCGGGACCGACATCCTCGTCCTGCCCGAACCAGAGCTGGGTTACACCGGGCTGGCCCTGACCACGGTCTTCAACGTCCAGCCCCGCCCCGACACCCTGGACTGGGAGATCGAACAGTTGCGGCAGTACGTCGCCGTGGCCCTGCTCTCCAATCGCCTGGAACAGCTCGAGCAGCGGCCGTCGAGTTCACTGGCGCAACCCAGGGCACAGGCCGGTATCTTTCTCCGGCAACTCGGGTACGCTACCCTGGCCGCCCGGACCGAGCCCTCCAAGTGGCGGGAAAGCCTCGCCCTGCTCCAGGCCACCCTGGCGCAGGCCCTGAAGGATGGCTTCACCGAGACGGAGCTGGCCAGGGGCAAACGGGAGGTCCAGGCCCTGCTGGAAAAGGCGGTGCAGACCGCCCCTTCCCGCGACAGCCGTCGGCTTGCCGAGGAGATCATCCGTAAGCTCAACGATCAGGAAGTCGTCCAGAGCCCGGCCCAGGAGATGGCGGTCTATGGGCCGGTGCTGGCCAAGATGACACTGGCCGAGGTCAACGGCGCCCTGCGTCAGTTGTGGAGCCGGTCGCGCCGGTTGGTCCATCTGGTGGGCATCCTGGAACCGGGCCTGACCGCCGCTCTGGCGGAAGCGCAGCTCCGGGAGGTGTACCGGGTCAACGAAACCAAGGACGTGGCCGCCTGGGTGGAGGAGCAGCGCGTGGACTTTCCCTATCTGGAGCCGCCGTCCGCCCCGGCCGAGATCGTCGAGCGGACGAGTCACCAGGAAATCGGGGTGGAAAGCGTGCTGCTGCGGGGAGGGGTGCGGCTCAACATCAAGCCGACCGACTTTCAGGCCAACCAGGTGCTGCTCTCGGTGCAGTTCGGCAAGGGGCGGCAGGCGGAACCGGCAGCGGGACTGGCGCTGGCTGCCGAGGCCCTGGTCAGGGAAAGCGGCATCGGCAAGCTGACCAGGGAACAGTTGACCGAGGCCCTGGCCGGAACCAACATTGCGCTTGAATTCAAGGCGGGTGCGGAGAGTTTTTCCTTCAACGGCAGCAGTTTGCGCAATGAATTCGAGATGCTGCTGCAAGTGCTCCGGCACCGGTTGCAGGATCCCGCCTTTCGGCCCGAGGCCTTCCACCGCAGCCGGGAGAACCTGCGCCGGATGTACGATCAACTGGCCGGGACAGCGGAGGGCGTGCAGCAGGTACAGGGCGAGCGGTTCTTTGCCGGTACCAGTCCGGAATACGGGCTGCCGGCTTGGGAGCAGGTGGAGCGGATCGAGTTGGATCGGATCAAGGATTGGCTGCCCCCGATTCTTGTCCGGGAACCGTTGGAAATCAACGTGGTTGGCGACATCGATCCGCAGGAGGCGACGCGGCTGGTCGCCAAGTATTTCGGCGATGCCCGGCGCACCCCGGCGGATACCGCGCCCCCGCAAGCGATCGCCTTTCCCGCCGGCGGACTGCTCCGCCTGCAGGCGGCCAGTTCCAGCGACCGGGCCCTGCTGACCGTGGCCTGGAAGACCGGTGATTTCTGGGATATCGGCCGGACCCGGCGGCTCAATCTGCTGGCCGCCGTGTTCGACGACCGGTTGCGGGTCCAGATCCGGGAAGAGCTGGGGGCTACCTACGCCCCCCAGGTGATCAGTCAGCCCAGCCGGGCCACCGCCGGCTTCGGTCTGATGAAAAGCAGCCTGATCGTGGCCCCGGAGCAGGCCGAGCCGTTGGCCAAGGTCATCAGGGAGGTGGCGGCCAACCTGGGCGTCAAAGGGGTCGGCGAGGACGAGTTGAAGCGGGCCCTGGAACCGACCCTGACCTCGATCAAGGACATCAAGCGCAACAATCGCTACTGGATGGAGTCGGTGCTCAACCTGTCCAGTCGCCATCCCGAGCAACTGCAATGGCCGCTCTCCATCCTGGAGGGGTTCGCTGCCATCAAGGCGGAGGAATTGACCGCGCTGGCCCGACAGTATCTCGCGCCGGAACAGGCGGCCACGGTGATCGTCGGGCCGAAGTCCGGCAACAACGGCGCCCCTCCCGGCCAGTGACCGGGGTCGGGCGGCGCCCCCCTACCCGGCCAGCCAGATGGCGATATTCTGGGCCTGTTTCAGGGTCTTGTCGGACACGCCCTTGAGCTGACCCTTGACCAGGTCGCGGCGCCGGCGGCCGATGACGATGGTGCCGCAGCCATGCTGTTTGGCCTGCCGCAGCAGGTCGCTGCCGACGTCGATGTGCGTTTGGGCGGGCAATTGGACGATGCGGTGCCGGGGGATGCCGCCGGCGGTCAGCAGTTGAGTGTGGGCGGCGAAGAGAAAGTTGTCCAGGTCGAGATGCTGATCGCACCAGGCCTTGCCCCATTGGGCGTGAAAATCCTCGGCCTTGGCCGGCTGCTGCGAGCCGAAAACCGGGTTGGAGTGATAGAGGGCGATCTCCGCGCCCGGATGATCCTTGAGCATGTAGGCGAGGTGGTCCGCCGCCATCAGGGAGGAAGGGTGGCTGTGCACGGCGAGCAGGAACCGGGAGGCGCTGACGTTGCCGTCAACGATCCACAGGGGCACGGTGTGGCATTTCTCGATCAGCTCGCCCGAGGTGCTGCCGAAAAACATGTTGCCCACGGTCCCCAGGCCGCGGCGGCCGATGACGACGCTGTCATAACGGCCCCGTTCCGCCTCTTCCCGGATCGCGCCGCTGATATTGGTGGCGATTTTCACCCGGCATTCGATCCGTTCCCTGACAAAACCGTGGCGGACCAGTCGGTCCGAGGCGTCCTTGAGCTGCCTCCGGGCCAGATGGGCCCGTTTTTCCGATTCGGGTGATTGGGTGCGGAGCGGATCGACATCGAACATCCAATCCTTGCCGCCACCGCCGCTCGACACCACACTGAGCAGATGAATGGAGAGGCCGCTGGCCGGGCCGAAGAGTTTTGTCAGATATTCAAGGCTGTTGCCGCTGTACACCGAACCGTCGATCGCAACCAGTATGGTTTTTTCCATGGCCATCTCCCGGATGTTTGCTGAGGCGTATTCACATGTGACGGGCAAAGAACTTACATAAAAATAACATAATATAGAAAAGCAACCAAGGCTACGCTCACGGCCCGAAAACTTTGACTGAAAAAAATCAGTTCCGCGGCCAGCACCGGTTTGAAAATGCCGGCGTAATAGGGATACTGGTGGCGGATGGCGCGGATGGGCGAGGAGAGGATGTTGCCGATCAAGAGCACCAGGACGATCTCCTCCATATGCATCGAGCCGCTGGCCAGGAGCGCGCCGGCAGCGGCCAGGCCGGCGGTGAACTCGGCGGCCATCTGGAAGGTGAGGATCGAGAGGGCCTGGGGCGAGAGCCAGGAGAGCCAGGTGAGGTGCTGGCCCATGAACTTTTCTGCGGCGGCAAAGAATCCGGCCTCGGTGAGGGCGTAAAACAGGATGTAGATCGGCACGGTATAGCTGACGATTTTGCGGATGCGCCGTTTGAACCGTTGCAGGCTGTGGCGCAGGGCGGTGCGGAAGGAGTTGGCTGCCGGCGGCGGCAGTTCGGCCGGGAGCAGTTCGCCGCTGCCGGCGGGCAGCATCACCCTTCCCAGCAGGGTGACCAGCAAGGTGCGCAGGACTGCGGCCCCGATGGTCAGGCCGATGTAAATGAAGGCCGCGCCCTTGATAATCGGCGCGGCAATGAAAAACGTTGTCGGCAGGTGGAGAAAGTTGCTGGGCAGGCTGTTGAACAGGTTGGCCAGGATCAGTTCCTTGCGGCTCAGTTGCCCATTGTTGTAGCCCTCGGCCAGCATGGTGTTGGCCGCCATCCCCGAAAAGAAGCACACCGAAAAGGAGGCGCCGGTCAGGGGGGAAAGATGGCCGAACCGGGTGAGGGGACGGGCGACGACCGCCAGTTTCTTGGTCCAGTTGAGCGACTCGATGAACAGGGCCGCCAGCAGGCCGACGGCGAGATAGACCAGCAGGCGCAGCAGCGGCCAGCCGAGGTGGATCCAGAGATGGGTCAGTGTTTCCTGGGTGATCATGGGGGCAGCGCAGGGCGAATGGTGGTGTCGTTGGGCGACATCCGGCCGGCGACGGCAAACGGGGGCCGCGCGGGGATGTCGGGTGCCTGAGGCGGCACTATATACCAGTTGCAGCAGAGAGCAAGAGGACACTGTGAAACGGATCATCACCACCGAGAAAATTCCGCTGATGCTGTGGCTGGACGAGTTGGATGACGAGGCCCTGGCCCAGGCGCGCAACCTGGCTAACCTGCCGTGCGCCTTTCACCATGTCGCCATCATGGCCGACGCCCATGTGGGCTACGGCATGCCCATCGGCGGCGTCCTGGCTACCATCGGGGCGGTGATCCCCAACGCAGTGGGCGTCGACATCGGCTGCGGCATGCGGGCGGTCCGCACCGGCCTGACCGAGATCGAGATTCCGGTGTTGAAAAAGATCCTCACTGGGCTGCGGGCCGCGGTGCCGCTGGGGTTCAAGCACCACGACCGGCCCCGGTCGGTGCAGGTCATGCCCGATCCCGGCGCCCTAGACCACGATCTGCCGGTGGTGGCCGGGGAGTTCGACAGCGCCCGTCGCCAGGTCGGCACCCTGGGCGGGGGCAATCACTTCATCGAGATCCAGCGGGGCAGCGACGGGCGGATCTGGCTGATGGTCCATTCCGGGAGCCGGAACCTCGGTTACAAGGTGGCCGGCCACTACAACGACCTGGCCATCCAACTGGCCAAGAAACAGGGCAAGGGCGCGGTGCCCAAGGAGTGGCAACTGGCCTCGTTGCCGCTGACGTCGTCCGCGGCCCAGTCCTATTTGCGGGAGATGACCTACTGCCTCGACTTTGCCCGGGCCAACCGGCGCGAGATGATGAGCGCACTGCAGGAGGTCGTCGCCGAGGTCACCGGCTGCGATCAGTTCGACACGCCCCTGGATATTAGCCATAATTACGCCGCCCGCGAGACGCATTTTTTCAAGGAGGTCTGGGTGCACCGCAAGGGCGCCACCCGCGCCTTCAAGGGCGAATACGGCATCATCCCCGGATGCCAGGGCACCCGCAGCTATATTGTCCGGGGACTGGGCAATCCGCAGGCGTTCATGTCCTGCTCCCATGGCGCCGGCCGGGTTCTCGGCCGCAAACAGGCGCAACGGGTGCTCAATCTGCGCGAGGAAATCGACAAGCTCGACCAACAGCATATCGTCCATGCCCTCCGTCACCGCACCGATCTCGAAGAGGCGCCGGGGGCCTACAAGGATATCGGCGAGGTCATCGCCAACCAGAGCGACCTGATCGAGGTCGTGGTCGAACTCCAGCCGCTGGCGGTGCTCAAGGGGTAGGAAAAGATACGAGATTTCTTGCTGACACTCGATTGACACCCGAGCGGATTCGACCATTCAGAATGCTCAAGATTCTTCTGCCCTCTTGATTTGCTCGCGCAGGAGCCCGGCCCTCCGGGCGATGCTTACCGGAAGGAAAGAACCGAGAGCGGCAGCAAACAGTGGCTGTAGAGCCCTCTGGGATCGCCGCTGTGCAGCAGGAAATCCAGTTGTTCCGCCACCGGTTGCCGCAAGGAGGCCGGCATCAGGGGCGATTGGATCAAATGGGCCACCAGGGCCTCCACCGGTGGTTCCGTCTGTTGGAGGCGCTCCAGGTAGTTGTCGGGGGTCAGCTCGATAAAATAGCCATTCTCTTCCGGGACCTGCGCCCGCCTGGCCGCCTCGGCCACGGCATCGCGCAGATCGCCCAGCTTGTCGACCAGCCCCAGCTTGAGGGCGGTCGCCCCGTCCCACACCCGCCCTTCGGCGACTTTCTCCACCTGGGCAATGCTCATCTTTCGGCCTTTGGCCACGATGTCGAGGAATCGACGATATCCCTGGTCGATGTCCATCTGCCAGGAGGCGGCCTCCTCCGGGCTCATGGCCGTGGTCGGGTTGCCGAAGTGGGCGATGTCGGTGGTGCCCACGCCGTCACCGTGAATGCCGAGATGGGCCAGGGTCTTTTCCACCGAGGGGACGGCCCCGAAGATGCCGATCGAGCCGGTGAGCGTGGTCGGCGCGGCCACGATCGCATCGGCGTCGGCCGCCAGCCAGTAGCCGCCCGAGGCTGCCATCGCCCCCATGGAGACCACCACGACTTTCCCTTCTTTTTTCGCCATCGCCAGTTCTTCCCGGATCATTTCGGAGGCAAAGGCACTGCCGCCGCCGGTAGTGATCCGCAGGACAATGGCCTTGACCCGGGCATCCTGCCGCGCCTTGCGGATGCGCTTGACCAAGTCGTCGGCGCCGATCTGGCCGGCGGCGCCCTTGCCGGGCAGGATATTGCCGGAGGCGGCGATAATGCCGATCAGCCCTTGTTTGTCCCGACTTTCGGTGTAGGAAGGTGTAACCGTCTCAAGATACTGATGAAAGCCGATGTGATTGAAGCTCTTCCTGTCGGCCGAGGGACCGACCTCCTGGTGGAACAGGGCCTCCATCTCGGAATGGATTTTGAGGCCGTCCACCAAGCCGGTGGCCAGGGCGAGCTGGCTGCGGTCGCCGCCCACCGAGGCCAGTTGGGCAACCGTCTGGTCGATGTTGTCGGCAAGGACCTCCGGTTCGAGATGGCGGTGCTGGGCGATATCGGCGCAGTAGGCGTTCCAGAGGTTGCCGAGCCACAGGCTGTTGGCCTCTTTCTCTTCGGCCGACATGTCGTTGCGCAGTAGGGGTTCCACCGCCGACTTGAAGGCGCCCGCCCGGAAAATGTGGAAATCGACGGAGAGCTTGTCGAGCATCTCCCGCACGTAGAGCCGGAACACGGCAAAGCCGCGGATATTGACCGCCCCCATGGGGTGGAGATAGATCTTGTCCGCCCAGGAGGCCAGGTAGTACTGGGCCTGGTTGAAACTGTCGCCTATGGCAACCACCTTCTTGCCCGTCTGCTTGAAGGCGTCGATGGCTGCGCCGATGGCCCGGACCTGGTCGAGGCTGACGTCGCCCATGCGATTGGTGTTGAGGATCAGCAGCTTGATCCGTCGGTCGTCGGCGGCGGCATGGACCACGTCGAGGATGTCCTGGAGAAAGGTTTCTTCATGGACGGTCCCTCCGGAAATCCGGTTCAGCATCCTGGTCAGGGGGTCCATGGACGAGCGTTCCTCGACGATGTCGCCCTCCGGCGCCAGCACCAGGGCGCTCTGCATCGGCACATGGACGGGGGGCGTGTACAAGGCCACGGTGAGGACAGCCAACAGTAGGGCGAGGAAAACCAGGTTGGACAGCACCGTCAGGCCGGAAGTGAGGAATTTCCATAGCCAGATAAAGGGCAGCAGCAGGAGGGAACAGAATTTTTTCATGGTGCACACTCAGTATTGGGTCGCCCGGAGAGGCCGGGCTCCTGCGGTCCGCGGGGCAAGGCAAAAGGGTGTAGATACAAGGAGCCCACCCCGTGGGCGATAAGCCAGCATGGCTGGGCCGAATCGGCCGGCCACGACGAAGACTAAAGAGCGGATGGTCCGGCGAAACGATTGTCACAGTAAAGGGCGCGGCTAGGGCAAGGGCCATGCACCAGGCACCATACCACGATCGGCGGGGAACGGAAACAGGGTTGAACGGGCAGGGGCGGCGGGGCGCCGGGAAAGAAAAACGGCCGTTTCCCGTTGGGGAAACGGCCGTTGGACGTTGGGGAAGGAGAGCGTTTGTTTATCGGACCCGCCGCCGGGCGAAACCGGTTAACCCGACGAGCCCGGTACCGAACAGCAGCATGGTGGCCGGTTCGGGAACCGGGGTGAGCACATCCTGGACCACGTCGTTGCCGCAGGCCATGGTCCAGTGGAAACTGAGGGGTTCGGTGCCGTCCCAGATCGAGCTCAGATCAATGGAGATACTGAGGTATCTATATAGCCCATCGATTCCGCCCACCCAGGAGCCTGGGGTGCCTACGGCAGATTGGCCTTCCGGATTGTAAAGAGCCGCTTGGGTTGTGCGGATAGTACCCTCTATAATATTTCCTGATTCGACGGCATAAAGGGTGACCGGACCAGGCGTGGGGGCGGTAGGGGCAGAAGGTGCGCTTAAGTCAACGACGTAGTCCCATGAGGCGTCTTCGTTGGGATTCATGTTCAGGAACAGATCTCCCAGGCCATAGTGTTGATATCCTTCGGTAAAATACCCTCCGGCGCTAAGGGAATAGATGTTGACAATTACTTCGGAATTATTGACAGTTACAATCGTTTTCTCGAGGTTGTATAAGTCTCCTCCGATAGAGTCGGGAAGGGCACCGCCTATATAATTGTCGATAAACTCATACGTTGTCGCTTCTGCTTGCGTCGCACCGAAAAACGTCACTCCGCTTACGGCCAGTGCCATCAATACCTTTTTCATATTCTCCTCCCTTGTCCGGAATGATGTTGCTTGTTTGTATGCATCCGTTGTTCCAGTTGCGGGTTAAATATTTTATCGATTAAAAACAGTTTGTTGAACGATGCCATTTCGTTACCGTGCGAGTGATGCTGCGTCAGTCGAGGCATTTTTCCAGAAACAAGAACATTGATCATCCATTTTGTCCGGATATAAGGAAAAAGCATCGTTCCGTTTTGTTTTCCGGAAAACGTCTGCGGCCAGCCGCCGCCAACTTCCAACCGTAAGCTGACCTTAAAAAATCGGAAAAAAGAAGACAATAGTACCTTGGTCCAATAGACGGCAACTTTGCGAAGGGATACCGTGCAACCACGAGCATCTCTCTTTCTCATCCACTTTCGAGGAACCTCACATGGCAACGACTCTGCAACCCATTGGCAAGGCATTTATCGTGTACGGCACGGTCAAGGCGGTTTCCGCTGCCGGCGTTGAACGGATACTGCTTCCGAACAGCCCCATTTACGCCAACGAACGGATCGTCACCGGGCCGGATGGCAGCATTTCCGTCGTGTTCGCGGAAAACAACGCCCGTCTCGACCTGGGGCGGATGTCCGACGTCCTGGTTGACGAGGATGTTTATGCCGGGGGCGGCCATGCGGGTGGATCCGATGCGGTGGCCCAGGTCGAGGATATTCAATCCGCCTTGCAGGACGAGAATTTCGACCCGACCACCGATCTGCCGGCGCCGGCGGCGGGTGCCGGGGTCGCGGGCGCCGGCGGGGCCGGCAGGGGAGGCGGGCGACAGATCGTCGTTTTTGAAGCGGATCAGATGGAGGTGCTCCCGGATTCCGGCGCCGAGACCACCGGGGTGGCGCTCGATTTTCTCGATCCTCCTCCCGGCGGTATTCCGGAGGAAACACCTCCCGGCGATATCCCTTCGCTTATTTTAGCCCCGGCATCCGTGGCTGTTCAGGAAGATGCGCTGGGCAATCCTTTCGGCGATCCCGACAGCGATACAACCATCGGTAATCCGGCGGATGTCGTCAACCCGACGGATATTCAAACGATTGATCTGACATCGCTGGTGACCGCCGATTTCGGCAACGACGGTCCGGGAACGGTCAGCTACAGTATTGTCGATCCCAATGGCGCTGCTGCCGCAGGTTTAACCTCCGGTGGGCAACAGATTTATTATTTTTTGAATACAGCAACCGGCGAGATCGAGGGCCGTGCCGGAGACTCAGCCGCGACGGCAACCCGGGTGGTGTTCACCCTAAGTGTGAACAGTAATGGCCAGGCAATATTCAACCAAAACGGTCAGTTGGATCATCTGGGCGGCAATGAAGCCACACTGCCGATCACCGATCTGGGTCAATACATCCAAGTGACCGCGACCGATGCCAGCGGCGATACGGCTACATCGACCTTCGATGGGTTGATAACGGTCAATGTGGCAGACGACGAGCCGAACGTGAGTCCGAACGACATCGCGGCGCCGGCACCGATGGTGGACGAGAGTCAGCTGAACATCGGCGCGACGGGGGGCTTTTCCGGACTGTTCACCGGTGTCTACGGTGCCGATGGTGGGAGCACGGTTTTTACCTTGGGTATCGATCCCAATGAACATTACTCAGGTATCAACGACACGGCCACAGGGCAGAACGTTCTGCTCTCCTTGAACGGTGCCGTGGTAGAAGGCCGGACGGCGATCAGCGGCGATCTGGTTTTCACGATTAGCGTCGACGAGAGTGGCGTAGTGACCCTAAACCAGATGCGTGCGGTGGAGCATGCCGATCCGAACGATCCTGACGATTTGGTGACGCTGACTTCGGCCAACCTGATTACCCTAACAGCGACCATCACCGATAACGATGGTGACAGCGCCAGCGCTACGGTCGAGATCGGCAAGTCACTGGGCTTTAGGGATGACGGGCCGGTGGTGACCACGACCTCCGACGCCCTGACGGTGGACGAAGACGGCCTGACCGGTGCCAACGCCGATGCCGGCCGGACCGGCGAGGTCACGGGCACGGGCCTGGCCACGGCCACCGGCACCCTGGCGGACAACTTCAGCTTCGGTGCCGACGGGGCGGGGGCCTCTGCCATTGCCAGCGTCAACGGGGTGGTGGCGGATGCCACCGGCCACATCGTGCTCAGCAATACGCTTTATACCCTGGATGTCACCGCGGCCACCGGGGCCTACATCTTCACCCTCAACGACAACCTGCTGCACGCGGATGATCCGGCGGATGCGGAGAACCTGCAGGCGCTCTTGGCCGAAGGCATCGGCCTCTCGGTGGTGGCGCAGGATGCGGACGGCGACCAGGTGACGGGATCGATCACCCTGAACGTGGACGTGCTCGACGACATCCCAGTGCTGGCAGCCGTGGCCGCCACCACCGGCACGGTCTACGAAGACGGATTGAACAACGCCGCTTCCGTGGGGAATGTCGAGGCTGGCCATGTGGCGGTTTCCGCGTATCTGGACTTTTCCGGCCAGGTTCTTGCCGGAGCAGACGCACCATTGCAATATTCCTTGGATGGAGAGGCGGGTTCAGCCCTGGGTCTGACCTCCCATGGCACGGCCCTGATCTATTCCGTGTCGACGGATGGTTTGACCCTGACGGCATCGGCCGGAGCGCAGACGGTCTTCACCTTCTCCCTGGCTGATGCGACCTCAGGGCAGGGGACATTCACGCTCTATGATCAGTTGGATCACAGTTCTGCCTCCGGTGACACCGGGATGCGGGTGATCGACCTGGGTAGCCTGGTGAGAGCGCAGGATGCGGATAACGATGGCGTGGGTTTGGCAGGTCGAATCACGGTGAGCGTTGAGAATGACGTGCCCAAACTGGTCTTTCCCAAGGACGGCATAGTTGGTTATGTCTATGAAGACGGCCTATCAACCGCCCTTGGTGACGCCTCGAATGGGATTGGCGGCGGGGCGACGACCGTGACTTTGAATCTGGCGCAAGCTGTCCTTCCCGGTGCCGATGAACCGGTCACCTATTCCCTCAAGCCTGTTCCCGCTGATTTTGCAACAGGCCTGACATCCAATCACCTGGATGTCCACTACTCGGTTTCGGGAAATACTCTGACCGCCTCAACCACAGCGGGAGTGATATTCACCTTCAGTGTGGATGCCACCACAGGTGTCGCGGAGTTTGATCTCAATGATCAGTTGGATCATAGCTCTCCCTTTGGTGATACCGATGATAATACCGTCCTGTTGATCAACAATCTTGGACGATTTGTCCAGGTAACCGATGCCGATCAAGATGTTGTCGATTATGGCCGGGGGATCTCCATTGTTGTCCAGAACGATGTGCCAGCAGCCACCAACGGTCAGGACAGCATCCTGACCAACGAAACCGGCAACCTGGCAACGGCATCGCTCTATATTCAGTCCGGGGCCGACGAGCCGGCAGCAATCATGCTGGGGCTTGCGGAGGGGGCTCCGGTACTGGCTACCGGCGTGCGGGTGGTTAACGGGGTTGAACAGACATCCTGGCAAATGACCAATGACGAGGCCCTGCTGTATTGGCATCACAATACCGATGGCAGTTGGTCGGCGGTGGAATTCAACACGGACGGCAGTGTCAAGCTGACATCATTTACCGTGACGCCTGATTTGCCGAACGGGACCTATACCGTGGTTATCAACGATGGCCTTGATGGCAGAAATGCCACCCAGGTTATCGATTTCAGCGGTTCTTTAAGTGGTGGCAACACAACGGAGGCGGTCTTCGGTACGAATGATGCGACCCAAGAGACTATCTCGATCCAAGGCAACACCCCAACGGTACTGTATTCCAACGGCCTCTTCGTGTGGGCGCAATCGGCCAAGGAAGATGGTGACAGTACCGCCTTTGATCTCGATAACAACAACGCCATCACAACGGTCAATTACTCCGCCCAAGGGGTTGGCGTGGGCGGTGGTTCGAAAATAGACGGAACCGGAGGCGACGATGCAACCCGCACCTCGGAGGTCCTTTCCTTGAAGTTTTTCTCTTCCATCCTGGTAGAGGAGGGAGCAGGGCAAAACGGAATTCAGGTCGACACGAGCGATGCCAGGAGTGTTGCCTTGGAGTTAACCGCGGCGACCCTCGCCGTCGATCACCTGGGACCTGATGAAACGCTTTATTACACGCTTTGGCACGAAGGCCAGCAGGTGGGAACAACAACCTATTCTGCGCATGGCGTACCAGGAACTTCGGATGGGTCCAGCGCTGACGATTTTATCACCATTCAAAGCGGCTCTCCTTTCGATGAGATTCGTTTCGAGGCCAACGGCAGCATGCGCATCGCCTCAGTGGTGGTTGAGAGCAGTATATCCGGCTATGATCAGACGGTCACCATTCCGTATGAGGTGGTTGATGTCGATGGCGACAGCGCGCAGGCACACTTCGCGGTCACCTTTGACGGCGACGGCCATATCGATGCCTCCGGACATGACGGCGGCGTGGTGATTGCCGGTGGTTCCGGCGATGAAACCATTATTGGCAGCCACTTTGCCGATACCATCCACGGCGGTGCCGGCAACGATAGCATCGAAGGCGGCGGCGGAGCGGATACCTTGGTTGGTGGTGATGGTATCGACACCCTTTCCTACCTCCACGATACCAGCGGTGTGACCGTCAACCTCGCAACCAGCACCGCAACCGGCGGCGAGGCGGCGGGCGATGTCATCAGCGGTTTTGAACATGTGATCGGCGGTTCCGGTAACGACACCTTGCTGGGAGATGGGGGGGATAACTACCTGGAAGGCGGTGGCGGCAACGATACCCTTGCCGGTGGCGACGGCAACGACATCCTGGTCGGCGGCATTGGTGACGATATTCTTTTCGGGGGCGCCGGCGACGATGAACTCGACGGCGGCAGCGGCAACGACACCCTGGTGGGTGGCGACGGCAACGATATCCTCGTTGGCGGAGAGAACAACGACACCCTGTTCGGCGGTGCGGGCAATGACAGCCTGTTCGGAGACGCGGGTGCCGATCGCTTGGACGGTGGCGCCGATACCGAGGGCGACGCTCTGTCGGGCGGCGCCGGTGCCGACACCCTGTACGCCGGCAAGGAAGACGGTGGCGACACCGATAATGACACCTTGACCGGCGGGGCCGATGCCGACACCTTTGTCAATGTCAGCGATGATGGTCATGGCGGCAACCAAGGGGATGTGGCCACCGACTTTGGCGGCGGCGACGTTGACAGCACCAGTCTCGATTACCTCGTTCCTCCGGTCGATCCATTGACGCATAGCTGATGGTGGTTTGTGCCACGATAAAAAAAGGGGCGTCCTCCTTGACGGAGGGCGCCCCTTTTGCTTTGTCTGGTCTTCCTGGGTCAGGAAAACGCCGTCATCGCTCCCGGTTCAGGTGGCGAGACAATGTGCGCTTTCTTTTCCGCCGGTATCGCAGTCCGCTTGATCAGCAAGGCCAGCGCCAGCCGGCCCCGGGTCGAGGTCTTGGCGTAGATGGCGCCGAGATGCGCCTTGACCGTGCGTTCGGTGATCCCCAGTTGTTCGGCGATTTCCAGATTGGCCATTCCTTCGGCCACCAGACCGGCAATCTGGTATTCCCGGTCGGAAAGCGTGGCGAGCATTCGCCGTCGCTCCTCATCTTGTTCCCAGTTCTCCCCATTTTCAGGCGCCGGGTTCGATTCGGCGATCAACCGCTGCATCAACTGCTGGTTGATCCAGACCGATCCCGAGGCTACCATGCGCGCCGCCTCTTGCAGCCGTTCCCGATTGATGTAGCTGTTGGCGTAACCGATCACCCCCAGGCGAAGAAAGGCCAGACCCTCCGCGTCGTCCGGCCGGTCGGACAGGAGAAACAGTTTGCAGGCCGGCTGGCGTTCCCGGATATAGGCGACGATCTCCAGGTCCACCAGGGGACGGTGGACGAACAGCAGGTCAAAGGGGAGCTTTTGCCGCACCAGGATGCGCAGGTCTTGCAAGGTGGTGGCCTGGTAGGTGGCGTACAACGAATGCAGGGCCGAAAACCAGCGTTCCCGCAGGCCGGCGTTGCCGCAGCAGAGGATCAGGTTCATGTCATCGCTCCCGTAGCGCCGTGGATTTGGCGCGCAACACAGGCTTGAGTAGGTAGGAAAGGATGGTCTTCTTGCCGGTGAGGATGTCCACCGACACCACCATGCCGGGGATGATCGGCAGCGGTTTTTCCTTGATTCCCAGGTGATTTTGTTTGGTCCGCAACCGGACCAGATAAAAATCGTTCCCTTGCTTGTCGGTGATGGAATCGGCGCCAATGTGCTCCAGATCGGCTTCCAGGCCGCCGTAGACGGTAAAGTCGTAGGCAGTGAATTTAACCATGGCGTGCTGATTGGGCCGGAGAAAGGCGATGTCGGCGGGTTTGATCCGGGCCTCGACCAGGAGGGTGTCCTCCAGGGGAACGATCTCGACCAGATCCATGCCCGGTTGGATGGTGCCACCCACGGTGTTGACCTTGATCTGGTTGATGGTGCCGCGCACCGGCGAGCGGACGGCGGTGCGCTGCAAGCGATCCATCAGGGCCTCGGCGTTGGCGCTGATACTTTCGAGTTTGGCGTAGGCCTCGTTCAATTCGCTCCGCGCGGTGTTGTGAAAGGTGAGCTGCTCTCCCTCCATGGCTTTCTTGGCCTCGGCGATCTTCGATTCGATCTTGGGGATCGCCAGCCGGGTGGCTTCGATATTGCCGTTCATTTCGCTGGACTGGCGTTGCAGCCGCAAAACCTCGACCTCGGAGACCGCCCCCTGGGCAACCAGCGGCTTGGTCATGGCCAGCTCCCGGTTGAGCAGCCCGGAGGTGCGGCTCAGTTCGTCCAGCTTGGAGCGCAGTTCGGCCAGTTCCTGCTTGCGCTGGGTATGCTGCTCCTGGAGGATTTGTACCTTGGCCGCCAGTTGCTCCTTCCTGGAGGCAAACAGTTTTTGTTCGCGAACCCCGATCTCCGGTTTCTCCTTGATCACCTCTTCGGGAACGGTGAAGGCGGTGTCGCGGGTCTCGGCCTCCAGCCGGGCGATCTGGGCCTTCAGCGCCAGGTAACTGACCCGGCTTTCCTGGTACGGTGCCGAAAACCTGGTCTTGTCGATTTCGAGCAGCAACTGGTCCTTCTCGACAATGTCGCCGACATGGATCAGCAGTTTGGCCAGGATCCCGCCCTCCAGGTTCTGAACCACCTGGATCTGCTGGGACGGGATGACCTTGCCGTCGCCGCGTGTCACCTCGTCGATCTCGGAAAGCGCTGCCCAGGCGATGAAAAACAGGAAAAAGAGGCCGGTCAGCCAGACGATCGTCTGGCCGCCGCGGGGATTCTGGTAAAGGAGCGTGGTCCGGATATCGGTGGCCAGATCCGGGTCCGGGACCGGCAGGCGGCGGAAAAGCCCGGCCGCCGGTTGGGATTGTTCGGGTGGTTTCGGTTGCTGTTCGTCCATGATCGTCTGCACCTAAAAGTGAATCTGTCCGCTCTTCATGGCGGTCATGACCTGATCGCGCGGCCCGTCGGCCACCACCATGGCGTTGTCGATGAGCACGATCCGGTCGACCAGGTCAAGCAGCGAGCCGCGATGGGTGATCAGAATCAGGGTCTTGCCCGGAAGCAGATGGGTCAGGTTTTGTTTGAGCCGGGTTTCGGTGCGGTTGTCCATGGAACTGCTCGGTTCGTCGAAGACCAGGATCGGCGGGTCGTGGAGCAGGGCCCTGGCAATGGCGACACTCTGCCGCTGCCCGCCCGAAAGGCCGCGGCCCTGTTCGCCGATCTCCAGATCGAACCCCTTGGCGTGTTTGCCGGTGAAGGCGCTGACCCCGGCCAGGTCGGCGGCCCTGAGGATGAGCGCATCCTCCACCTCGGGTGAACCGAGGATGATGTTATCCCGGATGGTGCCGCGAAACAGGGTGATATCCTGGGGCACATAGCCGATGAAGCGGCGCAATTCGGCCGGATCGATCTGGCGGATATCGGTGTCGTCGAGGGTGACCATGCCTCCGGTCGGTTCGTACAGGCCCAGCAGCAGCTTGCCCAGGGTGGTCTTGCCCGAGCCGATGGGACCGATAATCGCCACCCGTTCGCCGGGCTCGATGGTCAGGGAGATATTTTTCAGGGCCAGGCCGGATTGTTCGGGGTACTGGAAATCGACCTGCTCAAAGGCGATTTTGCCCCGGGTTTCGCCGCGGAGGAGGAAGTTTTTGTCCGGCGGCCGTTCCACCGGCAGCTCCATGATGGCGTTGAGTTCGGCCAGGGCGGCCTTGGCCTGGTGGTAGCGGGTGGCGAGATTGACCACCTGGGACATGGGGGCGATGGCCTGCCGGGAGAGGATGAGCAGGGCGATGATGCCGCCCTGGGTCAGTTCGCCGCTCGCGATCCGATAGACCCCGGCGATGATGGTCGCCACCGTGGTCAGGTTCATGACGAAGTCGGAAAAATGGCTGACCGAGGAGGAAAAAAGCCGGGACCGGCTGCTCCAGGTGGCAATAAAGCTGACCGCCTCCTCCCAGGCGCGCTGAATCTGACTTTCCGCCCCCAGCATCTTGATGGTCTCGATGCCGGCGAGACCCTCCACCAGGATGGCATTCTTCTGGGCCGCAGCCTGGAACGACTGCCCCACCGCATGCTTGAGCGGCGCCTGCACGGCAACGGCGAACAGCGCCATCAGGGCCACGGCGCTCAGATGAATGCAGACGATCGGACCACCCAGATACCAGATGGCGGTCAGCCCCAGGAGCATGAAGGGTAGGTCGATGAGGGCGGTGATCGAAAACGAGGTGATGAAATCGCGGATGGATTCGAACTGCTGGAGTTTTTTCGAGAAGGCGCCCACCGATTTCGGCCGCACTTCGAGGCGCAGGCCGAGGACCTTTTCCAACAGGGCCGCCGAGATCCGCAGGTTGGCCTTCTTGCCGGCCTCGTCGACGAAATGGCCGCGCAGCCCTTTCAGCAGCAGGTTGAAGATGTACACCACCCCGATGCCGAGGCCGAGCACCCACAGGGTCTCGAAGGCCAGGTTGGGGATGACCCGGTCGTAGACGTTCATGGTGAAAAAGGGGCTGGTCAGGCCGAAAATATTGATCAACAGGGAGGCCAGGAGCACATCCCGGTAGATCCGCCAGGAGGAGAACAGGGCGCCCCAGAACCAGTTTGCCCCTTCGGGACGGAGATGTTGATCAAGTTGGCGGTCCTTGCGGAATTTGGGGCGGACAAAGTAGGCAAACCCGCTGTAGCGCTGGGCAAGCTCGGGCAGGGGAAGTTCCGTTTCGCCGAGGCCGGTTTCCGGCAGCAGCACGGTGGCCCGCCCTGTCCCGTGATCCACGGACGCCAGCAGGCAGGCCTGGCCTTCCTTGAGCAGGAGGACCGCTGGCAGTTCCAGGCCGGACATTCTGTCCAAGGGGCGTTTCAGCAGCCGGGCGACCAGGCCGGCCCGGTCGGCGGCTCGGGAAAAGAGGTCCACGGTGAGACGGTTGTCCACCAGGGGCAGGCCGGCGCGCAGGCCGGTCCGGGAAACCGGCAGGTTGAACAGCTTGCCGAGCTGCACCAGGCAGTCGGTCAGGGGATCGTCGACGGTTTCGGGGTCGAGGATCCGGCTGCGGTCTTCGGGGGACAGCGAAATATCCGTTTCAATCATGGTGCGGTGCATAGTCCGGTTGTGGAGCGATCAATTCGTGTGGTATGATGATTGTATCACAAGAAAATCAAGGGAAACAAGGTAATCAACGGAGCAGCCTATGTTGTTTGTCGAACGGGACGCGAAGGGCGCCATTGCCGCCATCCGCAAGGGGGACGGGCCAACAAAACCGGGGCAGGAACCTATTTCCCTGCTCGACGAGGAAGTGATGGCCTTTCTCATGGCCACGGGAGAAACGGAGCTGTTGCCCCACCTGCTGACCTCTTCCGACACCCCGTTGGTGCGGGTGCTGGAAGACCTGATCGATCTGTTGATCGCCAAGAAAGTCATCCTGTTCACCGAATTGCCGCCGGAGGCGCGGGACAAGATCCTCGGTCGCAAGCGGCTCCGCGCCAAGATGGCCGGCGACCATCTGATGGTCGACGACATCATCTGACCGTCTTCCCTCCTACGACAGCGGTTCGGGCCGGCGGATAAAAAATCCCTGCACCGCGTCAACGGGCAGGGCCGAGACGGTCTGCCACTGCTGTTCGGTTTCAACCCCCTCGACCACCACTCTGATATCGAGGCTGTGGGCCACGGTGCACAGCGCGCTGACAAAGAAGTGGCTGTCGCTCTGCGCGTCGTGCAGCTCGTTGGTGATGGCCCGGTCGATCTTGACGTAATCGGGCAAGAGCGATTTGAGATAGCCGAAGTGGGTCAATCCCTGGCCGAAATGGTCGATGCCCAGGGCATGACCCATGGGCCTGATTTCCTCTGCGAAGGATTTGATCAGGTGAAGATGGCGGATGGCGCGGAATTCGGGAAATTCGATCTGGAGCGACAGGCCGGATTCAGCGCATTGGTGCAGCCGTCGGTTGAGCCAGGCAACGAATTCGCTGTCGGTCAGCGAGAGTGGCGACAGGTTGATCGTCACCCGGGGCGGGTCGAGCCGCTCCAGCGGTAGGGCGAGCACCCGTTCCAGGATGAGCCGGTCGAGGGCGGGCATCAGGCCGAGCTGTTCGGCCATGGGGAGGAATTGACCCGCCGAGAGGTGATTGCCTTGGGCATCGATCACCCGGGTGAGGATTTCGTGATGGACGATGCGGTTGCGATCGGTGCGGCTGACCGTCGGTTGACTGTAGAGGACGATGGCGCCGTGGGCGATGATCTCCTCGATCAACGGTTTCCATTCCCGCTTGCCGGCGGCGATCGTCCCCGGATCGCCGGCCGGGGCGGCGATGACCGGTTTGTTGTCGCGGCGGTAGCGGGCGGTGTTGAGCGCGGTGTCGGCCATGGTGAGCAGTTCGCTCAAGCTGGCGGCCCCTTCGTAGGCCACGCCGCCGCAGACAACGGCCCCCGGTTGCGGTGACGGCTGGTCCGCCGCCGGCGGCGACAGGTCTTCGAGCACGGTCTCGGCGAGCCGGTTGGCCGTCGATCTGTCCGTGTTGGGGGGCAGCAGGGACAGATCGCCGCCGCCCCACCGGGCGATGATGGCTTCGGGCAGCTCGGCAAAGGCCCTGCGGAGGGTGGTGGCCGTGTCCCCGATCAGCCGGTCGCCGGTCGCATACCCCTGTTCCCGGTTGACGGCCTGAAGCTCCCGGATCTGGAAGAGGAGGAAGACACCCTTAACCACCGTTTCCCTGCCTTCGAGCTTAGCCTTGATCTGGGCTTCGAGAAAACGCCTGTTGCCCAAGCCGGTCAGCGGGTCCTGATAGGCGTGCTGCCGGAGGGTCTCGGCGATAGTCGCCTGTTCGTCGAACAGCGCCCGGACCCGTTCGGTCATCCGGTTCATGGCCAAGACCACCCGGCGCAGCTCCCTGGTGCGGGGCAACCGTTCCTGGATCTGGAAGCGGCGGTCGCACAGCGCCAGGGCCTGTTGCTCGACCTCGGTCAGCGGCCTGAGCAGACGCCGGAGGCCGAGTCCTCCCAGCAGGGCCACGGCCGCGGCGGTGGCGGCAAACCACAGGGCCGCGGCCAGGGCCGATTTCCACAGCGTCCGGTAGGCGTAGCCGGGATGGCTTTCGACCACCACCGAGCCGGTCTGTTGCCAGCCGTGCATGATCAGGGCGTCGGCGCGGGGCGCGGCCAGCGGCGTCAGGCGGATGAACCAGGCCGGCACCCCTTCCACGGCGATGTCGGCCTGACGATCGATCACCACCTCTCCCTTGACGTCGCGCAACTGAACGAGCCGGTAGTATCCCCGGTCGAACAGGGCGTTGATCATGGCCTCCATGGCCGGGATGTCCGTGCCTTCGGCCAGGGTGCTGAGGGAGAGGCCCAGCGAGGTCGCCGTATCCTGGGCATGGGATTCCAGTTGTTCGATGAGGAAATCCCGGGTGCGTTTGTGGTCGCCCACCCAGAGTCCCGCACAGAGGCCGATCAGGGTAATGAGGGTGCAAAGCAGCAGTTGTCGATAGAGTGTCATGGGGTCTCCTCGTCCTGTTCCATCTCGCCGGACATTCTGTCCAGCAATCCGCGCCATCGTTTGAGCCGGTCGCTGTTACCGATCAGTTTTCCCTTGCCGCGCTGTTTTGCCAGCCAGAGCCCGGAGCCGTTCAGGCTGTAGACCGGCAGCAGGTCGGTCCGTTGCGAGGACGGCAGAATGGTTTCGGCCAAGTTGTCGAGCACCAGGGGTTCCGCTCCGGGGGCGGGGTAGTAGGTGAGCACCATGTGGGCCTGATTGAGGCGCACGGCCTTGACATAGGTCAGGGTCAGCCGGTCTTCATTGATCCCGAGCTTGATCAGGGTGAAAAATTTGGCGATGGCGAAATCCTCGCAATCGCCTCCCCTGCTGGCAAGAAATTCGACCGGTGTCGCCCAGTAATCGGGTTGTTGCCAGTGCACGGCATCGTCGACAAAGTCCATGCCATTGAAAAAACGGTTCACCCGTTCCAGCTTCGTCCGGTCGTCGCCTTCGGTGGTTTGGATCAGATTTTGCCAGTCGAGCAGGCGTTGCCGGGCGTCGGCGCCGTACCGCTGCTCCATCAGGCGCAGCGTTCGTTCACTGATGACAAAGGATTCCCCGGTCAACACCGGGGCAGCCACCGCCACCAGAAAAAGCAACGGCAACAGCCCGCGGGCCAATCCTTGGCTCAGGAATGTGAAAAATCCGCCAGTGGCCATGGCAAAATCGGCACAGGCGCAACCGCGCCCGGCAAGGGGAGCCCCCGGTGTCGGTCTGCGGGTGCAAACGCCACCGGGAGCGAGGGGGAAAGCGGAACCCGCCGCGGGCCGATTCGTCCGGACGGGTCGGAGGGCAAAATGAGGATGGTGCCGGTCACCGCATGGTCATCGGTCTGAACGTCAACGAGGAATTGCGCGATGTCGACGAAGTCGAGACAGCCGGGGACTCGACGGGTTCGGGCCCGGCCGTCGAGGCGACCGCGACCCGACGGACCTCCGATTTTTTACTGGCGCTGGCAGTTGGAGCGCCACCGTTGTTCTCGTCTTCGACCGTTCCTTCCGTGGGCCAGTGGAGGTTCAGCGAGGGGACCAGCTTGCCGATACCGTTGAGGATCCGATACTGGGCATACAACCCCTCGTATTCGGCGGTGACCGACTGCCGGGCGCTGTCGATGCGCTCGGCCTCGGCATCGAGGACGTCGAGCAGGGTCCGCTGGCCGATGTTCCACTGTTTGGTGTAGGCGCTGGCGGTGCTGGCGGCGAACTGGAGCCGCTGCTTGAGATAGTTGATCTTCTTTTTCGAGGCTTCATGCGCCTGCCAGGAGAGGCGGATGGATTCCACCACCTGGCGGTGGGTGTGGTTTTTGATTTCCTGGGCCTCGTTGATCAGATGCACGGTCTCGGTTTTTCTTGCCTCGTCCTTCCAGCCGTTGAACAGGTTGTATCGAAAGCGGAGGAAGATGCGCAGGTCTTCGCGCTCATTGTCGAGAAAGCTGGTGCTGTAAGTGATCTCCTCCTCCCAGATTTTGTCCACTTCCAGGTCGATGATCGGCATGAACGGGCTTTTCGCCACCTCATCCTGCTTGCGGCGGGCTTCCAGATCGGCGGCGGCCGACTTGAGCTGGGGGTGGTTGGCGAGGGCGATGGTCTCGGCTTCGTCACGGGTCGCGGGGATGAGGTCGGTCGGACTGTCCGGGCGGTTGAGCGCCATGGGCGGCGAGCCGATCACCGCATTGTAGTTGGTCTCGGCATCGATCAGGTTTTGTTCGGTGACCACCAGGTTGGAATGGGCCAAATTGAGGCGGCTCTGGATCTGGTCCATGTCGGCAAGCCGATCGACGCCCGATTCGCTCCTGAGCTTGATCTGATCGGCGATCCGCTGATGCAGGGTCAGGTTCTCCTTGGCCAGATCGACAATGGCCTGGTTTTTCAGGACCTCCAGGTAGACGTTGACCGCCTTGAGCGCGGTGTTGTCCGCCGTGCTGCGCACGACAAAGGCCTCCGATTTGACCCGTGCCTTCTGGCGCCCCACTTCGTTGGTGGTCGAAAGGCCGGCGAAGAGATTCTGCCGCAGCCCCAGCCGAACCTGCTGGGGATCGAGGTCGCCGTCGATGGGTTTGTCGACGTAATCCCTGCCCTTGCCGGCTTCAACATCGAAGGTGGGGAAATAGCCGGAGCGCGCCTGCCGGACCTCTTCGTCCCGGGCCAGGCGGTTGTGGGCCACGGAACGGACGTCGGGATTGGTGGCGACCATCTGTTGCACGGCTTCCTGGAGCGTTTGGGCGTGGGTGGGCACGCCGGCGGTCATGCCGTTCATGAGCGCCAAGGTGACAATAGTGCAATACTGTCGGAAATTCATAGAAATGCCTCTCTGGTTCGCTGAACGAAACAAGGAATCGCCTGAAAAAATATGATATTATTTCTATTCTATAGGAAGGATGCCGGAGCGGAAAGCCTTTTTGCATAAAAAGGCGGTATTTTCCGGATGGTGGCGCGTCGCTTTCCCGTTCAGGCCGGGGTGGACGACTGTCTGGCGCTGATTTCCAGCTTGAGGGCCTGGGCCAGTTCGTGAAGGGAGTAGGGTTTCTTGACAAACTGGCTGATGCCGAGATGCAGGGCCCGTTTGATGTCGCCGGCGTTGGAGTAGCCGGTGGTGATGATGGCCTTTTGGCCGGGAGTGTGCCGGAGGATGCGCTCGTAGGTTTCGCAGCCGTTGATGCCCGGATCCATCATCATGTCCAGGATGACCAGATCCACCGGCGTTGCCTTGATGTATTCCACCGCCTCCTCGCCCGATGGGACGGTCAGCGGCCGATAACCGAGCCGGGTGAGCAGGCGGCTGGCGATCTCGCGCTGGCTTTTCTGGTCGTCCACCACCAGGATGGTTTCGCCGTTGCCGTGATATTGGCCGATGGTCGGTGTTTGCGGCGACGGCCTGGAAACGCCGAATCGGTCGATCGGGAAATAGAGCGAGAACAACGAACCCTTACCGTTGCTCGTCACATCGACAAAACCGCCATGATCGTGCACCGTGTTCCAGACCACGGCAAGCCCCAGCCCGGTGCCGCTGCGGCCCATCACTTTCTTGCTGTAAAAAGGGCTGAAGATTTGGGCGATGTCCTGGGCGGAGATGCCGGGGCCGTCGTCTTCCACCGAGATCATGACGTATTCGCCGGGTTCGATGAGCTCGTAGCCGTGATGGGGGGCGGTGAAGTGGACATTCTTGGTCGCCAGCAGGACCTGCCCTTTGCCCTGGATGGCCTCGGCCGCGTTGTTGACCAGATTCATGATCGATTTACACAGATGCATGGCCGAGCAGTTGATGTTGTGCAGCTTGCCCTCCAGGTAGGGGGTGGTCTGCACGTCCGGAAATCGCTGGCAAAGCTCCTTGAATTCCACCGAGTTGAGGTAATCGGTGACAATGGTGTTCACATTGTGCACCTCTTTCTTGCAGGTGGCACCGCGGGCCACGGTCAGCAGGTCGTTGACCACCGCCGCCGCTCGTTTGCCGGCCTCGCGGATCATCTTCAGCTCGTCCCGGTATTTGAACCCTTCCCCCAGGTCCAGGAGCAGCAGTTCCGGATAGGTGATGATGCCGGCCATGATGTTGTTGAGGTCATGGGCCACGGAACTGGCCATCAGGCCGAGAGATTCCATCCGCTTGGCATCGGCCAGCTTTTCCATCAGCGCGATCTTCTGCTGCATGGCAACTTCGCTGTCGGTGACGTCGCGGATGGCCGCCACCTGCACCTGGCGTCCCTGGAAATCGATGTGCTTGACCCTGAATTCGACCGGAAAGGTGGAACCGTCCTTGCGAATGCCCCTGGCCTCGAAGGGGCCGACCGGGTCGGGTTCGGTGGGCGTGTTCATGGCGCGAATGGTGCTGCGGTCCAGAAGGGCGTCGAAAATCTGCCGGCCCAGCAATTCGTCTTCCTGGTAGCCGAACATCCGACACAACTGGTTGTTGGCCTGCAACAGTTCGCCCCGGTCATAGATGATGATGCCCTCCCAGGTTGCCTGGGCCAGTTGCCGGAACCGTTTTTCGCTGTTGTGCAGGTCCTGCTTGAGCTGCTTGTGCTGGATGGATCGGGCGATGGTGCGGATCAGGCGGTCCGGGGGGCAGGGTTTGCGAAGGTAATCGTAGACGCCCAACCGCAGGGATTCGACGGCGTTGTCGATGGTGGCGTTGCCGGTGAGAATAACGATGGCCGTGCCGGGATGCTCCTCGCCGATGTGGGCGGCGATATCGTTGCCGCTCATGTCCGGCAGGTCCATGTCCACCAGGGCCACGGCGTAGGTGGCACGCCGGAGCTGTTGCAAGGCCTGTTCCCCCGAATGGGCGGTGTCGACCTGATACCCTTCCGCCTTCAGCAGGATGGCGAGACTGTTACAGAGATGCACTTCATCGTCAACGACGAGAACTGTAGGTAACCGAGGCATGAGGCAGGGGTGAACCTTTGGTTTTAGTGAACAGTATTGCAAAAAATAACTGTCAATTGTGCATAAGGATCATTCAAACTTTTTTGTTGGCAAAAGTCCAATGAAAAAAAGCCGATTTTCCAACGGGGACAAGGTCTTCAGGCTGGGAGGGCGAGGGTGAAGACCGTCTGCCCGGGGACGGATCGATAGCTGATGGATCCCCCCAGTTGGGTTGCCAGTTTCTGGACGATGGCCAACCCGAGGCCGCCATGACGGCCATCCTTGGTCGAGGCGCCGGCGGTGAACAGCGTTGCCTCCAGGCTCGGGTCGATGCCGGGGCCGTTATCTTCCACCGCAATGAGGATCGAGTCGCCCCGCACCGTTGTCCGGACGGCGATCGTCCCTTGACCGGCCACGGCGTCGGCGGCGTTGCCGAGCAGGTTTTGCAGAATCTGGGAGAGGCATCTGCGGTCGGAATTGACGAAAAGCGGTTGGGTCCAGGGGACGAAGGTGAAATCGATCCGCTCGGCTGTGCCGGCAGCGGCCTGGAACAGTTGGACCGTCTCCGCGATGAGCCGGTGCAGATCCAGTCGCTCCGGACGGATCTCGTGTTGTTCCCGGGCCAGGTCGTCCAGGCCGAGGGTGATGTGGCCAAGTCGTTCCAGTTCGCTATCGAGGATGGCCAATTCTTCGTTGATCGGTTCCCCCTGGGCATTCTTTTTGCCGAGGATATGGAGGTAATTGCGGAGAATGGCCAGCGGGTTGTTGATCTCGTGGGCGATTTTTCGTGCCGCCAGGGACGCCGCCTGCACCCGCTCGGCGGCGAGCCGTTCCGCCTGCACGGCCCGCACCCGTTCGAGATAGAAGCAGATGGCCGCGTGGTTGGCCAGGAGGCGCAACGGTGTCCATTGGCCGTTGAAATTGTGGAAGGCCCGTTCCGTCAGGCCGACGAGAATCAGCCCAAGCAGTTCCTTTTGGTAGAGCATGGGGATGGCGGCCATGCCCTCGGTCCCGAGGAGATGGAGCAGTTGGGCGTCGAGGAGATTGGCCGGATTCTTTCCCTCGGTTTTTTTGCCGAAGGTGTGGAGCAACCGCTGCTTTTGGAGGACCTTTCCCGGCAGGCTGTCCCGATACCGTTTCGGCGAAAAGGCGAACCCGCTTATTTCCCGGGCCAGTTTGTTGTCCGGCGAGGTCACCCCGCGCAGGTTGTCGGTGTGTCGGTCCAGCACCATCACCAGGCAGGCCTCCTCGTTGAAGAGGATTTTCAGTCCCTGTTCCACCGCGACCACCACCTGGTCGGTGTTTTCCGCCCGGTGCAGGTTGTCGAGCAGGCCGCTCATCTGGGTGATTTCCCGGATGCGGTTGATCAGGCCCAGGGAGGTCTCCTTGTGGGTCTCCTGGCTTTCCGGCTCCTGTTCGTGGGAGCTTTTGGCGTTGCGGGGAATATGGATGCCGAGCTGGTCGGCCAGCTCTTCGATCTGCTCCTCCACCCCGCCGTAGAGGGCCTGCACCTGCTCCGGAGAGAAGCCGAAGAGGCGGTCGGCGGCCTCCAGGCAGTCCTGGCCGTCGGTACTGCTGTGGCTGAGCAGGTCGGCGAGACAGGCGATTCGGGTCAGGGGCAGGGCCTGTTCGACCTCGTCGAGGGGATGGTGGTGATAGCGGATGGCGTCGGCGAGCAGGGTGGGCAGCCGCCACTGCTCGCAGAGCCAGGCCCCGGCCGAACAGTGGTTGACATGGAGTTTTTCCTCTTCGAGGAAGGCGAGGCGGCCGTTGTGACAACGGACCCCCTTGAGCAGGAGCGGCGCGTATTTGCCGGGGAACGCCATCCACAGCAGCAGTTTGCCGATATCGTGCAGTAGCCCGGTGAGATAGGCCTCCGAGGGATCGGGGTAACCGGTGGCCTGGGCGATGTTCCGGGCCAGGAGGGCGCTCTGGAAGCTGTGATGCCAGAACCGGTCCACCGACAGCAGGCCGTTGCTTTCCACCCGGCGGAAGACCTGCTGCACCGACAGGCTGATCGCCAGGTTCCTGATGGTGTCTCCCCCCAAATAGACCACGGCCTGCTCCAGATCGGTAAAGGAGCGGCGCGCGCCGATAAAGGCCGAATTGACCAGTTGGAGCAATTTGGCGCTGATAACGGCATCCTTGTCGACAATATGGGCCAGGGCCGGGAGATCGATCTCGGCCTCGTGGCACTTGTCGATCAACTGCACCAAGACCTGCGGCATGCTCGGCAGGTTGCCGGAGAGTTTCAGGCTGCTGAGAACAGGGTTGGGGTTGGTCATGACCGGATGGCGCGCCAAGAAAAGGGTAACTTGCTTAAAACAGGAGACTTTACATTGTATAGCAAAGCATTTCGCAAAAATCCAGCAACCAATTAGGGAGAATCGTTATTTTTTTCATCCGCTCCGGCCGGCATAGCCGGCTGGCGCGGCTTGCGGACGTTGCCGTCATGGGAGGGATGATGGGTGCCGTTCTCTGCAACCATCTGTTTTTGTGCGCTGAAGGTGCCGATCTCCGGGGTTTTTACCAGGCGGTCACAAATCGCTTGCCCATGGCGCGGGGTTTAGGTAGGTATGGAGCTGTCAGAAATACAACGAGCAGGATTCCGGGCGACGGCGACCTCCGCCTCCCGGCTGCTGTACATGGATCGAGGTGGATGGTGAAAGTTAACGGAGCAGCGTATCGGTCAATTTGGCTGGCAACGGACGGGGTGGGGGTCGAGATCATCGATCAGACCCAACTCCCCTTTCGTTTTGCGGTGGTGCGGCTGGAAAGCCTGGAAGAGGCGATGGCGGCGATCAGCCGGATGCTGGTGCGGGGGGCGCCGCTGATCGGCGCCACCGCCGCCTACGGCATCTGCCTGGGGTTGCGGCGGGCGACCAGCTCGCAGGCCCTGGAAGACATGGCAACACGCCTGATCGGGTGCCGGCCGACAGCGATCAATCTCCGCTGGGCGGTGGAACGGATGCTGCGGCTCCTGCTTCCCTTGCCGGAGGAACAACGGCTGGCCGAGGCCTACCGCGAGGCCGGCCGGATCTGCGAGGAGGATGTGGCCACCAACGCGGCCATCGGCCGGCACGGCGCCACCCTGATCAGGGAACTGTGGCATAAAAAACAGGCGGGCGAGCCGGTCAACATCCTCACCCACTGCAACGCCGGCTGGCTGGCCACCGTCGATTGGGGCACGGCCCTGGCGCCGATCTTTGCCGCAATGACGGAGGGCATCCCGGTGCACGTCTGGGTGGACGAGACCCGACCCCGCAATCAGGGGGCCAGCCTCACCGCTTGGGAACTGGTGGCTGCCGGCATTCCCCATCATCTGGTCGTCGACAATGCCGGCGGCCACCTCATGCAGCACGGCCTGGTCGATTGTTGCATCGTCGGCACCGACCGGACCACGGCCAGCGGCGATGTCTGCAACAAGATCGGCACTTATCTCAAGGCGTTGGCCGCCCGGGACAACAACGTGCCCTTCTACGTGGCCCTGCCGGGTTCGACAGTGGACTGGACGGTGAGCGACGGGATAGCGGAGATCCCCATCGAGGAACGGGGCGCGGACGAGGTCCTGCGGGTGCAGGGCGAGGACGAGACCGGCACGGTGCGGACGGTGGCGATCGCGCCCGCGGCCACGCCGGCGGTCAATCCGGCCTTTGACGTCACCCCGGCCCGGCTGGTGAGTGGCCTGATCACCGAGCGGGGCATTTGCCCGGCGAGCCGAAGCGGCCTGCTCGGCCTCTATCCGGAGCAGGCTCGGTGAAGGGGCTCGATCTGCGTGCGCAGGGCCTGGCCACTGCCCGGGCCATGAACAGCCAGGGGTTGAACCAGGGCGCCGCGGGCAATGTCAGCGTCCGGGAGGGCGAGGGTTTTTGGATCACCCCCTCGGCCCTGCCCTACGATCAGTGCCAGCCCGAGGATGTGGTGTGGATCGACGGCTCCGGCCGGCCGCAGGGGCGTCGCAAACCCTCCTCGGAATGGCGGATGCACGCCGACATCTACCGCACCTTTCCCCAGGCCGGGGCCATCCTCCATGCCCATAGCCCCTACTGCACCACCCTGGCCTGTTTGGAACGGGACATCCCCGCCTTTCACTACATGGTGGCCATGGCCGGCGGCGACTCGATCCGCTGCGCCCCTTACGCCACCTTCGGCACCCAGGCCCTGTCCGACGCGGCGATTCTCGCCCTGCACGACCGTTCCGCCGCCCTCCTGGCCCATCACGGCATGATCTGCCACGGTGGCGATCTCGACCGGGTGTTGGCCCTGGCCATCGAGGTGGAGACCCTGGCCCGGATATATCTCCAGGCCCTGGCCGTGGCCGAGCCGCCGGTCCTGCCGGCGGCGGAGATGGTCGAGGGCCTGCGCCGGGTCAAGGACTACCGGGCCTGACCAAGGCACCGGCGGGCGCGGTGACCAAAGGCTCAAACGCACGGAGCTATCTCCGATCGTAATATCTCCGGCCGCCGTGATAGTCGTGGCCGTATCCCCGATCGTACCGGTCGTAATATCTATCCCCGCCATAACCGTGGTGGTGCCAATGTCCCGGCCAATAGCAGCCACCAAGGGACACCAGTATTGTTGCCATCACTACGGTCAACAGAACGATTCTCTTCATTGCACTCACCTTGTTTGCTCCTTGTTGAAAGATGGATCAGCCTGCTCGTCATCGGACGACGACTGACCTTTGGAAGCATAAGCGGTGCCATGGTACCGTTTACTCGTTTCATATGAATAATATCAATATAATCATTCTGATAGCTGGATAAATGCGGGCGGGTGGCCCTGAGGGCGGAGGCGGCTGGATAGTTATTACTCGCCGTCGGTGGGAGTTGACCGGGGTCAAGTTGTAATCGGTTATGAAAACAAGGGGTTGGATGCCGGGCCCTTAGTTGGGCCAAGGCTGTTTGCCAGCGGCATGCTGGGTAGTTGTTACCCACCCGCCTAAGGCAGCGGGTGGGTCCAGCCGGCCCGGTTGTCAGATTTGCGCAGGGCGCGCGGACAAGGCGGTGGCAACAAAAACGAGGGGGAGAAAATCCCCGGGGCCGGAAGGCGCCGCGCCCTTTAATGGAGGTAGAGCAGGGCGCCGATTTGATACACCGCCACCGCCAGGGTGTAGGCGAACAGGGTGTTGAAGACTATGGAGAAGGCCGCCCACTTCCATGATCCTGCCTCCCGGGCGATGCAGACCACGGTCACGAAACAGGGGGCATAGAACATGATGAACACCAGCACTGCCAGGGCCACCACCGGGTTCCAGTTGGGGTCCTTGGCCAGCCGCTCGCGGAGCGAATCGGCCTCGTCGGGGTTGACCTCGCCCAGGGAATAGGCGGTCCCCAGGGTCGAGACAATCACCTCCTTGGCGGCAAACCCGCCGATCAGGGCGATATTGGTCCGCCAGTCGATGCCGGCATAGCGGCTGACGCTTTCCATGCCGATACCGATCCGGCCGCCGATGGAGTGCCGCAGCCCTTCCATCGCTTCCTCCGCCTTGATGGCCTGCAACGCCTCGGTCAACCCTTCTTTGTCCGCGGCCAAGGTCCGCTGGATCTCCTGCCGCTGGTGCTCATAGTGGGCCAGCCGCTGCTCCGGCAGCCCCGGATAGGTCATCATCGCCCAAACCAGGATGGAGATGCCGAGAATAACGGTGCCCGCCTTCTTCATATACTGCCAGGTGCGTTCCCAGGTGTGGATGAACAACCCCTTCAGGGTCGGGAAACGGTAGGGGGGCAGTTCCATGACAAAGGGGGTGGAGGCGCCCCTGAGCACGGTCATCCGCAGGAGTTTGGCCGCGCACAGGGCGACGAGCCAGGCGGCCAAGGTGGAGAGAAACATGTAGCGCGCCTGATGGGCCGAGAAGAAGGCACCGATCAACAGCGTCAGCACCGGCAGCTTGGCGCCGCAATTCATGAAGGGCACGGTCAGCAGGGTGGCCAGCCGTTCCCTGGGGGAACGCAGGGTGCGGGTGGCCATGACGCCGGGCACGGCGCAGCCGCCGGCAATGCCGCCGGAGATGATGAAGGGCATCACCGAGGAGCCGTGCAGCCCGAAAAAGTGGAAGATGCGGTCCATCATGAAGGCCACCCGGGCCAGGTAGCCCGAATCCTCGAGCACCGCGATGCCGAAGAACATGAACATGATGATCGGCACGAATCCCAGCACGCCGCCGACCCCGTCAACCACCCCGGAGATGATCATCGACTTGACCGGCCCGTCGGGGAGCAGGGTGTCGATGCCCTTGTTGACCAGGGCGAACAACTTGGCCAGCCATTCCACCGGCACCGTGCTGTAGTTGAAGGTGAAGGTGTACAGACCGAACAACACGCCGGCCATGATCAGCGGCCCGAGGATGCGGTGGGTGACGACCTTGTCGATCTTGTCCGAGGCGTAGAGGCGGTCGGCGACGAATTTGCGCGTGACCACGCCCTGGTGGATGATCGATTTGATGTAGCCGTAGCGGTGATCGGCGATCACCGCTTCGGGGTAGACACCGAGGGTCTGCTGGAGATGCTGGCCCACGGCCTCGCAGCGGGCCACGAGCCGCTGTCCCGCTTCCGGGTAGACGGCCAGCGCCTTGCCGACGATCTGGTCGTCGTTTTCCAGGAGTTTGACCCCGAGCCAGCGCGTGGGGTAGACATCGGTCAGCTCGGTGCAGGTCTCGATGTCGGGTGTCATGTCGGCAAGGGCCTGGTCGATGTCCGAACCGTAGCGCAGAAAGACGGGTTGCGGCGGTTCCGGCGAGTCGGCCGCCGCCAGCACGGCATCGAGCAATTGATCCACACCCTTACCGCTGCGGGCGATGATCGGGATCACCGGCACCCCGAGACGGCTGCTCAACTCCTCTGCATTGATGGTCACGCCCCGTTTTTCGGCCACATCGATCATGTTGAGGGCGATCACCAGCGGCGCCCCCAGTTCCAGAAACTGGCAGCCGAGATAGAGGTTCCGCTCCAGGTTGGAGGCGTCGACCACATTCACCACCACATCGGGTTTTTCGTTGATGATGAAATCGCGGGCCACCAACTCCTCGACCGAATAGGCGGTCAGGGAATAGGTGCCCGGCAGGTCGACCACCCGCAGCTCCCGGCCCTGGTGCAGGCAACGACCTTCCTTCTGTTCGACCGTGATACCGGGATAATTGCCCACGTGCTGGCGGGAGCCGGTCAGGTGGTTGAACAGGGTGGTTTTGCCGGCATTGGGGTTGCCGGCCAGGGCAATGGTGCAGACGTTTTTCATGGTAATTCTATGAGATCCGGGGTTGATCGGGGCACAGGGAGAGCAAAGGTGGGGTCAGGCGGTCCGGGGAGGGGGATTTCGGGACCAACCGGCCGGGCAAGCGGCACTGCGGAAACAACAACACAGGGGAAAATCGAGGGTGGTCGAAACGATCATGGTTTATGCATGGGCAGCGAGGTCTTGGTTTCCGGACAACGGGTCGCGGCGTCACAACCCGAACAACCGCAGCCGCAGGAGGTGGTGTCGGGGTGGCGCCAGGAGCGCCAGAGCCGCCGGCCGATGAAAACAACGGCGCCGGCGACGGCAAAGAAGACGAGTAGGTGTTGCATGTTCTTTTTTCACCAAGGGGTTGAAGACAAAGACAAGCCGTGTCGGCCATCATGGCCGGATGTTTCCCTTGGACTGTCTGCTGCGAAAACGTTCAGGCCGGGGCCACTAAAATGGCGGCGGCGGGCGGCGCGTCCCGGCTGATGGTGCCGCCGTTGACCTTGATCATGCACTGCTGCGCCCCTCCCTTGCAGAGCAACTCCAGCTCGGAGCCGGGCAACACCCCCAGGTGCGCCATCCGGGCGCAGGTCTTCCGGTCACCGTTGACGGCGCAGACCCGCATGCGGCTGTTGCAGCAGGACTCGGGCAGGGGCGTGCCGGCCTGACTCACCCCGTTGCCGCATCGTTTCCGCCGACGGCAGAGGGCCTGGATGTCACTGAGCAGGCGGCAAGAGGTTTCGGGTTGATCCTTGGCCATGAGCATACGAGAAACGTCTGTTGGGAGTGGATTAAGGTGCATGCTGCCCCCGTGGCTGTCGACAGCCGGAAAAAAATTCCGCAAAACCGAAGAGCAACGGAGCAAGACAGTCTTTGTTAGGTACTCCAAACAATGCGTACTGTCAACAGCTTTGCCAAGGTTCGGTAGGTGTTTTTTCCGATCTTCCGGGGGCAAGGGCAATTCGGCCCAAGTTGAGCCGGTGGAGTCTTGCCGGGGAAGGCCGTTGTCGAGGAATATCGTTTTTGTCCCCCCAAGGTTGGACGCGGGTTGGCGGAGGATGAGCCGAACGAACCATCGTTTCCCGGAGTGACCGGCGGGGAAGACCGGAACGGACCCAGGGGAGAGCAGAGATTGTTTCCTGTTGATTTCTTCTCGATTTTGCTAAGATATATCTGGCTATTGCCTGCCGGAACCTTGGCAAGCGTTTCGCCGATGCCGTCAACCCAACAAGTGAGGATTCCATGACCAACGAGCAGACCCCATCGGAACAGCGTTGTCTTTTCTTCACCAAACAGCCCGTGCTCGACGCCAAGCGCAGCATCTGGGGATACGAACTGCTGGGGGCCGAGATGAAGGAAGGGATCTATGAGGTCTTTCCCGCGCAGGAGAGTGCGGCCGGTTTGTGTTCCATCACCTATCAGGGGTTGCAGGAGGCGATGAAGCGGGGCAAGAAGATCATGATCGGATTTGACGACTCCGGTATCCTGACCGGCGTCCCCCATGCCCTGCCGGCTTCCTACGGGGTGGTGCGGGTGCTGCCGGGTACGGCCCGCATGAGCGGGCTGGCCGCCGCCCTGCAGGGACTCCGCACCGAAGGCTATACGATCATGCTCGAGGCCGTGCCCGGTGAACCGCTGTCCGCCGATATCTGCGGCCAGGCCGACATCATCGGCTTCGACCTCAGCGCCGGCGGTCCTGAAAAGGAGATGCTGGCGCAGGCCAGGGCGTATTCCGCCCTGATGCTGGCGCGCGGGCTGAAGACCACGGAGCAGTTCCAGGCCTCGCGGGAGATGGGTTTTTCCCTCTTTCAGGGCTCGTTCTTCAAGGAACCCGAGTGCGTCCGCGACCGCAAGCTGGGCTCCAACGAGATCACCCGGTTGAGTCTGTTTCGGCTCATGGAGGCCGAGGATCCCGATATCAAGGCCCTGGCTGCGGCCATTCGTTCCGATGTGTCCGTCAGTTTCCGGCTGCTCTCCTTCCTCAATAGCGCCGCGTTCGGCTTTCGCCAGAATATCCAGTCCATCGATCAGGCGATCATGCTGCTCGGCTGGATCAAGCTCAAAAGCTGGCTACGGGCCGTGCTCCTCGTCGACATGGCCGGCAAGGACGAGGTGCCGCAGGAACTGGCGGCGCTCTCGCTCCAACGGGGCAAGTTTTTTGAGTTGCTCGCCACCGCTTACGATTACTGGGGATTCAATCCGGGGACGCTCTTCCTGGTGGGCCTGTTTTCGCTCATGGACGCCATCCTGGCGCTGCCCATGGAGGAGGTGGTGGAGATGCTGCCGCTGGACGCCAAGCTCAAGGTGGCGCTGCGGCGCGATCCGGACAGCGAGTACCGGCCGCTGTTCAACCTCCTCGATTGTCTGGAGGACGGCGACTGGCCGGCGCTCGAAACCCTGTCGCAACAGCTCTGCATGGACATCGACCGGATCAAGGAGGCCTTTACCGAGGCCCGTGGTTGGGCCGAGGGATTTTTTACGTCGAGTAACTGACAAACGACCCGGAGCGCGGTATCCGCTCCGGGTGTCTTCGTGGGCCCCGGGAGAGGCTGTCATCTGCCCAGCGGCTCCACCCCCCAGATCTCTCTGGCGTATTCCAGCACCGCCCGGTCGCTGGAGAATTTGCCCATGTTGGCGGTGTTGAGGATGGTCTTGCGCGTCCACTCGTCCCGATCGCCAAACAGCGCATCCACCCGCTCCTGGGTTTCGATATAGCTCCGGTAATCCGCCAGCAGCAGAAAATAATCGCCGTGGTGCAGGAGCGCGTCCACGATGGGGGCAAAAAGATGGGGCTCGCCGGGGGAGAAACGGCCCGAGGCGATCTGGTCGATCACCCGCTTGAGTTCGGGGTCGTTCTCATAGAAGGGGTAGGGGTTGTAGCCGGTGCGCCGGAGCTGCTCCACCTCGTCCGCCTTGAGCCCGAAAAGGAAGAAATTTTCCGGGCCCACCTCTTCCATGATTTCCACGTTGGCGCCGTCGAGGGTGCCGATGGTCAATGCCCCGTTGAGGGCGAATTTCATGTTGCCGGTGCCTGAGGCCTCCATGCCGGCGGTGGAGATCTGCTCGGAGAGATCGGCCGCCGGGATGACCTTCTCGGCCTGGGAGATGCAATAGTTGGGCAGAAAGAGCAGGCGCAGCCGGCCCCGGACGTCGGGATCGTTGTTGATGGCCTCGGCCACGGCGTTGAAGAGCCTGATGATGAGCTTGGCCTGGTAATAGGCGGGAGCGGCCTTGCCGCCCATCAGCACGGTGCGGGCCGTGTACTTGCCGTCCGGATTGTCCTTGATGCGGTTGTAGCGGGTGATGACGTGCAGGATGTTGAGCAGTTGGCGCTTGTACTCGTGCATCCGCTTGAACTGACAGTCGAACAGGGTCTGGGGATTGATCCCCATGCCCAGCTTGCGCAGCACGTAGCGGGCCAGCCGTTTCTTGTTGTCCATCTTGGCCGCGGCAAAGGCCTGGCGGAACTGGCGGTCCTCGGCTAGGGGCACGAGGCCCTTGAGCTTGTCGAGATCGCAGACCCAGCCCTCGCCGATGGCTTCGGTGATCAGTCGCGACAGCGCCGGGTTGGCCTGGAGGAGCCAGCGCCGGGGCGTGATCCCGTTGGTGATGTTCTTGACCTTGCCGGGATAGAACTGGTGAAAGTCGGCAAACAGGCTGGCCTTGAGGATCTCGGTGTGCAGGGCGGCCACGCCGTTGACCGAATGGCTGCCGACCATGGCGAGATGGGCCATGCGCACCCGTCGGCCATGGCCTTCCTCGATGATGGACATCCGGCGCATCCGGGCGGTGTCTCCCGGATAACGGGCTGCGACCTCCTGGAGGAAGCGGTGGTTGATCTCGTAGATGATTTCCAGATGCCGGGGCAGCAGCCGGCCGATCAGGTCCACCGGCCAGGTCTCCAGGGCCTCGGGCAGCACGGTGTGGTTGGTGTAGGCAAAGGTTTTGGTGCAGATGGACCAGGATTCGTCCCAAGAGAGTCCTTCTCCATCCACCAACAGCCGCATCAGTTCGGCGATGGCGATGGAGGGGTGGGTGTCGTTGAGCTGCACCGCCACATGGTCGGCAAAGTCGCGCAGGGTGCCGTTTTGTTTCTTGTGCCGCCGCATGATGTCCTGGAAGGTCGTGGCCACCAGGAAATACTGCTGCTTGAGGCGCAGTTCCTTGCCCGCCTCCTCCTTGTCGCTGGGGTAGAGCACCTTGGAGATGTTCTCGCTCATGACCTTGTCGTGCATGGCCCCGGCATAATCGCCCCGATTGAAGATGCCGAGGTTGAAGTCGCGGCTCGACTGGGCGGCCCATAGCCGCATGTTGCTCACGTGGGTGCCGCCGTATCCGGGGATGAGGATATCGTAGGCCATGGCCATGACGTTTTCGGTATCCACCCAGCGGTGGCGCCAGTTGCCGCCGGCATCGCGGTAGCCTTCGCTCCGGCCGTAGAAGTTGACCTCGTAGAGGTGTTCCCGGCGGACGATCTCCCAGGGGCTGCCCTGGCGGCGCCAGTTGTCGCAGCTCTCCTCCTGGCAGCCGTTGACGATGTTCTGGTAGAAGATGCCGTAGTCGTAGAGGATACCGTAGCCGTAGCCGGGAATCTTGAGGCTGGCCATGGAGTCGAGATAGCAGGAGGCGAGCCGCCCGAGGCCGCCGTTGCCGAGCCCGGCGTCCCACTCGACCTCTTCCAGGTCCTCCAGGGTGATGCCCTGGTCTTCGAGCACCTGTCGGCAGCCCTGCTCCATTCGCATGTTGGTGAGGTAATTCATCAGGAATCGGCCGGGCAGGAATTCGAGCGACAGGTAGTAGACTCGCTTGGTCATGCTGTCGTAATAGTCGCGCTGGGTGTTGAGCCACATCCGGATGAGCCGGTCGCGGACGCTGAAGGCGAGCCCGTTGAAATAGCGGAACTTGTTGTGCCCATAAGTCTCGTTGCCCAGGGTGGAGACAATATGGCGGTGGATGTCGTCGATCAGGGTGCCGAGACTTTGCATCTGCTCGATTTCTGGGGTTAGTTCTTGACGCGGGGCGAACTCCTGATGATCCGGCATGGGCGGCATCCTTTGTTTCGGGTTGGACAGCACGTTGAGGGGGGAAGGGCGGCCAGGTGCCCACCTTTGGCGCTCTGCATCGGGCCAGTAGTGGAACCCGCTGATGTTGAGCTATTTTTCAGAGAGGGTTTCTTGTTTGATCGTACGTCAGATCACCGGTTGCCGGCAAATTTTTTTTTGAAAAAAAAGAGTGATGGGGAGGAAGGGGGCGCAAAATCGCCGGGCGGCGCGGGGAGCCGGCGGGTGGGCGGAGAGGGCGGCCGGAAGGCCGGGGCCGGTGGTTCCGGCCCCGATAGGGATCAGGAGGCGACGTCCACCTCAATGTAATCGGCCTCGTTGTTGCGCAGGGTCAGGGTGCCACCCATGACCCTGAGCGCCACCGGATCGTTCAGGGGGGCACGCTGTTTGATCGTGATTTCGGTGCCCGGAACCAGTCCCATTTCACGGATGCGGCGGCCGAGTTCGCCGCCCACCTTGACGGCGACAATGGTGCCGCTCTGGTTGATGGCCATTTTTCGGAGGTTGATCACTGGCATAAGGCACTCACTCGGATTCGCTTTGTTTGGCCCAGCTGTCGCGCAGGGTGACGATCCGGTTGAACACCGGCTTGTTCGGGGTGGACACCACCGGGTCGAGGCAGAAATAGCCCTGACGCTCGAACTGGAAACGGTCGTCCGGGCCGGCCTGGGCCAAGCCCGGTTCGAGCATGCAGTCGGTCAGCATGGTAAGCGAGGCGGGATTGAGAAACTCCTTGAAACTCTTCTCCTTGTCCGCATCCGGATATTCGGCGGTGAACAGCCGGTCATAAAGCCTGACCTCGGCCCGCAGGGCATGGGGCGCGGAGACCCAGTGGATGGTGCCCTTGACCTTGCGGCCGTCCGGGGCCGAACCGCCGCGGCTGGCCGGATCGTAGGTGCAGTGCAGTTCGATCACCCGGCCCTGGTCGTCCTTGACCACTTCCTGGCAGGTGATCAGGTAGGCGTAACGCAACCGCACCTCCCGGCCGACGCTGAGGCGGAAGAATTTCTTCGGCGCATCCTCCTTGAAATCGGAGCGCTCGATGTAGAGTTCGCGGGAAAAGGGCACGATCCGCTCGCCCATGGCCGGGTCCTGGGGATGGTTCTGGGCCGCCAACTCCTCGGTCTGGCCTTCGGGGTAGTTGGTGAGCACAATCTTGAGCGGATCGAGCACGCCGAAGACCCTCCGGGCATGCTGGTTGAGATCGTCGCGGGCCGCGTTTTCGAGCACCCCCATGTCGATCCAGGACTCGCGTCGGCCGATGCCGACGGTGGCGCAGAAGTTGCGGATCGAGGCCGGGGTGTAGCCCCGGCGGCGCAGGCCGGAGAGGGTCAGCATCCGGGGGTCATCCCAGCCGGAGACATAGCCTTCGTTCACCAGTTGCAACAGTTTGCGCTTGCTGGTCACGGTGTAGTTGACGTTGAGCCGGGCGAACTCGATCTGGCGCGGATGGTTGGGGGTCCCGAGGGTGTCGAGCACCCAGTCGTAGAGGGCGCGGTTGTTCTCGAACTCCAGCGTGCACAGCGAGTGGGTGATGTGCTCCAGCATGTCGGAGAGGCAGTGGGTGAAGTCGTACATCGGGTAGATGCACCACTTGTCGCCGGTGCGGTGATGACTCGACTTGAGGATGCGGTAGAGCACCGGGTCGCGCATGACGATGTTGGGCGAGGCCATGTCGATCTTGGCCCGGAGCACACAGGTGCCTTCGTCGAGTTCGCCGCCCCGCATTTGGGCAAAGAGGGCGAGATTTTCTGCCACTGTCCGGTTGCGATACGGGCTCTCCCGGCCCGGCTCGGTCAGGGTGCCGCGATATTCCCGGATCTCGTCGCCGCTTAAGTGGCAGACATAGGCCTTGCCCATCTCGATCAGTTGGACGGCATAGTCGTGGAGCTGATCGAAATAGTCGGAGGCGTAATAGAGGTGCTCGCCCCAGTCGAACCCCAGCCAGCGGACATCGCGCTTAATCGACTCGACATATTCGGTGGATTCCTTGCCCGGATTGGTGTCGTCGAAGCGCAGGTGGCAGACCGAATTGTTCTCCACCGCGATCCCGAAATTGAGGCAGATCGACTTGGCGTGGCCGATATGGAGAAAGCCGTTGGGTTCGGGCGGAAAACGGGTGATGGTGGTCCGGTGTTTTCCGGAGGCGAGATCGTCGGCGACGATCTGGCGGATGAAGTCGAGGGGCTTGCCGGTGGGTTCTTGTTCGGTGGTCATGGCAGATAATTTTGTTGGCAAACGTTAAACGGCGGCAAACAGGTGGTCGACCCGGCGCAACCGCGCCACGACCTTATCCCTGCCCAGGGTGGTGACGATGTCGAACATCGAGGGGCCGGCCAACTGCCCGGTGAGCACGGTGCGCATGCCGTTGATCAGCACGCCCGGCTTGATGGCCAGCTCGTCGGCCAACTCCCGGCAGACCCCCTCGGTTGCCCCGGCGCTGAAATCGGCCAGTACTGCAAAGCGCTCCGCCAGTTGCGGCAGCCAGACGGCCAGTTGCGGATGTTTGAGCACATTCTTGGCCAGCGGTTTGGGATCGATCTCGTACTCATCGGAAAAGTAGGCCCGGCCGGCAGTGGTGAAATCCTTGAGGGTGTGAAACCGGTCGCGGATCAGGTCCAGGGTCGCCAGGTACCAGGGGCGGCGTTCGTCCGCATAGGCCGGGTCCCACAGGTCGGCCGCTTCCAGTTCCTTCTGCACCAGCGGTCCCAGTTCATCGAGATCCATGGTGCGCAGATAGTGTTCGTTGATGGCGATCAGCTTCGGGTCGGTGAAGAATTTGGGGTCGCCGGGTTTGAAGTTGAAGACCGAGTTGGCCCGGTTGATCCGAGAGAGGCTGAAGGCCGCGATCAACTCCTCGCGGGAAAAGATCTCCTGATCCGTGCCCGGATTCCAGCCCAGCAAACAGAGAAAGTTGCACAGGGCCCAGGGGATGAAGCCCATGTCGCGGTAGAACTGCACCGCCACCACCTCGCCGTGGCTACGTTTGGAGATCTTGCGTTTCTGCAGGTCCAGGGTGAGCGGCATGTGGGCGAACACCGGCAGTTTGGCCCCCAGGGCCTCGTAGAGCAGGACCTGGCGGGTGGTGTTGGTCATGTGGTCCTGCCCGCGGATGACATGGGTGATGCGGTCGCGGATGTCGTCGACCACGTTGCACAGGAGGTAGAGCGGCTTGCCGTTGGAGCGGACGATGACAAAGTCCTCGATCTCGCTGTAGGCCCGCTCGATCCGGCCCAGGACCTCGTCGTCGTAGAACAGGGTGCCCGGTCGCTTCGGCACCTTGAAACGGATGGTCGCCGGGATGCCCTCGGCCTCTTTGGCACGAATCTCGTCGGCGCTCAGGTGGCGGCAAGTGCCGTCGTAGCCGACCTCGGATTTCTTCTCCGCCAGGGCGGCCTCGCGTTTTTTCTCCAACGCCTCCTTGGTGCAGAAGCATTTATAGGCGTGGCCGGCGGCGAGCAGGCGGTTGGCGGCGGCCACATGGTCGGCGGCGAATTCGGTCTGGAAATAGGGGCCTTCGTCCCAGTCGAGGCCCAACCATTGCAGGCCGTCGATGATGCCGTCGATCGAGGCCTGGGTGGACCGTTCCTCGTCGGTGTCTTCAATCCGCAAAATCAGTTTGCCGCCGTGCTGCTTAGCAAACAACCAGTTGAACAGCGCCGTTCTGGCCCCCCCGATGTGCAGGTAGCCGGTGGGACTGGGGGGAAAGCGAACGCGAACCTCTTCCATGCAATGCTCCTCATCTGAACGCTTGGTGTGCTTCTCGCCGGTATGGGCGCGGGAAACTTGAAATATATAGCGCCTTGGCGGTTTATCTTCAAGGAGAAGCTGAGTCGCGCCACCCGATTGTGGGCGCCGGCGGGCAGAGTCGGGGCGGCATGCCGACGCTACTTTAACATTGTGGCGCATCCGGAATATCGGTATATTCCCGCAAGGCTGCGCTTCCGGGCTGCCGGAGAAGAGACGAACGCCCCCATGCGGGCGCGGAGCTGATTTTATCGGCCGGCCGACGGGTTTTGGGGTCCGGCTTCTTGTCGGATGGGCGTTTGGTCGAGCCTCAGAAGGAAATCGAAATATTGAGTGAACTGCCATGAGCGAGAATCTTTCACAGTGCGGCGAATGCCCGGAGGGCCGGGTCAGGGATGCGTCCGGCAGGTGCGTCATGCCCGAGGTGACCTTTGCCTCCTTTATCCTCTCCCTGAACACCTCGGCATTGTACCACATGGGGGAGCTGCCGCATCCGGAAACCGGGCAACGGGTGGTGGATCGCGAGCTGGCCAAGCACACCATCGACACCCTGATCCTGCTCGCCGGCAAAACCAAGGGTAATCTCAGTCACGACGAGAACGAACTCCTGACCCGCATTCTCTATGAATTGAAGATGCGGTTTGTCAAATTGTCCTAAGGCTGGCGAACGTTGTCTCCGTTGCAACCGGATCGGCTGATTCTCAAGGCCCCGGCGAAAATCAACCTGTTTCTCAGGGTGACCGGGCGCCGACCCGATGGCTACCACCTTCTGGCAACCTGGATGCAGAAGGTCGGTCTGTATGATGTCATCGAGCTGACCCTCTGCGCGGACGGGATCCATCTCCAGTGTTCCAGCGATGATGTGCCGAACAGCCGTGAGAATCTGGTGTATCGGGCGGCGGAGCTGTTTTTCCGGGAGACTCGGGGGCGCAGTCGCGGGCCGGCAGCCGGGGTGGTTATCGGGTTGACCAAGAACATACCGGTGGCCGCCGGTTTGGGGGGCGGCAGCAGTGATGCGGCGGCAACCCTGCGGGGGGTGAACGAGCTGTTCGGTTGGCCCTGTTCCGCCGAAGAGTTGGCCGACCTGGGGTTGCGGCTGGGGGCGGATGTGCCGTTTTTCCTTGCCGATGCGCCCGCCGCCCTGGCTACGGGAATCGGCGAGATCCTGCGGCCGGTGGAGCCGCTGCAGGGCTACCGCGTTCTCCTGGTCAATCCGGGATTTCCCGTCTCCACCCGTTGGGTGTATCAGACTTTTGCGTTGACAAAAAGAGAAGATGCAAGTAACCTAGCCAATTCGCAAGTAGGTGTTGGCGGTAGCTTTGAATGGCCGGTACCAACGATTTTGCCGTCTTCGGTTCTGGTGAACGATCTCGAAGCGGTCACCGTGACCAGCTATCCGGAAATTGGGCTGCTCAAGAAGGAGTTGCTTCAAAACGGGGCGGTTCAGGCGCTGATGTCCGGTTCCGGGCCCACGGTTTTCGGCCTGTTCGCCGACGATCGGGCCGCGGAGGCATGTCAGGGACATTGCAAGCACCGATTCCCGCACACCTATCTGGTTGCTCCGATAGGAGAGAAATGAATTCCACTGTCCGTTTCGCGTATGAGGTAATGGGCTGGGGTGTCGTCAAGCGGTAAGACACAAGGTTTTGATCCTTGCATTCGGGGGTTCGAATCCTCCCGCCCCAGCCATTCCCATTATAGAAGGGGAAGAAGAGCGTCATGCTGAAAAATATGAAGATTTTCACCGGCAATGCCAACCCGGCCATTGCCCTGGAAATCTGCGAGTACCTGGGCGTTCCCCTGGGGGCGGCCGAGGTCAAGCAATTTTCCGACGGTGAAATCTCCGTCGAGATCGGTGAGAATGTGCGTGGCGCCGATGTGTTTGTCGTCCAGCCCACCTGCACCCCGGTCAACGATCACATCATGGAACTGCTGATCATGGTCGACGCCCTGCGGCGCGCCTCGGCGCGCAGGATCACCGCGGTCATGCCCTATTACGGCTATGCCCGTCAGGATCGCAAGGTGCGGCCTCGGGTGCCGATCACCGCCAAGGCGGTGGCCGAGATGCTCATGGTGGTGGGAACCCGCAGGGTATTGTGTATGGACCTGCATGCCGGTCAGATTCAAGGGTTCTTCAATATCCCGGTCGATCATCTCTATGCCGCGCCCATCATCTTGAAATACATCCGCGACAGCTTTACCGATGTGGTGATGGTTTCGCCGGACGCCGGCGGGGTCGAGCGGACCCGCGCCTTTGCCAAACGTCTCAACGCCGGATTGGCCATCATCGATAAGCGTCGCGAACGGGCCAACGAATGCGAGGCCATGCAGGTCATTGGCGACGTCGCCGGGAAAACCGCCATTCTGCTCGACGATATGGTCGACACCGCCGGGACCTTGTGCGGCGGTGCTGAAATATTGAAGCAGGTTGGCGCCAAAGAGGTCCATGCCTGCTGTTCGCATGCGGTGCTGTCGGGTCCGGCGGTCGAACGGATCACCAAGTCCTGCTTGAAATCGCTTCTGGTCACCAATTCCATTCCATTGAAAGCGGCGGCCAAGCAGTGCGATAAAATCACCGTCCTGTCTGTTGGTCCACTGCTGGGCGAGGCGATCAGCAGGATCCATAACGAGGATTCCGTCAGTTATTTGTTTGTTTGATTCGATTTCTATTAACGAATTGGTATAGAACCCGGAGTGAGGGGGGAGGTTTGTATGTTACAGATACATTTGGATTCTACGGTACGCACGGTTTTTGGTAAAGGTCCGATGCGGCAGTTGCGGATGCGTGAGATTACGCCCGCCAACCTTTACAGTGGCGGCAAGGAATCTGTTTCTCTCCAGTTGGACACGGCCAAGCTCTACAAGAATCTCCTCTTCATTCATGGCCGCAATGCGGTGGTGACCTTGCAGGTCGAAGGGGACGTCGTGGGAGAACGGCATGTCTTGGTTCAGGAAGTCCAGAAGGAGCCCCTTTCCGGTGATCTTCTCCATGTGGATTTTCTGGAGATCGACCTCAAGGAGGCCGCCAAGTTCACCGTGCCGATCGAATATGTCGGTACGGCCAAGGGCGTCGATCTGGGCGGTGAATTGCATGTGTTCAAGGATACGGTGCAACTGCGCGGCTGTCCGCTTGATATCCCCGATGTCATTCAGGTCGATATTACGCCGCTGGAACAAGGCGGTGCCGGGCTGACCTACGGCGACCTTCCGCTCCCGGCCAACGTCGAGCTTCTCGAAAAGACAAGCGTTACCTGCGTGGTTGTTCACTAAAAGCCGTTCCTTCGCGAAGACAGCGTCTCTGTTTTTGTTTGTGTCTCCCACGAGCCGGAATATCCTTTCGGCTCGTTTTTTATTGCTCTTTGTTGTGCTGCCATGGCGGATCCGCGATTTTTGCTTGCAGGCCTTGGTAATCCGGGGCGGGAATATCATCTGACCCGGCACAATATCGGTTTTTACTTCATCGATTATCTCGCCGACCTCCAGGGGTGGCGGGCCGACAACCAGAAAATGCAGGGGTTGTACTGCCAGGGCCGCGTTTTTGGGGTACAGGTCTTCCTGGTGAAGCCGCAGACCTACATGAACCGCTCCGGGGAGTGCGTCCGCAGTTTTATCGATTATTTCAAAATTCCCCGACAACACTTTCTGGTTCTGCACGACGACATCGATCTGGGGGCCGGTCGGATCAAACTGGTGAGCAGGGGCGGTGCCGGTGGGCATAACGGGGTCCGTTCCCTTATTCAGCATCTCGGAGCCCAGGATTTTTCCCGGATGAAAATCGGCATCGGTCGTCCTTCAATGCCATCTGGAAAGGAGGGCCCACCGGTGGAGCAGTTCGTTTTGTCGCGACTGAGCGATGACGAACTGACGCTGTTCGATCAGCGTAAGACCTTGGTGGCAGAGGCGATCGAGCTCTTTATCCGAGAGGGGATAGAGGTTTGCATGAACCGGATCAACGGTCGCTAACCATTTGCCCGGCAGCCGCTCGACAGGTGGCGACAACTCGCGACGACGGCGGGGAAGCGGTAGCTGTCAGATTTTAATCAGAGTTTCCTTGTCGAAACACCATTCTCTCTAAACAAGAAGAGACTTTGCGATAAACCAAAAAATATGTTAGTATAGTATTTTAAGAATGCGCATCGGTTCTCCGGAGCCGGGTGGCGCAGGTCTCTCTAGTTATCGGAGGAACATGTGTTTGTAGAAGGTGATATGGCTGTATATCCGGCCCATGGCGTCGGGCTCATCGAGGCCATAGAAACACAAACCATCGGCGGTGTTGACCAGCGGTTTTATGTGATGAAAATCCTGGACAACGACATGACGATCATGATTCCGATCGCCACCAGCGCCAATGTCGGACTGCGGTCCATCATCTCCGGGGATGAGGTGGCCAAGGTCATCGATATTCTCAAGGAGCGCGACGTCAAGATAACCGCCCAGACCTGGAACCGCCGGTATCGCGAGTACATGGAAAAGATCAAAACCGGTTCCGTCTTTGAAGTGGCGGTGGTGCTGCGGGATCTCTTCTTGCTGAAAGAGGATAAAGATCTTTCCTATGGCGAACGGAAGATGTTGGATACGGCCAAGAATCTGCTCGTCAAGGAGCTGTCGCTGGCCAAGCAGACGGAAGAAGAAAAGATAGAAAAACAGATCGAGAAGCTCTTTTGTTGACCGTCGCCTCTCTGCTCCCATGACCGGTTCGGGGAAGAACGGGCTGCCGGGCCCGGCGGCCGTGATGCAGACCACACCCCCGGCAATCTTCGTCATCGCCCTTGATGAGGCCGGACAGCGGCTCGATCATTTCCTGACCCGCCAATACCCGGAGCATACCCGCTCCGCGCTCAACAGGCTGATCGGCACAGCCCATGTCCTGGTCGATGGCCGGCAGGAGAAGGCCGGTCACCGTCTGCGGGAGAACGAAACCGTGGCCGTGGTTCTGCCGCCGCCTCCGTCCCCGGAACTCGTCCCCGAGCAGGTTGACTTTGCCGTCCTCTATGAAGATGCCCATCTCCTGGTCATCAATAAACCCCCGGGACTGGTGGTCCATCCCTCCGGCGGGCATCGGAATGCCACCCTGGTGCACGGATTGCTCTACCGGTGCAAGACGCTGCCTGCTGCGGACATCGATCGTCCCGGCATTGTCCACCGCCTGGACAAGGACACCTCGGGGGTGATGCTAGTGGCCAAGACCGAAGCGGCCCTCCGCACCCTGATGGCCGATTTCAAAAACCGGAAGATCCGCAAGACCTACCATGCCCTGCTGTTGCGCTGCCCGCGGGAAGCCGAGGGCCGGATTGTCGCGCCCGTCGGTCGGCATCCGGTGGATCGGAAGAAAATGGCCATTCGTCCGGTGCAGGGCAAATACGCGGTGACCAACTGGCGGGTGCTCGAACGGTTCGCCAATGGATGGTGCTGGACGGAAATCGAGATCGAAACCGGCCGGACGCACCAGATTCGGGTGCACATGGCCTCGCTCAAGGCGCCGGTGGCCGGCGATGCCCTGTACGGGGGGGCAGTCGACCGTCGTGCCCTTCTCAAGCCCGGGCGCCAGATGTTGCACGCCAGCACGCTCTGTTTCAACCATCCGCTGACCGGAGAAGCGATGTGCTGCACAGCGCCCTTGGCCGAGGATATGCAGGCCCTGCTGGATGGACTGCGGGAAGCGCGGCCATGAATCCTTTCGTCCTCGGCGTCACCGGCGGGATCGGGTCGGGCAAGAGCTGCGTCAGCCGTTTGCTGGCCAGTTACTGCCTGGTGCCGCTCATTGATATCGATCAATGCTGCCGGCATTTGCTGGAAATCGAACAGCCGGGCTGGTGTGCCCTGCGCTCGGCCTTTGGCGAGGTCTTCTTCCGCCGCGATGGGGCGGTCGACCGGGTTGCCCTGCGGCAGCGTCTTTTTGCCGACGCCGAAATCCGCCGGCAGGTCGACGCCCTCCTGCATCCCCTGGCGCGCGAGGCCATGCGGGCGCAGGTCGGTCTTTGCCGGACACCGCTGGTACTGGTCGAGATTCCGCTGTTGTACGAGGCGGGCTGGCAGGAAGAGGTCGGGGCGGTGGTGGTGGTGTATGCCCGGCGCGGCGCCCGATGCTGCCGGATCATGCGTCGCGATGGGGTGTCGCGGCGGGAAGCGGCGCGTGCCATTGCCGCCCAGATGAGCCTAGAGGAAAAGGTCGGTCGGGCCGAATACCTGATCGACAACAGCCGGGCCTGGACTCGCACCCGAACCCAGGTCGTGTCCCTGGGAAATGAGCTGTCAGAACGGTTTCCGGGCTGATTTTGCCAAGAAAGTTCTTGACAGTCGACCGGGAAACAAATATCTAACAGGTACATCTCAATAGATCGATTGGTGTCTGTCGATTTTTTGTTCTGCTATTTCACGCAAAAATATACTCGATTCATTGAATCGTCGTGGTGCGCTGCCTGATCCGGTTGCATCAACTGGATACCTGTTTGTTGCAAGGTCTGTCCCGCCTTTTTCATCCAGTCAGCCTTTATATAGTAAAATCACATCCGATTTATTCGTATTGATACTCTAACGCTCGAACCGAGACAAAAGCGGCAATAGTATTTTTCCGCCGTGCCGAACCACTGCAAAACATCCCATAATTACAGATGATATCCCATCGGCGGTTTATCGTGCTGACCACCATGGAGGAAGGACCGATCCATGAATCCCACTGAGTTGAAGAACAAGAAAATAAAGGAACTGGTCAGTCTTGCCGCGTCCCTCAATATCGAGGGGTACGTCAACATGACCAAGCAGGAGTTGATCTTTGCCATCCTCAAGGAACAGGCCGACGAAGACGGCAAGTTGCGGGGCAGCGGCGTCCTCGAGATCCTGCAGGATGGATTCGGTTTTCTTCGCGCACCGGATTACAACTATCTCCCCGGTCCGGACGACATCTATGTCTCGCCGTCGCAGATCCGCCGGCTGAACCTCCGCACCGGCGACACGGTGGAAGGCGAGGTGCGGGCACCCAAGGACAACGAGCGCTATTTTGCCCTGCTCAAGGTCGACACCATCAACTACGAGCTGCCCGAGGCGGCGAAAAACAAGACCGCCTTCATCAATCTGACGCCGCTCCATCCGGATCATCAGATCAATCTGGAAACCACGCCGGACAACCTGTCCATGCGGGTGCTCAATATCACGGCGCCACTGGGCAAGGGGCAGCGGGGACTGATCGTGGCACCGCCGCGCACCGGCAAGACGGTGCTGATGCAGAAGATCGCCAACTCCATCGTGACCAATCACAAGGAAGTCATCCTCATCGTCCTCTTGATCGACGAGCGGCCGGAAGAGGTCACCGATATGCGCCGCAGCGTCGATGCCGAGGTGGTCAGCTCCACCTTCGACGAGCCGCCGCAGCGCCACATCCAGGTGGCCGAGATGGTGATCCAGAAGGCGCAGCGGTTGGTGGAGCACAAAAAGGACGTGGTTATCCTGCTCGATTCCATCACCCGCCTGGCCAGGGCCTACAACACCGTAACCCCGGCCTCGGGCAAGATCCTCTCCGGCGGTGTCGAGGCCAACGCCCTGCACCGGCCGAAACGGTTTTTCGGTGCGGCGCGCAACGTCGAGGAGGGCGGCAGCCTGACCATCCTGGCCACGGCCCTGATCGATACCGGCAGCCGCATGGACGAGGTCATTTTCGAGGAGTTCAAGGGCACCGGCAACATGGAGATCGTGCTCGACCGCAAAATGGCCAACCGGCGGATCTATCCCGCCATCGATATCCAGAAGTCGGGAACCCGCAAGGAGGATCTGCTCCTGCCGCCCGAGGATCTCAACCGGATCTGGATCCTGCGCAAACTGCTCTCCTCGATGAATCCCGCCGATGCCATGGAATTCCTCCTCGATAAAATGAGCCAGACCAAAACCAATCAGGAGTTTTTCGCCTCCATGAACCGGTAGCTTTCGTTTTTTCTTTGAAGAAATGACGAAAAAAGATATATTGTCGACTTTTGATTATTTTTCATCGAGGCTATCTTTGCACAAGGAGTGTTTGCCATGAAACCAGATATCCATCCGAAATATCATAAGATCACCGCCGTTTGCGCCTGCGGCAACGAATTCGAACTCGGCTCGGTCCAAAACGAGATCCGGGTCGAGATTTGCTCCGCCTGTCATCCCTTTTTTACCGGCAAGCAGAAACTGATCGATACCGCTGGACGTATCGAGAAATTCAAGAAGAAGTATGCCGGCTTTCAGGGCGCCAAGAAGAAATAACCCGGCCACCATTTTTTCTCCCACCCCTCCTGATCACGGGTTCTGCCACCTGCCGTTGCCCGCCGTGGAAAGCGGCGGGCAAGGAAGGTCGTACACGGTCCCTTATCATGAGGGATTTCTTTTTTCCGCACACCGCCGGGCATGTTTTCCGTTCCCGCAGGATACTGCGGGGGGCTCTGTTCAGTGCGCTCCCGCGTCCTGTTTTTGTGATGCGTGACTTTTCGGTCTCCGGGCTTGCAGGATAGGCATGTTTGAGAATCTGGGTGATATTGGCGAGAAGCTGAGTGCGCTCGAGCGGCAGCTTTCCGATCCACTGCTGGTGGGCGATCAAGGGCGGTATCGCGAGGTGGTCCGCGAACATGCGCAGATCTCGAAGATCGCCGAGCTGTATGCGGCCTACACCTCGGTCTGCGAGCAGATCCGCGACAGCCAGGAGTTGATCCGTACCGAACAGGACGATCCCGACCTGGTCGAATTGGCCAAGGCGGAACTCGAAGAGCTTGCCGTGCGGCAAACGGAGTTGGAAAAGGCAATCCGCATCCGTCTGCTGCCCAAGGATCCCAACGACGAAAAGAACATCTTTCTTGAAATCAGGGCCGGGACCGGTGGCGACGAGGCGGCCCTGTTTGTGGCCGATCTCTTCCGCATGTACAGCCGCTATGCCGAGATGCAGGGGTGGCGGGTCGAGGTGATGAGTTCCAACCCCATCGGCATCGGCGGTTTCAAGGAGATCATTGCCCTGGTGAGCGGCCAGCAGGTCTATTCCCGGTTGAAGTACGAATCCGGGGTGCACCGCGTCCAGCGCGTGCCCGACACCGAGACTCAGGGCCGCATCCACACCTCGGCGGTGACCGTGGCCATTATCCCCGAGGCGGAAGAGGTGGACCTGCACATCGAGCCGAACGAGCTCAAGTTCGACGTCTATCGCTCGTCCGGTCCGGGCGGGCAATCGGTTAACACCACCGATTCCGCGGTCCGGGTCACCCATCTGCCCACCGGCCTGGTGGTCACCTGTCAGGACGAAAAATCCCAGCACAAGAACAAGGCCAAGGCCCTGCAGGTTTTGCGGGCCAGGCTGCTCGACCGGATGGAGCAGGAACGGCACGACCGGATCTCCGAGGAGCGCAAAAGCCAGGTCGGCAGCGGCGACCGCAGCGAGCGCATCCGGACCTACAATTTTCCCCAGGGCCGGGTCACCGATCACCGCATCAACCTGACCATCTACCGCCTGGATCAGGTGATCGCCGGCATGCTCGACGATGTCATCGTGCCGATCATTACCCATTACCAGACCGAGGCGCTGAAATCGGCCCATTGACCGGTGACGCCGATGCGGATCGATACCCTGCTGGCTGACGCGGCCCGTCAACTGACGCGGGCTGGCATTGCCGATGGCGCCCTGGACGCCCGCCTGCTGTTGCAGCACCTGACCGGGTTGACCCGGAGCCAACTGGTGCTCCGCGCCGATCAAGCGCTGGACGAACCGACCGTGGCCCGCTACCTGGATCTGGTTGCCCAGCGGAGCCGACGGATTCCCCTGCAATACCTGACCGGTTCGCAGGAGTTCTGGTCCCTGGATTTCGCGGTGTCGCCCGCCGTGCTCATCCCCCGGCCCGAGACCGAATTTCTGCTGGAGCAGGTGGTGCGGACCTGCGCGGGCACACCCATTGTCCGTGCCCTGGACCTGTGCACCGGCAGCGGCGTGATCGCGGTGGTCTTGGCCAGGGAACTGGGGTGCACCGTGGTCGCGGCCGACATTTCCGCGGCCGCGCTCAGGGTGGCGACGGCAAACTTTGCCCGCCACGGGCTGACCGACCGGGTCCTGCCGGTGGTCAGCGACCTGTTCGCCGGGCTGGACCGCCATCACCCCTTTGATTGCATCGTCAGCAATCCACCCTATGTCGCCGAGGAGGAGATCGACCGGCTGGAGCCGGAGGTGGCCTTGGCCGAGCCGCGCCTGGCGCTGTCGGGCGGTCCGGGCGGGATGCAGTGCCTCGAACGCATTGCCGTGGAGGCGCGGGCCTTTCTTCGTCCCGGCGGCTGGCTCTTTGTCGAGATCGGCGCCGACCAAGGGGAGGCGGTGGCTACATTGTTTCGCTCCACCATCCCCGGTTACGGCGAGGTCCGGGTCATCGACGACTGGGCCGGCCGGCCTCGGGTGCTTCGGGCCCGGTATACTTCGTAAAACTCCACCCCAGACGTTGTTGCCGCACCGCGCCTGGTCTCTTTAGCCTTACTGAGCATTGCTATGGATCAACTCATCATCGAAGGGGGCTTTCCCCTGTATGGCACGGTGCCCATCAGCGGCGCCAAGAATGCCGCCCTGCCGCTCATCGCCGCCACCCTGCTCGCTCCCGGACTCCACACCTTGCACAACGTCCCCGACCTCCGCGACACCCGCACCATGCTGGGGCTGCTGGAGATCCTGGGGGCGCAATGGGAGCGGGACGGACAGACGGTGCGGATCAACAGCGACCGGCTCACCGGCGTCGAGGCGCCCTACGACCTGGTAAAGACCATGCGGGCCTCGGTGCTGGTGCTGGGGCCGCTCTTGGCGCGGTCCGGTTTTGCCCGGGTGTCGCTGCCGGGCGGATGCGCCATCGGCGCCCGGCCGATCAACTATCATCTCAATGGCTTCGAGAAGCTGGGGGTGACCACCCGCCTGGAGCAGGGGTATGTGGAAGCGGCGGCCGACGGCCGGATGCAGGGCGGGAGCGTCTATTTCGACATTCCCTCGGTGACCGGCACCGAAAACGTGCTCATGGCCTCGGTCATGGCCCACGGGGAAACGGTGATCAAGAATGCCGCCAAGGAGCCCGAGGTCGGCAATCTCATCGACATGCTGGTGGCCATGGGGGCCGAGATCGAGGGCAAGGGGACCGATCGGCTGATCGTGCGCGGTGTCGACCGGCTGCACGCCACCGAGTCGACCATCATCCCCGATCGGATCGAGACCGGCACCTACATGATCGCGGTGGCCGCGACCGGCGGCGCGGTGACCATCACCGACTGCGATCCCGCCCATCTGCCGGCGCTGACCGAAAAGCTGCGCCTCTGCGGCGTCACCATCGAAACCGCCCCGGACTCGCTGACCGTGTCCTGCCCCGAAGTCGACGGCAAGAGCGTCTGCCGCCCGCGCAGCGTCGACATCACCACCTTGCCCTATCCCGGCTTCCCCACCGATCTCCAGGCCCAGTTCATGGCCCTGATGGTTCAGGGGGATTCTACTTCCATCATCCATGAAACCATCTTCGAGAATCGGTTCATGCATGTGGCCGAGCTCAAACGTATGGGAGCGGACATCACCATCGAAGGCTCCCGGGCCGTGGTCCGGGGCATCGGCCGCGACAAGCTCTGCGGCGCGCCGGTGATGGCCACCGATCTGCGGGCCTCGGCTTCCCTGGTGATCGCCGGCCTGGCCGCCAGCGGCACCACCCGGATCTCCCGGATCTATCACCTGGAGCGCGGGTACGAGAACATGGTGGAAAAGTTGCAAAGGCTGGGGGCCAGGGTCCAAAAGATCAGGGAATAGACGACGGGACCGGGAGGCGCAGTCGCAGGATGCAGGCGTAGTCGGGGCTGGCGTCGATCTCGATCCGCCCGCCGTGATGCTCCACGATCTGGCGGACAATGGCCAGGCCCAAGCCGGTGCCGTCGGTCCGGCTGGTAAAGAAAGGGGCGAAAACCTTTTCGCGCAGTTCCGGCGGGATGCCCGGCCCCTGATCGCGAATCTCCACCCACACCTCTCCGTGATCGGGAGCATGTTGTTCGCCGGCGGCGACCACCACGCCCCCCGGCAACCCCGCCACCGCCTGGCAGGCATTCTCCAGCAGATGGGTGAGGACGGTCTGCATCTGTTGCCGGTCTGCCCAGCAGTCGAGCCGCTCGCCGATTTCCCTGACCACCGTGGCCGCGGCCATGGTGTTGGTTCCCCCTCGCAACCGGACCAGCACCTCGTCCACCAGCCGGTTGAAGTCGAACCATTCGGGTTGGATCGCTGCTGGCCGGGCAAACTGGAGAAAATCGGTGATGGTTTGGGCCATGCGGCCGGTTTCCCGGTGAATAATCCCCAGGAGCGTCTTGAACGTGGCCGGGTCAAGGCCGGCGAGGTTGTCCTGCTCCATGGTGAGGATCTGGGCGGAACCGGAAATGGCCGCCAGGGGATTTCTGAAATCGTGGGCAATGGAGGCGCTCAGCTCGCCGATGGCCGCCATTTTCTCCGCCTCGCGCACCTGTCGTTCCATCCGTTCGATCTGACTGATATCCTGCAGGGTGACCACCTTCCATCGGGGGCGCTGCCCCTCCTCTCCCTCCTCCTGGACCGGCATGTTGAGAAACGAAAAGGAATAGCCGATCCTGGTTGCCGCCCCATCGGGTTTGTCGAAATCACAAACGCTGCGGCCCTGCCGCTCCTGGAGGTAGATCGCGGGAAAGTACCGGCTGAACGGTTGCCCGAGCACCTGTTCCCGGGGGTAGCCGGTGATCCGTTCCGCCGCCTGATTGTACGAGGTGATGAAATCCGCCTGATCGGTGGTGATGATGCCGGTGGAGATGTCGTCGAATATCTGTTTGTAGAGGATCGACAGCCGGTCGTATTCCAGGGCGGTGCGGTGAAGTTTTTCCTCGGTGACCCGCAGCCGCCGCGCCAACTGGCCGCTCAACAGGGCGGCGAGAAAGAAGAGCAACCCGTAGATGGCAAAGAGGTTGGTGCCGGTGAGCAGGGTGGCGGGCGGTTTGTAGGGGGTGGCGGCAAAATAGGCAGGGACCCAGCGGAGTTGTTCGAGCGCCAGGATCGTGCCATAGGCAAAGGTGGTGACCGCGGCGAGGAACAGGCCTCCCAGCCGGTAAAGAATCAAGCCGGCGGCGATAACCGGCAAGATGAGCAGGGAGGTGAAGTCGGACTGGCTGCATCCGGTGGCGTACACCATAAGGGCAATGAACAGGGCGTCGCCGCAGAGTTGCACCAGGCCGAATCTCCGCACCGAGCACCATTTTTTTCGCAAGAGGAGGGCGGAGGCGAGGGAGAAGCCGTATAACCCCAGGAGAAAGGCGACGCCCAGGGACGAAGCCGGCAGGATGAGGGTGTGGCCTTTCTCCCGGAAAAAGCTGGTCAGCCCGAAAAGGAGGGTGAAGAGAACGACCCGGGTCAGCATCCACCACAGGAGGTGCTTGCGGGTTTCCTGTTCGCTGTCGATGACCGGGGGCAGGGCCTTGGAGAGAAAACGAAGCATACGGGGCGCTCGGGCTGATGGCTGGAAGGATTTCGTCCTCGGAAAACGGTCTCAGTCTATGTGGTGTTTCTTGGTTTTGTAGCGCAGGCTGCGGAAACTGAGCTTGAGCAGGTCGGCGGCGCGCATCTTCGAATTGTCGGCCTTGGCCAGGGCATGGAGGAGCATCTCCTTTTCCACCCGTTGCAGCACCTCTTCCAGCCCCTCGGCAAACAGTTCCTGTTCGTCGTGGGCGGCGACAAAAAGCGGGGCGCTGGCCCCGGCCGGTTCCGCCTTGCCTTTTTCCTTGCGGTGCAGCGAGAGAATCAGGCTTTCCGGCAGGATGATGTTGGACGATTCCAGGGCGACACCGCGCTCGATGATATTCTCCAACTCGCGGACATTGCCCGGAAAATCGTACTGCATCAGCACCTCCATGCCGTAGGAGGAGATGGTCTGCACCTCCTTGCCGAGCAGCCGCGAATATTTCTTGAGGAAATGGTCGACCAGCAGCGGCACGTCGCCGATCCGTTCGCGCAGGGGCGGCACCCGGATGGGCACCACCGCCAGTCGATAGTACAGGTCCTCCCGGAATTTGCCGGAGATGATTTCTTCCTCCAGGATGCGGTTGGTGGCGGCGATGATCCGCACATTGACCTGGCGGGTCTTGGTCGAACCGACCGGCATGAACTCCCGTTCCTGCAACACCCGCAGGAGTTTGGTCTGGATGATCGGGGTCAGTTCGCCGATCTCGTCGAGAAAAGCGGTGCCGCCGTCGGCCTGCTGGAACAGTCCGGCCTTGTCGGCGATGGCGCCGGTGAACGACCCCTTGATATGGCCGAACAGTTCGCTCTCCAGCAGACTTTCGGGAATGGCGCTGCAGGTGATGGGGACGAAGGGATGGGCCGCCACCCGGGAGCGGTTGTGGATGGCCTTGGCCACCAGTTCCTTGCCGGTGCCCGATTCACCGTAGATGAGAATATTGGCCGGCGTCGGCGCGACCTTGGCGATCAGGTCGAAGATTTTCATCATCTCCGGACTTTGGCCGATGATTTCGGGGAACCCGTCCGCCGGCTGCGCTTCGCTCTGCTGCCTCTTTTTCAGCACCGCCCGGATGACGGATTTGATCTCGTCGACGTTGAAGGGCTTGGTGATGTAATCAAAGGCCCCGTTTTTCATCGCCGCCACCGCATCGTCGGGGGAGGCAAAGGCAGTGATCATGATCACCCCGATCTCCGTTTTCAGTTGCTTGAGCTGAGCCAGCAACTCCAGGCCGCTCATGCCGGGCATGCGGATATCGGAAATCACCAGATCAAAGGCGTGCTGTTCGGCAAGCGCCAGGGCGCTCTTGCCCTCGGCCGCGGTGACAACCCGGTAGCCCTCCTTCTCAAGCAGGATCTTGAGGAACTCGCGCATGCTCAGTTCATCGTCGACAACCAGAATGGAAGCCATGTTCATCCTTGTAAAAATCCTTGGAAATCAGTCTATTGGCTCTGTGTCCCCAGTGTAGCCCCAAGTGGAAGCCGAAGTCAAACATTATCCTGAATCCGTGATGGCTGGACTCTTGTGTGGGTTATATCTTACCGTGGTTGCATTATTATAGAGGCGGTTTCCTTTAAAATATGCCGTCAGCTGCCGCCCTTCGGGGCGTCCGTCCGCACGCCATCTTCATTGCCCGCAACTGACCGATAAAGTCTACTTTAATCGGCCAGTTACGAATAACGAAGCTGACGCACGGACGAACGCTCACAGATTCAGGATTATCCATAACCGGTTTACTTTCGCCCGATGATCGGGTAGAACGACGGAGGCAAATTTTTCCGCCCCCCATTTTCTCCGTGATGCCATTGTGGAAACCCAGGAACAATTCGACCAACAGAGCCTGACCGAACATCTACGGGAGCTGCGTTCCTGCCTGCTGATTGCGTTTGGTGCCGTGGCCGCCGGTTTCGCTGTCGCCTACAGCATGGTCGAGCCGCTGGCGGCCTGGTTTCTCCGCCCCCTGATCAAGGTCCTGCCGGCGGGCAAGCCGCTGATCTTCACCTCCTATCAGGAAGGGTTTTTTTTTATCTAAAGCTCGCCCTGGTCGGCGGTGTGGTGTTCGCCAGCCCGGTCCTCTTTTCCCAGATCTGGCGGTTTATCTCCCCCGGCCTTTATCGCCATGAAAAACGGGTCCTGATCCCCTTCACCCTCATTTCCACCCTCTGTTTCATCGGCGGCGCGGCCTTCGGCTATCTGGTGGTCTTTCCGCCGGCCTTTGAGTTCCTGCTCGGCTACACCAGCGACTTTCTCGAGCCCATGCCGGCGGTCGACGAGTATTTCTCCCTGGCCCTGCGTCTGTTTCTCGCCTTCGGTGTCATCTTCGAGCTGCCGGTGCTGATGGTTTTTCTCGGCAAGATCGGGGTGGTCAACAAACCGTTTCTGGTGAAAAATCGCAAATATGCCCTGCTGATCGCCTTCATTGTCGCCGCCATCCTCACCCCCACCCCGGACGTGGTCAACCAGTTGTTGATGGCCGGGCCATTGATCCTGCTCTATGAGGTCAGCATCGTGGCCGTGGCCCTTTTTGTCCGCAAACCCCTGGCCGGTTTCCCGGCCAAGACCGAGAGCGAAAAAACGACCCCCGAAGCCGGGGGGGAGCAATAGGCTCTGTCGTTCCCCTCGCCGGTGGCGGGCTCTACGGGCGGCGAACAATGACTTTCTTCTTGCCGGACCTGGAACAATTCGTTTATTCTAAGGGAGTTGGATCTCGTTTTCCGGCTTTGTGGGAAGCGATTGCCGACCTTGCCGCCATCACCCGAACGCATCGTCCACAGGAGGAGGAACATGTCGTACATCGCTGATTTTGAGAAAGCCCTGGAAATTGGCCGGCCACCGAACATCAGAACCCTGTTTCCCAACTCGCGGGCCCTGCTCGTCAGCGGCAAGGTGATCGATCGCGCCCTGCTGGCCAAGGGCGGCGCCATGACCATTGCCGCCAACGGCCGCAACAACCTGATCATCCGCGGGGCCCTGCAGGCGGCGCAGCGGGCGCATGCGGCCATCATCATCGAGATCGCCCGCTCCGAGGGCGGGGCCAACGCCTATTGTCCGGTCAACTACTGGAACATCGCCCGCCAGGTGGATGCCCTGTGCAACGAACTGGCGATCACCGTGCCGGTGGCCATCCATGCCGATCACTACGGGATCAAGAAACCTGCGGACGTGCCGCCGGCCGCGGTCGAAATCCCGACCATCTTCGAGGCCGGCATCACCTCCATCGCCATCGACGCCTCGCACATGCCCGATGCCGACAACCTGCTGGCGAGCATCGAACTGGCCAAGCACGTCCCCTCCTGGGCCGGCCTGGAGACCGAGGTCGGCGAGATCAAGGGCAAGCAGGGACTCTCCACCAAGGAAGAGGCCCTGTTCATCATCCAGGGGCTGAACGCCCGCGACATCTTCCCCGACTGGATCGCGCTCAACAACGGCACCACCCATGGCATCGAGGCGTCGGCCCAGGGCATCCAGGTGGAACTGACCGCCGAGATCCACAAGGCCCTGGCCGGCTATGCGGTCTCCGGGGCGCAGCACGGCACTTCGGGCAACAATTCCGACCGGTTGCGGGCCATTGCCGCCCAGACCTACACCACCAAGGCCAATGTGGCCACGGCCCTGCAGATGGTCTCCTGGGGGCTGGAGGTCAACGATTACGGCAATGCCGCCCTGGATGCGAACGGCGATTTCATCAAGCTTGCCGGCGAGGGGGTCACCGAGGAGCTGTGGCAGGCGATGCGGGTCTATGCCGGGGAGAAGGGCTGGAAAAAGGGCGATTACAAGAGCCTCAACCTGCCCTTTGAAAACAAGATCCTGGGGCAGCCCAAAGCGGTGCGCGAGCGGATGGCCCGGCGGGTGGAGAATTTCGTCTACACCCTGCTGGTCGAGGTGTTCAATGCCGCCGACACCGCCCGGTTCGGCGTGGAGGCCATCCTCGAGGCCGGCTCCCACGACATCGGCCCCAAGACCGGGCGGATCGAATCGCCGGAGAACTGGACCGAGGCCAAGATCCGGGACCGGGCCGCCTCCCTGGCCACCGACAAGGGTCCGCAGGGCAATTTCGACGATTGAGCCGCTGCAAACGGCAAGGCGGGAAACAGACAAGGGCAACAACGCTGATGCGTTGTTGCCCTTGTTGGTTTAACGGGGAGGCGTGAAGACGGAGCCGGTTTTTTCTCCGTAGGTTGGGGTGAGGCACGAACCCCAACATTTTGATGAAAGATAAATGGTCGCTGTCCCCGATTTCCTCCTGATTTCCTTACATCGCCATCGACGCCTCGCACATGTCCGATGCCGACAACCTGTTGGCCAGCATCGAACTGGCCAAGCACGTCCCCTCCTGGGCCGGTCTGGAGACCGAGGTCGGCGAGATCAAGGGCAAGCAGGGGATCTCCACCAAGGAAGAGGCCCTGTTCATCATCCACATCCAGGGCTTGAACGCCCGCGATATCTTCCCCGACTGGATCGCGCTCAACAACGGCACCACCCATGGCATCGAGGCCTCGGCTCAGGGCATCCAGGTGGAACTCACCGCCGAGATCCACAAGGCCCTGGCCGGCTATGCGGTCTCCGGGGCGCAGCACGGCACTTCGGGCAACAATTCCGACCGGTTGCGGGCCATTGCCGCCCAGACCTACACCACCGGGAGAAAATAGGGACAGCGACTATTTTTTGGTTCGCGCGAATGCAGTCAATGTGCGAGAGCGAACAGGGCTTCTCTCTCCGTTTCCGGCAGAGTGGCTTCCGATAAGACCCTTTTCCGTCAAGCGTTGACGCGGGAGCGTCCCGGTTCTGTTCCCACGCTGGAGCGTGGGAACGATCGAGAATTCGTGGACCGCTCAAAGTCACGAAAAAGGAGGCTTCATGAACAACGTACAATGTTTATGCCACACGAAATGGGAATGCAAGTTCCATGTGGTGTGGATACCGAAATGCCGGAGGAAAATGCTTTACGGCCAACTCCGGAAGAACCTCGGGGACGTGTTTCACGATCTTGCCCGACAAAAGGAGAGTCGGGTGTTGGAAGGGCACCTGCAATCCGACCATGTGCATATGCTGATCTCGATACCACCGAAATATGCGGTATCGCAGGTGGTCGGCTATATGAAAGGGAAGAGCGCGATCCATATAGCGCGGACATACCTCAGCCAGAGGAAGAACTATAGCGGGATGAATTTTTGGGCACGGGGTTATTTTGTTTCAACGGTCGGCGCCAATGAAGATGTTGTTCGGGCATATATACGCGAGCAAGAACAGGAAGACCATCGTGTCGAGCAACTGAACCTTTTCAAATAGTCGACCACCGAATGGTGGTCAGAGAATCTGTTGAATAGACCGCTTTGAGCGGTTCACAATCTTTTCAAGCCACCGGCTTTGCCGGTGGTTACTGACTTACCGAGTCGGATTAAATGGGGCACTGCAATTTTCGAAAGAATTTTTCAATTTTTTTCAAGAAATCAATTTTTGCAACCAATCGAAATAATTCAGAAACAAAGGGCTGTTGGGTAAGGTTACCTAGCTCAGATACGGTATTTCTACCAATTGTTTTTTTTCATATTTCAGGTAACGATGGGTCGTTTGTCTGCGAACGTCGACAAAGACAACGAAAAATTTGCCAGCCTAGTGCTTAGTTGCGTTATTAATGGCAATTATGTTAAAGTGGGCGCATGTCAAGAAAAGCGCCTCAAATTACCTGTAGCGAACAAGAACGGAAGGTTCTCGAGCGGTTAGCCGCCAGCAGAACCG
>Ga0310040_1000131_pt1 | contig 92807 bp, 121 predicted proteins | sample EPASupsiteHSE623_FD_200237 | JGI IMG/M metagenome (GOLD analysis project Ga0310040, IMG submission 200237) | Bioremediated contaminated groundwater from EPA Superfund site, New Mexico - Sample HSE6-23 (v2) (version 2) | ecosystem: Environmental > Aquatic > Deep subsurface > Groundwater >...
CCGAGGTGATCCAGTGAATTCGTGGTGATCTTCATGGCAGGCTTTTTCGGGGTCATTTTCGATACGGGTAGATCAAGGGAGGATAAAAAGGTTTCAGAATCAAAGCTCTACCTGCGGGATGTGGGCTCTAAGGACTTGAACTTGAACAGGTTGCCATCCACAAGGTCGTGAAGGGCTGCATTGTTGTGTAGGGCCTGAAGAATTGCATCAACATAGCGAAATGACACTCAACACCACCTCATGAGGTATCGGTCGAGTAATCAGTGGTGTCTCTTGTGCGATAGCCCACGCCACGATAGAACATTGGTTCCCGGCTCACGCCACCAGCAAAAGGAGCTGGTATGTCTGTATCATCCGGGCCATCATCTTCAGACCTGGCTCTGAGCCTGGCAGCTATCTTCAGGTATGCATCATGCTTGGAAGTCAGGTTCTCGCCCAAGTCGCCAGTATGGATGGCTGCCATATCCGCATAGTGAGCAGCTATGGCCTCAGCTGCATCTGCAGCCGCAGCTACCAGATTATCCTCGTTCTGAGAGATGAAGTAGGCGATCTGGTTATCAGAGAGTTTTTGGTTGCCCTCATCGGCATCTCCACACAGCACTCTCACAGCATCCCGAGGGACATTCTCAGGATCATCCGTAAAGGTCCAGGCCATAATAACCTCAAAAAAAGGCGATGGGCTTGCCTTATGCTGCGGCAAGCACACTGGCCATGAATGTCCCGAGGATGCCTGAGACCATCTTCTGGTCTGAGGCCATATCGCCCTCGATCCTCACGCAGTCCTTCTCATCGATTGGGAACTCCTTGATCCTGGATCCCAGGTCAGAGGCCCCGGCATAGGCCCGCCAGGAGAATGTCGCCCCGGCTGTAGGTGATTCAATCGTTGGGTTCGGGTCCGAGTAGGTGATCAAGAGACCATTCTGGAAGATGAAGTTTGTATTCTCTGCAGCTCCCTTGGGCGCCGTATTGGCTACAGCCCTGGCAACCAGGAACTCTTCAACCCCAAAGAGCTCTGCCAGCAGGTCAGCAGTGACTATGCCCTTCTGGCTGTACTGGATCCTGCTCAGAACGTCAGAATGGTTGCAGAGACAGCGGTACACGTCTGGCGAGGAGGTTATCTTGTTGGGCTTGAAACCATAGCCGGCGATCTCATCTATGTAGGCCATTATCGTATCTGCTGGCTTGCTGCCGTCCTTGTTGAACTGCTTGAACTGGTTTGTGCTCGGTGTCCCAGCCACTCCAGCCCTATCGTTCCAGCCTTTGCTGGCGCCGAAGTACCTGTTGGCAAACTTCCTCTCCCTGTTGATGAGCAGCTTCTGGGAGACGAACCTTGTCCCATCTTTCTTCAGGTTGAAGGGCTTCTGAGTGGAGGCCAGCTTCTCATTATCAACATCGAAGTGGTATGAGATGCGCCTGCAGATGTACTCTGCCGAGTTATCTATATCCCATCCACCGCCAGCAGACTCGTTACCTGGGGCCCTCTCTTCGGCCTCATCTCTCATCCAGTCTGCACGGTTGTACTCGCCGTAGTTGCCGGTCTTATCGTCCACAGGTATGTTTGTGAATACCTTGCCTGCTATGTAGACATTCTGCGATTGAACCCAGCCGACGGCGAAGTTGCCAAGCAGCTTGTTAACATACAGGTCGCCTCTTGTTGGATTTGGCATTTCTTATTCACCTCCTACAAATTCAAGCCACCGCTGGCTCAATGACCATAGTGAGGGTGGTCTCTCCCTCGATGAAAGCAGTGGTAGAAGCCGCCACTATGCTGATCTTCTGGGCAGCAGTGAAAACGTTGGCCGCTGTGATTGCAGTTGCATTGATCACCTTGCCAAGTGGGGTCATGCCTGCACTGGCCAGGCTCAGAACTCCGCCATCGAGTGGGGTATCCTCGATCTCAACGTGGAGAGTCGAGGCCTTGGCCGCAGTCGTGACTGGATCATTGACCATGGCCATGAACTTCTTGATAGTGCCAGCAAATCCCAGGACGATATCCGTGAGCAGGTCACCGTCTGCAATGCTGGTATTCTTGAGGTGGAACTGGAGTATGGTCTCGCCCCTGGCACCGCTATAGAGCCGGGGCAAGAGAATAACGGTGTGCTGCTCATTGAGGTTGCCAGACTCTTTGGCATATGCCACTACAGAATCACCGGCTGCAGCAGTTACCAATTTCCCGCCAGAGCCAACGGCCAGATTCACCCCAGCGGTGACAGACCCCCCGTATATAGCCGGGCTCTCTCCAAGTACCATTACGCTGACGACCCTGCCCTCCACATCAGGCTCCTGAAGTATGCCTATGCTGGTCTCCCCAGCACCGCAGACCACGATATTGCCAGATGAGTTGTACTTCATGGCCAGGGACTGCTTGGAAGAGAGGTCCTCTCCAGCTAGGCCAGAGAGTGTCTGGACAGGCTTTTCAGTGGCCATCTAGACCATCCCCACAGCCCGGACCTGGGCGGCATGCTCGGCCTCGTACTGTTCAACCAGCTCTGGATGCTCGTCCATGGCCTTGTTGATGGCCTCTTCAAGGGTCATATCCTCAGCTCCCTTGGCTACCATGCCCTTGGCAATGCCTACGAGCCTGTCCCAGGCGCTGCCCGTCATGCTACCAGCACCGGTCCTGCCATGGGTCTTGAAGAGCTCACTCTTGGCCAGTCCCTTGCTGGCGGCCTTGAGGACGGGCATGATCGCCTTGTAGCCGTCAGGATCAAGTTCCCTGAACTGCTTGAGGACCTGGGCAAAGGGCTTGGTCTCCACAGGCAGCATGCTCAGCTCCTTGGTGATCTCTTCTTCCAGCTCCTTGGTTATTGCAGCGTCCTGGAGCTTCTGGCGTTCCTCTTTCTCTATCTGACGCGCCTCTCTCTCGGTCCAAAGTTCCTTTATGATTGGCTGCATCTCAGGCGGCACATCTGAGAGGTCATACTCTCCATCTACAGACTTCTTGATGGGGTAGCCGTAACAGTTCTCGCCTTTGGGGCACTCCTTCTTGGCATCCTCACCCTGACCTGCAGCAGGGGCCGGATAGTCTGAACACTTGGCAATGACCGTTGCCACGTCCTTTGGAAGGACATCCTCATATGCCTTGATGAGCCTGATAGCTCCCTTGAGCACCGTGGCGGCGTCGCCCTCTACTTTGTGCTCCTTGAAGATACCATCAATCTGGGTTTCCTTGTCGAGAGGGGTACCCAGGATGGCACTCAAGATATCTTCTTCGAGTCCCATTTCATCAAATCCTTTAAATATTAGGAATGTTTTTCCATTCGCTCCTTTGGGCACGAAAGAGATTTCGCTCCAACGTGTCCTGACAAGGTCGTGATCAGGCCGCAATCCTGACGGGTATGCGGACACCTCTACCACCTACACTAAATCCAGTATACTCGCCGCGCTTGATTTTGTCCCATATCTTATCATCTGAGACATGAACGCAGAGCACCCACGAACCGGCCTTAACGAGCTGGCCCAATACTTTCTGGTCGTCTTCTGCGAACCAGAATTTCACCAGTTCAGCTCTGGCAGGCTTCCTGTGTCTATCAAAGAATATCCTGGATTCCTTTAGGTAATCTTCACCAGACCGCCTGATCTCATCGGCGGAGAGCCTATCCCTCTGTAGATCGAAGGTGCCAGGCTCAAGGACCACGCCGCACACTATGCGCTTATCTTCATCAGCTTTTAGAATAGTAGCGTAGCCTTCAGCCTTCATTATGTCAGAAGATATATTTATGACCCGTGGTTCTTCAAGGGCCTTGGTCACGGCATTTATGTCCGGGCCGCCCTCTTCATAGGGCTTAATCAGGTTCTTGAAGTAGCCGGGGGCCTCGGTGTTGTGGAGGATATAGTCTATCAGAGGTGCCAAATCTGTAGATTCTCCGGTTCTCTTGTTGCTTAGCTTGCCAGAAGTCCCGTAAATGATGTCCCCTACCTGAGGGTCGGGCAAGAGGTTTAGAGGTATCCGGGCCTGCCAGGACCGGGCCTCTGAGGTCAGGATGGCCTCTTTGGTCTGGGGATCTATGTGAGTGACTGAGACTTTAGCCTCAGGGCTCATCTCCCTGGCAAGCCAGGAGGTGGTATCGTCTTCAAGCCTGGGCTCGTGATTCAGGGCGTTCTCTTCTGGGGTGTGGTAAGCTTCGTGAGTGTGTCGCTTGATACTGTCTGACCTCGGCTTAATTATAATCAGGCCGCTGCTTACAGGATAGAGACGGTCACCTTCAGCCAGGCCCTCGGGCAGATCTTTGATCGAGAATGTGCCCAGAAGGTCGCCACTGCCAGCCAGTCTGACCTCGGCTTTGCCGTTTTTTATGCTTCTGACCACGGCCCGTTCATCAGGGTGAGATCTGAGCCAGAGTCTTATCACACTTGGCCTACCAGAAGGTATAATCGGTTGGTTTGAGCCAGGCACGCCAGAGGCACTACTGACAACGGAAGACTTGTCAGAGCCCTTGCAGTCCAGGCCTGGAGCATTGACCACGAACGTCCCACCCTTGGAGTTGTGGAGCGTGCAGTAGCCCTTTATGATTCGATGAAAAGGCTGGGCTGAGCCCGGCTCCCCCTTTTGTACCAGGCCCTTGATTTGTTTGAGCTTTCGGGCCACTTCGCCCCTGTCACCCTTCGAGATTATGGCCAGGGGGTGAGGCAGGACCAGGGCCGCTCGATCTCCGAGGGCATATTTAGCCACCCGGCCCAGGGCAATTACGACCCGGGGCTTTGAATCGTCCAGGGCTTTCAGGAGAGATGGCAGGTGAGTGTCTATCTCAGCCTGGCTCGGGCCTCTTATTCGCCCGTCAGACTTCAGCACCTCTGGGATCACATGTGCCAGGATGACCTGGTCACGAGTCAGGCCCAGTGGATCCAAGTAATGTTCCTTGAATACACGTCCCGCCGGTCCTACAAGTGGGATACGCCTTATGCCTTCGAGCTCTGATGGCGAGGCTGCTATGAAGGCTAGGGTAGCACCAGCTGGGCCAGAGCCGGGCACGATTGCCTTCCTGACTTCATCGCTCCTGATATCCGAGATCAAGCCATCAGCCTCCCATCGGGCCTGCGGATGAGGAGATGGGCCAGGTCTTGGATCTCCTTAGCCGAGTAGTGGCCCGTGTCAAAAGCCTTCTGCAGCTCATCCATGGCTTGAGCCTGGTCATCCTGGGGCTGTGCCTCCGGGCCTGGTTGAGTCTGAGTTTGAGCCTGGGCCTGTCCACCTGCAGGTAGAGAGTTAGGTAGAGACGTAGGTAGTGGGTTAGGCTTAGGCGGGGCGGAAGGCAATCCTGCGGCTCTTCTCAGATAGTTCTCAAGCTCTACGTCGTCAGCGAACAGGTTCTGCTTGGAGCCTGCAAGGTTGCTGATGAACTCGCCTAACTGGGCCAGGTCTGGGGTCTCAACAGTGCCAAATGAAACCTTGGGCAGGCCGGTTATGTCATCAAAAGGATTCAGGGATATGACCAGGGGTATGGCCTGGGAGTTGATCACGCCAGCCATCCGGTCGCAGATGGTCTGAAGTGCAGCCTGGAAAAGCTCGTTCTTGGTCACGGCCAGTGCATTGGAACCATATTTCTGGCTGCCCAGGAGCAGGAAATCCGCCAGGAGGGTCATGGCCATGTCCCTGGTGTACCTGGTGATGGTCTGGTTAATATTGAACTGCCTGGTGCCGGCGCTGGCCAGAAGTGTCAGCTCGTACTCGCGGTTGCCGTATTTGTCCCTGGTAGAGGGAAGAAGGACGCCCTCTGATTCATCCCTCTTAAGGCCGGTGATGAGCTTGATACACTTCTGTTTTGCTAACCGGCTTTTGGCATCCTTGCCACTGACCACTTTCTCAGGAGCGTAAAGGACTGGCAGGCCGCACAGGTCTCGCTCCATGCCTATGCCCTCTATGTCCTCGGCATTGGTGACATTGTACCAGGCCCGGTAGCAGCCGCGGAAGAGGCTCTCGCCCTCGGGGTTGTTCTTTGAAGATCGAATCCTGAAAAGCAGAGACTTAGCATATGGGACGAACCGGGGCTGGAAGTCTGGAGGCGGGGATTGGACCAGGCCTAGAAGCTCGCCGGTCTCCTCATCGAATACCCAGTGATCCAGGGACTCCTGAGACCTGATCTCCCATGACCTCCAGCCTATAAGGCCGTCATCATACTGACTGTACCTCAAGGGGTCGGCCTGATCAAGGCCCTCACGCTTCTTGAAAAGCTGCTCGAAGTAGGCCCAGCCAAATACGATATCTGTTAGGATTTCAGATTTGGTCTCGGGCCAGGAGGGATTCATGTCCTTAAAAAGAGAATCCACAAAGGCCTTGGCCTCTCTATCTGCCCTGCAGCTGCTGGCTTCTGTGACCTTGACAGGCACCTTGGACAGGATCATATCCACAGCGTACCGCATGCCATACAGGACAGGCGAGTTATCGCCCATCATCCTGTAGATCCTGGCACCTGCAGCTCCTACGAGTGGCGGGAACCAATCCTCATAGATATAGCCACCGTATTGCTGCAGGCCGGTCCTGCCAACCTGGTCAAATACGTTCTTAATCCGCTTCACGCATTACCTCCTCCTTCCTTTCCGTCTCCCGCTTCCTTTCCATCTGCTCTTTTGTTCCATAACGTCAAGATCAACAACAGCACCGTCATTATCAATATCCTCAGAATCAGCACTAGCAAGAATTACGGCATCTCCCGCATCAGGAGAGCGCCTGAGTCTCTTCTTGGTGTCCTCCTTACGTTCTAACTGAATGCGGCCATCAGAGAGATTCTTGTATTTGGGGGCGCAGAGATCAGCCCTCAGCCTATCATCTTCAGGAAGGGCGTAAGGATTAGCGTTAATTCTAGGATTAGGGTGGATTTTATCCCTGAAGGTGGCCCAGAGCTCAGCCCTGAGATTGAAATATTTGGTTGGGTCCTTGGGGATGTTGCCGGTATTTACGCCGGTGACATCATAGTCCAGTTCTCTAAGTCTGTCCTCTACACCGCCGCCAAGGCCTGGCTCGTCTACGTTCACATGATCGAGGCTCAGCCGGTCCATGATCTGGACGATCTTGCCTGTCAGCTCCATGGTGTCCAGGCCGTTATAATACTCGAGTGGCAGGATAATATTGCCAATCCTTGGAGCCAGGACAGAGTCATCATCTCCGAACCTGGCAACGTCTACGCCCAGGGTTCTAGGTTCCAGGCCGTCCAAGTCATCAAGTGCGCCCTGGTCTTCGAGGTCGGCATAGCGTTCTATTGCCCGTTCAACATAGTCATAAGGAATAATGGTGTCAAGGCCCTTCTTAGGGAAGTTGCCTCCAACACGGACCTGGTAGGCTGAGGAATCCGGTCCCCAGAGCTGGTACATTTCCGCGGCCCAGCCTGGAGTGATGAGGTTGGGGTTGACCAGGGGCTTATCTCCAAGCTTATCCTTCCAGGCACCAGATGCTATGTCTGCCTCGACTATTCCGTACTCGGTGAAGTTCGGGGTGTCCCAGGCTGCGACATGGAAGGTCTTCCAGAGGTCGGAGTTAAAGGCGTTAAAGAATGTCCCTGTGGTGGCCGTGGGATTGCCGGTCATGAAGAGTTTGGCATTCTTGGAGGTCATCACTCCGTTTACGGCTTCATGAATGTCCTCGTCCACTCCCGGGCCTTCATCTATGACCACCAGGATGTTCTCTTCGTGGAACCCCTGGAACCTGTTAGGGTCATTGGTCGAGAGGCCCACGCCATACCATTGGTCTTGCTGGATCTGGAGTTCGGGAGCCTTGGGCAGGAGGTGGCCTATTTTGAAACTTGCCCTGTTGAAGCTGGCTCTGACTTCCTTCCAGACCAGCTTCTCAACCTGTCTGAAAGTGGGAGCTGTGGAGAGAACGATTGAGGGATAAAAAGCAATGAGGAACCATAAGATGACCTGGGCAGCGAACCAGGACTTGCCTATGCCATGACAGGACCGGACAGCAATACGCTTGTAGTCTCGGATGGCTTCAAGGATTTGGGCTTGAACTGTCCAGGGGTGGGAGTCAAGGAAGGTCTCGACATACCAGACTGGATCACTTCTTACCTCCTCCGCCAGCTCCTCGTAAGCCTCCGCCAGGTCCATTGAGCCGCTGCTTTCTGTGTTCATGCACCTTCTTCATCGCTTCAGTGATCATCTTCGCCTCAGTGCCCTTGAGGTCGCCATTCATCAGGTCGGACTTGGTCTTTATGAGCTGTCGAATCTCTGCTATCGTGCCCTGATCCATGGAGACGAGAGACATGGGAATGTAGGGCAATTCTGTACTTTTATCGATATGTGGGTCCATCGGCTCGAATAGTTTAGAAACCCAAACTTTGACCATGCCATGAGTTTCAAGCTCGTCTAGGATGAGCTGATCCAGGATGGCGAGCTCGTCAACAATCTTGCCTGCCACATCACTGAGGGCTGCCTGGCGTTCCTCATATTGCTTCTTAGCATCATCTGGGATTTTGGAATGGTTTTTAAAATGCTGCCTGAGGGCTTCAGGACTGATCTTGATCTTGTAAGTCTCCCAGAGCCACCGACTTATCTCCCGGTCGGTCTTATCCTCAATGTAATGCATGCGCTCTATGTCCGGCAGGTAAGGACAATTACAGGTCTTACATCGTGGGCTAGTAGGGGGCATGGCATTTTAGTTTCAAAGGTTCCTTAAGGAGATTCAAAGGCTAGCCAAGGTTCACCTCCGGGCATATGGCCAGAAGATGCCTGTTTATGGCCTGGGGTTCATGCATAATTGGCAAGGTTCACAGGCTTGGAGGCCAGAATTCCAAGGTTAATTGACTGTAAACCAAGGCTAAACTGGCCTAAATCCAAGGTTAACCTTGGCAAAAACCAAGGTTGAACAGGTCAGATTAGTAGGTGACATTCTAGATATTATCAAGAATAATGTAATTGATTAAATGTGAAAGGATATAGGGATGAGGTCATTGACCCATCAGATTCACCCCCTTGAAGGATTCCAGGGCACGTAACGCTCGCAGAGGCCTTGCCAAGCCGAACGCTGCCTGGGGCTGGATGTTTGGCGTACTCCGTTCAGAGTTCTCCTTGATGCGCCTCCGATGCCCGGCCCGGACCTGGGCCGAGGTCAGCTTATCCTCATTCATGACCTGTTCCCCCTTGCAACGTCGAATATGTCGCTCATGTTTCCGATCTGGTTCCAGGGGCGCCATGCCGTGGAGTTGCCAAGCTGAATGCCCGAAGGACAGGGGAGCCAGTCTGCACTAATCTTGGCGGGGACAAAGGCATCAAACTTTATCCCCAGCTCGAAAGGGCCTGTGACTACGGTCCTAGAGAGCTCTATAGGCTTCTTCTTAGTGGCATCGACTATGACATCCGTTGCCTGGCCAGCGTCGCCAATTGCTTCTATGTTGGATCTGAGTTCGGTATCGTTGGCCTTGAGAACAGTCTCGACTCTGAATGACCTGCCACCAAATGTCGAGAGGCAGCGGCTGTAGTCCCTGTTTGATGTAGCGGTATAGGTCATGTAGGCGTTATGGAACCAGGGCGTTTCAGAGGTCAAGCTGTAAGATGTATTGAGCGTGGTCTGTTCGTCAGTCATGTCTACACTGTCTTCAAGATATTGCTCTCCTTGGCCAGTTATCCGGTTTCCTGCCGTCCCTATGCCGGTATCTGCTCGGGCTGAACTGTAGAGTGTGCCATTCCCGCCTACGTGGATGTTCTTGTCTATTGTCACCTCAGCCCGGGACAATGAAAGATCGAGACAGACGAGAATCAGGGCAATTAATGCGAAGATCAGGAGCCAATGAATAGGCCTCATCCAGATCCTCCAACCGTGCCATCCCCGCCCTGATCCTCCCCCTTCTTCACCTTCTCAGTATGAGATCCCAGGTAGAATGAGATCACCATCATTGCCGCATTGACCCACTGGCCGGCATATGTCTGATTGATTGCCGGGTTCGTGGTTGCAAAATATGCTATACAGAGAACTACCAGTCCTATGAATACCCGTTTCTTAGTATCCAGTAGGTCACTGATTGCCATAATTATCTTTATTATCTCATCAGGTGTAATGATATATCACCTCGGATCGCTTTTTACATTGGCCGGCCCGGTCAAGTGAGCGCAAACATTTTTCCAGGTCCAGGACAGGTAAAGCATCCGAGGCTTTACCCTTGGCCAATCTTCACTGAGGAAGTTCCCGGCTGATGGTCCTGGCAAAAGAGAATTTGCCCAGGGAATTGGAGGCAAATTAAGGGGAGTGTTGGGGGAGACCAGAGCCATCAACTTACGGGTTCCTGAAGGATGCAGAAATCCAGAAGGATGCAGAAAATACGATACTTTTTGGGGGCACTAACATATCGGGCGTTTCAAGGCCGACAGCCCCGTAACCCCGCGTCCGTGGGGGGGGCATTTCAGGTAATAGGCAGAAGATTACGGCTTCAGGTGTAAAGGAGGTCGGGCGAGATGTAGCCCCCACCTCGCCCAGATTGATTTGGCAATGCTTGCTGGGGTGTTGTTCTGGCTTACCTCCTATCAAAGGGCTTTAATCCCCGATGACAATTAATGTTCGGCAGGGGAGCGATGTGAAAGTGTTAAGGATCGGCTAGATAGACACGTCAGCCCACATAACTTAGTTGTATGTATCTAATCCACTTGTTATTCATAGGTAATTATACAACATTCAATCAAGCTTCAAAATCGACCTAACTGCCCTTCTGGCAAACAATCTATTTCATGAACCCTAGGCACAGATCAGGTTTACCTACTGCTATTGATCTATTACAGCGCTGCCTATTGAATTTTAGAGTCTAAAATCTGGCGCGCAAAGGCCTGGGTCACGAGGCCAGGAAGGTATTTATAAAAATCTCTTGGGGCCAGGAAGTGGCAAAGTAGACTAAACTGAATCTTGTAGGTTATATGTACTGTCAGATAGAAGATGCTACTCTCCGTTAAGACCGTCTTTTGTAATCATACAAGGATCTCATTCCCAGTATGATTTTAACATTGGTATGTGTTTAGCTCACCTTAATCAGCATCAGCAAACCCATTTCATGATATCTTGCGTGGACCCTTCCAAAGAGCCAACTTGGGCAGCTGATGTTGTTTTCCTCTCTCGAACAGGTTGTTCATCAGTGTGCCTTCATCGACTAAAACCGATATCAAGCGAGCTATTCGGAGGAGCTAAACACATACTAACTTTGTTTAGGATTCAGAGCTTACGAGGGGACGAGAGATCCTCATTATCGTAACGGACTGCATCCCAGTAATCGCTGATACCGAGACCATCCAAACCGACATCGCTAATGTAGACACGATTGCCACCAGAATCCACAGAAGATGTACAGGCATATTTTCGTTCCATAAACCGCTCACCAGTATTCAAGAAAAAGCCAATAGCTGTGTAGACCAATGCTTGGGCTGTGGGTATTTCCTCATCCTCACCGAAGAGTGCTTGCTGCTCTTGCCAGTCCTTTGGTATCGAGTTATCCACTGGGATCTTACGAATGAGTTGCCAGCTAACCTCTCTAGTCTCCTTAGCAAAGGACTGTTCATTATACCAGGCACCCTCGTGGTTGTAGAAAAGCTTGGGATCAACTTTGTCACGAATCTCGAGGATCGATAATGGGAAAACAGCTACGAGAATATGGGTATCTTTCGATTGCTCTAGCAGGGCCTCAGAGAACGGGATATCCGAAATGGCAGTAAGCTGCTGGCGGGTTGGGTTGATCCCGAAATGCTTGATGGCTTCCTCAATACCGAAAAGATTTTTGCTCATAACTTCTCGGGCGCGCTTCTGGCTAGTCGTAGATTTTGACACGTCACTCTGAATCATCTCTATCATTTTATCTAAACCTCCTCTCTGCAAAAACGTAACCTTCATCTTCCTGGCCTTTACCAGGGCTTCTGCCTGGCTTATCTTCTTACAGCTCCCTAGGTAGATCTTACGAAGCCTTCCGCCTTCCCGCCAGTAGCATACCCACCTGAGGTATTCCCGGCGCTCTCCCTTCTTCGTGGTCTTGGTTAGGGGCTCTTGAACTACCTTCAAATCCTCTAGTCTGGCCCTTTCCTGTAGCCTCTGGGACTCCTCCCTCAGTTTCTTGGCCTCCATAGCCTTCTTCTCAGCTAGACCCTCGGCCTCGGAGATCCTAGCCAGGGTGTGAGCCTCTTTACTCAAGGCCGTAGCCTCTTCTCTGAGCTTCTTGGCTTCTCTCCGGGCCGGGGTATCGTGGACCACCTACACTGCCTCCATAAACTTCATGTCCTCCAACTTCATCCGTATTAGTGCCAAATACTGGGGCGACATCTCACCGGTCAGCCTAGATCTCTGGATCATCGCAGCATCATGATCTTTACCCAGGGTGTTTCTCGATAATACTTAGTAGTGTGCCGTAGTATTTAGTTATTACCGATGATGACACACTACCAAAGAACGGAAGAGATCCAACCCGCTAATTACTTTACGATTTGCCAAGATAGTTGGCTAGGGTATTCCCTTTTGTCCCGTTATTAGTTGGTCGAAAGGTTAAGCCTGTAAGCCGGTGGCGGGCTATGTAAAGGCTGTAATAATATGTGTGGGGATCTCGTCCTCACACATCCTTTTACATTAAATCGCTGTCTATTAGCCTTAATATCCTTTTGGCATATTTTCTAACTCAATCCCCATGGGGATGCGCTCCGAAAGAAGCAAATTCGCATAATCCTTGGAATAGCTGAGTTACCAAAAGATGCTTGGGTCTTATTCTCGCGTGTGATCACCTAAATCTGAGGCATAAATGCATGAATCTGTTATGTTTATCCTGATTTTCTTCGATATTTATATACTCGTATATCTATCAGATAGGCAGCAGGAGGGAACAGAGCGAGCGTACTGCAGGATAAGCTCTTGGAGATACTGAGCCAATCATCAGCACTTAAAAGCACCAGGGAGCTTCAGAAAGATATCCAGGAGCAAACTGACTCTCGACATAAGCTATCTACAATCTATCGGGCTCTGTTGGCACTTGAGAAGTTCGACCTGGTGGAATTGCAGAAAGAAAAGGCCTACGGTGGGCGCCATGGGTACCATTGCTTCTGGCGAATCAAGGATGCCCCATGAATCATGAAGCTATTCTAGCAGCTCTTCCAAACAGCAAAGAGGAGGCCAGGTCCCTTAAGGAGATCGCCGAGGCGATGGGTCTAGATATTGCCACCTACATAGACGGGATCAGGGTTGAGAGGCGATTATCCAGCTCATTGAGATCTCTAATAAGGTGGGGCTGGGTGGCTTACGAACAGAGACAAAGAGAGGATGGCCGTAGGTTCTGGTATAATACCTACTGGAAAACAGAGATAGGGAAGCAGTCAAAGCCACCTTAGAATTTGACCTCGCCCTCGTAGATCTTAGCGCCGAAGCTTAATGCCTCTTCCACTGCTGCCAGGTCCTTCATGAGGAATATTCTCTCATTGACCGTCTCTTTGTAGGCCACAGAGTTCTTCAGCACAGGAGCATACTTGCTTGACTTATCCAGCCAGACAAGATATCCTTTTAAGTCCTCGACCAGATTGTAATCGATCCCCCCGGACTCCAGAAGCTTCAATGCCTTATTCCTCTCGCCAGTGGACTTAAACTCAAAGCGGTAATTCTCTTTCTTATAATAGCCAAGCAGCGCTTCGTAGATCGCCCTATTCTCTAAAAAATACTTGAAGACCCAGAGCTTGCCTATCTTGAACACGTTAACCTGCTTCCGCCGCTCGATTACATCGAACTCGCTAGCCATCCCAGAACCTCACCTGAGTTAAAGGCTGGGTGCCAGCTCCCTTAGCTTCTGGATGGATATCATAGCCTGATTGGCATCATGCGCCTTTTTAGCTTCCAGGAACGTCACGATCTCGCTTAAGGCCACCTTGAGCGCATAGACCTTCGTCGGCCTGCCCCTCTTCTCACTTTTTATCTCCTCCTCCCTGATCCAATCCCGGGACCTGAGCATCTTCATGCCTACGCTCACCTCAGGCTGCCTCATGCCAGTTCCAGCCTCGATTTCCTTTGATGTTGCTATCTCAACGCCAGATAAATAGGCAATCAAGGGCGCCTCGTTTCGAGTCATGCCAAGGGCTCTTAATGATCTGACTAGCTCCAGGCTCTCTTCATCCAGCACTTCTATTTCAGAGTCCCTCATCTGGATCACCAGAGGCTTAAATCTCTTCCAGCTTCTCGATGCCAATCTTCTTTACGCTGGGCTTCCAAACCTTATCCGCCATCCAGGCTGGAGCATTGGCCGGCTTATCGACCTGATTTCTCTCACCCACGAAGATGTGAACCTTCCTTGTTCCCCGCTCTCTCAGCCTTATATCAGTATAGCCCCGGTTTGCTGCCTTGAGAGCAGCCTGCCTCGGCTGTGTACCACAAAAAACTCCAACTTCGTTCCCATCAGCATCCCTCAGCACAAAATTCCTTTTCCCATCCATGCTTCAACCCCTCCAACGAATGAATCATTATAGATATCTAATCGTTATATATTTTACGTCTGAACTATCGGTATACTGGCTGAGGCTTGTAATATCACCTAGCGCATCTCTTTCACCTCCTCCTAACCACGTTCCTCCAATATACATCTGAACCAAAAACCTTATATCTCGGCAATTGACGTATAGTATTAAGGCGAAAGTCGAACCTCTTTTCTCCCTCCTTTACTACTTTCGCCCTCCCTCCTTATACCGCTATGATCCCACCTCCTGATCGGGATATGATCTAAAATACCAAAATTAGATCATTTTTAGAGATAATCCCCTGTTTACTCCGCCTCCGAGCGCCAAATTTAAGGCCAAATATGATCTAATTTTAAAATTATATCATAAGGAGATTTATGACCCATATTGGCGACCAATACCTCAGGGATGAGCTGACCAGGGATGATGTTAACAGGATCCTGGAGGCGGCCATGCCCTACAAGGAGTGCTACCTGTTCCTGCGACTCCTGGCCAAGACAGGGCGAAGACTCGGGGAAATACGGGTCATCACTGCCGGTGATGTAGACCCGGGCGCTAAATGCCTGTGGACGGGGATCGAGAAGAAGAGGCGTAAGGAGCGCAGAAAGGTCTTCCTGGATGAAACGAGCCTGGTCCTGCTGCAGCAGTATATCCAGGATAACCACCTCAAAAGGGAGGATAAAATCTTCACGGCCTCAGAACCTACCCTAAAGAGATGGCCAGCCAGGTTCGCCAAGAAAGCCGGCCTGGATAAGAGGATTTCTTGCCATTCCTTCCGACGCTATGTAGTCACATACCTAATCAGCAAGAAATGGTCCTATGACCAGATCCAGAGGATAACCGGCCACTTAGATATTGGCTCATTGGCTCACTACGACTTTGCCAATGTTGAAGTGGTAGAGCCTGATTTCCGGGCGGCGCTAAATGGGCTTTGAAAGGTTTACCTCATTGGAGAGTGTAGGGGTCTGTCATGCCATCGCCTCGCCCGCCACCTTAGGCATAGATCTATCCGGCAGCCGGTAGCTCTTCCTGAGCCAATCCCGGTGTTCGGGATACGCCCTGGCCCAGGATTCATAGTACCTGCCCGGACCCAGGAGCCTAGTTTTTGGGATGGGTTGCAGAAGACCCATGCTTATTAGGGCCTGAGCAGCCTGCTTCTTCAAGTCCTTCATATCGCAGACGTGGCGAGCGGTCAGGCCCAGGAAGTCGTCAGGGTCACACCCGGCCTTAATGATCATCCTAGTGATAATCTTAGAATCCATTTCTAAAGGCAGGTTTCTAGAGGTTCGAAAAGCAATGCGATTCTCCTGATAGTGCCGACGCCAGCGCTGATAAGCAGGACCGGGGACCCAATTAGTCCTAGATTTTGGGGTCTTGCTGTCACGGACGATCAGACCATCACGGCATAGCCTATTGGCAAGGCCCTGAGGTGGAAAACCCAACTCCTGATAGTCCGCCCCACCATAGTCCTCGAGGTAGAACAATGAATCTGGATCTGCCCCAGCCTCATAAATCCTCAAAGTCGTGATGCTATACTGAGCCATGATTTTAGGCCCCATCTCCCAGCTTCAATGCCCGGTCCCACTCGTCCTTTGTTGGGTGACGTGGTAAGTAGAGAGTCTCTATTAAGTCACCTACTTCACCCTCATGGCCGTTAGCCAGTTCCGGGCTCGCCTTAAGAAGAGCTCTCAGCTCATCATCGATCGCAGCAAGTTCAATGACTGGATCCATTCAAATCTCTCCGATCCATAAATTACACCAAAATTATGAGTGTGCCCAAGATCGGGCGCAAGTAGCCTTTTTCAAACATCTCCAGCATAAGCGGAGCTAATCTCAGCCGGGATCTTCCGGCATCATCGATGACACAATCACCAAGTCCCAGATCTCATCTCCCTCTTGAGGCTGCCGAACCTCTTCAATGACCTCAGCCGACGCCTATCTATGCGAGACTCAGGCGGGTCCGGCCTGGACTCGGAGATGTCTATCAGACCGCAGTCCTCGCACTGATGGTAGCCTTTCTGGTTAAAAGCCATGTGGCCCATGCAGTTTGGACAGAGCACAGGTTCATGGCGTCCAACCTGGCCACAGCTGCCACACCGATACTTGCCCTTTACGTCAAGGTCCATAATCTCCTGACAGCTCGGGCAGATCCTTGAAGGACGATACCAGAGGGTATTGGTCTTGCTGTGAAACTCTGACGGGTAGTAACCAGGATATGGATCAAGAGCAGAGGAGGCCATTTAGATAGCCTCCGCACGAGAAGTAAACTGCCCGTGAACGGCGTGGGCATCAGCAATCACTAGTAGCCTTATACTATATAAATATATGGCTGATGTCAAGGTCATGATGCCAGGCCCCCCATGTGCTTTATCTCCTGATCGAAGGCCTCGAGGTGGAGGCGCAGGCTCTTGCCGACAGCATTCAGCTCAGGACCCAGGACGGCCAGGCTGGAGTTCTCCTCGACCATTGAGGCCATGATCCTATAGCCCAGCTGGGCGTCTGCAGGGAGGTCAGAGATGCTGTAGTCGCTCGATTCCAGCTTCTCATGAAGCTCAGCGAGGGCCTGTTGGGCTGCGGATATCTTGTCAGTGACATTCTTGCAGTGCGGACATTGAGAGTCACCGCACATTTATGCCCACCTCCTCTATCGTGACCTGGATCCTGTGGCCTTCAAGCAGTTGCATGAACTCATTAGTCTCCCTGGTGTCCACGCCATTGGATAGGTCCATGGAGAAACAGAGCCGGCCCATAAGGACAAACGACTTTGAGAGAGGCCCGATGTAGGTCTTCTTCAGCATGACTCGCACTTCCTGGCCATGATCGAGCCTGTATCTGCTATGCTCAGGATCTCTATGGGCTTCACGCAGTGATTGCAGTCTACAACATCGCCAGGCTGGACGCTCAGTTCGAATAACGTGTCAATGACATTATTGCACCATGGGCAAAGTATGTCATAGATCGTTCCAGAAACCACGACCTCTGGATCCACATCTTTGAGCTCAGGGAGGAACCTGCTAATGTAAGAGATGGTCAGGGCCTTATCAAGGTCCGGGCTGTGGCTTGAGGCATCCAGGAGGAGGTCGGCCTTGCCTGCTTGGGAGACGGCCAGCTTATGGAGGTACTTGGAGCCGCCCACCTTCACCGGCGCTGAGTACCGAATAGTGACCTGGCCGCCAGGCATGGAGACCTGGCCAAGCAGGGGCCAGTCTTCTGGATTCATGGTCGCCCCGCAGCAGCTGCCTGATCTCTCAGGCAATGCCAGACTGCCAGGGGCGTCTGATGCGGTACAGGGTCATAAGAGAGCTCTTGGAGCTTTCCGGCCAGGTACTCAAGACTATCCGTCTTGAGGGCGAAGTTCAAGAACTTCCCAAGGCAGTTATCACGTAGATGGTAGGACCTGCCATCCCTGAGCTCCACCACGACCTCTGATGCAGTAAGGCGGGAATCTTCCTCATAGGTCCTCAGGTGGAGGAGGTAATTGCCGTCCTGCTCATTCCAGTGCCTCCGCCCGCTCATAGAGCCACCCCATCACGAACTGCACGAGAGAGCAGCGGGAAAAGAGAGCCATGGGGCATGCAGGCGAACCTGCCATCCCTACTGACCCGACAGGTCACAAGAAGCGCTCTTGGACCGAGAGACACAAGGAGCACGATATTAGCTTGTGCTGCTCTCAGCCCGTCAGAAAAGGCGCAAACAATTCCTGACGATATAAATTTATTTTCAAGCTTCTCTGGGGACTTCGCCCCTATTTCACGGAGATAAGCATTTCCGCTTACATCGTCCGCAATTTTGAATCGATCCAGCAACACCACAAACCTCTCCAGTTCAAAGGTTTTGGTCCAGTAGAACCCGCATGTAACACATCTGTATGCTACTTTCTGAGCCGGTTGCTGCTCTCAAACAATCTTGCCTACTGCCAGCAACTGCATGTATCTTACGCAGAAGTCAAGGACCTCTCCAGGCTTGACTTCTCTCGATTTCATAAAGCAAGCTCAGACAAGATGCTCATAGATAGCCCGCTCCATGAGCACCAAGCGATCATGCGTACAGTTCTCCTTCACCAAGCCCTCCTTTTTATTTTCTAGCATAAGAATTTTTTGCTTTTGCTGCGCAGTAAGGGGTATGGAAGCACCCACAAACGAGGTCTAAAATAGGGCAAAATTGGCAGGATGATGTTGAATAAAAGTAACTGTGTCCAATAATTTTAATTCGCGGCTATGATAACAACAATACCCAAAATGTTTTATATGTAACAATGTTACGGATTATTGACCAGGAAATTTAGAGGGGAACGGGCCTAGAAGTTTAACCCCTGGCTTAGAGGATTGTATTGGGCTAACCCTAAGCCAGGGAAAATGTAGGCCATGTCTTAGCCTTGGTGAAGGAGACTGCCTACATCGGCCAGAACAACATCCCCCAGGCAGGCAAATGAGCACTGATAGCTAGGAGAACGCTGAATGACCACAGTTGGATCTAGCAGCAATAGTATAAAGTTTTTGTGGTACAAAGTGAATACAGTTAATCAGGATCAGCTACGGCCAATTAATATCTTTGCTGCATCCAGGAACTCAAATCACAATAGATTGAAGCAGAAAAAAGCACAGAAAGCCGGAGCGTTGCCCAGACGCCCCAGCCCATATAGCTTGGCGAAAGAACTCATTGGGAGGACTTTTCGCCCTGTTTCGACCTCTGCGAGGTAATCATGGTCCGATGCACCCGAAGAGGAGAATTCAACCCCCGAGAATTTGACTCAGGAGATAAATCGCTATGCTAAAGGTAGAGCGACAAAGCATAAATGCTTTTCGGACTGCCTTAGAGCGCAGCAGTTCAGAACCGACTACCCTGAAGCTTGAGATAGAAGAGCTTGAACAAAGGATTACAGAGCAGGACATTCTTATCGCGACACAGCTTAAAGTAATAGAAAAACTTGAAGCTGAACTATTAGCGCTCAGAAATGCCAACACAGATCAGAAAACTGACAAGCAAACACGACCTGAGCAAGATGATACTAATTATTTAGAGAAGTTACGTAAGTTAGAAAGAGATAACGAGCTGCTAACTACTAGAATCTCTGAACTGGGCGATTATTTTGATAGCTTGCGCATTACAGAGAAAGACAGGATAGAGAGAGTCAGTAAACGGCTGGGAAAGTACCCTGCAACACCTGAGCTAAAAGGACTGATTTATAACCTGGACCATAAGCCCAGAGAGCTTGATAGAGCCAGATTAACCCATAGCATAGGCGCATTCCAGGCATTTGAAGAGTTAAGAGACCTGTGCCAGAAGGGCTATGAGTACTTGGATAATCACCCCAGAACAGTAGAGAAAGTAAAGACTGATGAATTTAGGGCCAGGCTAATTATAGATTCAATGGAACATACCGATGTACTGACAACACCTCAGGTAGTCTGCGCTTTATCAACCATAGAAGGCAAAAAGATCTTTCCCATCCAGGCAAGGAGTGCCATGGAAAAAGCCGCAGAAATGTGTGAACACCTGAAATTTGAGAAGACCCAGAACGGAAAATACTTCAGGATTATCAGATTAAAGAAAAGGGGCGCTAGATGGTGATGAAAAAAATATTCACTTCTGGCCTGGTGAAAAAAATTTTCACCTCCCTAAACGATGCTCAAGACGAGCATGAAAATACCCTATTGGCACAGGAGGGATAAACTCACAACAAAGCTTTCCTATATCGGAAGCGCAGAAGCACAAGATAGTGATGAAAAAAATATTCATCTACTTCTGGGTGTCTTACTTCGGGGATTACATCGGGGGTTGCTAAGGGGGGTGAGCGAGATGATCGAGGTGAATATTTTTTTCATCACTAAAAGTTCCAAATGTTAACCAGGATGGGAAAGATGGATCAAGTTATAAAAGAGGGATGAGATGGCAATCAAGATCCTTCAACTGCCTGGAGGAGCTACAGGCCTTAGAAAAAGGCAGTATGATCTTGTGTTAATAAATATCTTGATGCCGGAGATGGATGGCATTACAGCTACCCAGGAGATCCGCCAGATCTAGCCAAATGGCCCTAAGATAAATCCTCATTTAAATTTAGCTTCAACTATTATGGATGGCACCTCAATCTGCACCAAACCAAGATATGCTACATAAAAGTTTTCCAAGAAGGAATCGTGAAGAAGAGCCATACTAATATTGCTGGATCTGATTAGATACCTTCAATCCTCTCCCACCGGCTGTAAAGACGTCTTTTCGTAGGTTACGATCTCTTGCTTTATCGTTTCTCGTACTTCACAAACCGATTTGAGATCCTCAGGTTGGAGTTCAGCCTCAGCGTCTTTTATCGTTATCTTTGCTAATTTATTAAATAGATCCGGCCATTTGGCTCTGAACAAGTCAGAAATTATATAGCGCCTTGTCTTTACCTTATCAATCACTTCGTAGTACTCGACTCTCCTTACATTGAGAGCAGATATCTGCGTCATCAATAACTTATATTCATCCTCGTGCTGCCTTAGCTGATGTCGCTCTTTTTTGATTATCTCTTGAAGTTCATACGCTCTCTCTAAGGCCTTCATAGGCTCAGTCAATTTCATGATCTATCACTCTGGCATTAAATACATGTAGAGGTCATCCGGAAACACAGGCGAGAAAAACGTTTTGGCATTTTGAATATCTACTGTACTGAATACAAATACATTCGCATAATTGGGAGATATAAAGTCTCTAGATAGGGTTTTTTCTTAATTTTGCGAATTAATGTCTCTGGGAATTCGAAAAATAAGGTGCTACTGACACAATGCCTGTTGGAAGTATTGAGATCACCTCGTACAAAACTTAGTTCTGCACACAACCAAATAAATTATGAATAAACTATATGTTATTCATAATTTATTTATATCAAGGCAACAAGTAGCGTGCACCCCTCTGACGCCCTTCCTGACGCAGCTGGCCTGACTTCTTCATCCTTGTAAGTAGATATCCAGCATGGGTCCCAGTAACTTCAAGCAAGCTCTGGCACTCTGACCTATTTATAGAGCCATGTGACTTAATATAAGCCAAAATCCTCAGCATCTCATCACTTAGCTGCTGTTGAGGTGGTTTCACCTGGTAGAACGTGACCTGAAACGAAGTCCTGCCATCCTCGAATACAGGCAGAGGCAGCATTTTCTCTCTCATAGATTCAAGAATAGAGTCTATGCCACTGCCCCGATTCTCTACTAGATGCATGTCTTCCATAAAATGCATAAGTAGAAGGTTCCGCGTAGATTGGCCACGCACCAGATTATCCAGGGTTACGTTCCCATACAATCCACCAGGGCTTTCAATCTCAAGGCGGTCAGCAAATAACCTGATCTGGATATGGCTTCCCCGAACATAATTACTGTAATCACGATGAGCTACAGCATTAACCACTGCCTCACGCAAAGCTATCTCGGGATATTCTGGGATATCCTTCCGGTATAGCCCATCTATCACGCTGCTAGTACGCATGCGGGTCATTATATGAGAGACGGCTGAATCGATCATCTCAGGAATTGGTCCCTCGAACTTACGGTTATCCAGGAAGCGCGCTCCACTTGGCGCTTTTTCTGTAGTCGTTGTGCCATAATACTGCAAAAAGACAATAGATATCTGAGTTTCTATCGCCTGAGGATATGCCCCGAACATCAGAAGGCCTGCAAGAGTAGGATGCAATACTCCACCAATATCACAGGCGATTCTCAGTTGCTTCAATATCTGCTCAAAAGACTGACCCCAATAGGGAGCTCTAGGACGTGCTTGCCTCATCCGGGCCAGATATCCTTCTAACATATCCTGGCTTAAGTCAGTTAACTTGGAACGGCTAACTGGCTCTTCATCAAACAGTGGTTGGGAGCGAGAGCTATAATAGCTGAAGATCTCATAATCGCTCATCCTACGGGTCGAGTTTCCAGATCTGATGAAAGCTCCACCCTGCAAATGATGAGGTCCATGATAACACGGCTTCTGATCATTGGGAATTTCAGGAACCTCTACCGCCACCACGACCCCACCATCGATTTCCTCGAAAGTAAAGCATGGACGTAGCTGGGGTACCATTTGTGCCGCCATGCCGCTGATATCTTCCTGCAGCTTCCGCGGGTTATACACACCTACTACCTTAAAATCAGCATCTTCGTCCAGCCCAAAGAGTATAACTCCCCCACCGACCCGGTTTGCTAAGGCCGAGAGCGGCTTAAATAGGTCTGGAGGAGTGCCTGAATGTGCAGCCTTCGCCTCCACGCCCGCCATCTCACTGTGGCAGCGACGCTGTTCGGAAATAAGATGAACGAGTGCCTCTTTATCCATATTGAGATCCTCTTATTCCATAGAGTCTTACCTTAGATACATATCCTGGTGACCCTCAACCAGTTCTAATGCCTTTAGAGCCTCAATCTAAACGCCCTTGGGTAACTTATATCCATCTCCAAGATAGAGCCATTCTAGGAAATGTGTCGCGTATTGGCACGGCCTAATAGTAGTTGCTTGGTGGTAGTTACAACCAAAAAATAGACATCAAGGTAAAGGATAATTCACCGCTTGCCATTAGAGGGCATGGGCTGTACTTTTCGAATCTTTATAGGATAATAAAGATAGGTTTAAAAGCCGCCAAGCTAGAGGAGCTATAAAAAGTAATAAAAAAGCAGGAACCTTCCCAGAGTCTCCAGCTCTGAGATGGCGAACCTCAGAAACGCACTAAGTATAAGACTAGCAGCGCTGGTTTAAATAACTTGCGCCGGTCAAAATGCAGCGTTTTTGTGGTGTCTATCTCTTAGTTGTGACTCTTTTAGGAAGGTTTAATGCATGGAGCTAGTATAGGCTAGTCAAAAGAGATCCTATCCCGGTGCTAGAACACCGGGCCAGGAAAGGCCCGAGAAGGGCATATTGAGAACTCAAGTGTTCTCTACGGAGAAACCAAAATGTTCGAAGATAGCGTAGCACATGAAAGCATAAATACTTTACCTTTCCCGGTAATTCATCCGGAGCGTAGCGATTTAATTACCCGACTCCTAGAGCAGTTATCAATTTTAAAAGAAGAGGTCGAAGAACTCAAGGCAGCTCGAGAAGAGGATCAGAAGACCATCCAGCAGCTCAAATTAGTTGTGGAGTTGTATATCGACCCAGATCCCAGGGTATTAGACCCTTACCATGAGGATTGTATGCCTCTCCGGGTCGCCGCGAAGAGCCGCACCGCTGCTATAAGGGAATCTCCCCAAAGACTTCTGGCATTGGAGTATTGGCGCGAAGAGATGGAAGGCACCCATGCAGAGCCCAAACAAAAGAGTGATGCTGAGCTTTTAATTGCCCTTCTACTTGCGAATAACGGAAAGATGCTCTACCAAGAGGCAAGGAAGAAATTCCCCCGCCTGGATAAGTCGGGATTCAGCCAGCTGGTGAAGACTATGCAGGACCGTATCCATACTGAAGTTTACCATAAGGATCATAGAAAAAAATTATTAATTTTAAATAAAAAGGTATGAATTAGTTTAGGTAAACCATAAACTATTCTGGGATGCTCCTCTGGAGTCCTGGGTTCTCTGTGCTACAAGATGTAAAGACCAGTAGGATGTTGCTGGTTTTAGTGTAGTGTTAGTGTGGAGAAGGAGAAGAATAAAGCCAAATATATGTAAAAAAGGTTGTCTAAGTAGATGCCAGGAAAATAGTTTATAGTTTAGCTAAACTAATTTTGAAGAAATTATAAAAACTTTTCATGGTGACCATTGCCCATGTATAATCCTATTAGGGGAATAGTCATTGGAGTGAGAACCGTTGAGGTTGTGTACTCCTAGTCAGAGCTGTTAGTAAGACATCCAGACGTTTGAAGCCTGTCTATTTACTAGCTTGCTGCATCCATATTTGCAGCGGGCTGTGTGGGTTGAGGTATTTCTTTACCTATCTCTTTGGCTGTCTCCAGCCATAGAGACATTGCTATTTCTATCTCTTTCTTAGCTTCCTCGGCAGTTTCACCGAATGCAGAACAGCCAGGTAGGTCGGGCGCAACTGCAATATAGCCTTCATCCTCTTCGCTATAGAAGATCTCGATTTTATAAGGTATCATTGTCATCGACCACCTGTAGGTTATATTTTTCCTATGAGATCTATGAATTGCTTTATCGCCTTTTTCCTGCGCATGATCTCTCTCTTGTCTGCCTGCTCTATCGTTGATATATAAGATAGGCTCGATAGACTGAAATCCTTTAACCCATCCCATCTCTCAAGTCGGCGATGAGATCATGCCAGCTGCCTTCTCCAATGCTCTCTTCTATGGCAGCACTGTTTAAGGTAACGGGCTTATGTCTAGGATTGCCCTTGAACCTACCAAAAGTCTTATATTCGTCAATCGACGTATTTAGTGCTGGCAGAAGTCGGGGTACGACCGATCCCATTTCTCCTTCCAAAAAACGGCTTTTGCCTCCCTCCTATAATCATCAATATTCAGTGGCAGGCCACTATTCTGAAGTCCTGGAGACTGTAGTGGATCCCGATGCGATATACGAGGGCAAAGCGGGGGGGGCTCTTGGCAGCGAGAAAGATCCAAACCGATAAATATATCATAATCATTTATAAGGAACTGAGCAAAGAGGACCCTGATATGGCAGAGGCAGATGTAGAGAAGATCTCAGCATTGATTCCCTATCTTCTTGATATACCACACAAGAAGATCTGGGTGGATTACGACGAGGATGCAGATGTGCTCTATGTGAACTTCAAGAAACCTAGCCATGCTGATGACTCAGAGCTGACCGATGATGATGTCATTGTCAGGTATGAGAATGGGGAGGTAGTGGGCCTGACCTATCTCAATGCTGCCAAAAGGCGTAAGACTCAGGATAAGGCGTGACTTTATCCGCCTATTCTTAAATATGCCTGAGGATTTGAATGGTTTGCAAATATGTTTTGCCCACTCCAAGATTTTTATAGTTTCAGCTTAAATGGTGCATCATGAAGATCAGGACGAAGGCAGTTTATGAAAACGGCGTCCTTAAGCCCAAAAACGATCTCAAGCTCATGCCCGGTGAGGAAGTCGAGATAGAGATAGTAAACCCGGTGAGGAGGACCAAAGGTATAATTAAACTCGACCCGGCCATTGCTAGAGATATCGCAGATAGCGAGGAATGCACCTTTTTGGAGTAGTAAATGCTGGCAGAGATGCCCTCTGGCTGCAGGGCATTCATCGACTCTAACATATTCATCTACCATTTCCTGGACCTCTCAGAAACCTGTACTGAATTCCTGGAGAGAATCAAGGCTCATGAGATACGGGGTTTCACGTCTGAGGTAGTTATGGTCGAGGTCCTCCACAAGCTAATGGTCGCTGAGATCGCCTCCAAGCACGAGATGAACCGCCTGGAGGTAAGCCGCCTGATAAAGAGATGCCCATCAGTAATATCAGAGCTCGAACGATGTGAGACTGCGATCCAGGAGATCCCTGATTTCGATATCGAGGTATTACCACTTATGTCCGGCGCAGTCATCGAGAGCTGTTCTCTGAGATCCGAGCACCAACTGATGACAAACGATTCTATCAACCTCTTCATCATGAAGCTGGCAGGGCTCAAAGACATAGCCACCAATGATGCCGATTTCTACCGGGTACCCTGGATAAAGGTGTGGAGACCATAGTATCGGATCTGTTTTTATTAGTGGTCTCTGGGGCATGTGAGACAAATAAAAAAGAGCCAGAGCCATCCCCTCAAATACCCTCGATTCGTTTTGTTCCTGGGCTAAGATCAATGGAGACCGCACGGCTATCATCTGCCTGTGACTGCTGGCAGCATCAGTAGATTCACGTATAACTTTTATCTTTAGAGGTTTATCACTTACTAAGTTATTCTAGTTTACGCTATCCACTGTAGAAGGTTTAACCTAATCACTTTTACCTGTGTCACTTATATCTTGATCTAGTTTATCTGATGAAGGTTTAACTTAATCACTTAAACCTTCATCAGTTTTATTACATAGAGAGCGCAGAGGGTCACGAATACCCCTAGTACGAGCTACGATTTAGCGAAAGAAAAAAGAGCCAGAGCCATCCCCTCAAATACCCTCGATTTCGCTTATTTCTGGCCCGGTATATTGGCATCGATAACAGGGGCATTCTGGTAGGTAAACCCTTCGATAACTTTGTAATAAAATCAAAATTTAAAGACGAAAATGAGTTTTACCGCACGTTGGAAATATAGTAGTTATACAAAAATTAATCTTAAAATGATCCAAGAGTGGTCTGGTTCTTCATCTTCGAATACACTTTGGCCTGAAGCTTGGGCACAACTCTGGGCCCATCCTGGAAGTAGAAAACCCTATCTGCACCCCCAACCAGGTCCTCGATGAAGGGATCTATCCCCGGAGCATAAAGCAATACAGAGGCCTCATGCGCAGTCTCCCTCATGGCTTTGGAAAGATACCATGCCATCTCTGCAGCGTCCTCATAGATGAGTGGGTCGTGTTCTATAAAGATCAAGGAGTGATGGGCCTCCTCCAGGACGGTCATAAGCTGAAACACAGTGAAAGCTCTCCTCAGTTCCAGGCCTGTGAATCTCCTATCAAGCCGGCTTAATATGCCCGAGTAGTTCCCGCAGACATAGAGGACGCTGAACCTCTGGAGGTCGAGCTTGCGGTTAAGCATCTCTATAAACGCTTCTCTGGGCGCGACCAGGGCATTGAAGGTATGAGGGCGCAGGGTTACTGTAGGGTGAAGCTCAAAGTCCATGGAAAAGGATTGGACAAAGGAGGCTAAAGACTCTGAGAAGGGGAGGGGAGCGAATGTGTCTTGATAAAATATCTTCGGGACGCCTAGCGTTCTAGCAGGCGTTGTCTGATCATTTCCTCCACCTCAGGCAACGGCACATCGAAGATCTCTGCCAGGATCTCCTTTGCCACCTCAAGCTCCTGGGCCGTGGGATCCAGAGGATACATGTGAGCTCTATTCTGCGGTCCCTTAAATATTGGCCACCCTATAAGCTCAAGAACTCCTGCCATGTCATCATAAGGTACTTGCGAGGATAAGAACCTTGGCCGGAAATCAATAGCAGCAAATGATTTTTGCACGAAAGAAATAGTGGCATGATACAAAAGGACCTCTAATAATCCCTGGATAAAGGGATCGAGAGGGCTATTAACGAATCGGCTTAAACTGCTTAGGTGGCGCCCTGTTTACGTCGTTCCCGGTTAATCGCTTTATATCTTCATCGCTCAGGCTATCTATGAATTCATCGACGTGTTTTATATCATCCAGTTCGGCAGCATGATCTGCCGGGGCATTCACCCCAGGGGTAATCGTCGCCACTAAATACATAGAAGCATATCGAAGATATAAAAACCCTCTAGTTTGGAATTTACCCCCTGAATAATTAGGATACAGAGGGCGTATTCACCCCATCCAGTTATGGTTATCCTTGAAAAGAGGTACCTCCCTACATACTGACCGATGAGGGGTGAGTGTCATCAATCACTACCAAAGAGCGTTCTTGAGACAGGCTTAAGCCTTAAAAGAAGCAATGACCTGTCATGACTGAGGAAGCGAAGCCTAAGCCGATAGCCCCACCCCAATTCATCCCTAAACTCGTAGGCCAGAAAGTCCTTATCAGGCTGGTATCTGGAGGGCAGCCGATGGCTGGAGTCATAATGGCCTATAATCCATACGAGATCATGGTCCAGACTGCCAAGGGACAGATAGTGGTCTTCAAAAGCGCAATTGCCACTATAGAGACTGTGGCAGAACCAAAGAAATAAGCCTGGCCCAGGAGATCAAGAAAGGTGGCTAAGAAAGCGAAGCCGAAGAACGATGCCGTTATGACCGGTATCCTCGTGACCAGGTTCCAGATGGGCCAGGTCACCGTCGAGGACCTGGAGCAGATGGCTAAGGACCTGGCAAAGCCTGAAAGGGCATCGGCGGCCAAGAAGGTGCTATCGGGGATAAAAGGCGCTGGAGATCAAGTTCAATGAAGCTGAAGATCACAATGGATGGCATCAACGTTCAGGATATTGGCTTCAGGGCATTTCTAGCTGAAAAAGCGTTAGCATGGGGGATATACAACTACCAAGCCATCAAGGCATGGCCCGGAGAGGATCAATCGAAGCTCATCATCAAGATAGAAGCCGAGGATAAGCGTATCGCAAATTTTCTTAGGGTCTTGCAGCAAATAGAATACAGTGGCGTGAGCATAGCCAAAATTTCATCGGAGAACTACGAAGGAGATATCGTTTCACTCTTGGTGTACATGTCAGCGCTTACATGTGAAATCGGGAGAGGACTCGACAACCTCAAGCATGAAAACCAGTGACATCTCATCAGGAGAGGAGATCAATCAGTCTGATCGATAATATAAAACGGCTCATCCAAGAGGATAAGTTCATTGTCTCAGAGCATGCGCAAGCCAGGATGTTCGAGCGCCAAATTTCTCTTGATGATCTACTAGATTTAATACGTCATGGGGAGATAATAGAAGAATATCCCGATGATGAGCCATGTCCGTCTGCCTTGATGCTGGGCTACATAGGCGGGCTGGGATGCCATGTGGTTATCGGTGTATGCATGTATAGACTTAGGATCATTACAGCTTATTGGGCAAGCGAGGATGAATGGATAGAATGCAAGAAGAGGCGAAGATGAATCCTGAGGGCTGCTGTTGTGGCAAAGGTCAGCTCCGCCCAGGATCCAAGGACTTCATGGTCAAGGTCGGAGACGAAATCGTCGTCATTAAGGCAGTCCCTGCACTCATTTGTGATGTCTGCGAGGAAACCTATTTCACGCCAGAGATCTCCCGGAAGATAGACCAGGTAATGAAGGACTTCTATGCCGGAAGGCTCCAGACCAGACCCGTAAAGGCTGGCGAGGTGGACTTGGAGTTAAATGCCTGAGGTCATTCTTCTTGTGTTGAACTGGATGTCGGGGGTCCGTGGCACGGGGCTCTATCGTAGCTCCTGCTACCAGTTCAAGTGCTTGCTCTGTTTACTATCTAAGTCCTGTAACGCGCCGACGGCGTGAACTCAGTTTAAATACCGAACCCCGCATCTATATCCAATATAGCCAGTCGACTTTCTCGGTCCAATCCTACTTTCCCATCTCGTCCTTTATCCTCTTGAATAGTTCAGGATACTTTTTCTCCAGGCCTTCTTCTATCAAACTCCTGGCCTCATCGCTGATAGAGAACATAGGCGTAGTAGTCTTGAGATACCACATGGTAGCCGAGATCAACGGAGACCACACGGCTATCCTCTGCCTGTGGCTGCTGGCAGCATCGATGGATTCACGTATAACTTTTATCTTCAGAGGTTTGCCGCTTACTAAGTTATCCTGGTTTACGCTATCCACAACAGATGGTTTAACTTCATCACTTTTACCTGTATCACTTATACCTTGATCACGTTTATCTGCTATAGGTTTAACTTGATGACATAAACCTTCATCACTTTTACCTTGGTCAGGTTTATCTGCTACAGGTTTAACTTGATCACTTATACCTGTTCCACTTTTCTCCTCATCAGGTTTATCTGCTACAGGTTTAACCTCGTCACTTTTACCTTTGCCACTTTTACCTGGCACCTTTTGGAATAGGAAATCCATCCCAGGCCCTGCCCCAGTCTCGCTCATTCTATCACCTCTTTTGCCAACTGCGCATATGCTTCCGCCCCAGGAGACTCAGGAGCTAATGAGTAGATGGCTTTTCCATAGCTCGGTGCCTCTGCAAGCTTGATGTTCTGGGGTATAACCGTCTTGAATACTTCCTCCTGGAAGTGCTCTTTCACCTTGCGGGCTACGTCCTTGCTCAAGTTCGTCCTGGCATCGTACATCGTCAGCAGGTATCTCCGCCTCATTGAGTGCCCCAGCTCTTTGGAGATCATCTCCACCAGCTCAAGCAGCATGGTCATGCCTTCGAGGGCAAAGAACTCAGTCTGGATTGGGATCAGGATGGTATCACATGCTACTAGGGCGTTGAGGGTAAGAAAACTGAGCGTTGGAGGCGTATCTATGATCACGAAGTCATAGCCCTGTAATGCCTGGAGCTTGTTCTTTAAAACGGACTCCCGAGCCAGCTTATTTACCAGCTCCAGCTCGGCTCTGGCCAGGCGATTATTCGTAGGAGCGAGGTCTAATCCTGCTATCCCTGTTGGTATAATTATGTCACTGAGATTGAGACTCCCTAGAAGGACGTCGTACAGGGTCTTCTCCAAGTGCCATTTGTCTATTCCAAAGTGAGTGGTTGATGAGCCCTGGGGATCCATATCGACCAGGAGGGTTCTTTTTCCTAGAACCGCCAGGTATGTAGAGAGGTTGACTGATGTGGTGGTTTTTCCACTGCCTCCCTTTTGGTTTGCGACTGCTATTACCTCCATGGGTTTAGGATTTACGTTGGATCGTTAAAAGGTTTACCGTTAAAACTTAAAAGGTTTAACTTATGAGATTGTTTGTGTAATATAGTTGAATTGGCTCTTAGCCAGGATTATCGAGCTTCCTGTTTTGATCCCTGGTTCATGCCTACGTCACCGGCGAGAGCCTTATAAATAGCATGATGAGAAATAAAAGAACATAAGGCTCAGAATGCAGGCCTTATAGTGTATGTGGCCAATAAAAATAAGCGATATATATGCCTATCGGATACATACATAGTGCAAGATGCACTACAAAGATTCATGTAGGAGTATCTAAAATACCGATCAGTTGTATTGGGCTCAGAAAATTAGCCCCACAAGTGTAAAGCTATCCTACCGGCACTTGCGCCAACAAGTGCCGGAAGGGAAACCACCAACCTGAGTGCAGGAGGTTCCGGTCATGACTACCAGCGAAACCGAATTAGCTCTAGCAGCGATTCGTATATTAGTGGATCTGTACCTAGTTGTTACCATCATAGGCCACAGATAATCATTACCATTTTCCACTTTTTCACGGTGATTTCAAGGGTTCACTTGGCCTTTCCCATATAAATAGAATTGGACTATTGACCAAGTGCTAACGCCCCTGGGTCTATGCTGGCCTCTTTATGTGCGTGCGTCTGATGGCATACTGTTCTTTAAAATCGGTCAGCATTCATCGCCTGTTTTGCTACCTCTGTCTTCCAGTAGGCATTATACCAGAACTTATGGCCATCTTCCCTCTGCCTCCGTTCATGAGCCACCCAGCTCCATTTGATCAAAGCTCTGAGGACTCTCTCTTTCATAGATCTGGCTTCCTTTTCGCTATCGAGAAGAGTGGATAGAATAGCCTCAGGGTCATAATGCTAATTGACCTCAAATACCCTAGTTAATGACATATGAATTTAAGTATTCGAAGAGACATATAGATATGTAGAATGCTTGAGATGCGTGGAAGACACTCGCGTCTCTTCCACCCTATACCTCGCAAGTATAGGAAGGCAGTATGTGCCCGTATGGAGACAGTAAGGCAGAGGCCATGATATTCGGCTTCATTCAGCACTCGGCGCGAGAAAGAAACAACGTGCTTAATGGAGATAGAATATTATGTGCCCTAATGGCGTATCAAGTGGGAAGGATTGGCATCGCCTTTGGTGCTATGTAAGAAGTATAGCAGTTCATCCAATTGCGCTATGCTTTACCGTTTCGGTAGCAAGGCTTTCGGAGTGGTATTGCCACCAATTTGATCAGGAATTCTCTTATTCTATAAAAATGGTACTATATATCTCTCTGGCATCATTAGTATTACGTTATTTTTGTTATAGCTTTAGTGATTGGTTGGAGGGTGATAAGTAAGATTGAAGCAGGATTACTGCATGAAATGTATGTATATATTTTCCTAGTTGATCTGATCATGTTATTAGCTTCAACAAATTTCAGAGTTAAGGGAGTCCTGCCAGCGGAGAAGGAGCGGTGTTTCAGATAACCGCCCTGGGCGACCTGAATGTAGGCACGATTCCAGGCCCGCGCCCTGAAATCGCTATCGCCTGGCGATATTTAGGCTAAACGCCCTGGTTCGTAGGACGGCTTTAGAGCCTCAAATGACCGCCCTGGGACATAGGAATATCGCCAGGTCCAAGATCTTGCGCCCTGGGTCATTTCATGAGGTCGAAATTATTAATATGTTGGCCCTTGGTTTATGCTGGCTTAATCTTTGGACGTGCGCCTGCGGGCGGACTGCTTTAAACGCCCTCGTGTTCGAATCTTGCCTTAGCTTTGGCAGGTAAACAGGCTGAGGCCGTGAATTTCGATAGAAGTGAACAGGCTTTGGCCCCTGGTTGGCTTTTTCACTCGTACACAAGTCTGCCGCAGGCATTAAGGTGCTTGCCAAAAGCTGGTCGGTCTGAGCAGATCAAGCCAGCGGCCCAGCTGGGCTACCCTTCGGCGCTGGCATGATCATCTCAGCCCTCCTGGTGATAATTGGCAAGCACCTGAGAAATGCCTGCTGGGGCGAGACTCATGTACGGCAAAAAAAGGCCGAGGTCATGCCGCAGCCTTTCACGCTAAACAGCCTGAGACCTAATGAAATGGAGTGATTGCAGCCAGGTGAGATGAGGACAGGGGCTCGATCTATACCGGCATATGTCCCGCTGTGGCGGGAACCCTACGATAGACGACTATAGCTGCGGAGCAGTTTGTCGGTACATGAGAATAGGCAACTTGTCCCTCCTGGTGGGCGGTATTTTGTAGATGACATTTTCGGCAAACAAGGGCTAATATGTCTTTGATTCTACTTCAAAGTCGATGCCCAGGTCAGCGGCCTTAAGTTTCCTCGCTTTTTCGAGCGCAGAGGATCGATCAAGTCTTTTGCAGGAACCCAAATATTTGTTAAAAACAGTGCCGTCCGGACGCCGCCAAGAGGCGTAATAATATTTGTGGGTCTTATTGCAGCCTGATTTTTTTGATGTCATGATCCTTTCGACCTGGTAAACTTGGATGTCTTCAAGCCTGGCCTGGCCAGAGTCCTTGAACCTGGCAGCCTCTGCTAGGGCTCTGTCTCGCGCCTGTATTTGCTCTTCAATTATTCCGGCCACAGGTACGCCATACTTGGCGAGCTTGTGTGCTGCATTTAACGTTCGCTGATGCTCTGCAGCCTCTTTTCTCAGCTCTTTAATCTTATTTCCTGTGATAGTGTTTCCGGTCATAACCAAACATCCTTTAGAATAATAAGTGACATTCACATTTAAATTTTTCTAAATGTCATCTACATTTTTGGACAAAAAAATTGTTCACCATCCTCAATCCTCTACTTAAGCTATGGCCATTGGTGTAGCCTGGCAGGCGTGCATCGGGATCTTCCCAGTAATGATGTAGTCAACTGCTGCCGATGATTTACCGGCAGCTCTGAGCAATGCGGTTTTGTCAGCCTTCAAGACACGAAGCCAGGAACCGACATAAGCTGCACTGTTCTCTGTAATTTCATGGCAATCTATGCCAGCCCTGGCACAAAGGTAGGCGCTGCCCATCTCGGCCGTCAATTCCTCAAAGCTGTATTTGTGGCTGCCAAACCTGGCACCATCAACAACCCCTGGACGATTAAGCCTGTGGGCTGCGCCGGTCGAATGTATCAGCTCATGATATTTTGTGCTGTAGTAAGCCTCTGTGCTTTTGAAGTATTCTATGGCCGGGATCTCTAAGATATCTGTCCTTGGGTGGTATGCAGCCTCTTGGCCGATTGCTAACCTTGGCGGTGTGGGCATGTTTCTAATTACAGCCTCGCATCTTCTGACGACGTCCTGGTCAATGTCTGTATTCCAGGTGTTTGGCGTCTTTTCAGGAACGCCCTGGCATTGTTCCAGGTTGAATACTCGGAAATATTTCATATAGAAGTATGGCTTTAGGGTCTCTGTGCCGTCCTCTCCTTTGGACTTGTAGTAGCCGCTTTCCTTCCATACGATTATTGAACTGCGTTCTCCAGCCTTGACATATCCTCCGTGCTTCTTGGCCTGGTTATATGTCAGCCAGTAGGGCGATTTGTAGCCCTCTGCCAGGGCAGCTCCACCCAGCATCAAGGTATTGATTCCCTGATACTCCTTTCCTGAATCGTAGTTTGTAGGGAAACAGCCCGTCCAAGGCCTACGCCAAGGGATAACACCATGCTCTAGCAACTCGCATATCTTATCAGTTACCATCTGATTGATGTCTACCATAATTCCAATCCTCCAAAAAAATTTAGCAGGCAGCGACGAATACCTGCGCCCCTGCAGCTTCACGGCCTAGAGCTAAAGCCCTCTCCATCTTGCGTTCCTGGTCCGGTGTCAGGTCCTCAGAGTAAGGCATCTTCACCAAAATTGTGCCCTCTCCCATGATATCCTGGACAACTGACTTAAACGGTATGCCGCCTCGTTCCAGAGCATTTCTCACGGCCTTAATTTTCTCAGGCATGGAGGCGGGAGATGTCTTCACCTCTCCGCCCTGTCTTAAGGCCAGCTTGACCTCAGCCAGCTTCCTGCAGTTCTCGCCCGCCTCATCTGGAAATGCTAAGGTGTGGTGCCTGCACTTGCCTATGCCATACCTCTTTTCTGAGAAGTACCAGCCCTGGCAGGTGCATGAGCTGGGGGTGACTCTGTAGTATATGTTATGGCTGCTGGAGAGTACGAGAGTGATAGGTCCATAGTCGTTTTCAGGCATTACGACTTTATGTGGCCTGATATGGCAGGGCTCGCCAGTCATTATGGATACCAATGCCTGCACTGTTGAAAGGGTAACCTCGTACTGAGGTGGTCTGTAGTCCAGCTTTGGATTTTCTGCCTTGACCTGTTCGGGCTCAGCTTGGGCGGGCCGTGCCTGCTCGGTCTTGGCTGCGTTCTTCTGACTGAACTCCTTAACATTTCTCTTAAACTCTTCTAATCCCTCTTTGTTGGGCTGATTCTTTTGGGTTATGGCTTTCTGTGTGGTCATTGGAATACACTTCCAATAATATATAGGACTGCTACGTATAAATAGTTTACGTTAACGTTGTAATTGCTGCCATGCATGTCGAAAATTAAGCATTATTTGCTTGATTCTATGGCTATTATTCGCGACGAACATGGATGATTGATACGATCTAAGTGTGAGAAAACAATATAAGAAATCTGATAAAGTTGTCTCAAACAGGGCTGGATTCCTGAACCATTGCTTCCACGCTGGGGACTCCTGCCAGCAGAATATCTATAGAGCTGGTTTGCTTAGGGGAAACTCCCTTCGGTCGCCACTATGGAGGAGCCTAACGGCTCCTCTATAATCCTGTCTATAGGTAGATGACATTTTTCAGATCTATAATGATACGTCATTTACTGATTCGAGGCTGATGTCTTACGGACTATCAAACCGCTTCAGGTCAGCCCTATCCTACACAACATGTCATGGTTTCGTCAGGGGGGTGAGGGGGGAGTGCGCTTGGCGCACGCGGTCTGCAGCGAGGACGAGACCCCACTGGTTGGGGTCTCGCCCACAGCGTAAGACTCCCCCCGACCGGAGGGCGACGGGAACCGGCTCGGGGGTCCCGTCTGAGGGGTGGACATGTCGTCCACCCGTTGCAAGGCCTGGGATGTGCCCAGCCAGTCCGGGGGGCCTTGTGCCCCCCCTTTTGGCTTGCCTGGGGTCAAGGGGCGTTGCAGCCCCTTGTGTAGGCTGGTCAATTGTGGCTATTTTGGAGATCGGTAACTTATATAAGCGTACTTTTAAATACTTCCAACGTTAACGTAGTTGTAGACGTTAAAAAATGAGGCTAGAAAATTCCTGATGATAACGAGTTGGTCCCGATCTTATCTAGAGCTGCTTATGTGGTCTATCTGGTCCGATGCCGGGAGTCCTATGGGCCTCTTAGCCTCATGTATCTGGCGCCAGGTATAATCAGCATGATCTCCTCCTACGAGATCCCAGGGCTGCTCCATCCAAAAAAGATGCCAGGAATTAGGGGCGGTGTGGTGGCCTTGATCTCAGTGGTGATTATGGGCGTTTCACTGGTCTGTATTAGAATTTACCTAGAGACAGGGCTGGCTGGTGCTAATGGCGTTTTATCCGCTTGGGTTTCCACCATCGCCATGAAAAATTCATATCAGTAATATTGATATAGCCTAGCGTTAACGTTGAAGTATTTGGGTGATGAGATGCCGGGGAAGAATAGAATCAATGTCATAGTAGATGACAAGGCCAAGAAGGTGTTGGTGAAGTTCCAGGATGATAAAAAACTGCCTTCAAGAGATGATGCGTTAGAGGAATTGCTTCACGAGTTCATCGATCAGGAGAAGCGTATCAGGGAGCTGGAGGCCAGGGTAAAGGAGCTGGAGATAGCTAAAGTTGGCAATTGATTATCTTCACTGCCTGGTTTTATCGTTATGAGGATGGATGTCATCTCTAGGGCTTACCCCTGAGTTTGACATCATCTTGGCAGCACTGTTAAAATTTGTATTACTTTCGCCTTGCAGCCGAAGTACATATATCAATCTTAAACTCTATTGAATGTCATGGAACAGACGACAGTAAGACTGCCTGACGACATTAGAAAATGCATAGAGGAATGCGGAAGGCCAACCAGTGAGGTAATCCGTGATGCACTGAGGCAGTACTTTGGACAGGATACACGGCCCGCAACTGTAGACTTTATCAAACAGTGTTTTGATGATCACATTAGGACCCATCACTCCAGAGATGCAATTGAAGAGTCCATAGTGAGGTGGGGTGGACTGCAGGCCCTGACAGAGAGGATTGTAGCAAGAGAAGCTATTCACAGCCAGGACATTGCAGAGACAGTCAAGCCAGATCTGTTCGTGCCGATGGTCGGATCTGTGCCACAGCCAGCCTCCCAGATGATGCCAGAGCAAAAGGTAACTGAACTAACTGTAGAGATGACAAAGGCTGTAAAGAAGAAGCCAGATAAGAGGGCACAAACTGTCACAGTGCTCGAATCCTTATTAGGATTTCTAAACCAGGGCAAGGCGGTAGTGTCTGGGACCATCGCCAAAGAAACGGGCATTAACGCAAAGGTTGTCGGGCACATATTATACGAGCTTGGCATGGAGCCTAAGAACACCAGAGTAGATAACATATCTGGAAGATACTGGTGGTTTGACTGCATGCCTATAGCGGAGGATGCATTAAAGAAATTGAAAGAAGATGGTGGGGAAGGCACTGGGGCATGAATTCCAGTTGCTTAGTTATTTGTCTACTATCAGGGACTCAGTCCATGGATTGTTCTGATAGATTCTATGCTGGTTGAAAAGTTGCTGATAAGAGCTGCCAACTCAAGTTCGCGATTATATAGGTCATGAAGAAAGCCATAAGGATCCAGCCAGGGCTTTTAGCTGATGTAGCCATGTTAGAGGCGATGGCAGAAAATGCCTTGGAGACTATGATGCAGGACACAGGATCAGAGGATCCGATCATAAGAACGCGCCCTCTTATCAAGCGGAATAAAAATGGCGCGGAGATGATATATTACCGCTGGTATGGTTCCTGGCATGATGGTAACAAGACCGTTATGAAGTATCTGGGGAGCTATAGGAAGATGAGTGAGGCAGAGGCCTTGGAGAAGTCCCGAAAGCTGAAAGCAGGTGTATTATGATATCAGGCGCTCATCTTACTTCCCATCGTCTAGCTCTCGGTATAACCTTTCCCTATACTCATTTGCCATCTCTGAAACTTTATCTGCAGTGGGTATCTGCACCTTATAATCTTCCTCAAGTCGCCCTATGCCCTCCTCTATATACGTGACCCAGATCTTTTCTTCGACAGTTCCAGCCTTGGCATACTGAGCTTCAATCTCAAGAGTAGATCGCATCATAATCCATCCTTGAAGATGCTATAGCAACGCAATCATCGATATCTTGCGGACGGTTGGCGATCAGCTTGAGCACGAAGATATCCTCCATGGCAGAGTATCTCATCTCTGCAGACCAGGTCAATATCCTTGGTCACATCCTTCAAGCCATAATCCAGCATGGCTGCCCCACCTTCAATAGCACTATTTGATGGTAATATCTTGATAACTACCCTAAGCTAATATTTGTAACTTAGCAGGCTGCAGCTGGGTGCGCTGTCGCCTGTTTGACTTCGTTGGAGGCCGCCAATCCCACGGGCGATGGAAGCCAGACTGATACCACAGGTTGCACCCTACAGTGCAGCATTGTGCATTGTGTGAGCACCAAATATTTTTGACGACCAACTTAAGATACTAATTTCTTCCGGGCGTTATAGTAGCTATAGTACTCTTTTAAAAAGGCCTCATTGTATAGATCTTCGGCATCCTCGGGAATGAAATTTAGCTTTCTTATATCTTTAATCATTTCAGCGCCAGTCATCTCATCGGGCGTCCTTCCTTTCTTGAAGTATTCTTGGAAAACATCATCTAATCCCTCAATTTCCATACAGCAATTGCCGATTTTGACCTGGCGAAATCCTATGGTGCGCTTGACGCCGCAATCGCAGCAGCTGCTCTTTCTTCCAAAATTTTGGCCTGTGGGCATGTCTATCACACTTATCCAGAATTCCCTGGCGTCGAATCAATTTCACGTATTAAAATTTCTAACCCTCGTTTCCAGATTGCATTTCGATACCAAGTGACCTATATGCAGCTTTTTTAATCGCCCATACAGGCACATCCTCGTATTGTTTATCCTCTATCTCGGTAGCGCGGCAACATGTGCTCTCACCTGCCAACGTTCCGCAGGAGGGGCAGTCGGTAGAGACAACTGTTGCGGCAAGAAGGTCTTCGAGCAGTATGCCATTTATTCTGATCTCGTTTGATTCTGCAATTCTGGTTTTATCAAGAAGATTCTCGGAAAAGTTGATCATCACACCCGAAGGAGTGAGCTCATTCCGCAGCTCCTCTACTGCAGTATTAAGCGCCTCACCTGTTTTGCCGCAACGCTCACAGGTGGCATCTCCGACTGCAAAATGCTTCCATTCTATATCAAGACGCTTATTTAATGCATTAACCGTATCAGGTGAAGCATTTTTCTTTTTGCCTTTAGACTCATCTCCACTTTCTGGACAGCAACAACTATTCCCCGGAGGACAACAGCTGCCTGCGCCCTTGAAGGATTTGTAGATAGAGTCTAGCAATCCCTTTTTATTTCCATTATCATCTGCGTCCATGCTTTTCACTCCCATATTTCAAAATGTGCTCAGGAAATAAAAGCCAACAACGATAAACACAACTCCCGCCGCAAATCGGATCGCTTTATCCGCCTCCTTAAACCTGATAGCCGATCTGCCAAGCGAAACACCTAACATGAGTACTGCCAGGGGCAGGCTGAAACCGATAGCATAGGCACTCAAGATGCCGTACATCCATAGTGTATACCCTTGAAGAATTGCGACTCCCAGGATAATTAGAATTCCCGGATTGCAGCCCAGAGAACACACGCTAATTGCGCCGCCCATGACAAATCCGATTAGTGCCGCCTCCAGAAGCCCGTGTTTTCGAGTTTGTACTGGCCTGCTCTTTATCCCAGGAATATTGAACGGAAGTAGATTCATGGCACCAAGGCCAACGATAATGGCGACAATTCCCGCGAAGATCTTCCAGTAACCTCCAAGGACATTTTGGGCTACCTGCCCGATCAGACCAGCAACGCTCCCCAAAATGAGCAGAGCAATGATCGAGCCGATCATGAAGAAGAACGCTGCAAGCAGATTCGAGCGCTTATCTATATTCTCCTTCATTCCAGCGTATCCCACAACAGCTCCAAGCACAGGTAATGCACAGCAGGTGCTGGCCACTGCACTGGCCAGGCCCAGGATAAATGCGAAAGGCAACGTCACTGGGCTCGTTCCAACCTGTGCAAGGGTTGTCCTGGCCCATTCAGAAAGCTGAAATATCCAGTCCACTCAGAGCACTCCTCAATTAACAGCACTTGGTTGAAGGTGACTTAGCTGATGGCGCCGGGCAGCAGCTGGCTGACGGTCGTGAGGCTGCAACCATGGCATATAATAAATTCTCTTCTGAAATGTCACCAGATACAACGCCCATGCCCCCCTCTTGAGAAATGTTAACAGGAACCGCACTCGGGTAGCTTCCCTTGACAATTACTAAGACGAAAGGAGCAGGCACTTGATTTGTCAATTGAGCATAATCCTCAGAGCCTTCATCCAATGCAAAGAATGCGGCCATGGTACCTCTTGATTGCGCCTTGCCTGTCGCTGATTGGATCTCTCTCATAATATTCTCATCCGGTCCCTGGCCCTTGATAGGCAAGTATAGAAAGACTATGTCCTTCTGGGAGGCCTCTTGGCTGAGACTAGCAAGAGATTCGATAGGTTTACCCCAGGTTGAAGAATCCATCTGATTTGATTCGTTAGCGGTCTCCAATGCATTCTGTCCCAGATCACTTTGAGCTTCTGCTTTCTGCATGATGCCATATGCCAGGACGATTGCCGCGGCGAAAGCAACAGCCAGACATATAATTATCTTCCTCTTTTTGCCGATCCCAGATGTGCTGCAGCATCCAGATCCGCATCCCGATGCGCATCCAGCCTGATTTTGACTTGTAGTTGGTGCTATTTTGTCATTATTCATTCAGTTTCACTCCCCGAATATCGATGATATTATATTTTAACCCTCTAAATGCCTCTTAGTTCGATTTATTTCTTAAGAGCATCATCCATAACTGGACCGAGCATGGACTTTACCATTCTATCCAGCTCTTCGGCCTTGATCAGGGAAAGACAACAGATATTCTCGTCTTTTTCGAAGCACACTATGGCGAGCTTGTCACCTGCCCGTATCTTCATCCGATCTCTGATCTCCTTGGGCAGCACCATCAGCCCTCGCTCATCAATGCTTGTTATTGACCCCACCTTGCACTGGCTTCCGCGTATACCACAGCAGGTCTTTTCATCACATTCATCGGCCACAGTAATGCCTCAAATCATTATAACGCTTCAGATGAGTTAAGTATTTCTGAGGATTTAAGTATTTCTGAGTGATTAGGTATCTCTGATAATTCAGAATATATGGATTAGAATGATTTCAGGTAGATACCATGAGGCAGTCAACGATTATTTTCCTATCATCTTGAGCACTGATTAACCTAATATCCATTGTTAACCTTATTGATTTGCAACTGTTATAGAAGATTATATGACGAACTTGAATATAAGTATCAAGATATAGTTTGAGGCTATTATGGCAGATAACAGAAACATAATCATTGGGTTGCTGATAGTGGCAGTATTACTTCTTGCACTCCTGGCTTTTAGATCGATGATGTATGGCCCGACCTACAGTCCAGATGGCAGCCAGCCCTGGCGTATGGGACCAGGTATGATGTATGGCCCAGGCTACAGCTATGGACCAATGATGCATGGCTATAACTACAGCTCTGTCCCTGGAATGATGGGCGATATAATGGCGCTGTACTATCCAGAGGCCAGGCCAATAACTGAGGATGAAGCCCTGCGAAACCTGCAGAGCTTAGCCAGGCAATACGGCTCAAACGTAACGATCGAGGATACCATGGCCTTTAGCAGCAACTACTACGCTGTTATAAAGAGTGAGGCAGATGGCCTGGGGCTTGCCGAGGTTCTGGTGGACCGCTACTCAGGGTCGGCTTATCCTGAGCCGGGGCCTAATATGATGTGGAACACGCGCTTTGGTGCCGGAAGGGCGCAGGCTGGAGGTTCTGGCTATGACCTGGACGGGGCAAAGAAGGTGGCTGAGGATTTCCTGGCAGGCTACTTGCCCGGAGCGCAGACCCTGGAGTCTACCGCAATGCCCGGCTACTACACGTTTGACTTCGGGCGGAATGAGATAGAGGGCATGCTGAGTGTGAATGCATACAGCGGCCAGGTCTGGGTGCATACCTGGCATGGATTCTATCTGGGCAGGGTAAACAAAACGGGCTAAAAAGCTGCACTATCAGACCTCAACCCCGCGCTACATAGTAGCCCTAGTGTAGGTCCCATGGCAGGGTACTGCCATGTCACCAGAATTCCAGCTGTATTTTTTTACTCTGCTCCTTTTGTACAGCACTCTGTACGAGGAATCGCTCGAAAAACTTTTCAGCCCTCATTTGAACCTCGCTGTCATCATCTTTGAGAGCCTGGATCAGTGAATCCACCAAACTGCTATCAAAACTTGTATCGAAAATATTTTTTCTGATCTGATCTTCAGCCTCACTCTGGACACCTGAATTGTTATCCCTAAGGGCCCGGATCAGAGGTCCTATGACCTGGGGGCCTTTAATCCTTCCAAGCGCTCGCACGGCACTGCGTCGAATAAGACTAACATTATCATTGAGCGCTCTCGCAGGATCGCTCAATTCATAGTCATCATCATCGATAATCTGGATCAGTGGTTGGATCGCAGGCTCTCCAATCTTTACAAGCGCCTCCTCCGCAGCAGATCTATTTTGTTGCAGCTCTTCAAATGTACGAACCAGGCTATGCTGACTGGGATTATACTTAGCAGGGTCCTTGAAATACTGAATCAGAGGGTCCAATGCTCTTGAATCTTTGATCTTTCCGAGGATCTCTGCAGCATCTCGTCGGTCCTCACTACCCATACTTCCATCCTTGAATGCCTGGATTAGCTTTTCTAAATCGCTAGCAGAAATCATTCATCCGACCTCCAGATATACCTCATCCTTCGCATCAGAAGGTATATGCATGGTCTTCAGCCATTGTGGCTTCAACCATCCTTCCATAGAAATCCTCCTGGATGGTAACATCATTAGCATTAATACCTCTGGCCTGGAGGTCTTCCACACAGACAAATATTTTTTCTGCAGGTAAGATCCCAGCCGCCTTCCTCAGGATATTGTAAACGCCATCTCCCAGAAGAAATAATATGGCATCATCTGATCTCGCTATCATCTTCATGCATAGCTCTGTCCTGGGATTCGATGGTGGTTTTGTGAGCAGGAAGACATCAGACAAGGTTAATATCTCCTCACAGGAGGACCAATCCCTCAGATTCTTTCATCGCCCGCATGAAGTCCTCTTCATCCGTCAGCTATACGAGTTCTATCAGAGCCTCTCCCATGAGGCCCCTCTCAAATAAAGAAGGCTCATGGGCTACCACCTTGATATCAAGGTAAGCGTAGATGAGATCTGCCAGATTGGGCATGCCCAGAGGTTTGCTGTTCTGCCCGGCCAGGGCCAGATAGGCGCCATCACCATAGAGCCCCACAGTCACTCCGCCTTTGGCCAGGCTGACTATAGCAGCATTCAAGAGGCCAAAAGCCTTCTCGCTGCCATAGGGAGCAGCATCTAACAGGTAGAATATCGATCTCATCTTGATAAGGTGATTACTTTATCACTCAGGCTCAACATTTCTGCCAGCTCATAGATGCTTGTGATCTTTATCACTTCAGAGTAGTCTTGGCAGCTCTGATCTTCCTTTGCTCTGTACCCCCTGGCAGCGGCACACCTGATGCAGGCCCTGATGGTCGCTCCATCTCTGGCCAGATCTTCGAAGAGCTCTCCGATGTTGGCAAACATGGCCGGCTTCTGGCCAGACTTGGGGACATGTACCCCGTCCAGGTAAAGGAAGATGTTGACCTGGTAGTGCTTCAGGGCCGCCCTGGCTATCTTATATGCAATATCCGCATACTCAGAGATGTACGGCCCATCGGTCAGCACTATGGTCAGCGTCTTCAAGGATATGCCTCTTTAGAGATACTCCAACAGAACCTTGATGTGCTCAAGGTTAGTTGCGTACTTGGCATCCAATAAAGGCGTGCATTTATCCAGGGTGACCTCACCGCCTACAAGCCTTATGGCGAAAGAGTAACAGCTCTGCTCTCCACATAGCTTGCAGTTGGTCTTTGGCAGGTACTCGAAAATTTCTGCATGATCCACCTTGACCTTCTCCCGGGGGACGGGGGTGACGCCTTTGGCTATAGCATCGTTTATGATCTTCCTGAGATCCTCAAGAGTATCTTTTGCATCCTGTTCGCTCCTTATCATGGTCATGGTTACGTTCCCGGTCGAGTAGATGGTGATCAGGACGTTCCCTTTCTGGATTATCAATGCCCCAATCTTCTCAGAGTACCTGCCCCTTGGGAACAGGGGTTCCAGAAGCTTCAGAGAGCCGCCCAGGGGAGGAGATACCCTGGCAATTATCCTGAATTTCGTGGTATCTGCAATGCAGGGCAAGAGCTGCTTGACCTCAGCTATCTCAATTGGCTTGGTCCCAACTAGAGTACTTTTCACCTCTGCAGGCTTCTCGGCTTTGGATTCCATAAAGTTCTTTCCAAACTCGGTCAGCTCGATGGCTCCTTCTTTGGCCTCGGCTAAACCTGCCTGCTGCAGCATCTGGAGGTGATAGTCCAACATATTTGGGCCTACAGACTTGGCGATCTCATCAGGCGTCCTTCTACTCTCAACCAGCATGGCCATGATTTTTCTTCTCGTGGCATTGGCCATGGCATTGCTTACGAGCTTTACCTCAGCGGGTGATCCTGGCATTTCTTTATACCCCCAATCTTTTGCAGACTTCTCCCGTAACACCTGGGAAATATCTCTCTCTCAGCTTCAATGCGACATTAACTAAAGCTATCAGAACCGGGACCTCCATAAGAGGCCCAATGACTGCAGCAAATGCCTCTGGCGAGTTGATGCCAAAGACCGAGACTGCAACGGCGATGGCCAGCTCGAAGTTGTTGCTGGCAGCGGTGAACGAAAGAGCAGCCGTGTTCTCATAGTTCACACCCAGCTTATACGACATGTAGAAGCTCACGAAGAACATGACCAGGAAATATATTACCAGGGGAATGGCCACCCGGACAACGTCTAAAGGAAGCTCTACTATGTATTCCCCTTTGAGCGAGAACATCACTATTATGGTGAAGAGCAATGCCACTAAAGTGATATTGGATATCTTGGGGATGAAATTGGTTTCATACCAGGCCTTGCCCCTGGCCCTCATCAAAACGGTCCGTGTGATTATGCCTGCTATGAAGGGTATGCCCAGATATATGAAGACGCTTTTGGCAATCTCAGCAATGGTGATATTTACAGCAATGCCCTCCGCTACCCCCAGCATGGGCGGGAGCACAGTGATGAATATGTAGGCATAGATGGAGTAGAAGAATACCTGGAATATGGAGTTGAGCCCCACAAGGCCTGCACAGTACTCGGTACATCCCATGGCCAGTTCATTCCAGACTATGACCATGGCTATGCAGCGGGCAAGGCCTATCAGTATCACGCCAAACATCAGGTGAGGATAATCTCGGAGAAATACGACTGCCAGGATAAACATCAATACTGGACCTATGATCCAGTTCTGGGCAAGAGAAAGAGCCATGACTTTCTTATCCTTGAAGACATTTCCAAGCTCCTCATACTTCACCTTGGCCAGAGGCGGATACATCATCAGTATGAGACCTAAAGCTATTGGAATTGATGTAGTTCCCACCTGCAGGCTCAGTATGAACCTGGTAACTCCAGGCGCAAAATACCCTATACCTATGCCGATAATCATCGCTGCAAAGATCCATACTGTTAAAAACCTGGATAAAAAAGAAAGACCTTTGCTGATCTCATCCGTCATCTAATATTCCCTCCTTAAATTATCGATATATTTTGGGCTGCTATTAATTGCCTAACCCATGCTTCCGAGCTTCATATAGCCACTAGGGCTTTTGCCCTCAGTTGCGGCAGCTTTGCTGCTTTCTGATGCTGGCTCATGCGCAGCCCAATCAGGCCATGTGTATATCTCTGTATTATATCCCAAGAGCTGCAGGGCGTATCCTACAACAGAGGCCTGTTTATGATCGCCTGAATACACCACGACGGGCTTATCCTTGGAGAGGCTGCTGAATACTCCAGCGAGTTGCGATTCATCCTTGATCTTTCCATTCACCAGGACTTTAGCAGGATCAAGGGAGATTGCACCTGGTATGCGTCCTTTTCCAAACTCTGCAAAGGACCTGGCATCTATTATCTGGGCATCAGAATCTTTGACATAATCATAGCTGGCCAGAATATCTGATTTCGGGTTAGGATTATAGGTTACAGCTGGCCTGGTGTTCTCTGAAGACTCAACTGGCAGATTAGCTGCACTCCAATCTTCGAGGCTGCCGTCCAGAACCTTCACGTCACTTTGACCCAGGTATTTCAGGGCCCAGAAGACAAGGGTGGCATCGCCAGAGCCAAAATCATCGCCGTATACTACGATTGGATCCTCCTTGGATATACCTGCCTCTCCCAGGATACCGGCAAGCTCTTGAGCAGGCTTGATAGACCCTTTATCATCGATGAAGCTCCTGGATGGGACGTGGATTGCTCCCTTTATATGGGACTGGCCGTACCCATTGCCATTGGAGGCATCGATGACTACATCAGAACTGGACATGCTTTCAAGCGGCTTCATAACCTGGCCATTAGTGAAAAGATCTGACCTGTACTCGGGCTCGGGTATGCTTTGCGCACTCTCGACTGCGGTTGAGGTAGCGCCAACCGTATTAGCATTGCCTTGACTGGACGGCACGCCTGGCACATCATCGTTTAAAAATGCAGTGGGGTCCCAGTTTCCTACGCTGCAGGAGCAACCAGCATTTGCGCCTGGCATCATTGTAGCCATTAGTATAACGATAATTCCTAATACGACGCCATAATTATGAGTGCTTTTAGGAAAAATGATATTAACTCTATTTAAATTAGTCTTTGTTATATAAATCACCCACATATCATTTCTTTCTCAATATTGAGATCAAATTCATAGTCTCTATTACAGCGCCCTCAGATAGCCTGTACCTGGACCACCGGCCGTTTTTGCGTTCTTTTATGAGTCCCGCATCCTTCAATATGGACAGGTGGTGAGATGTGGTTGATTGAGGCCTGTTTATAGCGACCATTATCTCGCAGGCGCAGAGCTCCCCCTCTTTGAGAAGCTTCAGTATCATGAGGCGGCAGGGATCTGCCATTGCCTTGAAGATCTCAGCCTCTGCTTCGAGGTCGTCCTCATCTATTCCCTTAATGATGGATCGAAGCTTCTTGACCTTATCTTCCGCCCCACCTTCATTGCCAATTAATCGTGCCAATCTGCAGACGGCATCGCCCATAGAGTTTGCATTACATGCGTCATCCGTCAATTGCAACAGCTACAACCTCCAGAATGAATCAATGAGATCGCTCCTGGTCAAAGCATGCACTGCACATTCTTATATGTACGAGATCTTTATGATTGGCCTTAATCAGATAGGTGCACTCTTTTTCGTAAATTTCGCACTTCATAGCCTGCATATGAGATTTTACCGGATCTCCCTCCTGGGCGTTATGCTAAGTTTTCGAGGCATTAGTTAACCGGAAAGCCATGCATACATTTGCTCAAGTTGGATCTCAATTATCTCTCACGGCCCTCCTACACCTTGGTATCAATCAATTTAGATATATAAGGCTTTCCAAAAGAGAAAAGCAATTCTTATAATATTTATTATGCTCATTAAACGATTGTCTCCGCTTTAGCGTCCTCTGATAATGAATAAATCTCTGTTACCTTGCATGATTCAATGAGCTTTGCAGAAGAAATAATTTGAGACCGAACCATTGAAAACCAATATAAGAATACAATCCATGATTTGGTGAAAAAGTCATACATATGCTTGATATCATAGTAGTTCCCTTAGATTGTTGTGCCACAGCTGGCAGAGCTATTGACTAGATAAACTTTTTATTAATTTACCTTTTTCTTAAAATAATGTCGAAAACCTTATATCCAGGTCTGTTGATATAGGCTTCGCAATGCTAACACCAGTTAGGCAGAAAAACATACCGATCAAGGCGTATGTGGCAAGAACGTAGTATATCTATGAGGTTAGATGAAAACAACGTCAAGGAGTGGGTAATAATTTCGCAGCTTATAAAAAATATCTCAATAACCTTGCTTATAGGCACCGTTTTAGTGGCTGGCTTATTTGCTTTTAGCGCATCAGGTAAGGAGTCTGGAGGCGATTTTAAAGTAGGATCTGGAAATAATGACTGGTGGACTACATATCCCTCTCAGTCTACAGGTTCTGGCTCAGAGGTTAACCAACCTCAGTGGGTCTTAGATGCTCTAAAGAGCAATCCAGTGCTTATATACGTCCATAAGGATTGCAGCTACTGTGTGCCTCAGACTAAAGCTATAGCCAATATCACTGAGGAGTATGGCAGCGATATTAAGGTCTTTAACTTCGGCGTTGATAACGGAGATGAAAGGGCTGAGGAAGCCTTAATGGCCTATGATCCAAATGGCGATGTTACCTATGTCCCTATGACCATCATAGTGACACTGGCACCGGATTCTGCTGGAAAAATCAAGCCTGTATGGCACAGCACCGAAGAGGTCACTGGTGACGCCTGGATCAAGTCTTATGTTGATGATGCTATAAGCTATCATAAAACGAACTCCGCCAGCTGGAAGTAGAAACCACCGGAGCTAGTGATCTCATAATGTCTTTGAAAATCGATAGGCCTTCAGGTGTAAGGCTGCTTTTTCTTTTTCTAATTATCAGTTCAGCGCTATTTTGCAATACTATCCAGGGATCTTCTGAGGATGATGCCCTGGCTCCTGACATCCAGGCTGTAGATGTAAATGGAAAAGCAGTCTCACTTGAAGATTATAAAGGCCAGGTGGTCTTGCTCCATATAACGAATATAGAGAATCCCTTATGCAGGGAATGCGAGCATGTCTTAAACGTCCAGACAAATGAGCTATCCAACCTGAGCCAGAAAGATTCCAGCCTGAATATTATAACCCTGAACATAAGAAAGAATCCTTACTCTAAAGACGGTCGGTCTCTGGCAGAATCCTGGTGGCATGCCAATGTGAGCTGGCCCTGGGTTGAAGATTTCGAGCCTTATCCCTATTCAGGCAAATATATCGGTTACTCTACAATAGATGGCGGGTTCTCCAACCCAACGCTCCTGCTGATAGATAAAGAGGGCCAGGTGGCAGGCGTATATCACGTCTACCAGCTCGGCAAGGGCGAGATAGATGGCATCCAGAAGGCAGATGTGCTTTATGCCAAGATGAAGAGCCTGGAGGCAGGAAGCTTTGGAGAATTTGAGGGCAAGGTTTCAAGCCATAGCGTCACTTATCTTGGAATGTTCACTCTTGGAATCTTAACTTCGCTATCTCCCTGTTCTGTGGCTCTGTTGATCGCCATGTTCTCCTACATCATGACCACTCGCAGGAAAGATGAATACCTAAGAAAGAACTCATCAGCCTCTGGAGAAGGGTTCATGATTGGAGTGGCCTTCACCCTGGGAATGGCTGCTGTCTTCTTCGTGGTAGGACTCTTCCTGTCAGATCTGGGCATGTTCGTTAGAGATGCACGATCCTTCGACCTGGCCGCTGGGCTTCTGATGATCGTGCTTGGCGTAAATAACATAAAGCCCATTGGCGAGATCATAGAGCCTGTGCGGTCCAGGATGCCTTCCAGAAATAAGGGCTCGGAGGAGGTACAGGCCGAGAAGAAAGGCTTTATGGAGCGCGTAGTCGGCTTCTCTATGGGCCTTTTCAAGTATTCAGCCTTTATAGGCGCATTCTCTCTGGGTGTATTCTTTGCCCTGGGCTGGGCGCCGTGTGCTGTGTCCCTGGTCTTCCCGGTGCTCATCTGGCTGATCTCTCAAGACATTACTCCCCTGGCAGGAGGGCTGATGCTCTTTGCCTTCGGAGTTGGCCACGGAGTGCCAGTGATTCCCATCTCGACATTCTCCAGAGCGGTTGGCGGACAGATTGGAGAAAAGTATATCTCAGCTGGAAAGTGGGTCACAAAGATATTCGGCCTGGCAGTAATTGTGATCGGCCTAGTCTTTGCAGCCAGATACTTTGGATTCCGTCTCTGGTAAAACAGGTGAAGCAAGATCTTGAAAAACTGAAGCGATAGGCCAAATGAGGTCAATGCCCCTGGTTTGGGCATTGGCCTGATTAGTTTTCACGGATGGCTTCTTTTATGTCTCTCTTTTCCAAGTCAATAACATGTAGCTGGCGTTTTCAGGTTCAGGCATTGTCTGATATCAGGCTAGAGCGTTCCAAGCTTCTTATATATGGTGGTATCTTTGCCTGAGCCAACTACTTCTATCTCCAGGACGCCCTGGAATGTCCTGGATATGCCTTGAGCGGAAGCAACTACAGCCACCTCATAGACTCCTGGAGGAACGTCGGCGTTCCAGTTTCCCATAAACTCTCCCCCAGATGTGCTCTTCAAGTTCACTCTGCCGGCTTCCTCACCACCTGAGTTCATGATGATGGCAGAGCAATCAAGTGTACTATCTGATGGCTTTTTGTAGGCATTGCCGATCTTGGCAATTCCGCCCGATAAATCTGGTTTTGGAAAGTCTTTAAACCTGCATAATGCACATCCCTTGATGGTAAGCCTGGTCTCATTCGAGGGCGCAGAAGATGCTGTACTGCCTGGAGTGTCCAGGCCGGTGACGTTCTGGTTGTTTTTTCTAATTGCGACCACAATCTTGACCGAATTTCCTGAGTCTACTGGATTAGGTTTTGCAGATATATTCGTTAGCTCCATATCTGGCAAGGGTTGATGTTTCAGCCAATCCTGCCAGGTATAGAGCCTGGCATCATACCCCATAGCATCCAGGGCAAACCAGACCATAGACGCCTTAACGCCGTTGCTCGTATAAACCACAACAGGTTTATCCTTTCTGAGCTCCTGGAAGAGATCATTAAGCGCAGCTTCTCCCAATATTCTGCCATTATCCAGGACTTCATCATAAGGTATGTTCAATGATCCAGTTATTGAGCCATCGTTATACTCCTGTATGGTTCGGGCATCGATTATCTGGGCTTTGCTGTTCTTCACATAGTCATAGCTGGCAAGGAGGTCTGGCCTCAGGGCAGGGGTATAGTTGACCTTGGGCCTGGTCTTTGGGAAAGCCTCAGTCGGCAGTCCGGCCATGGCCCAGTCCTTGATCCCACCATCGAGTACCCGGACATCATCATGGCCAAGATATTTCAGGAGCCAGTAGACATAGGTTGAAGCTGACGGGCCTCCGCCACAGGGCAGACATTCACCATAGATTATAATTGAATCATTTCTGGAGATGCCTGCATCTCCTAGAATCTCAGATATCTTTGAGATGGAAGCGGGAGACCCACCAGTCACCAAAAGCTCTGTGTATGGAATATGAACGGCACCATCGATATACTCAGCCGAATCCGGGCTTATATCCAGCAATATATCCGAACTCGATACGTTTGAGAGTGGCGATAGCATCTCTGCGAATCTGCCTTCCCTCTTTGGGGCTGTGATATTTACAGGGATTTTATCTATGCTCTCTTTAGCTGTGCTGGAAAGATTTACTTGATCATTCAACTTACTGGCGTGCTCCTGACTGAGCAGTTTTGAGAGATTCGAGCTGTATTGGATTTGATCCTGGCCTTGAGCTGCTAGAAGTTTGTTTGCAGCCTGGATCAGGTCATCTGATGCGCTACATATATTACCTGCACAATCGCCTGCATATGTGCTGGGAAAAAAAGCAATAGACACGATCAAAGATATTGATATGGTATATATATTAAATTTGGATTTTATCATTATCCTTTCTCCGCTTTCAAATGCGTGATTGAGTCTTCAGATGGCGGAGCAGTTCTTTTGGCTGTACAGACTCTTTGCTTAGCCTGTTCCTCCATAATGGATAGCTCATCGTGCAAGGACTCTCTGAGATTTCTAAATAAATTAGCTTCAACGCTATCTGCTGGTTCTTCGAGAGAATAGTACATCCACAAGCCATCCCTTCTCGCCTTTAATAAACCTGTACGGCGCAAAATGGCAAGGTGGCGGGAGGCTTTGGTCTGAGATATACCCAAAGCAGCCTCGATTTGACAGACGCAGAGCTCTCTCTCGGAGAGCAAGACTATGAGCCTCAACCGCGTTTCATCTGATAATGCCTTAAATAGCTCAACATATTGTCCAGTTTGGCTCATTATCTCACATGCCAATATGCGGATATATGAATGTTTTGGCGTCTTGCGAAATGCAGGCCTGGAGGGATTCCAGGCCTATCTTTGTTCAGCATGTTACTTGCTACTGCATTCCCCACCAGCGCAACAGCTGCAGGGACTCTTGGCCTTCCTCTCCATCCAGATATAGCTGGCCCCGATCGATAAGATCGTAAACAATAAAATGATAGGTTTGGTGAATCCCAGGAAGGATGGCCCGAGTACGCTTAGATAGACTGCAAGCATTGGCGAGCCGCAGCAGCCTGTGAGAAAGCATCCTCCGAAATAGAGAAATCCAGTCAGGGTGACTCCGCCCAGAGTTCCTACAATGCCCTTTTCACTTCTTTCGGCGAGCTTCAGGAATGCATAAACAGTAAATGCGCACGCCAGGGCATAGGAGATCCCCAGCATGTAATCCTGGTTTGAGATATAACTTGCAGGCCAGGCAGCATCATCGGGCTGAACCCACACGCTGGTCGCCTGTGTTGCTGCCCATGCGAAATAGGCAATATGAATACCAAGGACTGCAATGAAGACGGCCAGTACATAAAACATCTTCGTCCTCATTGAGGCTTAACCTCCTTTCCTTCGAAGATGAATTTCCCTGCATCTGTGGTTGTTATTTCGCCAAAGACGATGATATCGCTCCCAATCTCAGGCATCTTTCCTTCGTATTTCACAGGCATCTTTGCGCAGTTACAAGAACTGGCAGTTTTGCATCCCAGGAAGAACATGGACTTGGCTTGGTCTATATTCATCACCTTGCCGCTAACTCCCATAGCGCCGCTGAAGTCCTCAGGGGTTCCGAGCACTTCTTCAACAGCCACTATTTTTGTCCCGTCGGCCGCATTAGAATCCGCACTGCTGGCAGGGTATGTACAGGCATAAAGTCCCAAGACTAATGCCATCAGTATCATGGCAATTAATGCCCCTGATGAATGCGTATTTTTATAATAACTCATAATAATAACCCCTAACTTTGGCTTCCGAGCTTCTTGTAGCCACTTGGGCTTTTATCCCCAGTTACAGCTGCTTTGCTGCTGCTGCCTTCTGATGCTGGCTCATGAGCAGCCCAATCAGGCCATGTATATATCTCTATATTGTATCCCAAGAGCTGCAGGGCATATCCTACAACAGATGCCTGTTTATGATCGCCTGAATACACCACGACGGGCTTATCCTTGGAGAGGCTGCTGAATACTCCTGCGAGTTCGGATTCATCTTTGATCTTTCCATTCACCAGGACTTTAGCAGGATCAAGGGAGAATGCACCTGGTATGCGGCCTTTTCCGAAATCTGCAAAGGGCCTGGCATCTATTATCTGGGCACCAGAATCTTTGACGTAATCATAGCTAGCTAGAATATCTGATTTCGGGCTGGGATCATAGGTTACAGCTGGCCTGGTGTTCTCTAAGGACTCAACTGGCAGATTAGCTGCGTTCCAATCTTCGAGGCTGCCGTCTAGAACCTTCACATTACTCTGACCCAGATATTTCAGAGCCCAGTAGACAAGGGTGGCATCGCCAGAGCTGAGATCATCACCATATACAACGATTGGGTCATCTCTGGATACTCCTGCCTCTCCCAGGATACTGGCAAGCTCTTGAGCAGATTTGAGAGATCCTTTATCATCGACGAAGCTACTGGACGGGATGTGGATTGCTCCTTTTATATGGGACTGGCTATACCCATTGCCATTGGAGGCATCAATGACTACATCAGAGCTGGACACGCTCTCAAGTGGCTTGAGGATTTGGCCGTTGGTGAAAAGATCTGACCTGTACACGGGCTCAGGTGTACTTTGCGCACTTTCGACTGATGCTGAGGCTGCGCTAACTGTATTAGCATCTCCTTGACCATCTGGAACGCCTGGCACCTCATCAGAGTTCAAGAATGCGCTTGGGTCCCAGTTTCCTACGGCACATCCTCCAGAGCCTCCAGGGCAGCATGGTGCAGCGCTCACGCCAGGCGCCATCATAGCTATCAGTAATATGAAAGTCCCTAATGTACAAGCGCATCTTTGGACGGGATTACACGAAACAATACTGAGTTTTTGTAAAATGTTTTTTGTCATATTATTCCCCCACATATACATCATATATTTATTAATAACAAGATTAGATTTGTTGTCTCTGTTACCGTGCCTTCACACAACTTGCATCGAGACCAACATCTATCTTTGCGCTCTTCCATAAATCCGGCATCCTTAAATGCGGACTGGTGGCGATACGTGCTTGATTGAGGTCTGTCTATAGCGACCACGGTTCTACATGTGAATATGCACATATAAGTATGCTTTGAGCCTGCTGGTTCACCGTTTCGTATAAGCTAAATCAAACTATAGCGGCGAACTGCACAGCACAGATGCAAGGCATTCACGGCTTCGGCGCAAGAGGTGGTAACAGGTTTGCTATATAACCCTCAAAGTGATTAATGTATCTCAAATATCTGTTGCAAGCCACGGGAGTATTCGGATTTTGATGAGCGCTACCTTTGCACCAGGTCTTTGATTCCGTCTGGCAGCCATGGCAAAATGACAACCCTGTCAGCCAATTTGGAAATGACTTCATCGATGTATTTCAGCTCGTTGACTCCATGAGCTGCTAAGACCTCATCGGTGGTTCCAGATAGGGCGAAACTCTGGTTGATAATCCAGGCGTAGGGCTTGATTTGTGCCCGTCGCAGGTCATCTTGCAGGCGCGCTGCCTCGTGAACCGGTGTTGCTTCAGGCAAAGTCACCAGAAGGATCTTGGTAAAATCAGGGTCACGCAGGCGAGGCAAAAGCTCTTTCACCTCATCTGAAACAGCTTCGGAATTCTTTGCCACTTCGCGGTGGTAAGACTGTGTGGCGTCTAGCAGGAGCAATGTATGGCCAGTAGGCGCAGTATCCAGTACCATGAAACGGTCCCGTCCCTGGGCTACGGCATGGGCAAATGCCCGAAAGACAGCAATCTCTTCAATACATGGCGATCGGAGTTCTTCCTCCAGCAGGGCCATGTCTTCATCAGACAGCATTCCTTTCTTCCCTTCCAGAATATTCTCGACGTACCTGCGAGTTTCTTCTTTAGGATCAATTCGACTGACCTGGAGGTTGGGGTGCGATTGGTCCAGCATATCCTGAATGTGCGCTGCTGGATCGGTGGTGGATAGATGAACAAAGTATCCACGATTGGCCAGTCCAGTTGCAATAGCCACGGCCATTGAGGTCTTCCCTACACCACCCTTTCCCATAGTCATAATGAGCCCCGTCCCGCGTTCTGCAAGGCTATCGAGCAGTTTTTCCCAGCGTCCGGTCTGGTCCATGAGACGGCTGACCCCGGTCCGCAATTGCTCTACAATATCTCCAGCGCAGGTGACAGGTTTTTCATGAACTGCATCACGAATGGTTTTAAGCCCAGTCAAACCGCACGGATTGAAGCCAACCACAGTACGCGGCAGCTGTGCCAGTTGCTCTGGCATTAAGGCCAGGGCTGCTTCAGATTTAAGGGAAAAGGCTCTGGCAACAGGGTCTGATGATGTGGTTTGGAAAAGGCCGTTGATGATCAGATGCTGATTCTTCATCCCTATTCCGCTCAGCTCAGCACTGGCACGGGCGGCTTCTCTGAGCGTGATCCCTTCAGCCCGGGCTACCAGGATGAGAAGTGTTCTTCGGGGATCCATGAGCGACTTCACAGCCTTCTCATAAACAATGCGTTGATCCTTGAGGCCTGAAAGAGGGCCAAGACATGAGCTGCCGCTCGTGTTTGTGATCACGAAATCATTCCATGCAGCAGGCAGGCTGAGCAGTCTTAAGGTATGGCCCGTGGGTGCAGTATCGAGAATAACGTGGTCGTATTCCAAAATCGCATTCTCATTCCCGATGATCCTGGAGAACTCGTTGAAGGCTGCGATCTCAACTGTACAGGCTCCGGATAGCTGTTCCTCAATGGATTGCACAGCGTCATCTGGTAATACCCCACGGTAAGGGCCGACTATTCGTTCCCTATACTCGGCTGCCGCCTGGACTGGATCGATATTCATAGCCCAGAGTCCTGGCTGTCCCGGGATCTGTGTGGGCCGACCGCTCAGATGAGTTTCCAGCACTTCATCCAGGTTTGATGCCGGGTCAGTGCTGATCAAGAGAACCTGTTTCCCTTGATCAGCCAGAGCCGAGGCGACCACGCAGGACATAGACGTTTTCCCGACCCCGCCTTTGCCTGTGAAGAAAAGAAATCGGGGAACGCTTGCTATCAGCTTCTTCATTTGCAGCATCCTTCCGCACAGCAAGCGTCTGAGCTCTCAGTTTCACCAGCAATTCCTAGCATGGCAAAAAGTTCTTTTGCCTCTGGATAGCGCCCGGATACCTTGAGTTCATCATTGACAAAGATAAAAGGCAGTCCATCCTTGCCAAGTTTAGAGAGCAGCTCCTTTACCTGAGGATTTTCAGCAAACGCCTGCGGTTGCTGTGCCAGGTTCCAGCGTTCGACTGCAATTTTGTTTTTATCGAGAGTCTTCAATGCACCGGCAAATTCTACCAGAGCGCTGTTCACATTCGTTCCGCAGACGCCGCTGGAGCAGCACATTGGCGGATCGTAGATCTTTAATGTCTTCATCTTCCCGGCACCAGCGTATTCAGTTTCAGCGGTCTCGCTCTGCGCTCCACAGCAATTGCTCCCTGGGGCACAACAACTACCAGTACCGGCCACAGTTCCCCAGATAACCTTGAGTAATCCCTTTTTCTTGTTAGAATCATCATTTTTCATGCTTGTGTTCACTCCCTTATTCAAAATGTGCTGAGGAAATAGAATCCAACTCCGATCAGTATGACTCCTGCAAAAAGCCGGATTATTGAATCTGCTTTTTTAAATCCGATGGCCGATTTTCCAAGAGAAACGCCCAACATGAGTGCTGCCAGGGGCAGGCTAAAGCCGACGGCATAGGCGCTCAGGATGCCGAACATCCAGAGGGTATATCCCTGCAATACAGCGACTCCGAGAATGATGAAGATCCCCGGGTTGCAGCCAAGCGAGCATACGCTTACCGCGCCACCTACAACGAGACCGACTCCTGCTGCCTCTAACAGCCCTCGTTTTCGAGTTTCTACGGACCGGCTCTTCCATCCAGGGATCTTGAATGGAAGGAGATTTAAGGCACCCAGCCCAACGATAATGGCAACAACTCCGGCAAAGACCTTCCAGTAATTCCCAAGTACGCTCTGTGCAACCTGCCCGATCAGCCCGGCGACGCTCCCCAAAATGAGCAGAGCAATGATCGAGCCGATCATGAAGAAAGATGCGCTAAGCAAACTTGAACGCCTATCGTTTGCCTCTTGCGTTCCGGCGTATCCGATGATGGCGCCAAACACCGGCAATGTGCAGCAGGTGCTCGCCACTGCGCTTGCCAGTCCCAGAAGAAACGCCAATGGCAGTGCCATTGGGCTCATTCCAGCCTGTTCAAGTGATATCTTGGCCCATTCAGCAGGGTATAAAAGCCAGTCCATTTAGATCCCTCCTTTTATTAGCAAGGCACAGCACATCCCCCAGGGCTACAGCCTGAAGGTCGAGATGCAGAGACCAGAGCCTGCAGCAGATTCCCTTCAGAAATGTTGCCTGAAACAACACTAGCGCCGCCACCTTTGACCATCGCCAGTACGCACGGGGCAGACACCTGGCTGGTCACCTGTGCATAATCATTAGAGCCTTCATCCAGTGTACAGAGCGCCATAACCGTCCCCTGCGATTGAGCCTTGCCTGCCGCAGATTCAATCACCTTCTTAACACTCTCATCAGGTCCCTGACCCTTTACGGGCAGGTATAGAAAGACCGCATCTTTTCGGACTGCCATTTTATTGAGTGAAGTGATAGATTCAAGTGGCTTGCCCCAGAGCGAAGAATTCGCCTGATCCATTACATTCGCTTTTTCGGCCACCGCCGGAGGAGATGTCTTTTCAGCCGCCAGTACTGTGGCTGCGAACGCATTCTGTCCCTGACCAACCTGGATTTCCGTTTTCTGCATGATGCCATGTGCCAGAACGGCTGTTGCTGCGATGGCAACAACCAGGCATATAATTATCTTCCACTTTTTGCCTATTCCGGCTTCACCACAACTGCATCCCGGTCCACACCCGGATGCGCTTTCAGCCTGATTCGAAGCTGAATCTGGTTTCGATCTATCATTATCCATGGTTTTGCGCTCGTTCATGCCATTAGCGGCAGCAGCTGCTCGCCTCGCTGTCACAGCATGCAGAAGGTTTATTTTCCGAACCTACAAGCACGCTTTCAGCGTACCTGTTCATGGCCGACATGGCCCCCTTCTGGATCATGCGCCCCACTGCGATGGCCTCGTTGATCTCATCATCTCCGATTCCAAGTTTCCTCGCCTTGTCAACATGAAAAGTTAAGCAGGGCTGACAATTAGCAGCAATGGCCGCTCCAATGGCTATGAGTTCTTTTGAGCTTTCGTCCATTTTCATTTTCTCTCCTTCAATATGATTAAAGATCAAGTCACTATTTCCGTGAAGGCACGGACCTCACTACCCATCCGGCGGTTGTGGTTGAGCTTTTATTCTTATTTTAGTTACATGTGGACATGTGCATATATGAATGTTATGGCTAGATACCACCAATGATTGTTGCCATAAAAAAGAAAGCTATTGATGCCTTCTGACACCATAAGGCTTAGACATTTGGTTTGCATTGAGCAGCAAAATTGCAGCCAGCATCTTCTCTGTTTTTATACCACCGCTCCTTCAAATACAGGGATACTCTGACAAGAGAGATCAACACTGGCACCTCCACCAAGGGGCCGATGACGGTAGCAAATGCTACACCGGAGCTTATACCAAAGACGCCTATTGCCACAGCGATGGCCAGCTCGAAGTTGTTGGAGGCTGCTGTGAATGAAAGGCTGGTACTCCGTTTGTAATCAATTCCCAATCTGTATGCCATGTAGAAGCTGATGAAAAACATCAGTGCGAAGTAGAATGCTAGCGGTATGGCAACTCTAACTACGTCCAGCGGAACCTGTACAATATACTCCCCTTTTAAAGAGAACATCACTACGATGGTGAAGAGCAAAGCGATGAGGGTTATAGGTGATATTTTCGGGATGAACTTACCCTCATACCAGTTCTTTCCCCTGGATCTGATTAACATGTATCTGGTGATCATGCCTGCTATGAAGGGTATGCCCAGGTAGATGAAAACGCTCTTAGCGATCTCGTATACGGTTACGTTGACCACAACTCCCTGAGCAATGCCTAACGCCGAAGGCAGAACAGTTATGAAAATATAGGCATATACGGAGTAGAAGAAAACCTGGAAGATAGAGTTCAGGCCTACTATGGATGCGCAGTACTCGCAGTCTCCGCCAGCCAGGTCATTCCAGACTATCACCATGGCGATGCACCGAGCTAGCCCTACCAGGATCAGCCCGTACATGAAAGGGGGATTATCTCTGAGAAAGATCACAGCCAGGGCAAACATCAGTATGGGACCCACAATCCAGTTCTGCACAAGCGAGAGGCTCAGGACCTTTGTATCCTTGAAGACGTTTCTCAGCTCCTCATATCTGACTTTTGCCAAGGGAGGATACATCATGAGGATCAACCCAATGGCAATAGGTATCGATGTGGTGCCAATGGATAGACCTGTGATTACCTTAGGGACGGCTGGAAAGAAGTACCCTAGAGCGATGCCAAGAGCCATGGCAGAGAATATCCAAAGGGTTAGATAGGTATCCAGGAATGAGAGTTTTTTATTTGGGTTCACGGTACGACCTCTTTTTCTTTTGTGCTTTCGTCCATTTTCAGCTGTTCTCCTCTAATCTGGTGCATATGCGGATATGTGCATATATGAATATTGCGGTTCAGTATTTCAAATGATTAAAATGTTCCTGCTCGCAGGCTGCCCCTGGTATGAAAAGGTTTTCTTAGGGGGTGCTTATTTTGGTAACCTTCCTTCGCATTGCCTGTACTAAGCAGTCAGAAGACTGGCCTGATGAGGTTCGAAACGGCTGTGAGACTCCTGGTACTCTGAGTACTGAGTGGCACTCGTCTGCAGGGTATAGAGCGCTTAAATCTCATGGAGGCCTTCATTTCAGATCTGCCAGTTCTAGATCATCGCCAGGAGGGAATAACTGAGCCGACTTCAGGGCAGTTGCAGCCATCCCAATTAAAAGCATTAAAGCAAATTAGAGGAAAATCATAAATGCTCCTACATTCAGGATGATTTTATGATCAATGTGATGATAAAAAGAGAGGGTTGCATAAGCTGCGGCCAGTGCTGGGAAAGCTGTCCAGGCTTCTTCGAGGAAAATGCAGACGATAGATGGAGCCAGATAGCGGCGAAATTCAGGATTGCCGGAAAGTTGAATGAAGGAGTAGCGTTTGAAGACCTTGAGGAGTGCGTCAAGCAGGCGGCAGAGAACTGTCCTGCCCTGGTGATTCAGGTCAGTCCTCCAGGACTGGGCTTTGAGCCTGTTTAGATTCAATCCTTGTCTTCTTCTAGGTTCTCCCTGGCCAGATCTCTTAACCTTCCCAGTGCGTACCTGGCATGTTGGATGCTATCGCACTGGGAGAGATCCTTGGGGTTGCAGGAGGCCAGAAGATCCATGGTCCTATTTGCCAGCCGATTGCATCCTGCATCTTCCAGCCTTTGCAACAATATGGCTGTGCGGCGGTTGAACTCACGACACTCCGAGGCCTGAGTGATCCTATCGTGCGTGCTGCAGAGCGCCTCGATCTCCTTCAGGAGTTCCGCTCGATTCTGAGACAAGATCTTAGACGCGGGGTTCTTCCATGATCGATATATAAGGCCGTGACATGTCCTCGCCTGCGTGATAACCATACAGCTCTTCGAGATCAGCTTCAATCGCATGCATGAACAGCGCATTTGGGATATCCATGGGACACAGCTCCTCGCACTGACCGCAGTCTATGCATGAGTCGGCAACGTGTGAGTAGCGAAGGAGGTGGAACCCAAACTCCGGTGGAACCCGGCCTGGAAATGCAGTGACATAGGGCCTGGTGGTGTTGAAGAGAGCAGGACATACCTCGATACATGTGTAGCATTTTATGCATCTAGAGGTCTCTTCTATCATCTCTTTCAGGCGTTCCTTGCTGCCGCTCAGTGGAGTAAAATCCCTCTCACGCCATCTGTCAGCCAAGTTCAGTATAGCCTCCTCCCTTCTCTTGCGGGCCTTAATGCACGAAGCGTCAGGGATATCTGTGCCAATGGCGCCAGCTTCCAGAGCCCTGTTGATCAGCTCAGCCCCACGTCCGCTGCATACTTCGACAAAGGTTGCCCTGCCAACCAGATCTTTCCTTACGCCCCACTGCCCGCATGCGAGATCAGCCTGCCTTGGGATCTTCATCTTACAGCGCCTGCAATTGCTTCTCCTGCCATAACCACGCTCTTCAAGTTCATCTATGGGGATATCTTTGTGCTGGCCCCCATACGTGACATGGAAACGCCCCTTGTACATCGACGTTTTTTCCACTGAATAGGGATCTACCTGGAAGACTTCAGAGATCATGCGCCTCATCATGGCAGGGGTAATGGACCCTCCGCAATTGAGGCCAATCATCAAAACGTTGTCCAGGTTCAGTTGCTTCCTCTTGGCCTGCTCGTAGGCTCCCATCACGTCACAGCCCTTAAGGGCAGATGCGATCTTCAAGTCTTTCGCGCCACTGAGATACTTCCCAAACAGCTTGGAGAGCAGAAGCGTACCGCCATAGATGGACCCCTCAGTATCCGCGACCTCACCAGGATCAGTGATAAGGACTGGTCTCGCATCGTATATGTCTGCACCCTTCCTGACCCCGAGCACTGCATCTACCATGCCATCCTCAAGGGCAAACTTCAACAGGGCTGTGACTGCGCCTCCTGATTCGCCATTCTCTCTAACTAGAGGGTCGCTGGACCAGGCATGTATCAGATCTCCCTTTGCACTCATTTAATCATCCCTTGATCTTTTCAACCGATGCTGCACACACTTTATATTCAGGAATCTTTGCGATGCTATCAACTGCATTATTGGTCAGAAGGTTTGCAGGACACTCCTTGAAATGGAATGGTATGAAAATCTCGCCCTTTTTGATGTCTTCAGTCACCCTGGCAGGGATTTTGATCTCACCCCTGCGTGAGGAGACCCGGACCATATCGCCATCCTCTATCCCTAGTTTCAGTACATCTTCTTCATTGATCTCCACCCAGCCGGTCTTCACTTCGGCATCCAGAGTCTCCGAGCGGCGTGTCATGGTCCCCGTATGCCAGTGCCAGATGCTTCTGCCAGTGGTCAGTATGAGTGGATACATGGAATCTGTAACCTCAGCAGGCGGCTTCCACTCTACAGCCGTGAAAAGGCCAAGACCATCAAGGGTAGCGAACTTCTCTCTATGGAGTATCTGGGTTCCTGGATGGCTGGTGTCAGGACATGGCCACTGAAGAGCATAAGGATTTTCCAGCCGTGTGTAGTTCATGCCTGCGTAAGAGGGCGTGACCTTTGCGACCTCATCAAATATCTGGCTCTCACTCTCATAGGGGAACTGCTTTCCATATCCCATGAGCCTGGCTATCTCACAGATTATCAGCCAGTCCGGCTTTGCCTGCCCTGGCGGATCGACGGCCTTCCTCCACCTCTGAACACGCCTCTCTGTATTGGTATGAGTCCCGTTCTTCTCAGCATAACAGGCTGCAGGAAGGACTACATCTGCAAACTCTGCAGTCTCGCTAAGAAATATCTCCTGAGATATCATGAACTCTACGTTCTCCAGGGCTGCTCGAACATGTTTGAGGTCAGGATCTGAGAGCATTGGGTTTTCGCCCATCAGGTACATGCACTTAATCCTGCCTGGCTCATCTGCAAGGATGTCTATCATCTCAGTTACTGTATAGCCCACAGCGCCACCTGCAACCTCCTCAACGCCCCACAGGCTCATCATCTTGCTTCTGGATCTAACGTCCGTGACCTTCTGGTAGCCACTATACACATTGGGCAGACAGCCCATATCGCTGGCACCCTGGACATTGTTCTGACCCCTCAGAGGGTTGACACCGCTGCCTGGTTTTCCAATATTTCCAGTCAGCATCATGAGATTTGCAGCGGACTTCACGTTGTCCACACCCACTGTATGCTGGGTCACCCCCATGGAGAAGATAAGGGCACAGGGTTTGGATTTGGCGATCCATTCTGCAGCTGTTGCCAGGTCAGGCTCTGGGATGCCGGTTATCTTTGACACGTTCTTGAGGTCATAATCGTCCTTCATGACCGTCTCTTTGAAGTAGTTGAAACCTTTTGTCCTCTTATCAATGAACTCCTTATCCTCCCACCCATTCTCCATGATATGGTGCATGAGCCCGTTTAGGAGGGATACATCGGTGCCTGAGTACATGGAAAGGTAGAGGTCTGCTTGCCTGGCCGTAGGGGTTCGCCTAGGGTCTGCATAGATTATCTTTGCACCCCTCTTTTTAGCCAGGATCAGCCTTCTGCCTATCAGTGGATGCTGTTCAAAGGTGTTGCTTCCAAGGACAAATATGCAGTTTGACTCCTGCAGGTCAAGTATGGAGTTGGTCATGGCTCCAGAGCCAAATACCTCAGATAGCGCTGAGACTGTAGAAGAATGGCACAGCCTTGCACAGTGGTCTATATTGTTAGTCTTCAGCGCAATGCGGGCAAACTTCTGCATAAGGTAGTTATCCTCGTTTGAGGCTTTGGCAGAGGCAAGGCAGCCAAATTCCTCCGGCTTATAGGATTTGAATTTCTCCACTATCAACCTATAGGCCTCATCCCAGGTTGACTGCATAAAAACATCATCCTTCTTTATCAGTGGCTCTGTGAGGCGATCCTTGCTGTGAATGAACTCGCGCGCATATCGACCTTTCTGGCACAACTTGCCCTCATTTATGGGAGGGGTATGCCACGGCTCTATCCCAAGCACCTTGTTATCCCTTACTACCAGATAAAAGCTACATCCTGTGCCACAATATGGGCAAGTGGTGGGAATGAACTCCGTTTTGCCTATCAAATACCAAAACCCCTATTGACCTATACTGCTCTATGTATATAGAACTTATACAAAAAAATTAATGGTAGCTCCAATAATTTCTCATTGCTACCTTATTGCCCATCAGGCCACCAGTAGATTGGCCAGATATCCTGCTATGATAGCTATGCTGAGTATGGTGATCACAAAGGCGGCAAGCATTCTCCTCTTGAATATGGCTGAAAGAAGCGTCAGCTCAGGAATGCTGGCCCCAGCGCCTCCAATGACGAGTGCCAGGACTGCACCCACAGACATGCCCTTCTCTATGAGAGCGAGACCTATGGGTATCATAGTCTCAGCCCTGATGTAAATGGGCACTCCAATGACTGCAGATACTGGAATAGCGAAGGGATTATTCGGTCCCGCCACTCGGGAGATTACGTCTGTGGGAACAAAGCCATGAATAAATGCGCCGATCCCAGCGCCTATCAGAAGGTATGGCATAAGCTGCAGGAACAGGTTCCGGGCAAATACTGCAGCCCTGCCTACCCGCGACTTAAGATCTGAGCCCTGGTGGCAATCACAACCATTGTTTCTTATGGCAGCTACAGGTTTGACCTGGCTCGCAAACCCCAGCTCATCTAGCACCAGGGCAATTATAATCGAGCCTATGAAAGTGACCACAAAGTAAAGGGCTGCCACCTTCCACCCCATCAGTATGACAAACAGGGAGATGATTACCGGGTTCAACAGGGGCGATGCAAACAGGAACGACATGGCAGATGCAAAAGGCACCCCAGCGTTGAGCATTCCCAAAAGTAGGGGTATGGTTGAGCAGGAACAGAAAGGCGTAAGAGCGCCAAATCCCGCCCCAAGGAGGCTGCCCAGGATCTTGTGGCGTCCTCCCAAAGCCCTTTTGATGGTTTCATCAGAGATGTACTCCTGAAGAAGTCCCACCAGGAAGGTTATACCTATGAACAGAACCGTGAGCTCTACAGCAATCTCCACAAAGAAGCCGGCTGCAACTGTTAAGTTATCCCAGAACATAATATCATTTACCTTTCAGAGCCTTCGCCTGCTTGAGTATCTCTATTACGGCTCCATCCGATAGACGGTAATAAGACCACTTCCCATCCCTTCGCTCCTTTACAAGTCCTGCATCTTTCAGGACAGATAAGTGGTGGGATGTGGCAGATTGCCGAGTGTTTAGAGCTGTCATTATCTCGCAGACGCACAGCTCTCCTTCTCTCAAAAGCTTCAAAATCCTGAGCCTGCTGGGATCTGCCACTGCCTTGAAGATATCCAGCTCAGATGCTGAATCTTCCTCGTCGATCTCCTTCATAAGAGCACATAGCTTCTGGACCCTGAATTTAGCCTTGTTCTGGTCGCCAATCAACCTAGTCAGGCTATCTATGGTATCGTTGCCCTGATCCGAATTCTCCTGCAATTTTCCACATTTAGGCGACATTGTTGATCACGACCTACAATAGCTATCAGGTACATCATCGAGGCTTTATAGCTCAGACCCCAGGCGGCTACAAGATTTAGTTCTTTCTGGCTTCGTAAAATCTCTGGTATTCCCTCAAGAAAGCCGTCTTATAGATGCTTTCGCTGCCATCAGGAATGAAATTGTCCTTTCTAAGAACCTTAACCAGCTCATCCCCAGTCGAATCTTCGGGAGCTTTTCCTTGCTTATAGAACTCCTCAAAGACCTCATTCATCCCTGCTATCCCAACCTGTTTGCCACCGACATTGACCTGCCGTAGTCCGACTATTTTAGTACCGCAGCAGCAGCCTTCGCTTTTGCCAAAGATTTTATCTTTCCACATATGGTTTCACCGAGAACATATTGGTATATATCAATATATAAGGATTGCGGATTGAGCCATGTATTTTTATCATTTGACAATTGATTTCTAAATTTCGGTTTAATCTAATAGAATATGTAAATTTTTTTCAATATTTCCTGAAGATGTAGAATAATGGAGAATACTGCAGGAGAAAGATATATTGATCATTGATGATATGAAGTTGGACCCACTTTGACATATTTGCAGGTTAAGTCCTCCCTAATAGAGTGCACCCCAGGCCACTATTAAGTGACCTTATGGATAGCACAATATATCTCATAACATGGTTTCACTGCCCACATCGCCAGTCGTGGTGTCTTATCCCCTACTGAGTCACTTGCTTTTCACATCCCTTATGGCTGCTCGTCATCGCTAATTTCCAGGAGATTTAACCAGGTACGAAGTATCCCAAGCCCCTAAGGCCTGACTCCTGCTTGCTAGGGGGGGGCAATATTATGAGTAAGATTATTATTCTAGGCCGAAAAGACGGGAGAAGGGATCGTGCTGATGCAGCATCAAAAGGAGGCGCTAGTCACCTTATCGCTTAAACGGAGGTTCAAACGTGAAAATAAAGAGAATGACAATAACAGTGATCCTATTCCTATCATTTTTTGTATTCGATATCCAGGCCTTCGATGACTCGACAGGCAAGACTGCAGATGAGCTTTTGAATAATACCGATGAGAACTATGATAAATATGAGAGATGGGATACCAGATTCCCTGCAACGCCCAAGGAGTCCAGGGCCGAAGAGGAGGATCAGTCCCAATCTGGTGTTGCACCCATCGCCAAGAAACCAACTCTTGGCGGCACTGGAAGTCCCCAGGATGCCAGGAAAACGACCACTACCGCAAGCACATCCCAGACCAAGGCTGCAGCCACAACTCCCAGTGCTGCCGCTACGACCAACACAAATACTGAGGCAGGCATAGACCTGTCTGGGAGATGGACTATCGCCATTGGAGATCTCGAAGCTGAGATAACTCTATTCCAGAACCAGGCGGCTGTATTTGGAACGGGCAACATAAGAGATGGCAGCAACACGGTGGTGGTGACTGCAAGCGGCGACATAACGGGCGACAGGCTCAAGCTCGACATGATCACTCTGGGATCTGTCAGCTTCTACAGGCTTGCTTTGACACTTTCTGGAGACCAGCTCTCTGGAAGCTACAGCGAATATGGCACCAGCGGCATATCAACCTCTGGCAAAGCTTCTGGCAGCAGGCTCAAAGCAGCAAGCGTGATCACAGAGTAATCTCTCCGGCAGGTGCCGGAGATGATTTTTTACACCATTTTTAGCTCAAATAATTGGTTTATGAAATATGCGGTGCCACAAAGGCCGGTATTATAAAGGAGTGGATGCGGGGATATGATAAGTTTATAAACAAGCTATCTGAGTAAGATCGAAATATAGGCAAATGACGAAATGGCCTTGGATAGAGAAAGTAGGTATGATGATCATGGAGGTTTATATTTGAGCAAGAGATGCATCGTCTTCTCTGCGTTGCTCGTGCTGGTGCTCGCTGCAGGATCGGCCCTGGCTGCAGAGGACGCCCTGGCTGATAAGGCGAGTCCAGGTGCTGAAGCTTCAGCGAACGCAGATAATGTAAGTTCGGTTAAGGAAGAGACAGCCAGCCCTGCTGCTGATAGTCAGGCTGAGACAGGGAGCGTGGAAGGCGCGGCTCCAGCCAATCTTCAATACATCTGGTCATTGACAGGCATTGAGGCAGATCAGATCACAATGGTCCTAAACCAGTCAGAGGACGACCTCAGCGGTCAGGCCAAATACGAGGGTTCCAACTCCAATCCCTGGAACGCAGTAGTGGTTGGATCCGTATCAGGAGACAAGGTCGATCTGGTCATGACAGCCATGAAAGGCACAGAGATGGTCTCGACCAAGATGGGGGGAACCTTCTCTGCAGATACCATTTCAGGGAAGTTCGTCCAGACAGATATGACTGGCAAGAGCAAGAAGAACGGGGATTTCAGCGCAGTGTGGATTAATCCAGACACCTCCGCTTATACTCCGGCTGATGTAACTGAAGCCAAGGTCAAGCCCGCAGCGACTGCAGACCCTGCAGTATCGCCATCTAATGATGCGTCCTCTGCGCCCACGACTACTACCAACGAAGATGGAACCGCTGGAGTAACAACCAGTGGAAACACGGTCCTTGGATCTGGCACATCGGATAACCAGCCAAAATCAGTGCAGCTGGGAGGCAAGACGCAGTACACTGATATCCACAAGTATGCGCAGCAGTATGAGACCGGTGGAGATCTCAGCGGAGTGCCACCAGGAATGGGTGGAGGCGGCCTGTAGGGCTGAACCACTTCGACCTTTTTGTAAGCATATTCTGAAACTGTAAATCATAGCAGGTATAGAGCCATGTACCCTTTCTGGGCATTGGCCTTTTGCCTCGCCACAAATTCAAGATGTCAATAGCCTGGGCCGAATAATAATTATACATTGACAGCCCTGAATTTTTATGATAGATCATGTCCGTAGCCGATATGAAGACAGGTGATGCCAGGGGCATCGATGGATATCTAACAGAGGACGAACGTGCGAGGCTCCTCAAAAATCTCCACAGGTCAATGGTCTGGCTTGGGGTGCAGATCCCTGAGAAGATCAACCTGGACAAAAATGTGAGAGAGGATATAGAGAAGGGATGCATCCGGGAGAGAGACATCTCACCGGAGGTTCACCTGGACAGGGGTGTAGTGGATCTGCACGACCTGATGAGAAGGCTTGTCCACCTCAAGGAGCCCAATGATAAGGAAAAGGAGGAGATAAGAGAGCTGATATGCATTCTTGAACGGGAAAAGGTGGAGGATGAAGAGGTGCTGCGCGCCAAGAACCTGACTCGCGAACAGGCCGATAGACTCTACAAGGAGACGGCTGGGGTGATCAGGGCTCTTCTTGATTTGAGGGACCTCCTGCACGGCAGAGTCGGGTCTGACATCAAAGCTGAGACGATCAAAAGGAAGGTCGAAGATGCAAGGAGGTGGAACGAGTTCGTTGAGCAGTGCATCAGGGGTTAACTTATCAACGCTAGCCTGGATTATCTTTCGGCCTTTATGGCTTCAATGGTTACCTCGTATATTTCCTGGCGAACATGGCGGTGGATATGGCCCAAATGAAGGAACCAAATACGGCTTCAAGGCTCGCAACGACCTGATTTCACCACGTTCTGCGCCTCACCTTCCAGGAATATCTCCATGTTCTTTACATACAATAAGTGCACTCTTCAATAAATCGGCCTCAGGCCGTGTTTATTTGTAGGTCCAGGTCCTCCAGGAGGGAGTGTGCCCCAGGCCACTGTCTAAGGGATATGTAGATAGCGCAATATGTCTCATAAAAGTTTCATCTTCCACAGCGTCGCTTCATCTCTATCTTATTGAATGCATTAGATATGGCTTTTCGAGCATCACAGCTTTCCTGTGGATTGATGCCATATCTTCTGGTCATCTCATCATACACATTTTGAATGCTTTCCAGGGCTGAAGCTAAATCAGCCACCTCCTCAGGCGAGATAACTTTCTTAGAGACCAGATGCTGCTCTATGTGATCCAAAAGAACAACAGCTAAGGCTGCACAGGTAGCATCGAAGTTGATTATTTCGCATTTTTCTGTTCCTGCAGATCCTTCACAGTCTTTGTCCAACCCCAGCACCCCCTGAATGCCAGCTTATCTTCCCTCCTGGACACCCAGTCAACCAAGCCATGCTCTTCACCACATTCAGTCAGATCTCTTGATTTCAGTCATCATTCAATAACCTGAAAATACTAAGATTCATCGGAACGTCCATCTGCACTGATAATTCCCTTCAACACCTCCCTGTATACCTCTTCAGTCTTCTCAGCGATTTTTCCCCAGCTGAACTCCTCTCCGATTCTGTTCTGCCCGGCCAGGGCCAGGCTCTTCATCTCATCCGGGTCTTTAAGCAGGCGGTTAATACACCAGGCTATGGACTCGGGCTGGATGTAAGCCAGAAGGCCGTCCTCGAAGTTCTTGATAATAGAGATAGCTTCTGTGGCCACCACAGGCTTGCCTGCATCCCAGGCTTCCAGGACAATCATACCAAAGGGCTCGTTCCTGCTTGGCACGCAGACGATATCACAGGCGTTCATCAGCTCTTCCTTCTCTGAGTTAGAGATGTAGCCGAGGAACCTGCAAGCATCCTGCACACCCAGATCCAGGGCACGGCGCTCGCAGTAGGACCTCATATCTCCCTCGCCCGCAAATAAGAACATGGCATCAGGGTGCTCTCGCAGCACACTAGGTACGGCCTCAACCAGAAGGTCAGGCCCCTTCTGATAGCATATGCGTCCGCAAAATAAGACTACAGGTGCCACAGGATGTATGCCATACCGCTCTTTTACCTGTCCGGGATCCAGGTCTTTGCGGACTTTTCCGCTTACTATGCCGTTAGGAATGATTCTGATCTTGCTCTCGGGGATGGAATATACAGATTTCAGCTCTTCCTGCATGCATCTGGTGGTTACTATCAGCCTTGAAGACTCATAGCCGCCCAGCCACTCGCGGTGAGAGATCTCAGCGTTTCCGGCGTTGTTTCCGTTTCTGCCCCATTCCGTGCTGTGCACAGTCAGGACATAAGGAATGGCAAGATCCGTTTTAACAAGATTCAGGGCAGGAACAGGGTGCCAGTCGTGGCCGTGCACGATATCGAACTTGCCAAAGACCTTCTGAGTTTTGAGAAAGCGCTCATACATGGCCACACTCATACTGTCCATCTGCTCGATAGAGCTTCCCGATTTATCGAAGTCCACTCTATGGTAATGAACTCCGTTGATCTTATCATAGGCATCAAAATCGCCACGTCTAGTGAAGACATGAACTTCATGGCCTTTTTTAGCCAGGGCCTCGGAGAGTTCAGATACGTGGGGCGCTATGCCGCCTACTTTTATGGAATAAAGGCTCTCCCAGGAGAACATTCCTATTCGCATTGCTTATCCCTCCTGACTTAATATGCTGACTTCCTCAAAGAGGATAATTTCAAGGCTTTTCTTCTAAGTCTATATCAAACTTGGTGGATATATATGTTTCTTGCAGCAGACGGAGGATAAATCAATGGATTAAATAGTTTTAGCCTATAAGTGGTAATATTAAGACATCTATCTTCCTTGCTGAAACTGATGAAGGACCGAAATTGAAATTGGCGCAAAAAACTTATATCGAATTACATTGATATTTCTCTAGATCCCTGGAAAAGGTCTTGCCTCTTTAGCAGGCATCGGAAAATTAAGGCGGAAATATCAAAAGGAACTCACAATGGGACGAGTAGAAGATAATTTGACCATAGTCACGGGATCGATCTACGGAATAGCGAGGCCATAGCCAGGGTACTAGCCAGAGAAGGTGCTGTATCCATAATAACAGGCAGAATCCAGGAAGGATGACATAGCCTAAAGCGTACTTTATCTGTATCGGACGAGGCCAAATTTGTGACGGGCAGTGAGCTGATCATCGACGGTGGTTACACCGCCACCTGATCATCAAATATCTCAGTGATTAATATGTCAGAAAATATAACACGAAATGGAAAACCGAGCACATTCATGAGCGCGGTTCTTTTTACCTGTTCGGGCATTTCAAATACAGGCAAACTTACAGATATAGCGGCCACTACGTTAAGCTTTCGCAGACCAGATCTCTTTAGGGCTATTCCTGCAAGAAAGGGTGTCGAGAGCTTGGAAGATGCTAAAAAAGAAGGAGAACTGATTTTCGTCGTCGATGGTTGTGAGGAACATTGCGCTAAAAAGAAACTTGAGGTTGCAGGGATAGAGGCAGATATGCAGGTTGTTCTGACTCAGATTGGAATTAAAAAGACTAACCATTCAGATATTAAATCTGAGTGTGTAGAACAGGTGATAAGTGTGTTAAACAATGCAGTTAAATCCGTGCAAAAGTAAATTTAAAGAAAATTAGTATTCCAGGCCAAACAAATAGATGCCAGACGCCTGAATGCTACTTCAGAGTCGAGCCCGATGACATCGCCCCTGGTGTACCTTGCATGCAGCATTTAGCAGACGTCGGTTCGGAGCTATAGAGATGAAACCCCACGAAATCAAAACAGTAGAGCGCCGATTCCTAATAGCCATCCTTCTGACTGGCTCCATCCTTGTGGTGGAAGTCATAGGCAGCTGGTGGACAGGCAGCCTGGCCCTGCTCTCAGATGCAGCTCATGTATTTCTGGACATCTTCGCCCTTGGCCTGAGCTGGCTGGCCATCCGGTTGTCTTCTCTTCCTGCAGATGAACGCTATAGCTATGGCTTCCACCGTTTCGAGGTGGTTGCTTCACTGGCAAATGGGTTGACACTGGGCTTTGTCTCACTGGGGATCCTTTTGGAAGCATACCACAGGCTCCTGGAGCCAGTGCCTGTAAAAGGACTCGACTTGCTCCTCCTGGCATCCTTCGGCCTGGCTGTGAACCTCATTGTGGCCTTTGTCCTGGGCGGCCATCACCACGAGCAAGAAGACACCCATGCCCCAGAAGATCTCAACATAAGGTCTGCGATGCTACACGTTTTAGGTGATGCGGCCGCATCTGTTGGGGTAATTGTAGCCGCCCTGGTCATTTGGAGAACTGGCTGGACCCCGGCAGATCCCATAGCAAGCATCATTATTAGCCTGATAATCTTCGCAAGCTCATACCGGCTGATGAGGGACTCCTTCCGTATCATGATGGAAGGCGTTCCAAGCTGCCTCCGGCTTGAGGACGTATCTGAGGCCATCTGCAGCGTTCCAGGTGTGGTCCAGGTCCATGACCTCCATGTATGGGGAGTGTGCTCAGCCCACGTTATTTTAAGTGCCCATGCAGTCATCGATGATCAAAAAATCTCCCAGGCACAGATGATTATGGATGAGATGAAGAGAAGCCTCAAGGAGCTTTTCGGGATAGAGCATACGACTATCCAGCTTGAAGGGAAAAGCTGTGGCCAGGGTTCTGTAGTCTGCTTTAGGGAGAACAGCAAGACTTAAAAATATGGTAAGTGACCGGGGGCTTTAGCCCCTAATCGGTCACCTCAATATTCAGCACATCCTTGAAGACTTCGGCATTGCCTGACACAGAGGCTGATATGCTCACATTGTAATCTCCAGGGGCCACGCTGGCCTTCCAGATCCCCATGTAGGTATCCCCAGAGGTATGCAGCAGGCTCGTCCTTCCTGCCTCAGAGCCGTCTTGACCGTTAATGATAGCGGTGCAGCGCATGGCGCCATCTGCAGCACCAGTAGCAGTTCTAGGAGCTTTTCCAGAGGCGCCTATCTGGATAGCGCCGCTCGTGCGGTCTAAGTTTGCGAAACTTTGAGGTGACCCAAACCCACATGAGGCGCATCCCGCCACCTTGAGGATCATCTCTTTGCCAGTTGTTGAATCTATTTTTGGCTTGGGCTCCATCTCGCGGAAAGATGCTGTTATGGTGGTAGTCTCTCCAGACCTGACCGGGTTGGGATTGACATCCACTTCTGCCAGCTCCATATCGAACCTGGGCTGGTTCTCCAGCCAGTCCCGCCAGGAGTAAAGCCTGGCATCATAGCCCGAAAGATCCAGGGCTAACCAGACCAGCGAGGCCTCAATACCAACGTTGGTATAGACTACAACAGGCCTGTCTTTATTCAGAGAGGAAAAGGCCTTCTCCAGCCCAGACTCTTGTTTTATCCTCTCGTTCTCAATGATTGCATCATAAGGGATGTTTATGGCACCAGGAATTGAGCCCATGTTAAAATCTCTGGAGGGCCTGGCATCCACGATCTGGGACCCACTATTAATAACGAAATCATAGGTAGCATAGAGCTCCGGCCTGATCACAGAAGTATAATTTGTCTTCTGCCTGGATATGGGCTTCTCACTGATATTGAGCCCGGCAGCTTCCCAGGCCTCTATACCTTTATCCAGGATCCTGACATTATCATGCCCCAGGTACTTCAGGAGCCAGTAGCTGAAGACGGCAGGCGATGGGCCGCTACCACATGGCGGGCATTCACCTGTTATCACAATGGAGTCGCCGCTGGATATCCCTGCTTCTCCAAGTATCCTTGAGATCTCTGATACAGGCTTAAGGTCCCCTTCAGCCATAAAGTCTTCATAATTGATGTTTATTGCATCCTCTATGTATCTGGTGGCGTCCGGGCTGATATCCAGCACTATATCAGAGGCCGAGACGTCTGATGGGGAAACCAGTACCTCGGCGAACCTGCCGCTCCTGACAGGAAGAACATCGATCTTGGTGGAATTACTGATGATCTCAGGCTCAGTGAGGTTATCGCCTTGAACCTTGAGCAAAACCTGTGACGCAGGGAGCTGGCCGACTGGATTTGCCTTTTCATATGCCACCTTTTGCACCTGCCAGCCTTCGATATCAGTCCAGTCCGGACAGGTGGGACAGAACTCTCCTGTCTCCGTGCCCCCAAGGACGACTCCGCTCAAGATCAAGCTATGCAGAAGGAGTGAAACGAAACCATAAAAAGCCACAGTCTTTCCTACAGTGCCGATTCTACAGTGCCCTGTCATGCCATGATCTGAATAAATTGGATTTTGAATCATTTACTTACTCCCCTTAGCTCCAATTTTTCCCCTCCCGTTCAGTTGGTTTTCTGCCCCCATTTGTTGGATCGACTCAGCGATCAATCCAGCAAAAGTACTATTTTGCCTCATATCCCCATGGTTCTTCTTACCTAATCGCTGGTATTGGCTTTCGGTTTTTGGTTTGTGAGCCAGTCCTGCCAGGTGTATAGTTTGGCATCATAGCCCATCATCTCCAGGGCAAACCACACAACCGTAGCCTTGACGCCCGTGTTTGTGTAAACCACAACAGGCCTGTCCTTGCTCAGGCCGGCAAAAACCTCATTCAGGTCTGATTCAGCTTTGATTCGTTTATCATTGAGCACGCTATCATAGGGCATGCTGATTGACCCAGGAATGTTCCCTGATTCATATTCTTGAGAGGTTCTGGCATCCACTATCTGGGCCTGACCGCTCCTTACATACTCGTAGGTGGCAGTTACATCTGCTGTTTCCCCGGGCATGTAGTCCTTTACTGGCCTGATAGTGGCATCTGCGGATATCGGCTTACCTGCAGCCGCCCAATCTTCTGCAGTTCCATCCAGGACCTTGACATTCTCGTGACCCAGGAGCTTCATCATCCAATATACGTAGGTGGCAATGGACGGACCGCCTCCACAGGGCAGGCACTCGCCATATATAATAACAGAATCATCGCGTGATATTCCAGCATCCCCCAATATCCTGGCCATTTCAGAAAGGGGCTTAAGAACTCCGGATCCCAAAGTAAAATTCATGTATGGGATTACTGCCGAGCCTTCTATGTGTGTGCTAGAGCTCTCGCTTACATCCAGCAGGATATCGTTATTCGAGATATCCTCAATCGATGCAAGTATGTTACTGGATTCTCCGCTCTTTTGAAGATTGCCATTTTCCAGGGGCTGGTTCTCTTCTTGAACACCCTCTTCAGGAACATTGGTCTTATCATCCTCAAATCCATAGGCTGATTTATTCCACCGTACCATCCTCGACTTCTCAGGCCATTTAGCGCTGGTCTCGGTCTGGTCACCGGCACCCGTCCCTATCTCGTCCAGCTTTTGCATGGGATCCCAGGCGCCATTATCGCAGCCACCACCTAAGGATGCGCATTCTTCACCTGCATGAACGCTATATGTCATAGCTATGAGAACGATCCCTCCTGCACAGGCTCCCAGGATCAGCAGTGATTTAAGTAAACTCATGAAGTTCCTCCGGATTTTTAGAAATAGGTGAACTATTTAGGACTAATACCTACTTCGCGAAGATGCTTATATGCGTATATATGAATGTTTTGAGCCTATCGCTTAACCAAGCTCTGAGCACTAACTAAAGAGCTCCCCTCTGGTCCCAGAAGGTAGCATAAACCTCTGTGTCGTGAATTTTATGATTGGTTAGGGGGAGGCCAGCCTTCTCTGGCCCCATACTCAAACGCAATTACAGGTCTTCTCGTCTCCACTCGAACATTCGGCAGGCTGACTGAGACACATCTCCTCTTTGACTTTTTCAACAACAATTGAGCAATCTTTTTGATTGACTGCGATATCATGAGACTTCTCAATCCCCAGCTCGGTCACGATAATCTGTATGGCTGGCTCAATCTCCGCATGCTGTAGTGTCTTGGCTGCACACTGCACAGGGCACCCGTCTATGGATATCACCAGATCAGCTTCTTTTGCTGATTTGACCATTCCTTTGATATGTGCTCCAACGCCTGCCAGGCAGAAGAATCCGCCCACATTTGCCTTTGATAGGTCTATTGCCGCCTGGTTAGCTATCTGGCCGACATTTGAGCCTCCAGAACATGCAACGATTCGAACATTCCCTGAGCTACATAGACATTTCTTACTCTCTTCCATGGACAAACCTCATTTCTTCAACATCTTCTTGATCTCTTCCACAGTCGCAGTTTTGCCAACCATCTTGGACTCGCCGTCGATGTAAAGGGCAGGAGTCATCATCACGCCGCGGTCCATGATCTCCTGGATGCTGTCCACCTTCACGATCTCAGCCTTGATGCCCAGCTCCTGGACTGCCTTCTCCACGTTCTTTGTCAGGCTCTTGCACTTGGCACAGCCAGTTCCCAGAACTTCTATCTTGACCATTTCATTCACCCCTAAAGTTCAATTTGCGTCTTTCCTCAATCGTTTATTTTGATTTAAATAAACTTCTGCATATCCCCATTGCCTAAATCAGCTGCCAATAGATGAGCGGGGCCAGCAAGACAAGCGTGGCTCCGGTCGCCAGCCGGATGGAGACCCTGTGCTTATGCCTGAACTCGTCCACCTTCTCCGGGCTCATTCCCAGGGCAATGATCCCTCCAAGAATCAGGACGGGCAGCACTATACCCAGGTTATACATCATCAGATAAATCAAACCCGCCGAGGCATATCCCTGGCTGGAGATGATGCCGATAATGGCAATGTAGACCGCTCCCACGCATGGCGCCTTCACCAGAGAGAAGAGAGCACCCAGCAGGAAGAAGGAGCTGAGCCTCCGGCGGGTCATAACACCCTGGAAGTACTTCATAGCCCAGTCCGTCCGGAAGAGAGATTCTCCTCCGCCATGCAGGCGCCTGGCATCCTCCAGCTGCATCAATCCCAGAACCAGGAGGAGGGCTGTCAGGACAGAGCGGAATAAGGCGGCGGTAGACTTATCCTGGAGCACGTGAAAGAGCCCCACTCCAAAGATATAGTAGACCACGAATATCCCCAGGGAGAAAGAGGCAACCATGGTCACCAGATCCCTTCTCCGGCCCGAGCTGGAGAGCACTGTGCTTGCCAGGAAGGCCAGTATGGCCAGGAGGCAAGGGTTAAAGCCTGCCAAAAGGCCAGCCACAAAGACTGTGGCAATGGACGATAGGGTCAGATCTTTGAGGATATTTTCTGTATCCGAATTGCTCTCTGGGACATCCTTCTTTTGACTGCTGATGTTCTGGCCTTCCAGAGCAGCTTCGATGAGCCTTTTTAGTTCGGTCTCGTTTCCGTCATAGTCCCTGTAGCCTATAACTGAATCGCCTATGATTATGGAAGGGACGTCCTTAGCTTTGTGCTCCTTTATGATCCTGTGTCCCTCTTCGCTGGAAAAGATATGCTCCTCGACAGAAACGTTCTCGTAGTCGGCCAGAACATCAGTCAAAACTCTGTCCGCAGCAGCACACTTGGTACATCCCAGAGAGGTAATTATGGTGATCTGAGAGTCAGCAAGGGCCTGTGCGGGCGATAAAGCCCCCGTTAGGGCTACTGCTAGCAGAATCACAACGATGCAATATCTGCCTGCCTGATTTTTCGCCTTCTTGGAGGGATGTGTAGCAGTCATTTTAGCTTGAAATAGGAAGCGGCCGGAGAGGGGGTTTTCTCCGGTCGTATAGTTTCTCATTCTTGCGGATCACGTCTCAGATCGATCATTAGAATGCTTCGTACTGCAGGGTTGGCTTTTCCTCAGCCGAGCCCTCCATAGATGTAAAGGCGACAGATGCATCACCTTCGGCCACTAATACCACTGAGAAAGGACAGCCTTCACTACATTCGACGGCCGCCTTTTTTACGAAGTCTGTCGTGTCCCAGGTCTGCCAGCCCGTCCCCTGGATGTCCAGAGTGCCCAATGCCTCTGAATCGTACTCAGGCTTATCTGCCCAGGTAACTATATCCATGGCAGCCTGGTCATAGAGAAAGATGCTCACCTTGCCCGGCCGCTCAACCTCCTTGACGTACATCTTCAGGCTGCTTGAGCTAATCTGCTGCGGCAGTGTTGTCATGCCTGCAAACGTTAGATAAGCTATCTGCGTGGGTTTCCCACTTTGGGACGAAACCCAGAGAGAGCCCTCCGATCCAAAGCTCTGATCTTTATCGCTTGCATCTGTATAGGTATCCATCTGCAGCGCCGGAGAGAAATTCCCTGCTCCTGCAGTCCCTACAAACAGTACGGCAAAGATCAGCACCACAACGGCCTTCGTCATGCCCCGTTCCATCCTAATCACCTCTTAATTTTTATAATCCTGAGACAATCGCTCCGTAAAGCATGCCCACCAGAGTGGAGACGATAACTACCAGCGCAAAGTAAACGCCTCCTTTCTTAGGTCCTATGACCCTAGTAATCACTATCATGCTGGGCAGGCTCAAAGATGGCCCTGCAAGCAATAAAGACAAAGCCGGACCTGGGGCGGTGATCCCTGAGCTATAGCCAAAAAGGGTCCCGACAACCGGCACCTCAAGCAGTGTCGGCATATAGAGCAACGCACCCACTACAGATGCAGTGAAGCAAGCCAGGAAACTGTTGGAGCCGAAGATCGATCTGAGCAGCTCTACTGGCATGAAGTAGCCAATTATGCCTGTGATGAAGGTTCCCACGACCAGCAATGGAAAGATCTTCCTGGCCAGCGACCAGGTCTCACCAAAGAATACACTCGTCTCATCAGGGGAGAAGTACTTTCTCAGGACAAGGGCGGCAGCCACTATGAATGCTGCAACTATAGTCCACTTAAGCCAGAACTCCAGTTGTGATGTGGCAGACAGCAGCACTCCTATGAGAAGCGCTATGAACAGGACTGATATGCGCTCGGATTGTCCCTTTCCATCAGGGTCTTCTGTTACCTGAGCAGCCTGTACAGGCACGCCTCCTGCTGGAACGTCACACTTCTGCGGGCTTCTCTCGAATATGGCAGCCATTATCAGGCCGATGACCACAGCCATGGATACGGCAGCTATGGCTCTTGCTATTCCCAGTTCAAGGCCCAGAACTCTGGCAGTCAGGATTATGGCCAGGAGGTTAATTGCAGGTCCCGAGAAGAGAAAAGCTGTGGCCGGTCCAATCCCCGCACCTCTTTTCTCTATGCCTGCAAACATGGGAAGTATGGTGCAACTGCAGACTGCAAGGATTGTACCAGAGGTAGCTGCAACTGAGTAACAAAGCCATTTGGGAGCGTCTCTCCCGAAATACTTCAGCACTGTCTCTTTCTTGAGCAGTGCAGATATAGCGCCTGCAATGAAGAATGCCGGCACCAGGCACGTTAAAACGTGCGCTGAGAGATATTCCAGCAAAGTTGTAAGCCCTGCTTGAAGGGCTGCCATTAGAGCAAATGTAACCATAAGATCTGCGCTCCTACTTACCCACGGACTGCTCCAGGATCTTGCCTGCCTCAGCCAAGTTTGAGATCTGTTTTAGTGCCATGGCATCGACTGCTTTTATGATATCGAACACTCGTGGGTCCTTGATACTGTAAATGGTCCTCTTTCCTTCGATCTTGCGATCTAATATATCCGCCTCATAGAGGATGTTCATATGCTTTGAGATTGTGGATTGAGATCGATTGAATGCCGGAATTATCTCACAGACGCATTTCTCGCCTGAAGCGAGATACTCAAGTATCTCCAGGCGGATGGGATCAGATAGGGCATTTAGGATCTTCACTCTCAAATCTGAGACGGACTTTTGATTCATGATGATACCATCTTAGTCGCATACTCAAATATAAACATATCGCTCTAAGACGATGTATTTATTGTATAGAGAAAACATTTAGATATGCAATATTAGCTATACCAAATTATCATTGAGTGAGCGGTGGATGATCTAAGTGGCATTGAAATCAGAAAATTCGGCTAAGGGAAAGATCCTTTTTCTCTGTTTCCACAACTCAGCCAGGTCTCAGATGGCAGAAGGATTGCTCAGGTCCATGTACGGAGATAGGTATGAGGCTTATAGCGCCGGTGTCAAAGCAACAAAGGTAGATCCCCGTGCTGTGAAAGCCATGAGCGAGATCGGCATCGATATCTTTGATCAGCAATCCAAGGAGATGGGGGCATTTAAAGGCATTTTATTCGATGTAGCAGTCACCGTCTGTGACCAGGCCAAAGAGATGTGTCCCATTTGTGGAGTAAGTCTTCGAGCGCCTGCTACAGCCCCTGCTGCCAGGAAGACCATCCATAAGACTTTCAGAGATCCCGCAGTCGCAAAAGGCTCAGAGGAAGATCAGCTCAATGCCTTCCGGCAGATTAGAGATGAGATTAAGGATTGGATCTCCCAGACCTTCAGATAGGTGAGGGGCCAAGCCTTAAGGTTGGATCTCTGGTTTGATCTTCTGGTACATGACATCGGCCACCAGGCTGTGCCCCTGTTTAGTCCAATGACCATCGTAATGCAAGAAGAGCCTTGGATCTGTATCATTGGCGTGAGCCCTGAAATATGGCAGGAGATCGAAATAGGTTATGTTATTCTCTGCGGCGAAGCTCCCAAGGATCTTGTTGGGCTTCTCTAAATCCCACTCCTGGCTCTTCATCTGGGGATATGAATCAAGGGATTCCTGCCACCAGTCTGGATAGACCTGTGAACGGGCTGTTGCCATCACCAGAACGAACTTTGCTCCGCTATCTTCTGACTCGTTCTTCAAAGCGAGAAGCAATGCCTCTGTAACCTTCCAGGCCTCAGTAAAGTTGCCGTCAATATATGAGCCATCCCACCTCTTATCATACCTGAGTGAATAGATATTATAGTCACTTGGAATAAAGTCTGGTTTCTTCATGCCATAATTTGAAAGCACTTCTCTCACAGTAGGATCATAGCGAACCAAGTTATAAAGGAGGCCCAATACGTGCGGCAGAGCTTTCGTCTCGATGGCTACAACTGCCTTCTCAGTAATGCTTAAAGACGAATGGAAATCGTCGACTTGGGTGCTTGCATTGGCTGTGGGGTTCCTGTTGACTGGGATGTACTCGATCTTCCCATCTTCAGTCAGGTTAAATGTAGGACGCTGATAGAGTGGGCCTGTGCTCTGGTCCTCGGAGGGAACCCTGTTATCAGACACATCGTTCTCTGGATAGAAAAGGAGCACGACCATATCAGGATTATATTTAGCCACATGTTCTCTGAAATTTAAGAGCTCCTGGCCGGTTCCGTACCCTCTGACTCCAAAGTTCATCACCTCTATCCTGCTGTATCGATCTGTGCTCGAGTTCAGCCTGGATTCCAATAGATGGGTGAACAGATCATCGTAGCTCACCTGAAGCGATTCTACAAATGAATCCCCTATCACTGCTATCCTGAAAGTCCCAGGGCTCTTCACTATCGCCCACTCATGGTCCCTGAAGCCCTCTGAGTTCATCTTCACCTGTGTGATCCACTCCTGCCTATGGTAGGTCTCATCCAGGCCAGGAATTGACCTCCATCCAAGCAAAGGATCGACCTGCCTGAGCTTATCGTCGCCCTTATCCATGCCCCACTCACCCAGAGACAGATACGCTTCAACCAGGAAAAGGGCCGCCAGAATCCCAAATATTGACAGCCCAATTCCTATCAGGACGTTCTTAGCTGTTCCTGCCACTTTTGTTCACCACGAAATTTTCCAGGACCAGTGTATCCATCATGCTCTTTGAGAAGGAGCTATATGCGTTCTGGGGAGTGTTGACTATAGGCTCGCCGCTCAGGTTGAACGAGGTATTGAGGAAGCACCCAACTCCAGTCAGCTCCTTGAACCGCTCAAGCGTCTCGTGATATCTCGGGCTCTGGTCAGGGATTACTACCTGAGGTCTGGCAGAGCCGTCAACATGGGTGATGGCAGGAAGCATCCCCTTATCCCTGACATCCTGCCTGACCGGACAGACATAGAGCATGAACCTGGAGGGGTAATGATCTCTGGGGATATCAAATAGGACCTGTGCATCCTCGTACATCACTGATGGGGCAAACGGCCTGAAGCTCTCCCTGAATTTTATCTTCAGGTTTACATTCCTGAGCATATCTTTGGATCTGGCATCGGCAAGTATGCTTCTGTTGCCGAGAGCTCTTGGACCCCACTCTGTTCTTCCCTGGTATAGCCCGACTACCTTTCCGCCATTGATATCCTCTGCAATGAGCTGAGGTATCTCCCCGTTGCTATACTCCTCAAAATCAATGCCGCCATTCTCCAGGAACTCGCGGATGTAGGAACGATCATAATCAGACCCGTAATAGGAATGTTCCATGGTGTAGTTCCTCTTGTTGCCGAGGACTGAGTAATAGACAAAAAGCGCAGCACCAAGGGCCCCGCCCGCATCACCTGCAGCGGGCTGTATGAAGATATTCTCGAATTTAGTGCCATTTAAGATCTTGAAATTGGCTACACTATTCAAGGCGACTCCACCCGTGAGGCATAGGTTCTTTGACCCAGTGGCCTCATAGGCGTTGTTAGCAAGCTTGATCAATGCATCTTCAGTGACCTTCTGGATGCTGGCCGCAATGTCTGCATGCCTCTGCTCAAACTTGTGCTCCATCTTTGGGTCTCTTGGATCGCCGAAGAGCTCCACAAATTTATCGCTATAAGGTTTATCAGTAGGAGCATGGAACGCCAGATAATCAAGGTTGAGCCTGTAGCTCCCATCATCTTTTATGTCTATTAGCTTCCTGACTTTGTCCTCATAGATCGGCTGCCCATACGGCGACATGCCCATCATCTTATATTCTCCCTCATTCACCTTGAAGCCCAGGTAGCCTGTAAATGCACTGTAGAGCAGTCCCAGGCTATGGGGAAACCTCACCTCCTTGAAGAGATTTATCCTGTTCTCCTCGCCTGTGCCTATGGCTGTGGTTGTCCACTCCCCGACGCCATCCACAGACAATATGGCAGACTCCTCAAAGGGGGAACAGAAGAATGATCCTGCAGAATGGGAGAGGTGATGTGGCACAAATAGAATTTTATCTCCATCTATCTCCAGGAAGTCCTTAATCAGGCTCTTTACCCACATATTCTCCTTAATATAAGAGAGCATTCCCTCAACGAAGACCTTGCGGGACTGGGGAAAGAATGATAGAGATGAGATTGCAAACCTCTCAAACTTGAGAAAGGGCTTCTCATAAAAGACAACATAGTCCAGGTCTTTGGATCCCGACCTCTCGAGGACGAAGTTTATGGCATTCCTTGGAAAGCTGGAATCATGCTTTACCCTGGTGAACCTCTCCTCTTCAGCCATGGCCACAGGCACCCCGTCCTCTATCAGGGCTGCAGCTGCATCGTGGTAATGTCCTGAGATGCCCAGAATCCTCATTACATCAGCCTCGATTCATCAAGGCTGCTCATCTCGGTTTTCTCGTTAATGAAGTAGCTGGATTCCTCGAAGTTCTTGCCCACCTTGTCTGAGGCGAATGTGAGGTATAGGCCAGGTATAGCGAAGAGCACAAAATAAAATATGCTTAGGGTGATCCTCCCAACTACATTCCCCATGGCTTCAGAGATCTCCAACCATTTAGTCCAATAGTCTTTGAGTGTCATATTGTTCGCCTTCAGATCAAATGAAAGGATATATTATAGGTCCAAGCCCTGTCGTCTGTGCAAATATCAGCAGGAATGCGAACGAAAATACAATTATCATCAAGGGAATGAGCCAGTATAGCTTCCTCTTCCAGAGAAAAGCAAAAAATGAGCCTACTATGCCCAATCGATCGGTTATTTTCCCTATGGCATTCATCAGTTCCTTATTGTTATGATTAAATTATATAAGAAAGTTGCTGTTATTGGTTCTTGGGCGATAATGGAGTTACCACTAGAACATCATAGGCTATTCAGCCTGTGTTAACCAATCCACGCTTGAAATAGAAAATGGATAAATATCATATTCTTTAGGATGATTCACCTCAGACTTTATAATCTTATCTAACCTCTATTAATCTTGCGGGACCTAATTGACGGCAATCCTGCTATTGCAGAAGATGCAAAGGAGGACCAACCCACTGCCTTCTGGCTGATTGGAGATGAGACTATGGATTGGATCTTACACAATGGTAATCAATCTTATCAGCATTTCCTGATTCATCAGAAAAGCTTAAATCATCAGATAGTGCAATACCATCTATGGTGAAGTTGTGACTGCTGACGGTGAGAAGGAGCCCTGCTGCACCCCAGGCGGGATGAGTTGCTGTAAAGTGGAGTCAATAGTGAGCGTGGATGAGAGGGGGCAGATGGTGCTTCCCAAGGAGCTCAGGGAGAGGGTCAAGATCAGGCCCGGAGATAAGCTGGCAGTAGTGAGCCTGGAAAAAGACGGCAAGATCTGCTGCTTATCTCTGATCAAAGTTGAAGAGCTTGAGGCAATGGTGAAATCCGTGCTTGGTCCGGTCATGGATGAAATCTTCAAAAGATAAATGGGGTTTAATCAAATGGGACATATTCTAAAAGGAGAGGACATGAAAGAAGAGGACATAAAGAAAGCTGTAAGAGAAGGCTATGCTAAAGTCGCCAAGCAGTCTAGCTCATGCTGCTGCTCATCGAATTGCTGTGGAACTGCCGAGCCGGAAGATATCAGCAAGAAGGTCGGCTATACAGATGAAGAGATGGGAGCAGTGCCTTCAGGGTCTAACCTGGGACTTGGCTGCGGCAACCCCATTGCACTGGCATCGATCAAGGAAGGGGAGACGATCCTGGACCTTGGGTCCGGTGCAGGCTTCGACTGTTTCCTGGCCTCAAACAAGGTGGGGCCTGAGGGCAAGGTCATAGGTGTCGATATGACCGCTGAGATGGTAGCGAAAGCCAGAGACAATGCCCTCAAAGGAGGCTATAAGAACGTCGAGTTTCGGCTGGGTGAGATCGAAAAGCTGCCTGTTGAAGATAACACCATCGACCTGGTAATCTCCAATTGTGTCATTAACCTGGTGCCAGATAAGGAGCAGGCATTCAGGGAAGCCTTCAGGGTGCTAAAGCCCGGTGGCAGGCTGATGGTCTCGGATATTGTCCTGACGAAAGAGCTTCCGGATTTTGTGAAAAAATCTATCAAGGCCTATATCGGCTGCGTCTCCGGGGCAATGATGAAATCCAGATACCTTGATGCCATAAAAGAGGCGGGTTTCAAGGATGTTACTGTTATCGATGAAACAGTTTCCTCTCTGGATTGTGCTATAAACGATCCATTTGCAGAGCAGCTGAGTGAGGTTGAGGGGTCGGCATCCAGCATAAAAGTTAGCGGAGTCAAACCCAGCTAGATCCGATACTGTGGTGGCCTGCTGGGGCTGCCCTTCTTTATACGTTCTCATCTCTGAGTTCTGTGTTCAGCCTGTAGAGGCTCCTGCGTCCATCATGATGATTAAATAATTCCTGTATCATATTCTCTTCTTTCAGCCTGCTCAAAGCGAATCTCACAGTTCTTGATGGAAGACTGGTCAGTTTTATCAGGTCTCTTTGAGTTAGAGATTCATACGATGCCAGTACCATATAGACGCATTTTGCAGATGGTGGCAGATGTTCAATCGCCTCTATATAAGTCGATTTGATACCTGCAGAATTAAAAAATGGTGATCCCTGTAAGACATTACTGCAACAGGTAGAATCCTGGCCAGAACTTCCTTTATGCGGCAAACGAAGAGTTGCACTGCCTGGATAATAATAAATATTTTTTAAAGGGTCGCAGCAAGAGCAGGATTTACCAGAATCCTGATTGCAGCAACTCATCATCTGGTTGCCAGTGCAACCTTTCGATCTCTCTATACAGCAATTTTTGGTATTCGCTGAGAGTACTGGAGCCGTTAGAAGGACCAGAACCATTATTGCTGCAATGAAGGTTACTAACTTAATCCCACTACCTCCTTATTGTGAACCCTTCGGCAAGGATAATCGTCACCATATAAGAACTTGACGATAACTGATACGCCAATAAACGATGATTACTATAAGGTTTAAATTTAACAACAAGTAGGAGCTGAATGAATCTATTAAAGCTAATCTTATCCTAATTGTGCTGGAGGATGCAGAGGATTTGCATAACATCATTATGGGTAGATGAAGAATACCCATTAGAGTCGCTAATCACATAACCAGGGCCTATTTGTGGATTTTCGATCGGGGTAAGGATTTAAAAGAGGCGGGATCAGCCCCATTTATTGAGGCTGATTTAAAGTTAATGTTTTACACGCAGGGCAGCCAATCAACGCTGATTGAGCCGCATGTGCTGTTGCCCCAGAGCTGGATGAACTTCTCTATGGAGAAGACACCAGTCAGGTCCTCAACGGATCTGCCCCACTCGTTGTGGCGTCCCTTGGAGTTGACCTTGGTATCCCTAGAGATCCAGCCGATGTGAGCGACACCGATCACATTGGAGTTGAGGTTAGCCTCAAGGACTCCAGTGCAGCAGTTGGGTGCTGCGTTATAGGTATACAGCCTGGTCTTGACCTCTGTGTTCTTCTGCAGGTGCTCTGCATGAGTGTACATCTCAGTCAGGACTGCGCCTATCTGGTAGTTCTGGACGCACAGTTTCTCTATCCACTTCTGGTTGTACTCGCCTGTCTGGTAGGAGACTGGCATGTACTCGAACTCAGCTTCTTTAGTGAAGTTGATGTAGTCCATTGGAGCAGTGTTGCCGGTTGGCCACCTTCCACCGCTAGGCGCGCAGCCTGCCGCGATCTGTCTCTCGGCCTCAAGCTCAGTCCTCTCAGTGATGACGTTTCCGCTTCCTGACTCCTTCTCGACCAGCTTGGCACCAGCATAGCCTTCCTGGGTAGAAACGATCATCTCTACGTTCTTGTATCCGACGCCCTTAACTGATGCCTTCTCGTACATGTAGTTGGCTGCACCGGCCATGCCTATCAAAGCCATAGCTAGTACTGCTAGAACCAGTAAATTTCGTCTAATTGAAAACCCTCCATTATTTGTTGTTTCAACAGTGAGAACTAGGCATATGGTCTGAGAGGCTTTGCATCCATAGACCGTAATCCTAAATTAGTCGGAAATCGGCGTCTATATTAGCCTTTGCCTAGTACTCATGATAGAAAAGCTATAGCCAACCTGGTGTTAAAGCTATCTTTCGTGGCAATGTGGCCAATAGATATGATTTTACGTTATGGAGGGGAGCAAAAGCCGACCCGCAGAAGCCTCGACTAAATTATGTTCGACTTTTGCCAAAACTAATCACGACAATCATCGAGTATATTGTTTTGGGTGGAGGCAATGACACAGACGCCTAGCATAGAGTTCCTTGAAGGAATATCAGCATATCTTTCCATCGCATATCCCTTACCCAAATGGCTTGCCACGAAAGATAGTCTTATATTCGACCCTCATCGCAAGTGACATCAGTAAAAGCCGAAAAAGATGTCTACCAGGGCCTCAATATCGACTTTTACACCAACCCTCCTATAAAAGGTCAGTACCCCATGGTCTCGGCCTACCAGGTAGCGGTGTCGAGACCATTTCATTTTTATATTTTTCTATAAATCTAGAAGGATCTGGCCTTATGATATTGTTATATCGTTAATAACTTCAATAGAATTAATCAACGAGCTACATATTCATTTCCGCTACCAACCCTCTCGCTGAAAATTTATTTTACCATATAGTTGGTTAGATCTATCTTTTTAAGTATTATTGTGCCATCCCCAAGTTGATCTATTGCAAATTTATCCCCTTCATTCAAATCCAGTTTATATCTTATTCCTATGGAGATTGGAATTCTTCCATTAGCATCCATTTTGGTGTTTTGCATCAACTTTAGACTCACACACCTGTAACAAGAAAGTTAATCGATCTGTTTCACCCAGATGGCCAAGCCATGGCCATTTTTTGTTAAAGTAAATCCTGACTTTCTCAACTCAGATCGAGCCTCTTCGGGGCTCAGGCCACATGCCTGGGCCACACGCTTCATCTCCCCATGATCGAGGATCCGATCTTTGAATCGAGGTTTATTCTTGAGATAATCGATAACGGACGGCATTTTCCACCCACTATATTAGCCCACTGAAGTACCCACCCATGAACCGATCCGGTTGATGAGTATTAACTATATAACGATATCGATTTAGGCAATAGCCGATGATTACCTTTCTGAGCTCTATGAAGGAGCCATTCATTCTCCATTGCCTAGAAACATAGCCTTATATCCGTCAATTGCCGTGAATGACATTGGTAAAGGCCAAGTGAGATAATTCCCACCTCCCTGACTTTTGCCTTTTTTGAATCTGGCCATGGCCTACACCGTGGCCAGATAATACTTATTTAATACTGCTATAGGCTTGTCTCATACATGGGACATGCTTGGTATCCTTCATGTCTTGTCTTCTCCAATATGCAGTGGGAATTTTGCTACTTTTCCCAGAACGTATATCTCTCCTCAGATTGCCGGAACGGGGACGTTGTGGGGAGATCCATTGCCTAGAAACATAGCCTTATATCCGTCGATCGCCGTAGGTACGTTCAGCAAAGGTCGCACGAGACTATTACTACCTCAAAGGCTTTTGCCCCTCCTAGATCAGGCCGGGACTTACCACCTGGCCTGATAATATTATATCACTAAGGACCTCTATGGATATGTTCAGGACTCATAGGCTCACCATTTGGCATATTTCCAGGTAGATTATCACTGCCCAAAAAGATCCAGACTATAACGAATTTCAAATGAGGGCGGCCGAAATGCTCTAGCGTTCTAACCTACCCTGAGAGCCTGCTGGCTTGCCACGAAAGATAGCCTAATATTAAACGATTACCATATGCGCCCATGGTAAAAGTCGAACGGGATTCAAAATAGTGCTATCACGATCGACTTTTCAACCAACCCTCCTTAAGGGAACTACGCCCTATGCCTGGGGATCTGCCAAAGCCCCTCGATCATAATGAAGGTCGAATATCTCTTTTCCTCCCTTTCCTTTACTAAGATCCCTTCATGAATGCGATTGAGCTAAAATAGTTATATTGGCTCATTCGAGATCGGTGCGGAGGATTGACCCCGATGACCGATGATCACTTACCTCAAGTTTGTAATAGTACATATCGATCTATGACATAATCATCATCATATCTCTAAATGTCATGGATCAATCCATATACAATTATCCTGGAGGACGGTATATAGCAAGACCTATTGCACAACCAAGCCTGGGTTAATCGGAATAGTCATGCAAAAGTACTCGAATATAGTTAACTCTCATATGTAACTCATAGGGGATCAATCCAAGTAGGATTTGTAATACCTTCGTCTTACAAGGGGAAGTACATATATCATTCTTGAGCAGTAAAAGATGTCATGGAGCAGACGACAGTACGGCTGCCCGAGGATCTAAAAGCCGCCATAGCAGAAACGGGTAGGCCAGCAAGCGATGTCATACGTGATGCGCTCCGCCAATATTTTCACCATGACACCAGGGCAGCAACAGTTGAATATGTAAATCAGTGCATTAAAAACCATTTGAGGGAATACCATACCTGCGATGCCGTGGAGGATGCATTGGTTCGCTGGGGCGGTGTGGAGGCTCTGACCGATAGGATGAATAAAAGACGGGAACAGGCCCAGGGGACGATACAGGTCTGCGATCCAGCCGCTCATGATCTTGCGCCATTGCCAGGAGTTGTTGCCGACCAGAAGCTGGGGATCTCGTCTGCACCAGCGCCTGAGAGCTCGCCTATTCTTATGCCAGGGCAGAAACCAGCTGAAAGATTCAAGCTAAAGCAGGCCAAAAAGGAGCTAGAAAAGCGGGAGAGAACAAAGGCGGTGTTGAAGTCTCTGCTGGGCTTCTTCAACAGGGGTAAAGAACCGACATCTAGCGATATTGCTAACGAGATTGGTTTAAATAGTAAGGCAATTGGTCGCATTCTTCACTCAACGCTTGGCATGGTGCCGGTGAACACCAGGGTTAATGACGTTCCAGCGAGGTATTGGCAGTACGAATGTCAGCCAGTCGCAGAAGAGGCTTTGAAACGGTTGGAATCCGTGGAGTTGAGTGAATCTCAGGGCGCTACGATAGTTTAGCTAATATATCTTCAGGAGGCCATGGCGAGAGAGAAGGAGCACGCAGGGCGTTGGCTGCAGACCTGCAGGTGAGCTGAACGGCAATCACATGAGTAGCCTGCAGATCCAATTGGTGATTGGATGAAGCTCCAGACAAAATAACAGTGCTAAAGGCCCATGACTGCTGGATCTTCCTGATGCTGCAATCGGCAAGCTATTCCAATGGGTGACATTTTAGATAAAAATAAGAGAAATGTCATTTACCAATTGAGAGCAAAAAAAGCGGTTCAGCAGGTTATAGGTAAGCGCAAATTGCTTTTATTGTGGTGGTCCTTGCGGTGGCGCCGTAAAAATATATGTTCGTTATGCTGGCCGTGCTGGTCTTTGCGTTCAAGTAATAAGTCGCCTTTGCGGAAGGCCGACTAATTACAGTTGGGATCTGGGTAATTGTTCCACGGAAATCGATAGCATACGAGGCATAAATGTGTCCCGTCCAGGTCTTAGAAAGCTCAGTGTTATTGGCATCGGAGAGCGTAACAAACTCATCGACAACACCAGCAGCCGCCCTTATAACACGGAGAGTCACCTCGTAACTGACAAGCCAGAGCCCGATTGGAATGGGAATTGATATAGAGCCCAGGTTGTACCATGTGCCTGCAGTGGGGCTGGCCTGGGTCACGTCGCTTGTATTGCTGACTATGACAGACCATTTATCAAAATTGAGCGGGAAGCCTGTGGGGGCTTTGGCAGTCGAATAATATGGCGAGGTGATAGCACCTGCTGCAAGAACATAATCAGTGCCACCGTAAACGGTAACTGTTGTATTAGGCGCCGAATATGACGATGCAGTGACTATGAAATACTTAACCGCAGCCGCATGAGTGAGCCTGATCTTGACCCCTGGGTAGAGCGTGGTTCTTCTGTCGGCTGGAATGGTAAAGGTGAACGTCGGGGCATCGGCAGCTCCAAACGTCCAGATATCAGCCACGGCCACCCAGCCACTCTCCAGGTTTGAGATCTTTACATTTCGGGTTACATCGCCTGATTCTATGCTCGAAATGTGGGAGTACTGGTTGGTCTCCGGGTCTAGAATCTCATCCATGTACTGATAATATCCATAGGGCGCATAAGCTGACGAATAATAGGGGTCCGAGATCAGGGCGCTAACTAAGGAATAGTCAACTCCTCCGTAGATCGTAACCGTCGTAGCTCCGGCCGCAAATGTCGATCCTGTGATTACAAAGGTCTTGACTGTAGTCTGGGTGAGCCTGACCCTGACGCCTTCATAAAGTTTATCCCTGTGGTCGCCAGGCACCGTAAAAGTGTAATACGGCGCGGCAGCTCCGGCATAGGTCCATACGTCAGGCACGGCGATCCAGCCCGAGACGCCAGCTCCCCTCTCAAGGAATCTCAGCCTATCATAATCAATATCTACGCCCATAAGTTGTACCACCAGTGCAATGTCAGATCTACAGTTGTCTTGCCATCCTTCAGTTCAGTTACCTTGTTCAGAAGCCGGTATGCGCCGCCAATGTCTGCAACAACACCAATCCAATCACCGCATACAAGCGGCGGGCTAGATACGTATTTAGCCAGGACTCGACAGGGCAGATTAACATAAGCTTTCAGGCCGTACTCAGTGAGCGATGCAGCCGCCGCCTGGGTGTTTGAGAGCGTTGGCGCTCTGGTGTAGTGGTCGGTCCAGAAATAGAAATCAAGAGGTGCATTGTGGACAGAATCACAATCTGAATGGATCGAGGATTGGCCCTCTGTAGTAAATCCGTTAAAGCCATACTCGTTCTCGTTCAGGGTTGTGGCCATGATCCTAAGAGCATTTACGCCCTGGGTATAGGTGATGACTGTTGCATCGCTGTCACCGTGATATATATTCTGGGCAAACTTCAGGTAGGTGTAGCCGTCATTATCTGGCCTGAACTGGACCTCCATTGCGTTTGCCTTGAACATCCTCATGAGGAAGGCGTAAATGTTCTCATCCCTAATCGTGTATATCTTATCGTTCAGGCCGGTGTCAAATACGCTGGTGTCGTATCTGATAGTGGTATCCTTGAAGTTCGACCAATAGCAGTACGGTGATTTGTCCGGGGACTGATATGCGGCGGCGCATACATAGAACTTGGACGCATCCTGAAACCATTGGTTTGCCGTCAGCCCTGCAGCTGATACTCCATGAGTCAATGGAGTAGATCCCAGGTAGACCGATGCAGGAGGCGCATATCTGCTTGTCCCCATGTTCCGCATGTACCAGGTATAGTTAGGGACTTGAGGCCCGGTCCATACATCCTCGTTCAGCCTGTGGTTGGCATCTGCAAGCAGGCCGGTTGTGCCTATGGCATCAAAGATCAGTTGCTTGATCATCACCCCAGCCTCAAACGTTCTCGGGACCGGGTACCTATGAGTCAGGAGGCGAGACACTGAGCTACAAATATAATCGCTCGGCTCACCCGGCGATGCTACTCTGTTGGGGCTTGAGATGTAGCCCATAAAAAGAGGTGTGGTCCCATCCCTGACCTCGACCTTGGACATGAACTTTAGAGCCTGGGGCTCGGCCGTTCTGAAGACCAGGCTCGAATGATTCATGAAAGT